>Ga0209225_1003157_pt1 | contig 14056 bp, 16 predicted proteins | sample WasSprMetagenome_FD_184732 | JGI IMG/M metagenome (GOLD analysis project Ga0209225, IMG submission 184732) | Sulfidic aquatic microbial communities from Washburn Spring, Yellowstone National Park, USA - WS (SPAdes) (version 3) | ecosystem: Environmental > Aquatic > Thermal springs > Hot (42-90C)...
AAGGATAAAAGGTATAAAGAATTTGTTGGGAAAATTGCAATTTTGCCATTAATTAATCGAGAAATTCCAATAATTGCTGATCAAAGAGTTGAAATTGAATTTGGGACTGGAGCAGTGAAAGTGACTCCTGCCCATGATTTTTTGGATTATGAAATTTCTTTGTCGCATAAACTTTCGATGGTTCAAGTAATTAATGAAGAAGGGAAAATGATTAATGTACCAAAAGAATTTGAAGGATTGGATGTTTTTGAAGCAAGGAAGAAAGTAGTTGAAAGATTGGAAAAAGAAGGATTTTTGGTGAAAGTTGAGCCTTATGAAATTTCTTTGCCAATTTGTTATCGTTGCGGTGAGGTTTTGGAAATTTTGCCTTCTGAGCAATGGTTTTTGAAAATGGAAAAATTGGCAAAAGAAGCGATAAAGGCAGTAAGATCTGGAAAAGTAAAATTTGTTCCAAAAAGATTTGAGAAAATTTATCTTGATTGGTTGCAATCTACAAGAGATTGGTGTATTTCAAGGCAAATTTGGTGGGGCCATAAAATTCCAATCGAAGGAGAAGAATCAGTTTTGGATACTTGGTTTTCTTCTGCTTTATGGCCATTTGCGACTTTGGGTTGGCCAAAAAAGACAAAGGATTTGAAAGAATTTTATCCAACCGATGTTTTAGTAACTGGTAGAGATATTATTAATCTTTGGGTTGCCAGGATGGTTTTTTCTGGAATTGAATTTTTGAAAAAAGTACCGTTCAAGTATGTTTTTATCAACCCAACTGTTTTAACGAAAGAAGGAAAAAGAATGTCAAAGTCTTTGGGAACGGGAATTGATCCGATGGATTTGATTGAAAAATACGGAGCCGATGCAACAAGGTTTGGATTAATTTGGCAAGTGAAAACAGGGCAAGATTTGAGGTTTGATGAGGCAATAATTCAAATGGGAAGGAAGTTTTGCAACAAAATTTGGAATGCTGCAAGATATGTTCTATTGCAAATTGCAAATGGCAAATTGCAAATTGGGAAAAAATTGAAGCCCTCAAAGAAAATGACAAAGGCGCAAAGAGAAATTATTAAATCTTTGGAAAAGATAATAAAGACAGTTAATAAAAATTTAAAAAATTTTGAATTTGGAAAAGCAGCAGAAAATCTCTATCACTTTTTCTGGCACGAGTTTTGCGACAAATACATTGAAGAATCAAAAAAGGAAATAAAAGAAGGAAATCCTTTTGCCAAAAAAGTTTTGCTTTATGTTCTTTTGAAATCTCTGATTTTGCTCCATCCTTTCATTCCCTTTATCACTGAAGAGATTTATCAAAAACTTCCATTAAAAAACAAAAAGACCTCAATAATGATTGAGGACTGGCCCTTCTAGTTTTTTCCTATTTTACTAATTCTCTAATTTTGTGCCCCCGGCAGGATTTGAACCTGCGATCTTCCGCTTAAGAGGCGGCTGCTCTACCAGCTGAGCTACGGGGGCAATTATTTATTATGGATTAGCAAACCATTCTCTCCAAAGTAGTTTTGTGTTTCAGTTTGAATATTGTAAACTTTACCTACGTATTTAATTTTAATATTTGAAAGTTCAGCTACCGGTTTAAATTCCTTATAATCATCTAAATAAACTAGATGATTTCCAGTGAACCAATAGCCTTTGTAGAAATACAATTCAAACTCCCCTTCATGTACAGATTTTTCCAATATTTTTGATTCAACTTTCTTTCCATCTTTATAACCAATTACATAATCTCCTTCTTTTAAATCTTCAATTTTTTTGAATCCATTAGGCGTTAATATTAAGCTATTTCCACTTAAACATGGTCCTGGAGGTCCAGCAGCTACGCAATCGCAATTTATACAATGGAATCCTCCCTCCTCAGCAGTGCATTCTCCACCAGGTCCTGCATATCCACATTCTGCTCCACAAATCGGTGAACACTCATAGCCACAATCTTCCGAAGCCTCAACGCATTTATCTTGCCCCCATTTATTTATTTTAAGCCCCTTACATTGTGGACACCACGTGCAACCAGCCGCTGCTGTACAATCACCCTCTGTGGTATAGCTGCTACATGTTTCCGGAGGTGGAGCAGGAGGACCAGCCGGAGGTGCGGGAGCTCCCAACTTAAAATAGATTGGCGATCGCCTCAGCCCCAAAAATTATAATCAATCCAATTATTCCTGCCAAGATGATTTTCTTTCCTCTTTCTAACTTTCCAGGATCTCCAGCAGAAATCATAATGTAGATCCCTCCCAAAATGATTACTCCTATTAGTACTGGTTTTACTAAGCATTCTCTGAGGAAATAGATAATATTTTCGATTAAAATTGGTATCTGTTCTTTCAATTCCCCTGTAGTGTTAACCTGCTTTGGATAATTTAATAAATTTTTCCCTCCACCCAAATAAGGGCAATCTATCACAGCTCCAAAAGCGATTCCTGGAATTAAAATTAAAGATAAGATTATAAAAAATTTTTCTCTTTTCATTTTCATTGTCCTCGGCGGGACTCGAACCCGCATTACTGCGTCCGAAGCGCAGTGCCTTCTCCAATTAGGCCACGAGGACAATTAAATTTTAGCAAAAAATTGAAAAAAGGCAAAATTTAAGATAAGGTGAAATTATGGAAATACCAAAGGAGGTTTTGGAAGTTGTTGAAAAATTAAAGGAAAATGGTTTTGAAGCCTACATCGTCGGGGGCTGCGTTAGGGATTTTTTGAGAGGGGTTGAACCTGAAGATTGGGATGTGACAACGAACGCAAAGCCAGAAGAAATAATGAAAATTTTTCCGAAAAGCTTTTATGAGAATAGGTTTTTGACAGTAACTGTTTTAACAGGAAGTCAAAACCCAAAACTAAAGGAAATCGAAATTACAACTTTCAGAAAAGAGGCAAAATACACTGACAAGCGCCATCCAGATTTTGTTGGATTTGCGAAAACTTTAGAGGAGGATTTGGCGAGGAGGGATTTTACGATAAATGCGATGGCAATAGAAGTTCGAAGTTCGAAGTTGGAAGTTAGAGGTTATGAAATCATAGATTTATTTGGGGGAAGGGAAGATTTAAAAAACAAAATCATTAGGGCGGTTGGGGATCCGAAAGAGAGGTTTTCAGAGGATGCATTGAGGATGATGCGGGCAGTGAGGTTCTCAGTGACTTTGGGAGAGGGATGGAAAATTGAGGAAAAAACAAAAGAGGCAATAAAGGAAAATGCATTTTGGATTTCTGCAATTTCAAAAGAGAGAATCAGGGATGAATTTTTAAAAATTATAATGTCAGAAAGGGCTGCTGAAGGAATTGAGAGAATGAGGCAATTGGGACTTTTAAAATATATAATCCCTGAATTGGAAGAAGGATACAAAGTGACGCAAAACAAGCATCATATTTACGATTGCTACGAGCACTATTTGAGGTCTCTAGATTTTGCAGCAAAAAAAGGGTTTAATATGTATGTAAGATTAGCTGCCCTTTTACATGACATCGGAAAACCTAGGACAAAGAAGGGAGAGGGACCCGATGCAACTTTTTATGGCCATGAAATCGTTGGAGCAAAAATGACAGCCCAGATTTTAAACAGGTTGAGATTTCCAAAAAAGGATATTGAGAAAATTGTGAAATTAGTGAGATACCATCTCTTTTATTACAATCCAGGAGAAGTTGGAGAAAGTTCAGTGAGAAGGTTATTGAGAAAAGTCGGAAAAGAAAATATCGAAGAATTATTGCAAGTCAGGATGGCAGATAGAATTGGATCTGGAGTTCCAAAGGCAGAACCTTACAAATTAAGACATTTGAGGTATATGATTGAAAAAGTTTCAAGAGATCCAATTTCTGTAAAAATGCTAAAGGTTGACGGAAACGATGTGATGGAAATTTTAAAAATAAAGCCTGGACCGAAAGTTGGACAAATTTTGCATATTCTTTTGGAAAAAGTTATTGAAGATCCAAAAAAGAATGAAGAAAACTTTTTGAAAGAGGAAATAAAGAAATTGGGAAAATTGCCAGACGAAGAATTAAAGAGATTAGCTAAAGAGGCGAGAGAAAAAATCGAAAAAATAGAGCAAAAAAGGGACGAAATGACAAAAAGGAAATATTGGGTCACTTAAGATTGCAAATTGCAAATTGAAGATTGCAAATTGAGATTAGGTATAACTTCTACCTATTAGGAAGGGGTGACAGCGAGAGCGATTTCTTTTAAGAAATGCTCGAGCGCCATGGAGGGGAAACCTAGGTTTCCCCTATGGAGAGCGAGCCGAAGCGAGCGAAGTGAGCGCCAGCGCGACAACGCTGGAGAGGCGAGCGACGGGGCGTAGTATAACGGAAGTACGCATCCTTCGGGAGGATGTAGTCTGGGTTCAATTCCCAGCGCCCCGAAATGGAACCAAAATTAATAATTTTTGATTTAATAGGAACATTAGTTTCACCCCAGACAAGAAAAAAACCTGAGGAATTTTTTAAGTTTTATCAAAGTTTGGGAATAAATCTGAGAAAAAAAGAGGAAATTTTACAATTTCAAAAGATTTTTACTCAGGCCCTAAAAAACTCAAGCAGTTGGGAAAATTTAGGAAATGAAATTATTAAAATGGTTTTTCAAAAAGAAGATAGAGAAAAAGGAGAAAAATTGAGCCAATTTTTAAAGGAAAATCTAAATTATCAACTTTTCGATGACACAAAAGAAGTTCTTGATTTACCACATCAAAAAGCAATTTTGACTGAAGCTCCCCACTTTCTTTTTTCCCATTTAAATTTGGAAAAATATTTTCAAATTTTTACTCCAAAAGAAACAAAATTTTCAAAGCCAGATGAAAGAGCCTTTTTGACAGTTTTAAACTTTTTTAAAGTAAAGCCAGAAGAAGCACTAATGGTTGGCGATGAAATAGAAAGAGATTTAATCCCAGCAAAAAAATTGGGAATGGAAGCAATATTAATTGACAGAGAAAATAAAATTAAGGATGCGCAAATTAAGAAAATCAGTTCCTTAAAAGAATTAAAAAATTTAATTCAATTTTAAATTTAACAACCCAAAGGCCGAGGGAAGGGGCCTGTAGTTCAATGGTAGAACGGCGCATTCGCATTGCGCAAATGTGGGTTCGATTCCCACCGGGTCCATAAAATTATTCTTGTGCTAGTAAGATAAAAAAATATGTTAGTTAAAAACTTCTTTAAGCCAAATTTTCCAAAAATTTTATTAACTTTCTTAATCTTTATTTTTATCAATTTTTTAAATATTTTTTGCTCTCCTTATGAAACGCATGGTCTGCCTAGCTCAGGAGCTGGTTGGCACTATCCATGCGGTCTTTTGTCGAAAATTCTTTTTGCGGTATCCATGCGTTTATTTGGATGGGGATATTTATTTAATCCAATATACTTGATTTTATGTTTAATGATTTCTTATTTTATTTCCTGCGGGATTTTTTCAATTTACGTCAATCACAAAAGTAAATTTCATTAAATTATCTTTAAGATTAATTTATGGGAAGAGGAATTGGAAAAATTGGCGAAGAAATTGCAGTCAAGTTTTTAAAAGAAAAAGGATATCAGATTTTAGATAGAAATTATAAATTTCAAATTCCCGGAGATTTACAAAGGGGAGAGATCGATATTGTTGCAAAAAAGGGAGATACGATTTGTTTTGTTGAGGTTAAAACATTGAAGGATCCAAAGATTGAAATTTTTCCAGAAGATAAAATAAATTTTTCAAAAAAGAGAAAATTAATTGCAACTGCAGAGAGTTGGCTAATTAAGAACAAAATTCCCTTGGATTCAAAGTGGCAAATAGATGTAATTTCAGTTGAGATTAAAGGAGGGAAAACAAAAATTTCCCATTTTGAGAATGCAATTTCTGCTTGACATTTTTATTTTAGTGCCAGAATTATTCTTTGAATTGCTGTTAAATTTGTAAATATTGCCAACAGTGAAATTGGGTAAATCATCAAGTTTTGGTTGAAAATTCCAAGAAAAAAAATAATAGAGAGTAAAATCATTCTTTCTCCCCTTCCAAAAAATCCTTTTTTTAATTCTTGAGCCACTAATTCCTTTTCCTTTGCCGCAGCTTTTGCATAAGTTGTCATTAAAGAACCAAAAAAACAAAGAAATATCCAGTATTTTGCTTCGATAATGAATTTTGGCAAGGGTAAAGACAAAAATCCAAGAAAAATCAGCCCTTCGACAAATCTATCGGAAATTGTATCCAAGTAAGCTCCAAATTTTGTCACTTTACCTGAGTATCTCGCAACCGCTCCATCGACAAAATCCAAAATTGCTGAAATCAAAAAGAAAATTAAAGCCAAAATAAAATTTTTAAAAATCAGAGAAACAAAGCAAAAAATTCCAAAAACTATTGAGTTTAAAGTATATTGGTTTGGGCTAGGTCCCAATTTTGAAAAAATCCTTCCGATCTCATTTTCAATTTTTTTAAACCTTTCTCTTTTTTCCTCCAACATGTTTTTGTATCTTGACAAAATTCCTTCTTAAATGATCGATTACTTTTTCAAAAAAACCTGCCTCTTTGCCAACTATCTTTCCCTCTTTTTTCTTTATTCTCTCAAAAATTTCTTCTATCGACAAATTTTCTCCAGGAATTTCCAAATAGCATTTACCAATGAAATTTGGAAAATGAGAATCCGTTCCAACCGTAAAAGGAAGGTTGTTTTCTTTTGCAAATTTTTTAGCAATTTCATTTCCATTTCCAAAAATTGATGCATTCAATATTTCGATTGCATCAATTTCCTTTATCAATTCTTTCAAATTTCCTCTAAATTTGCAAAACAAACCAAATGGATGAGGAATAATAACAAAACCGCCTTGCTCTTTTATTTTTCTTATTGTTTCCTTTGCCGAAAGCCCGTTCGGAATTTTCTCTTTTACATTCAATCCCAAAACATCTCCCTCTTTGCTTTTTACCTCAATTCCTGGAATAATTAAAATGGGTTTTCCCTTTGCATATTCCATTACCTCAAGAGCCCCTTTTACTTCCCCATGATCAGTTATTGCTAAGCACTCTATTCCTTCTTTGATTGCTTTATCTACAATTTCTTTTGGCGAAGAATTGCTATCAAAAGAGTAACCTGTATGAACGTGTAAGTCACATTTCATTCTTCATTTTAGTCTATGTTTACTCAATCCACAATCTCCAATTTGCAATTTATAATTTCTTGTCTTTATTTTTTCTTGCCTGCCTATTTTGCTAATATGACCCCACCGATTGCAAAGAGATTGGGGATTTTGAAATCTTTGGCAAAGCCGATAGATTTTGATAAAAAATTTTTTGGAAAGCCAATTTTTGGTTCTCACAAAACCTGGCGGGGAGCGATCTTGGCATTTTTTGTTGGGTTTTCAACTGCATTAATTCAGGGACTTCTTTTTAATTTTGAATTTTTCAAAAAATTATCGATTATCGATTACTCAAAAATAAACATTTTCCTTTTTGCCTTTTTGATTTCTTTTGGCGAAGTTCTTGGAGATTTGATTTTTGCTTTTATTAAAAGGAGAATTGGTCTAAAACCTGGCGCTCCTTTTATTCCCTTTGATCAGACAAACTATGTTTTTGGTTGCTTTTTCCTTTTGCAACCTTATTTAAAATTGGATTTAAAAATTTGGCTAACGATTTTAATTTCAACCTTCTTTTTACATATCATTTTTAATCGCTTAGGTTATCACTTGAAAATCCACAACGCAAAATGGTAAATTAAATTATGCTCGAGAAAATTTATGAAATTTCACCTTCATTTTTTTGGGCAGGATTGACCCTTCTTCTTGGAATTTTAGTCGCAAAATTCTTTGAAAGAATAAGCCAGAGATTCTTTGAAAGGATAAGGATAAATTCGGTTTTAAAAAGAATTGGGCTGAAAGATAGCCTTGAAAAAATTGGAATTTCTTTGGACGCTCAAAAATTTTTCTCAGAAATTGTTCAGTGGTTCTTTATAATTTTGTTTTTGATGCTCTCTTTTGAAATTTTGGGATTATCAAAGTTTGCCGACTTTTTAGAAAAAATCATTCTCTATTTCCAAAACATTTTCATTTCAATTTTGATTTTCATTTTATCTTCGTATTTGATCGATTTTTCTCAAAAAGTTTTCATTGGCTCTCTTGAAAAAGAAAAAATAACCTATTCAAGAATTTTTGGAAAAGGATTTTCTCTTTCAATTTGGGTTTTAACTGCTTTAGCAATTCTTTATCAATTGAAGATAGTTCCAGATTTGATTTTGACAATTTTCATTGGCGCAATCATTACCATTGCTTTAGTAATTGGAATTTCTTTTGGTCTGGCTGGAAAGGAAGTTGCTGCAAAATTCTTAAAAGAAATTGAAGAAAAACTAAAATAAAATGGAATATTTAACTCAAAATGAGTTAAAGAGAATGCTTTTGTTATCTTATGAGAGAATAGAGGAAAAGAAAGAGGAGATTAACAAAATAAATGTTTTTCCAGTTCCAGATCAGGACACTGGAACTAACTTGGCAAAGACACTGGAAGGAATAAAAAAAGAAATTGAGGGAAAGGAATTCAAAGATTTGGAGGAAATTTCAAAAGCTGCATTAGATGGCGCTTTAATTTCTGCTCAGGGTAATGCCGGTGTAATTTACACCGGTTTTTTAGCTGGATTTTTACCAAAATTGGACAAAAATCCAGTTGATGCAAAAAAATTGGCAGAGGCATTCGAGGAAGGGAGAAAAAGAGCTTGGAGGTCGATGGCAAACCCAAAACAAGGGACTATTTTGGACGTAATAGATGCAGCAGCTGAAACTTTTAAAAGGGAGGCAGAAAAGGAAAAAGACATTGTCAAAATTTTTGAGAAAGTAATCGAAAAAGCAAAAGAGGCACTTTTGGCAACAAGAGAGAAAATGGAAATTTTTAAAAAGGCAAATGTTGTCGATGCAGGAGGTCTTGGATTTTTGATGATTTTGGAAAGTTATCTTGATGCTTTGAGACCAGAGAGAAAGAAAGAAGAGAAGAAAGAGAGACCATCTGAGGAAATCAGAAGGTTTATTCAAGTTTTGTCAAACAGATTTGAAGTTGTTGCCCTAGTTTTGGATCCAAGGTTTGATGAAGAGAAAGTGAGAGAAAATTTAAAGAGATTGGGGAATTGTTTGGACATTGTTAAAGTTGAAAATAAAATGAAAATTCACATTCATACTGATTATCCAGATGATGTTAGGGATGTTTTAAGGAAAATTGGAAAAATTGAAGATTTGAGGATTGAAGATATGGCAAAGGAAATTGCCGGAGAACCTTCTGTTAGAAAAGTTTCAATCGGAATCGTTACCGATGAATTGGCAGATTTGACGCAAAAAATTATCGAGAGATATCAAATCGAAGTAATTCCTTTTAAAATTGATTGGCCAGAAGGAGAAAAATTGAAAGGAGAAAACATTTATCAAAAAATGAGGGAGGCAGAGAGATTGGGAATTAAAAATTTGCCAAAAACTGCTCAAGCATCTCCAAAAGAATATTTTGAGGCTTTCGAAAGGCAATTCAAAAAAGGTTTTGAAAAAATTTTATGCATTACAATTTCATCAAAACTCTCTGGGGGTTTTAATTCAGCTTTACAAGGGAGAGAAATGCTCTCCGGTAAAAAAAAGGAGAAGGTTTTTGTTTTGGATTCCCAAAATGCTTCAGCAGGTGAAGCCCTTTTGGTTTTGCGAGCGATCGAATTGATCCAAGCTCAAATGGAAATCGATGAAGTTTTGGCACAACTTGAAAAAGAAATTCCTAGAATTCAGCTCTACGGCTTTTTAAAGGATCCAAAATGGGCTGAATGGGGAGGAAGGGTTTCCCATTGTCAGGCAAATTGGTTAAGGAGGTTGCAAAAAATTGGAATCAGACCTCTTTTGGGATTAAAAGAAGGAGAAGTTATAAAAATTGGTTTTAGAATCGGAGTAAAAGAAATTTGGGAAGCAATTTTCAAAGAAATTGAGGCAAAAAGTAGAAAAATTAGAAAAAAAGGAAAGAAAATTAGGGTTGTCATTACTCATTGTGATAATTTGGAAGAGGCAAAAAAACTGAAAGAGAAGCTAAAGGAAATCGGGGCCGAAGTTTCATTTATAAATTTAACAGGACCAGTTGTCGGAGTTCATGTTGGACCAGGTTCTTTGATTGCTGGATGGATGCCAATTGAATAAATTTCAAAATGCAAAATTCAAAATTTAAAATTGGAATCGTAACCGAAGACATTGCTGTTCTGCCAGAAAGATTTTTAAATGAAAACAAAATTGAGTTGGCTCATGCCATTTTAGATTGGCCAGAAATTGAAAAAGCTCCTGGCGAAAACATCTGGCAAAAATTTAAAGAGGCAATGAAAAGGGGAATAAAGACTCTCCCAAAGACATCTCAGGCAAACCCAAAATCATATTTTGATGCTTTTAAAAAACAGCTTCAAAAGTTTGAGAAAGTTTTGTGCTTGACTGTCTCTTCAAAAATTTCAGGTTGCTACAATTCTGCAATTCAGGCAAGGGAAATGCTTTCTCAAAAGGAAAAAGAAAGGGTTTTTATTTTCGATACCTTGAACGCCGCCGCAGGGGAAGCCCTCTTTGTTTTGAAAGCGATCGAACTAATTCAAGAACAAAGAGAAATTGACGAAATTTTAAAAAAGTTGGAAGAATTAGTTCCAAAACCCATCTTTATTTTGTTGTCGAAGATCCAAAATACCTTTTATCGATAGGGAGGATAACAAAGAGCCAGGCAAATTGGATGAGGAGAATGAAAAAAATGGGAATTTGGCCGATTGCAGAGTTTAAAAATGGGTTGATTGGAAAGGGCGGAATCATCTTTGCAAAGGATATTCCAGAGGCAATTTTCAAAAAAGTTTTGAAGGCCAGCTCAAAAGAAAGAAAAAAAGGAAAAAGGATAAGGGTGGTGATAAACCATTGCGATAATTTAGAAGGAGCAAAAAAATTGAAAGAACTATTAAAAGGGATTGGGGCAGAAGTTTCTTTCATTTCAGAAGGCCCAGATATTTTTGTTGTTGGAGGTCCTGGAACTTTAATTTGTGGCTGGCAACCAGTAGAATAAAACTATGGAAGAAATTTTTTCAATTGTTTTGAGTTATTTAATTGGTTCAATTCCCTTTTCTTTTGTTGTTGCAAAAATAAAAGGGGTAGATTTGAAAGAGAAAGTTAAAAATGGACAAATTGGAGCAGCAGCAGTGAAAAGAAATTGCGGGCTTTTCCCAGCGATCTTAGCTGGAACAGGCGATTTTAGCAAAGGAGCATTGGCCGTTTTTATTGCTAAAAAACTTACAAAGCAAGATTGGGTTTTAGTTCTTTCAGCTCTGGCTGCAATAGTAGGTCACAATTGGTCAGTATTTTTGAAATTTTGGGGAGGGAAAGGAGCTCTGGTTTCTTTCGGTGCTTTATTTTATCTTTTGACCATTCCTTTTTTCCTTTGTTTACCTTTAATAATTCCTTTTCTTTTGGTAAAACGAGAAAAAATCTTTGGAGTTAGAAAAACCACTTTTTTTACTTACCTTGGCTATTTTCTTCTTTCTTTAATTTCTTTTTCTTTGAAATTTCCTTTTCCAATTTCTCTTTCCCCAATAATTTTTTCTTTGCCAATGGCTTTGAAGAAAAATGAATGAGATAAAACAAAAAATTGGGATTGTTGCAGACGAAGGAGGAGATTTGCCAAAGGAATTAATTGAAAAACACAAAATTTCAATTGTGCCTTTTAAAGTTGATTTGGGAGAAATGAAAGATTTGTCAGGAAATATTTATCAAAGAATTAAGGAGGCAGAAAAAAAAGGGTTGAAAAGTTTTGTTAAGACTTCGCAACCCTCGCCAGGGGATTTTTTGAAAGCGTTTAGAGAAAAACTAAAAGAATTCGAGGAGATAATTTGCATTACTGTTACCTCAAAACATTCTGGGACTTTCAATTCTGCTTTACAGGCAAGAGAATATTTGCCAGAGAAAGAAAAAATTCACGTTGTAGATTCAATGAGCGTTTCTGGAGGGGAAGGATTGATAATTTTGAAAGTTGTTTCTTTAATAAAAAGCAGTTTGAAAATAAATGAAATTTTGGGAAAATTAAAGGAATCTGTTTCAAAAACAAATTTGATTTTTGTTTTAGAAAGCCCAAAATGGGCAGTAGCATCAGGAAGGATACCAAAGGTCCTTGGCGCTTTTTTGGAAAAAATGAAAAATCTAGGTTTTTATCCGGTTTTAACTCTAAAAAAGGGAAAAATAGGTTTGAGCAGTATCAGAAAAGGGGTAAAAGATTTATCTAGCGCTCTTTTTGAGGAATTCAAAAACAAAATTTTAAAAGAAAAAATCAAATCCGAAATTAAAACAGCGATCACTCATGCAGACAATGAAAAAGAGGCTAAAAAATTGGAGGATTTAATTTTAAAGGTCAAAAATTGCAAAGTTGAATTTAAAAACATTATTGGAAATATAGTTGGCGGGCTTTCAGGTCCAGGGGCTGTAGCTTTAGCTTGGCAAACTGAATAAAAATATGCACATAGCTTTAATTCCAGATGGAAACAGAAGATGGGCAAAAAAAAGAGGACTTTTACCTTGGCAGGGTCATATTGAAGGAGCAAAAACTTTAGAAAAGATTTTAGAAAAGGCCTGGGAAATGAAAATTCCCTATTTTACCTTTTGGGGAAGTTCTTTGGATAACATTACAAAGAGGCCGAAGGAAGAAGTTAGAGTTTTACTTTCTTTATATCAAAAATACTTCAAAAGGCTTTTGAAAGAAAAAAGGATTTTTAAAGAGAAAGTGAAGGTAAATATTTTTGGGAGGTGGAAGGAAATTTTTCCAAAAAAATTAAAAGAGACAATTTCTGAAATTATAAAGAAAACAAAAAATCACGATCGCTATTTTTTAACTTTTTTGCTAGCTTATAATGGAACAGATGAAATGTTAGAGGCAATTAAAAAAATCTCAAAGAAAAGAATTAAAAAAATTGATGAAAAAACTTTACTTGAAAATCTTTGGACAGGATCTTTGCCGCCAGTTGATCTAGTAATCAGGACAGGATGCGAAGGAGATCCTCACAATTCTGCAGGGTTTATGATGTGGCATACTGCCTACTCTCAATTTTATTTCACAAAAACTTTTTTTCCAGATTTTTCCCCTGAGGAATTTGAAAAAATAATCAATGATTATTTAAAAAGGGAAAGAAGGTTTGGAAAATGAAGATTGGGATCATAACTGAAGATGTTTGCTCTTTACCTGAAAAAATGATTCGGGATTTTGGAATTGAAATTGTAAAAACAAAACTTTATTTTCCAGAATGGGAAAAGTTTCCAGAAAAGAATCTTTATCAATTAATGGTTGAAACAAGAGCAACTCCGAAAACTTCTGCACCTTCTCCTGGTGATTATTTGAAAGCTTATAAGAAAGTTTTAGAAAATCATGAGAGAGCATTGGTGATTACTTTATCTTCAAAACTCTCTGCCTGTTACAATTCTGCATTCCAAGCCAGAGAAATTTTTGAAAATCAAGAGAAAGTTTATATTTTAGATTCACTTCAAGCAGTTGCAGCTCAGGGACTCTTGGTTTTGAGGGCAGTTGAATTGATAAAGGAGGGAAAGGAAATAAATGAAATTTTGGAGGTTTTAGAAAAATTAAAAAGAAAAATAAAACTTTTTGGCTTTTTAAGGACGACTTATTGGGCAGAAAAAATCGGAAGGATTAGTAAAAAAATGGCTCTTGCTTTCACTACTCTGAGAATTCTTGGAATTTATCCTTATTTTGGAACGAAAGAAGGAAAAATTGGATTTTCTGGGTTTAATCTTTGGACTTACGATGAATTAGAAGCAATATTCAATCAATTAAAGCATTGTGCAAAAAAAGGAAAAATTAGAGTTGGAATAAATTATACTGATAATGCTGATATTGCTTTGAAGTTGAAAGAAAAATTGGAAAAGGATTTAAAAGCTGAGGTTTTATTTGTTTCAATGGTTCCTCCAATTGTTGGAGCAAATTCAGGCCCTGGAACTTTAATCGCAGCTTGCTACCATGCTTGATTTCATTTTACTTTCAATTTTTGCCTATCTTTTTGGTTCAATACCAACAGCATTTTTGATTGGAAGATTAAAAGGAATTGATGTAAGGGAAATTGGATCAAAATCGATT
>Ga0209225_1003158_pt1 | contig 14056 bp, 12 predicted proteins | sample WasSprMetagenome_FD_184732 | JGI IMG/M metagenome (GOLD analysis project Ga0209225, IMG submission 184732) | Sulfidic aquatic microbial communities from Washburn Spring, Yellowstone National Park, USA - WS (SPAdes) (version 3) | ecosystem: Environmental > Aquatic > Thermal springs > Hot (42-90C)...
AGAGATCAAGAGGAATTATTGCTTGGAGGTAAAAAACTCAGATTTATCCACATACCATGGCTCCACTGGCCCGATACAATGGCAACATACATCGAGGAAGAGGGGGTTCTACTCACATGCGACGCCTTCGGTGGCTATGGTGTAATGCCGGTATTATATGATGAAGAAACCATTGTTCAACAATACCTTCCATACGTTAGAAAGTATGTTGTCACCGTTATTGGACACTACAGAGAACACATAGTTAAAAACATAGAGAAGATCGCGGGTTTGAAGCTAAGTATAAAAGTAATTGCACCAGCACATGGCCTCATCTGGAGAAATAATCCACAGACAATAATTAACTACTACTACAAGCTTGGGTTAGCTTCCCCCATTGAAAGGAAAATTCTAGTCATATACGACTCAATGTATGGCTTCGTAGAGAGGGCTATTAACGTAGTATTAAACGAGTTGAAGAGCAGGGGTTTCGATGTTAAAACGTATGCTTTTACAGATAATAGACAAGCATCAATAGGAGATATTCTATCAGACGCTGTAGACTCAGTAGGCATAGTAATAGGCGCTTCTACTTACGATGGAAAATTATTTCCAACAATGAGCACTATACTGAAAATACTCATTGAGAAACTAAATGCTGAGAAGCCACTATTAATCATTAATGTATCTGGTTGGGGAAAGCCCATTGATGAATCCCTCAAAACACTCTATGAATCCTCAAAGTTCAAAGTGATGGATCTAGTGGGCATTAAGGGGTTAATTCAAGACAACGATATTGATAGATTAAAAAGAAGCATTGACAGCTTAATCAAGACTCTACAGTAGTATGTAGGTAGAAGCAATTGATTAGATGATTAAATGTATCTACAGTGAAATAAAAAAGATTGTTCTTTTATTTTCCAGAAAATTGCTGTAAGAATAAGAAAATGTAGAGTACTCGAAGAGGCTCCTAAGCAGAATGTATGCTATTTAAGCTATAGAGCTGGGCTTGGCTCTTCTGTGTAGTAGTCTTCTCCCCCAGCTAGTATTCTCTGTATTGCCGCGTATAAGTCGTCGAAGCCTTCTCCACTTACATTGGATATTGGAATCGTCGTGAATACTGTTAGTTTCTCGAGTAGTGTTAATAACTCATCTTGACCCCATATTAACCGAGCATCTTTCTCCATTGAAATCTCTGTTGACAGGTCTTCGGGGTTTTCAAGCATATTCATTATCTTTGAGACAAGCCCTGGCTCTAGTAGATCTATTTTTGACAGTGCGCAAACCATTGGGATTCTCACTCTAACGTGCGTTGATGCAGCTAGTAGTAGAGCTGAGAGTAGATTTGATGGTTGTGTGGCGAATGTGGAGTCTAATAGGAAAACCCCTGCAGATTTTGCATCGCCTATTAACGCACGTAGTACTAGTGGCCCTGTCTGCCTAAAGGCGAATAACTCCATTTGGCCTGGTGTATCAATGATCACGTAGTTGGACTTATAGCTCCAAACCTCCTCTTTTAAATCCTCGATATTAGCTAGGATCATGTCGATTGAGGCTATTAACGCGCCATTAGGTCCAAGGCCTGTCTTCTTCATTAAATCCCATGCATTAACATAGTCTCTCACATCGATGTCTGGCTCGTATGGTAGCTCCTCAACAGCCGGGTCTAAGTTTACAATTATTGAGTCGAGTTGGTGATCTAGTAGGTATGATTGGAGGACACTAGATAGTGAAGTCTTACCACTACCCGCAGTGCCTAAAACCACGATGAAGTATGTCAATAACTACCACCAGGCAATACTCCTATAGCCTACTCCGTGGAATTCACCCTTGAAGTTCAATCTATACCCGCAATTAGGGCATTTAAACCCCTCTTTCAGTCTCCACTTTGTTATGAAGAACCCCTTTCTCTCAACCACTAAGGCCCCACACTTGGGGCAGTACGTGTTTTCTAGTGGGTGACCCCAGACATTACCTATATACACGTGTTTTAGTCCAGCACTCTGCGCTACTTTAGCTAGTTTATCGAGTGTTTCAACGGGTGTTGGAGGTAGATCCTGTAGTAGGTAGTCAGGGTGGAATCGAAGTAGGTGGAATGGGGTTTCATCACCTAGGTTTTCAACAATCCACTTTGAGAGCCTCAGGATGTCCTCCTCTCTATCTCCAACCTCCGGTACAACTAGGTTTGTAACCTCGATCCAGAATCCAGCATTCTTCATTGCTAATAGTGCTTCATATATTGGAGAGGGGTCTGGTACACCCATGTACTTCCTGTAGAAATCTGGGTTTCCACCACCCTTGAAGTCGACTGTTGCAGCGTCTATTAAACCCCTTAGTTCACTAATAGCCTCGGGCGTCATGTAGCCATTAGTCACAATAGTGTTGAATAAACCCCTTTCTTTAGCTAACTTAGCAGTGTCATACATGAACTCATAGAATATTGTTGGTTCATTATACGTGTAGCTTACTCCATGGGATCTCGTTCTAATCGCTTCATCTACAACGTCCTCAGGGGTGTAGATGTTTCCAAATACTCTATCCCACCTACTCTGGCTTAAAACCCAGTTGTCGCAGAATCTACAGTAGAAGTTGCAGCCGGATGTAGATATAGAGAATACAGAGGCCCCGGGGTGGTAGTGCATTAGCGGCTTCTTCTCTATTGGGTCTTGATTCGCAGCTGTGAGAACCCCGTATACAGTTGTGTATAGTTTGCCGTTATAATTGAATCTAACACCACAAGCCCCATAAGCACCTGGAACAATAACACACCTCCTACTACATAGATTACACTTTACCCTCCCGTCTCCAAGGCTCTCCCACATGATCGCGACTCTAACACCGGGTCTACTAGTATCGAATTGTCTAAGTTTATACATGGTTCAAAACCATATTCTAATTTATAATTATTGTTTAAGCCATTATATTTCTACGGTAGAGGTAAATGCTAGTAGTCACAGGCTTGCCGGGCTATTGGCTAGTTAATGCCATTGCCTCAGGGCTTGGAGGTGTGGAGATCCCCGTATACGAAAAACTCTTCCCCGATGGAGAACTCTACGTTAGGTTATTAAACCCCGAGAAAGTATCCAATAGAAGCGTAGTTCTAGTATCCACGCTATATCCAGATCAAGGGAGGAGCCTCCTTAGAACACTACTAATCATAGACGCGATTAAGCAGTCCAACTCTGGAAGAGTAATTGGGGTAATTCCATATCTAGCCTACTCGAGGCAAGACAAGGTCTTCATGCCTGGGGAGCCTATATCAGCGTGTGTAGTTGTCAAGGCATTGAAAAACACTGGTTTAGATGCATTATTGACTGTGGATGTGCATAGTCCACGTGTTCTCGAGTGCTTCGGGGATCAGGCATGCAATATACTCGTATCAGACCTCATGGTTGGTAATGCATTGAAGTACCTTGAAAAGCCAATAGTGTTAGCTCCTGATAAGGGTGCACTTGAGAGGGCTTCATTTGCCGCTAGAGTATATGGATTAGAGTACGACTACTTGGAGAAGACGAGGGATAGAGTAACTGGTGCTGTATCATATACTCCTAGAGAGCTAAGTGTAAGGGATCGAGACGTTGTAATAGTGGATGACATAATTAGTACGGGTGGAACGATTGCAGAGGCTACGCGTATACTCTATAAGAGTGGAGCTAGAAGAGTAGTTGTAGCTGCAACCCACGGTTTACTCGTTGGAGAAGCCTTGAAGAAGCTCGAGGAAGCAGGGGTTTATAAATTAATCCTCGCAGATACTCTACTCGTGAGGTATGATCACCCGCTAGTAGAGTACGTTGATATAACCCCTAGGATAATAGAGGCTATTAAAGAGCGATTAAAGTAGAGAAAATCATCAATGAGGGGCTGTGAGCTGAGGAATACCCACATACCAAGTGATCAGGGCTCTCAACGCGAGTTCTACTTCCTTCTACGTGGTGATAACGAGTACTTAGCACTAGGAGAGCTGAGAGCTCTCCTCGAGGCTTATAATGAATATTCGAAGATGCACTGTTATACGATGCTGTGTACTGTGGAAACCCGGGGGGAAGTAGCAAGAGAGGTAGTTAATCGTGCTGGATTTATCAAGGAAGCCGGGGTTGTCCACGGGGTTTATGATGTATTCTGCGAGAAAGATGCTGTTAATGCTGGTAAAGTTGTTTCAGGTAAGCCTGTTTACTCAACTATATTGAAAGCTACTGTAAGTGATGAAGATGCATTGAGATTTCTAAAGTCGTCGGGGATTAAGAGGAGTTATCGCAGAGACCTCGGTTATAGATTGTACTTTACAGATGGCTATGCAGTATTGGGTAGTGCTTTATATGTAGGTGAATTAAATAGAGCTATTGAGAAGTCGCGTAGTAGACCATTCAAGAGGAGTATTGCTTTAAAACCAGACTTAGCGAGGGCTTTAGTTAACCTCACCAGAGCGAGGAGAGGAGATGTACTAGTAGATCCATTCGCTGGTACAGGTATGGTGATCATAGAGGCTTGGAGTATGGGGGTTCTGGGGTTAGGTGTGGATATAGATTATAGAGTTGCTAGGGGTATGAGGAGTAATATCGAGTTCTATAGAGCACCATTAATACCATTAATTGGGGATTCGAGCGTGTTGTTATTTCGCGAGGTTGATAGGGTGGCAACAGATCTACCCTATGGAATGGGTGCTAGTACTCATGGTGTGGAGATAAGGGAGCTATATGAATCATTTATACAGAGAATGTCGGAGTATCTATCTAGTAGGGGTTACGCGTCCTTCCTAGCCCCTATTTGGCTTGAAGACTATGTAGATGAGTTAATAACTAGGTATGGTTTTAGACTAGTAGAGAGGTACTATGACTACGTGCATGGAGGACTAGTGAGGGTTTTGAGCGTGGTGAGGAAATGGTAAATGCAAGAATATACTTCCTAGGTACTGGTGCAGCAATGCCTGTAACTCGTTATCTACCCTGTATAGCCTTGAAGGTGGACTCAGACATTTACCTACTAGACCCTGGCGAGGGCTGTCAAGTCAAGATGTTTAAGACTGGGTTGAGCCCTGTGAAGGTTAAAGCTGTCTTTGTTACCCACGCGCATGGAGACCACTACCTTGGCTTACCTGGCTTAATCCAGACAATGACTCTATCTGATAGAAAAGAGCCATTATTAATAGCGGGGACAAAGCAATTTATAGATGCACTACTCTCCATCTTCAACCAGGGATTGGTGAAGCCTGGGTTTAAAGTAGATTTAAGCTTAGTAACATCAAACTACACATATTCCGATAACAAGATCTCGGTGAGGGCTTTTCCAGTAGAGCACAGTCTAGAGGCTTATGGCTACCACGTAGTAATTGGAAAGAAGACTATTTGCTACACGGGAGATACTACACCATCTAAATCCACTGTTGAGGCTTGTAGAGGCGTTGATATATTAATCCATGAGGCGACGTTTACTAGTATATACGAGGGTGAAGCACACACCCAGAGGCACTCCACTTGTAGAGACGCTGCATTAATCGCGGAGGAAGCTGGAGTCGGCTTACTCGTGTTATTCCACATTAGTGCAAGACATGGGGATGTGGATGCATACTATGACGCGGTGAGAGTATTTAAAAAAGTAGTTGTTGCGAGAGACGGTATGGTTATTTACCTATAGTCCTCCTAGCTCTAAGCACTAATACCATTATAGAGGCAACAGCGGCGACTACTACGGCAACGATAGCTATTAATATATACCCAGGCGTCTCCTCTGCCCCTTCAGTCCGTGTGGTCGGCTGTGTAGTTGGCGTTGCCTCGACAACAACCTCAAGGTTTGGTAAGTCATCGAATAATACTTCACTTGGTGCTTCGCCATGTAGATATACTTTGACTCCTTGACTACTCTGTATCTTGATCTTGGCTGGTGTAATAGTGCTTGGTTTAATAATGGGTGCTCCCGGCCCAAGTGATATCTCCTGTGGAATCGTGGAGTTTACTTCTTTGACATAGTCATATAGTGCAATAAGGGTTTCCTTCGGTGATGTTGCTCCTTTCTTAATTATTTTCGGGGATTTATACTCTAACTCTACTTTATTGCCAATAGCTGATAATTTAATAGTGCTCACTGAGTCCCTGACCTCGAATAGCTCATTGAATCTGTTTACTAGCCTCGAGGCATTCAATGTAGCTATACTTAGCGATGGTGTTGCCTGTGGTTGAGTTATAAATGGAGTGGGAATTTGTGATGTTGCATTCAAGTAGTATTCATACAATTTAGCTAACTGCACTAAGTACTCGTTGACGTTTACCTCTTCAACACCCCTGATTACGAGTGAAGCCGATGTCCCAGTACTATTACTGGATACAATTAATTTAAGGTACAATTGCGACGAGTGGGGCTTTATTATATTAGCGGCGTTGATCAGCGCGCTCGACTTGTTTATCCCCTGCATAGAGTATAATCCAGCAAGGTCTACCATGGCATTGAAGTCCACAACTGCCACTCCTCCAGAGATACTTTGTGATGTCTCTAGCTTGACATATCTACTCGTATTGCTCATTGATAGATAGGATTGTATTTGAAATAATAACATCGGGATCAATACGGATACATCCATTCTTTGACCAATACTCTCGATATATCCAGATGCCTCTACTCTACCAGATGCTGTGATTGTTTGATTTCCAGTGTAGTACGTAGAGTTTACTCTTGGGGCCTTCAATGAGATGTCTACAGTATAACCCGGTGTACCGCCTCTAGCTATAAACTTAATCCACCCAGTAGAAGCAATGTTTTCTCCAACTGGGTGTGTTTCAATGCTTCCCTCTATAAATAAATGTAGTGGAATAGTTGATTGACTCGCCGTTGTGGGTTGATAAAACTCCAGGAATCCCTCGTAGGCAACTCTACTACTCTCTACTATCACTGTTGCATTTGCTAATAGGTATCCAGGAAAACTCGTGTTTTGCACTGTCTCCAGTCTTGCAGTTACTGAGACGCATCCATCTGCATGCACCTCGAGTGTAATATACTGTGAAATCTCCTCGCTTATTGTCGTCAATGGGGTGATGGCTAGTAGAAGAGCAATAAGGCTACACAATACTATTTTACCGAGTGCTAGGTAATCCACGAGATCCACCAATAACTCATATACACTTAACACCCTATAAGACTTACCCGCGAGCCCATGGATAAATAAGTGTTCTTACTATAGTATTATTGGTGGTTTAATTGGAGATCGTGGTGAAGCCTATTGGGTTCATTAGGCATGGATATAGCGATGAAGAAGTTAAGAGTAGTTGGAGGGGTGTTGATGGATTCGTAGAGATTTTACCAGAGTATGTTGATGGACTACTACACCTAGAGGGATTCAGCCACATAATCCTCATTGCCTACATGGATAGAGTGAGTAGTGAAGAGAGGAGAGTGCTCAAGGTGAGACATAGGAGGTTGAGGCGTTTCGGTGTTGAAATAGGCGACTTACCAGAGGTAGGGGTTTTTGCGACTGATAGCCCACATAGGCCGAACCCAATAGCTTTATCCATTGTGAGGTTGCTTAGAATTGACGGCAACAAATTAAATGTATCAGGCTTAGACCTATTCAATGGCACTCCTGTCCTAGACATTAAGCCATACGATCACAGTAGAGTAGTGAGGGAATTCACGGTGCCGTGGTGGGCTCGTATACTAGTTGAGAGAGTGAGAAGAGTCCTCGGCGAGGAAGCACCGATATAGAAGCACTGGTCTCTCCCAAGTCCCCTATATATTATAAATGCTTAAACCACAAGGAGTTTTTAATGTAGTTAAAAGTCATTTCCAATTAGAGTGCTAGATAGTATGTAAGACCAGTATATATGATGTTAGTGAGTATCGGGATAGATTATTAATCTAGTGTTGGAGATGATAGGGGTTCGCATTATGTCAAGGCCTCAACCTCGAATTATTTGAGTAAAAAGTGCATTTGTATATAAAAAGGGCATATATATAAATAGGGGAATAAGTTGAAGAGAATATATTCATCAATACTAATCCCACTCATTCTAGCCCCACTATTCATAGTATTCAATAATGCTCCTACATACACTGAGACTGTGTATAGTGGCCCAGATTATAGTGTGGTTTATGTTAAGCAAGGATTTAAGGCTTCAAATTTAACAACTCTATCACTCCAAGTAACCTCTGATGGTAAACCACTAGAATTTGGATACACACTTATTGGCATTACAGTTGGTGGAGCCACCGAGGTTAAGAGGGGAAAGGGTTCTGGGAGAGTAGTTGTTGACATATCAAGCTATGTAGGTGAAGTTGAGAGGATCTTAGAGAGATCCCACGCCAATTCTCAAAATAGTGGAGTAGGACTCCTCGCATTTATAGTAACTATGACCGAGGAGAATGGCGAGAAATACATATCAACAGATATAATCTCAATACCCGTAATCCCCGGTAAAGCTGCGGGGGCAACCATAGAAGTGAACACTGTATTTAAGCCTGTGCACAGAGTCAAATACCATGTGGAAAACTCAACCACGGGATCACGAGTAGAGCCTCTAACTACAAGCCCCCCTCCTAGATTTGACGAGTATTGTACAATTGCAGGCAATAAGGAGGAATGCTGGTATTGGCGATTTAACTCTATAATTTATGCTAGTCAACAACCGGAGTTTATACCGGTCTTGATTGTTAAGATAGATCCGCACGATGATGACTATGTAAAGTCCATACATTTACTACATTTTGCTTCATTAAAGAATTTTAGAATTGGATTAGGTATGGGAATATTGGGTGCCGCAAGTCTTTATGCTCTCGGTGTGGGTTTTACTACACATTACAGTAGTAATGACATGTTAATATATTCCTATAGTTGTGTATTCCATAATCGTAGAACCGAAAATACATCATCGCATTGTTATGACGAAGTTAATAATGAGTACATGGAATTTCAGGGTCCATATGATGAGGCATTACTAGCTACCGGGTTCGGTGGTTATTTGTGGCTCGTGAAGTATGATGAAGTCCACGAAATTCGAGATGAGATTAGTCACTATAGTGAGGTTCTTGATGAGGGCTACGCAGTTTTTCTAATGCCTAACTTCAAAAGTAGCAATAAAATTGAGATGAAATACATGGTCGACGAAGATCCCTATGATGACAGTGGCCTACTGGAAGCCATTCTCAACTACTTCGAGGAATCTACGAATATTAAGAAATCTTATCTGGGCTGGCATGGTCCACAGCAATTCTGGACTAAGACACTATGTGATATTGGAATATATTCATCCGCCGCTCAAAATAAACTCTTTGGAGTACCGGTGGGTGCAATAATTAAGTATAAGCTTCTTAGAGAAACACATACTGAGGCCTCTGAAGAGTTGTTGGCAATGCTAACGGCTCTACTTGTCCCCATTTCTATAGATGGTGTAATATCCTTCGAGACAACTCGTGACGTGTACTTTAACCCATATTATTACGAAGTAGAGGTATATTTAGTCGAGAGCATGAAGGGCTATTACACAATCCCAGTGTTCTTAATGGATCCACATGTGATCTAGTTTACGCCGACCACCTTCAACCTAATATTCGCTCACTTTACTAAGTATTCTATGGTCCTCTTCAACTCCTCTCTACTACCTCTTATTGAGAGTTTCACTGGGCCGAGTGGGGATTCACGCTCACTATCTACTAGTGATACTCTACCAGCGTAGCATGCCTGCTTGTGTAGTAGTATTGTTATTGAATCCTCCTTCCAGTATTTCTCTAGGTGCGCTTTCACAGCCGGCTCTACTTGCTGTAGTTTAATTATCCCTCGGAGTGGCTCGAGGCATTCTACTCTACTACACTTTGCCCTCAATACCCTAAACCCCGATGTTACTTCCTCTACCTCGATCTCCTCGGGTTTGACGACGTTGAGTAATGCCTTCTTGACTTTCTCAATGTCCTCGGTTGGCCTAACTTCAGCCTCCACTACTACTTCAACCATGTCTATACACCAGTTGCTTGAGTATTTTCAATGCACTATTCCTCGCCTCCTCTATTGATCCCTCATTAATGATCATGTAGTCTGCGAGAGCAATCACGTCTCCAAGCCCGAAGCCAAGCTCTGTTAAATCCCTTCTCTCAAACTCCTCAATGCTGGTTGGATCACCGGGACGATGCCTCTCTAGTAGCCGTTTAAACCTAGTCTTTGGAGAAGCGTGTACAGCTATAACTACTACATCACCATACTTCTTGAAAACCCCTACTTCCCTTAGACTCCTAACACCATCAATTAATACAACTCTATGCACTGGTGGAATTCTCTCAATAGTCTTAAATGCGACAACCTCCTCACCACTCTCTCTACGTAGAATCCTCGAAGTCTCAACCATGAGCTCTGGCGTGATAACTCCAAACCTCTTCAAAGTCTCCTCTCTAACAACATCACCCATAACATATACTGGAATACCCAGCTCTCTAGCAGCTTCAGCAACAATACTCTTACCAGAGCCCGGCATACCTGTAAGCAGTATGAACAACCGAGGCAACATCGATGCACCAAGTGGTAAATCAATAAATCATAGGAGTAATTAATACTTCTGCGTAGAGTTCAATACCTGCTAAGTATTCACAATTATAACTAAGTACTGTTAGCGGGGAAACGTTTTTACTAGTTCTCCATATAGTGTTGCTAAGTCGATGTGTTCTATGCAGTTGTATTTACGCATGAATTCCTCTACTTCGGGTTTTCTAATGGTGTATATGTAGACTGTGTCCTGCTGTAGTTCTACTCTTATTGGATATAGCTTTAGCGCTTCCTCAGCTAATTCAATTGGTTGATCGCTTTTACACTCGACAACAACTAATAGTTCTCTGAGCTCACCTGGATATTTAGCTATGACTCTACCGTTGAATAGTATTGCAAAGCCCTTAACTAGTTTCTCGACGCCAGTTAAAATGTGTGTAGCGATAACTACTACCCTGCCCTCTTTCACTTCCTCTGCTATAATCTCATCGATTACTCTCAATGCGTCTTTGTCTAGAAGAGTATATGGCTCGTCTAGAATATAGCCTTCGCTATCGGCTGAGAGAACTGTAAGTAGCATGAGTTTCTTCTTCATACCGCTACTATAGCCCCTTATAAGCCTACTCCAGTAGCTTGATACGCCGAGTCTATCAGCGTACTCTCTAACTCTACTCCACGGTGTACCACGTTTTTCAGCGACGAACCTAGCGTATTCCTCACCACTGAGCCACCACGGAGCCTGGAGATCCTCGAAGAATACACTAATTCTCTCCATGACTCTAGCCCTGTGTCTCCACGGGTCTAAACCATAAACTCCGACCTCACCCTTTGTTGGCTTCAAAAGACCGCTCCACAATTTTAGTAGCGTTGATTTACCGCTACCATTAGGCCCGAGTAGTATGTTCAATCCACGTTCAAACTCCACGCTTACATTGTCTAGTGCCTTAGTGGCCCCGAACTTCTTTGTTACATATCTAGCCGTGAACAATGCGAGCACCCCCTCTACTATGGGTTTTCCCTCCTAGTGTAGAATAGTGTGCATAGTAGTACAAGGGCGATGTATAATAAGGGGGTTCCATACAAGTAGTCTATGACCCGGCCCATATTGTCATCCCAAGTGAAGTAGTACTTATAGATATTCTCGTGGGCTAAGAGATAACAGTTTACTAGGTCTGCCGCGTAGTCCCCTAGTGATTTAACTCCGGGTTTCTTAAAGTATGGTATTGGAGACAACAGCGTAGTAGAAACTGGTGTTGGGTATGCTAGGAGGAGGAATAGCGTTACTGACGCCACCATAGATATAGACGTCCTCGGAGATAGTATCGATATAACTAGTGGTGTAACTGAGACCAGAGAGTATATGAAGAGCGTAACAATGAATAAGTGCCATAGAAACCTCGAGAACACGTATGGATCGTGGAGAGCTATGTTTGGCACTTGCTTAAACAAATGGAGTACTGAGACTATGTATAGTGGAGTATAGACTAGTATGACGTGAGTCGCTATCAGGGAGAAATACCTCTTCCACCTAGGATAAGGCATTGTATCCCTTAGCTTCTCCTCGCCAATCTCCCTTCTATATGTAAATAACAGCGTGTAGAGCATTGCCGATATAGTTCCATAGAGCACGAAGAAGTCTATTCGAGTAGACTCTCTATAGTTTAGTAAAACTATGAGTTTATTTTCTAAATCATTACTACCCCATCTCTTTACAATGGGTGAGGTATCCAGTAGTGTAGAGTATACTACTAGGAATACTAGTGGCATGAAAACCCAGAGCCACATAAACTTCGTATTTACTACTAGTTCTCCTAGAAATCCACGATAATTAACCCTGGGATTCAGGACGAGGACTGCGACTAATAGAACTAATAGTATAGCCGTGAAGCCATATATAGCGTTTAAAGCGTCGGCTCTCATAGCTGGGTATACTGCTAGGTGGTATTCTAGACACGCCTTGCCCACGTTCTCGCCTAGTTTAACTACGGCTTCACCCGTAACGTAGTAGATTGTAGACCTGGGTGCAATGAATACTGGTGGTATAAACCTCGTTGTAGGATTATTAGTGGTGTAGTTAACGAGGACTTCTCCCGTAACAGCGTCGACGACTACTAAGTTGTATGTCCATGGAGCACTCGGTGGGGATATATCAAACGTCATGTTGTCCCCCCTACCCATCAACACCGTATACGAGGCCTGGAAGAATAATCTACCCCCCTCTAGTCTAAGACCCATGAAACTAGGTCTCTCCGGGGTAACACAGTAATCCTGTGGGTTAATAGCTCCAGCTGATCTTAGCGGGGTATTAGTAGTGAAATAAGTGTATAGTAGTGTGAAAACTATGAGAACTATGATGAGTTGAGCGAGACTATTCTTCCTTAGGGTATTTACTAGGGGCATTGAGACCACTCTACACCATGCTCCTCCTTATCCTGGATTTATGTATCTTAATTACCAGTGCTATTGCTACTACAGCTACTCCAACAGGAACTATGTATATTGGGTTGAAGCCCGGCTCGACGTGGCCTATTACCGGTCTCTCGAAGCTAGCATTAGTATCAATCAACGTAATATTTATACTACTGATATGAAAGTCCCAACCCGCCAACCACTCGTAACCAAGAAACTCCCGGTATATATCAATGAAAGGATCGAGTGAAGAGGTTTTCTTTAATTCAGCTCTTAGTAGTATACCAGTGTAGTAGTCGTAGTAGGCCTCAAAATCAAAAACCGTAGAGAATTCATTGTATAGTTTTCTATCCACGGGATCCACGAAGAAAAACATATAGTCTTTTTCTCCGAAAACGTCGAATACATATAGGTAAAACCTGTATGTTCTTACTTTATATATGTAGATGCTTTTATTACCATATGTAATGTTTTCCATGAGTTCGAGGTAGGAGGAGTTGAGGTCTGGTGGGGATTTCATAATGAGTTTTCCAATTCTATCACCACTAATAGTGTAGTTTCTAATTGTTAATTGGAGGGGTGATGGTGGTGGATTTATGACTCCAAGTTTCAATACTCCATGAGCATCAACATTGTAGATACCGTATTTTTCCTCGTACACAATGACTTCTTTAAATACTTCATCACCGAGATCTCTACGTAGAAGCTCAAAAAACTTATTTCCAATAGCAACACTATCGGGGTCATTTGATTCTATGAAGAAACCCACCACTGATTTTTGGAGGGAAAGGTATTCTCCGAGTAGACTACCTATTGGTTTTGGTGTTTCTCCACGTAGTTGGCTTTGTTTTGCGAGGTATATCCACTCCCCGATCCAGGTGTTGTTGTGGTAGACACTTAGTGTGTTCTGGTCTACCTTGATGATGCCACTAAAAGTCTTATTCACTTCTCTCGCGATGACTTTTTCTTCACGGTCTTTGATAGCCACGACGATCGCGTTTATAGGTGTAATAGATAGATTTATCAATAACTCGCCCTCTGCTATGTCTACAATAGTGTAATTAATTATGAATGTCTTCGAGACATAACAAATCTTTTCACCACCCTCATGGATTGATACGTATAGTTGACCGTTTGATTTAGCCAGGTATGTGAAGTATATACCGGGCTCTATCCACCAGAAATCACTACTAGTACTACTAGCTAATACCATTG
>Ga0209225_1003159_pt1 | contig 14055 bp, 20 predicted proteins | sample WasSprMetagenome_FD_184732 | JGI IMG/M metagenome (GOLD analysis project Ga0209225, IMG submission 184732) | Sulfidic aquatic microbial communities from Washburn Spring, Yellowstone National Park, USA - WS (SPAdes) (version 3) | ecosystem: Environmental > Aquatic > Thermal springs > Hot (42-90C)...
ACAACCTAAACACATACCTAAGCCTATTCCAGCTCCAGAGAAAAACAAACAAACTACCAACAATAGAGAAGATCAAACTAATAGTAAAGGTATAAAAACTCACCAACACAAAATGGATTAAGAGCGAAATTTTTTATATTCCCAAGTATTAATGGGTAAAACATGTATATTAGCCTTACCTCCTTGTCTGATTATGTTTCTAAATGATATTTAAGTATTTCTATTATACACATATTCCATGCAATAATGAGCATCCCCAGAGATTCCATTCATTTACATAATAAAATTTCATGAAAATGTTGAGTTCGGCTTTCGTACCGCCTATATTAGTAATTTATTTGAATACATGTAGCTTCAGGACATATACCATCTTGTTCCTGAAGGAGTATCCTCTAAGACTATTCCCATGTTCCTTAATCTCTCTCTTATCTCATCTGCTAAAGCATACTCCTTCTTTAGACGGAGCTTACTTCTTACATCTACTATTAATTCAATTAATTCAACTATTTTTCTATCACTTAACTTCACAATGTCTTTCTGGAGTATTCCAAGTATGCTTCCAAGCTCCTTAAAAGTACTTAAAACTTCTTCTGCCAACTTCCTATTTATCTCTCTTTTCTCTTGACAATACTTAAAGAATAATGTTGCAAAATCATGTAGTACAGCTATAGCTCTAGGTGTATCAAGATCATCATCCATAGCTTCTAAGAATTCTTTTCTCGTAAGTTGAAGGTTCTCTCTAATCTCCTCTGATTCTGAGTCTATTTTTTCAACTCTAGGCATTGTCTGAGCATAACGTATAACGTTGTATAGTCTTTCAAGCCCCTGCTGAGCTTGGTTTATAGGTGTTTCGATTAAATGCTCAGGCTTGATTGGATTCATTGGGTCAGGATCAAAAGGAAGTCTGAGATCCATTCTATGCCTATATCTCGTTAGTAGCACCCAGTATCTCAACACTTCTGGGTCGAACACCTTCAAAGCATCTCTAACAGTAATATAGTTCCCAAGAGACTTAGACATCTTCTTACCGTTAACTGTTAATACGTCTGTGTGCACCCAGAATCTTACCCACGGCTTAACATCTGTATATGCTTCAGCCTGAGCTATTTCTGCTTCATGGTGGGGGAACATTAATTCTTTAGCTCCACCATGTATGTCTATCTGTGAACCTAGAAGCCTCAATATTATTGATGTATCTTCAATGTGCCATCCAGGTCTACCTAACCCCCATGGAGAAGCCCAGCATGGATCCTTAGGGTAACCTTCTCTAATCTTCCTCCATAAAGCCCAGTCTGCATCATTCTTCTTATTCGGGTCAGGCTCTATCCTATGGACTCTATACTCTCTTGCTGGATTGACTCCTGAAAGCTTGCCGTAATCTCTAAACATAGATGAATTAAAGTATAATGCATTTAAAGTATCATATGCGTATCCTTTTTCTTCTAGTTTACTTGCAACCTGTATCATCTCAGGAATAAAATCGCTTGCTCTAGCAAATAAAGTAACCGAGGTTATCCCAAGAACACGTAGGTCTTCTTTAAAGTATTCTTCAAATTCTCTAGCTAAGCTTATGGGGTCAAGACTGCGATTCCTATGCAGTATCTCTTCAATGAGTCTCCTGCCGTTTTCAGAAAGGCGTACGATGCTATCGAGCATCAAATTTTCTTCGAGAAAAGCATATTCTCTTTCTAGAATCTTCTTTTCATCCTCATCCTCTATTTGAGCTAACTTCTTATCTAACTCTACCAGTTGTCCTCTAAGATTTGGCATACCTACCACTTCGACATGACCAGATTTAACCAGCTCGATTATTCTTTCTCTAGTGTAATCTAACCCTATCTCCAGCTGATTCATTATTTCACTTATCTTCTTATCCGAATCTTTAAGAAAAGCTAAGATTCTTCTATCAATCGACCTATTTATTATCTTATCATCTACATCCGTTATATTCATTAAGAAGAAGACTGAGTACCCTTTATAGGATAGATATCTAGCTAATACATCATAGAAGAAGTAAGTTTTCATATGTCCGAGATGCATATAGTCGTATACTGTTGGACCGCAAACATACATAAACACTTTACTACCACTAATGAGAGTAAACTCCTCAACTTCACGTGTTAAGGAGTTATAGAGGGAAACCATACCCCAGTCTTCCTAACCTCTATAGGACTTGGACCCTGAATCCGAGAATTCGGTAAAGTCCGAAGAAAAGTATTCCTAGAGCTGTTAAGACCGCTACAAGTATAAGTGTTGCTAAAGCTGTCACCAAAGCCCATACACCTATCATCGATAGCCCAAGCTTGAGTGGAGAGATCCTAGCAGCTACAGTAGATTCCCTATTAGACATAGACCAACCCCGAAATGTACATGATTGGAGACCTAAATTAAAACTTAATCTTAAAACAACTTCCAATATGAGTTGAAAAGATATATTCACCTTAGTTCCCATCAAGCGGTACTGTCCGGATGAGGATTTAAATATTATTTAGGCTTCACTATTTCCCAATGAGGGCGGTTATAGAGCTTCTCCTAGCTATATAAACTCCTCTAACAGACACTATGAAAAGAATGAACAAGAGGTCGTGTCAACTGAGTAATACGCCTCCTTGGGTTTTTATTATTGTGAGTAGGTTTCTGATCATCACTATGCGAGCAGTACCTGTAACCTTTACCATATCTTGGACTCTTCAACCTCACGACAGTATTCAGTAAGCTTAAGTCTGGAGTATGATCATCAAGACTTCTCTGACCCGAATTAAAAATCTCCACGCATCCATTCTCCCACTAGACTCCTCTATAGGTTCTTCCTCAACCCCATCTACGGTCTCCTCTTCTAAATTCTCATCCAATGTATAGTATTCGTCTAGGGATGTCTGACCATAATACTCCATACTAATCCACCTACATAACCTCTATTATCGCTCTACACTTCATACACTTTATCGTTACGCCGAATATGTCTCCACAGCATGAGCCATCAATATCTATAAGCTCATAACTATTGAAGTCTTCAGAGTCTATGACCGCATGGCATCGAGGACGCTCAACCCTTCCATCCCTAGACTCAACCCAGTAGGCATCTTCTCCCATAACCATCAGCTATTAATTCTCAGTAGCCAAGAATATACATTCTAGGCCAAACCGTTACGTATTCCTAAGATTCTCTCTTCTAGGCTTGCTTCTAAGTCTCATCCCGCACCTTGGACAGAGCTTAGATATAGTCAGGAATGCCTCTCTACATGATGAGCAATACTTATATCCTTTACCATATCTCGGACTCTTCATACCTAAAACGGTAAGCAAGCCTAAACCATCTGGAGTATAATCATCAAGACGCCTCTGACCTAAATCAATCATTTCTACATATCCATTCTCTCTTCTAAGTAAGAGCCATAAGTCGGTATATCCATCCTCTGAGCCATTAAATAGATATGATACAATGTTTCTGGGAATATGCATCCTAACGGTTTCATCGTATACCAATGTACCCCTATACTCCATCCCCTTAAGATATAGTACTGCTTTACATGTCTTATCCAAGCCTGCTTCCTTCCCAAGTAAAACGTGAGCCTTCATTTTACCGTTTCCATCACAATCCTTATAGATTCTGAATTTAGCATAGAAGAGGTTTTCTGAGAGCTTGAAGCCGTGCGGCCTGACATCATAGAGTCTGGCCACATACATACATGATAAACAATAGATGGGCATCAATAAATCTCTTAGAGACTGGCCTGAAAATGGAGTAAAGAATAAAAATGAATGGTGAAAGTGGGGTTCGGGCATCAGAGTATAATCAGGGAGAGACAGTGGATTATATCTTCATCTACCTTCTGGAGAGAATCTTCCCCGAAGTCTTTGAACCCAACAAGTACTATTTTAAACCCATTATACTCTAAGCTGAGCTCTCTCCACTCTGGAAGAGCTACAACCCATGCATACAAGCTGTTCTCATAATCCTTGCCTACAGCTACCACATCAAGCCCCCTAACTTTAAGGTCGTTCAGCATCCCATAGAGGGATTTCATATCCGCCCTCAAACCCTCCATACACCTATAATACACGTTCGCATCCACGAAAACCTTAACCCCGCTTCCAACAGCATACAGCTTCATAGCTCCGACATGTAGCCCCCTTGAGACCGCCCAACCACAGTATTGGCATCTCTCACTTCTCCCAAGAATGTTGTTAGTAGCCTCAGTATGTTTATCTTCAAGGTAATCGTCTAGATATACTTGACGCTCCATCTCCTTCAATCACCATAATAATCTAGAAACTCCGTCTCCTCTATCCCGAAAGCGTCTAGGATGCTTGAAAGGTTTAAAGCGGCTTCTAAAGCCCTGACAATATCATCTACTCCACATTTAAAGTTGTCAGCAAGATACGTTAGATACTCCTTATTATCTCCAAGCTTCCACTCCCACTCCGTAAACTTGCATCTAGAACAATGGCTCCAGAGACCTTTAGGAGTAGCGTATAGGAAGACCGTACCATCGCCACCACACTCATTGCAGTTCCTCGCTTTACCAACCCTAACCAATAACATCTTATGCATCTCCCTATACCCGTTTCCGTCTCCATCCACAGAAGCATCTCTCCAGAGTTCCCATCCCTTCAGAGTCGGTAGAATGCATACCGCATTTAACACATACATAGCATCCACAATATTTACTGAAAATGAATTCATGCCTACACTCCCTATACTTATACCCTTTATTATACTTCTTACTCATACCAATCATCTAAGAATACATCTCAAGCAATATTAAACATTCTAGGCCTCGCCTTCATGAAGCTTCTCCCTATCAACTATAACTAGGAATCCATCCTCAATCCTCGCATCGCATTTATACTCTATCTCCAAGTCTCTTCTAGGTAAAAGTATTATGAAGAACGATGGTATTCTACCATGCTCACTAACCCTGCTGTAAACAGCCCTGTCTATCCTGACAGCAATCCTCGGTAGCGATTCTTCATTGAAACCCCTTGTAGCTATACGTGCTTGGACACCCCTATCCTCAAGAATCCTTAGAAGGTATAGGAGTCTTAGAGGGTGTCTAAACGACCTTCCTGCTCCTACATAAGAATAGCAGACGTTATTGTAAAGCTCATCAACAAGGTATACCTTCTCACAGTACCTCTCCGCTACCTCTACTATATCCTCGGAATTCTCAAACCCATTGCTATCCAGCACCTGCTCAAGCTCATCAAGACTAATCTCTACGTAGTGGTCTCTACGTCTATCCATTATGCTTCTCCATGTCTCCTCAATCCTCTTCTCCCTCTCCGTAATCTCTTCCATCTTTCTAATGGATTCCTCTAGAATCTTCCCAGCAACCTCTCCACTATAAAGTATATAATCCATGCCGTGAATCGTCAATGCATTATGTATGAACAGGCTCTTCCCACCATGTGGGTGGGAGTCGATAGGCTCTGCGATGAACTCTTCTGAGCCGAACTCAACCAGTAACCGACCTTGGTACAACTTCTTCTTAGCCTTCTCGTAAGTCCATACCCCGTCCCTCACTACTGCTGATGCCCCCTCAAGCTTCCCCAACAGTATCGGTATCTCTCTTAAACCTTCCTCAACAATACGTGTCTTGAATAGCATCTGAGCATCCCTATAGTTCTCCAATAGATAGAGGAGATACCTTGAGACATTCTCAGGCTTGTATCCATGAATCCCATAGAAGCTCTCCACATCACCCAGAATGCTCTTAACGTCTGGCATGATGCAATCGGTTACAGCATACAATGGTACAAGATTGTCTATATCGTAGCGTAGGTAAACCCTCGACTCGTAAATGTATGCTAAGGATGGCTTCAGCCCAAGAGAGCGATATATATGGTCTGCTAGTGAGAGAGCCTCTCTAGGTATAAACATAGCTACATTAGCTCCCACTGGTAGAGTAAGCTCAACATCAACCCCAACACTCTCAAGCATCTTCAGAGCCTTGAAAGTAACAAAGTATATTTGGTATCGTGTAACCATGTCTGGATATATCCTGCTCGCTTTGAGGATACGTTTAACATCTCTTTCATACTTCCTTATCAATTTCTCAATATCCATATCCATCACTAAACTGATAGTATGAGTGGTAGGATTAGGTAGAGTAGAATGAAGAGAGGTGGGATTATTATGAGTAGCAGGGATGCACGGCTCAGCATACCTCACACCTCTTATCCTCTCCAGATTCATCCCTGAAGAAGCATACGCCATTATCTAGATAATACAATGTTACATCATAACTCTCAAGCTTATCGCCTATCTGCTTTAACAATTCCTCAATCTTTTCCTCATTGAGATTGGAAGACCAGTTTACATGGCAGAAATAATACGTTCCATCCCTATATCTCTCATTGAATGCTCCATTCACTATTGATTCCATATTATCTGGAAGCTCCAGAGCATCTTTAATCCTCTCTAACAGCTTCTCCCTCTCTTCCCGACTCACAGAATCCTTGAATCTTACAATACCAACTATAAGCGTCTCACCACTCATAGCCATTCAAGAAACGATATGGTAAGGGGGTTGAATAAACATTCTAGGCCACCCTTAACGCACTCTCCAGAGCATTCCTATCTATTATGACTAGGTATCCATCCTCAATTTTTATGCTAGATGGATACCTTACCCTAAGATTCTTCCTAGGTCTAGCTGTCAGGGAGTAAAGCTTACCATTTACGCTAAACAGTTCTTCCAGAATTATTACATAATACTTCTTTCTTGTCTGTGGACTCTTCTTAGCCGTGATTACCCTCCCGCTGAAACCATTAGTCCTGAGGAGTCTTGATAAGTATAGTATGTTAAGGGGTAGCGATGGGTCTGGCTCAACGTAAGTGTATTGGGAGTAGTCTGCTAGGTATAGCTCTCCACAGTACCTCTTGACGACATCTATAATCTTTCCATATCCAAGCTCTTTGATTCCACTCTCATGTAAAGCCTTAACAAACCTCTTTACGGGTAGCCTAACGAATCCTTCGCTACATCCTACAGGTATGAAGCTTCTCAAGAGCCTACTCATAGTCCTCAGATACTCCACCCAAGCATTGTACCCCGACTCTACCTTTTCAGCAGTACTTCCGCCTACCACAGCCATTATAAACTTACCATCCCTGCTTAGAATCCACTTCAACTGGTCTGGTATTAGAATTCTCTCAACAACCTTCACACCCCTATCCCTTAAAACATTATCATTAACTATATAGTAATTGTCTTGAAAATAGATTGCTTGCGTGTAAGCATCACCGCAGAATATTGGCATGTACCCGACTATATCCCGCCCATCCAAACCTTGAAGATAGCTTCTCAGACTCTTCACCAACTCCTTAGCCTTCTCCCCACTATAGTAATTCTCAATATACTGCATACATTTATTGATATATTCCTTGAACCTCTCAACGCTGTACATTTTCAGTCCATTATAATCCATGTCTGGCTCTCCCAACAAATCCTCTGGGATACTGATGTTCGGCACGACCACGTATATCTGAACCCTGTAGCCATGTCCTGCAACTCGACATAAGCGTTTCCCCTGCAGAATACTCTTAGAATGAATACGTCTAGACCATGACCCCTAACCTTACGAATAAACTCTATAACCTCTTGAGGGTATGGATGCCTCAACTCTGTAGTATCTCTAGGTAGCTTCATTAATACTACTTCCCTAACGCCTATCTCCCTCAACCCCTCAAGAAACCTCTTAACCCCCAGAACCGTATCTACATGGGAGAGTAGGCTTGGAAGTATCCTAGAAGCATTAACAGTCTTCTCAAAACGCTTCTGATAAACTCTTATAAGCTTATCTATATCCATGTGCCTCACCTACACATAAAAACATAAAAAATAGGGGAGGTAAAATTGGTTCATGGCGCTACTCATGCTACAGCTTAATCCATGAAGCCACTACCTTACCGTTTACAATCAATACTGGGTCTCTCGGCCTCGGCACCTCAACCTGAATATCTATATTCGCTCCATGCTTCTCAGCAAACTCTATGATACTCTTGACGGTCTTCGGGATGCCTGCATCCACGCCCTTCTCCTTCAGCTTCTTTTCCACGACTTCTACAAGGCTCATAGCATAGAATCAATAGTCAGGGGCTAGAATAAACATTCTAGGCCACTCAGGAGAGCAGGGAGATATATAATGTTTCACCTAGTATAGTTTAACTATGCCTGAGAGTATAGCTTTAACCTTCATAGGTTGAATCCAGCAGGCGCTTAGCTTCTGGATAGCTACTTATGAGCTCCTCTTTCAGCTTTTCCTCGAAGCAGCCCCTGTCTATGAGCTTGAAGCCATCCTTGACTACTCTGTACTTTAAGTGGATGGGTGCTCTTGCTAGGTCTACGAGGTCTAGGAGGTCTTCATTAATCTTCAACGCCTTCGCAAGCCTACTCCACAAGTCGCTTAGATTCCTTAAGCTGTTGTCTTTCATGAGAACCGCCACATCTACATCGCTTAAAGGAGTTGTAAAGCCGCGCACATAGGAGCCGAACACATATGCGAGAAGTACATTTTCGTCTCCCAGAAGCTCCTCCCTCAACTTCCTCAGCCCATCTGAGGCGCTCTCTACATCAGCCAATAACCTCACCACTCACATATGCATGCACAAGGTTGAATTAAAATCGCGGTCTCCCAGCAGAACCATGATGCTTTCAGTCTTTTTAAACCTTGCTTTAAAGCTTCTCTACGCAAAGTTCTCGTAAGTAAATTGATCAATGGCTCAGGCGGGCTTGGAATCGTCCTACTAACTATTATGCCATTGACTCCTATGTAGGCTAGATATTCCCAAGGAAATCCTCAAAATAGATTCAATCTACGAACGCTACCATTCCTACAACCTAGGAGAAGACAACATATAGACTCGCATTTAAGTATCTTGAGGGGGCTTAGCTGAGAAAGATTCTGTACGAGACTGCTGAGGGAGTTGTAAAAGTGCTCACAGTAGCCTTGGTATCTAAGTTAAGGTATAGGAGATGCATAGCTGTAAACTTGGCTCTAAGACAAAGATTTGGGGGGAAGAAAGGAACCGCATTAAGGAGCTGATAGTTAATAGAAAACCATGTTCAATAAGCGGGATAATAGATACAGTCAAGCCAGAGGAGAATGTCCATATAGGCAATTCTATAACAAGCAGCTGCAAGCATAGAAAATAGCTCTTTTCAGCTCTTTCAAAAATAGGAGAAGCGAAAGGATAAATCAATGCTTCTTCGGTCTCTTTTTAGATTATCATTGATGTTGGCGGGGTGTGCTTGAATCTTATCTCATCGTTCTCTATATAGATTCCACAGCTTTCCATGATGTTCAAGAAGCAGGGCTTATGGCCCTGAAGATCCCTGCCAATAGCTACGAGACATACATCATCTAAGTCGGAGAATGTAAGCGTCATTGAGCGTTCGGAGAAGGTGATAATGCTAGATTAGTAAATCCTGCATATAGAGAAGACCGTAACGTATAGATGGATTCTGGAGAGGCTTGGACTGATTATGGAGTTCTTCAGATACCTTAAGGAGAGGGTAATGGTATCCCATCATGATATGAGCGCCAGAGACTATGTACAGGGAATTGCGAACCTCAAACTATCCCTAAACCTATCCACACTAAAATACTAAACTATAGGAACGGGGGGTGTGATAAATGCTTATCCGACACTGCCACTATGAGCTAGGGCAAGCTTATAAGCTCCTAGACTAATCTAACATGATGGCATGAAGCCGAAGATAGGGCACATCTATAAGCTTAAGCGTGGAAGGATAGGGCACATCTACTACTTGAGACGTGTGGGCGAGTATGGCCGTAAGGATCAAACTGAAGTTAAAACCTAGAACGTCAGAAGAAACCGTTGTCGCCTCCGCTCTTATAAACAGTGGCTTCGAGACTGATAGCCCTCAACTTTTAATCCCCGTAGAGTTGGCAAGACGCCTCGTTCTCTACCCCCCACCCATCACATCCAGCATCATTGAAGTCGGGACGGCCGGCGGCCCCTCGAGAGTCTTACTGGTTAGAGAAGCCCTCGAAGTCTGGGCTGTGACAGATGATAGAGAGGTAGGCCCTAAGCTAGTAGATGTATTAATATCGCTGATAGAGGAGGAGGTTCTCGTGAATGATAAGCTCACCGAGGAGCTCGGCATAATCCTGCTTGCCGCAGGGTCGGGGAAATGGAGATTTATAGATGATCCAGCAGATAAAGTAAGATACAGCGAAAAACCTCAATACTGGTAGGAAGCTCCCTGTATCTTCCATAATCTCTCTGACAGACTCGCGGAAGAGAGCTGACCAATAAATATACAACTTACATATGCGGCCACATTCATATGTAATATCTATAAGAAGATTCCTGCTTCATTTTTCCTAACATCTAGATTTTTGGGGGTTAAGTAAATAGTTAGGTTTCAGCCAACTTTTTCTACTGTTAATTCCCATCTACAGTTTGCGGAGATCACTCTTACATAGTAGTTTCCTGGAGGAATGTGGGTAGCATAGAATTCTAATATTCCAGATTCCTGGCTTATGCTTCCTTGTCTTATCCACTTCTCTACTTCTGGAATATAGAGATACCAGCTGAGAAGAACGTATTTGAGGTCTGCCGTAGGATAAACCCTTAACGTTATCTTTAGATCTGACGTTTCATTCAAAGTAAACGGTCTAGTATCTTTATTTCCACTTCCAGAATCGTTAATGAGAACCTTCTCGGTCTCACCTGGATAAATTTTCTTAGTTAATGTCACGGTGAGAGTTGAGAAAGACACTAAGGTTGTTGTTTTAACCATCATTGAAGTTGATGTCTCTCTGATGGTGAGAGTTGACGTTGAATAAAGAGTTATAGGGGTAGCCTCAGTTCTGACCTCAGTTATCTTCTCGATTACTCTCTCAGTCAATGTTTTAGTTTCTATCAATGTTCTAGTAGATGTAGTAGTTTGTGGAAAAACAATGCTGCCAAGACCAATCCCGATAACCAAACCAACGATTAACAAAGGAATTACCAAGGTTTGGAACTTCATGCTTAATAGCTTTCTTGCATAGTTCTTAAACTTTTCAGATAAGAAGTAGAGATAAGCATCTTTAACATAACTCACGAGGCTAAGACAAAGATTTCTCTATTAGTTGTAACAGGTGCATCGGTTCTAGAATTTAATAGCATGTTTAGCCTCTTTTTGGTATGTCCCTATTAGGGTTAACACTTGGATTGTCGTTAAAATATAGGCTTGGCATAGGGGATATTGTTCACGTAGCAGCTTCCGGTTTTGAAAGCATGGAAGAATTTGGATGGAATGATCTAGGCTTGGTGTTAGGAGCGTTAGCTATGAAAAAGCGTTATGAACCTGACCCAAGGATGGATGAAGTAATAGATAAACTAAGTCAAATAGATATTAGGTCTAGGGAAGCTTGGAGCGATTCATAGAAATCCTAGAAGATTACTTGGGAATTAAGATGGTGTAGGAGAGTTGCCATTACAGAATTGGCTTCTAGAAGATGAAGACTTAACCTTCTCGATACATGACTCCATATCAAATATAGAGATAGCTATTACAAATCTCCGATTGATATTCTATAAGTCAGGATTAACTAGAGAAGACATAGAGAGCTATGACTTGAGACACATAGCAGGGCATAGAATCCAAGCCGTTAGAAAGACCATCATCGCTATAGGTTTGCTTGTTATCATGCTGGGAATTTTGGTGTTCTTCTCGGCCTTTAGAGGCTTCATAGAATATATGAAGAGCCAGCATATGATAATCCAGCTACTATCTTCTTTAACGTCAATTCTCATAATAGGTACAGGCATAGCTATAACTGTGCATGGTCTATCTGCATATCATGTTTTAGAACTTACAGTAGCCGGAAGGAAGATAACGAATTATATATGAACGTCAAGAGAAGACTTGATAGAACTCTCACATAAACTAATAATTCGACAGATGTAAGAGAAGAAGATTGAGAATTTAAGACATATCGATAGCTATATAGAAGGTTGATTATCGCTCTTTTTAAAACGGTGAATATTTCTTGGTGACTAGGCCAGTGGGATCAATAAATTCCGTTACTACCTTGATATTACATTATATTATATTATCTAGAACATTATCCAACATGTATAGATATTGTTATGGTATAGTGACATACTAGATAATATAATATGTAGTGGAAATAAGCTTATTTTAAGTGCAGCTCTTTGCTCCAGTTAACTCTAGCATTTCCCATACGCTTCTTCACTTCTTAAGAACCTTATAACGGCATCAGGTCTTGACAAAGCTCTGAAATACTCATTGTAATACATTTTCCGCACAAATCACAATACGCTCGGCCTCATTATAACTTAAATAGTAAACAAGCTGTATACATGGTGTGAGTGACGTCCTATCCGTAAGAGTTCCAAGAGAAATAAAGAGGAAGATGGAGTTGCTGAAGGATCTAGTTGACTGGAATGAGGAGATTAGAAAGTTTCTCGAGCGTAGGGTTGACGAGCTGTACAGGCGTAGGGTTATAGAGGAAGCTAGAAGGGTTATTGAGAAGCTGCCTGAGATGCCAAGAGGCACAGTTACAGCCTATGTGAGGGAAGATCGTGATAGTGGTTGACTCATCCACCCTAGTAAAGTATCTTCTGAAAGAAGAAGGCTGGCGACAGATAGAGCAGTATCTACTTCAGGGAGTAGTGACTCTGGATCATTCTAAGAAAGAAGTCCTAAATGCTATATGGAAACACTGTGTGGTCAGAAGAGTAATTGACAGGGACCCGGCGGAGGAATTATGTAAGACATTCGAGTCTCTTGTGGATGCAAAGATCATAATAATCGAGGGGGAGGGACGCTATATCGAGAAGGCGTTCGATATAGCTCTCACTCATCAGCTCACCATCTACGACGCACTCTACATATCTCAGGCGTTAAGGTGGGGGAAGCTTCTAACAAGCGATAAGCTGCAGGGGGAGATGGCGCAGAAGCTAGGCATAGAAGTTACCTACATCTACTAGGCTGCGGCATGGTCAGCTTATACCAGCTTTACCAAGACAATCTCGCTTCCCACCCATTTCCCGTATGCGTCGCCGCAGCTACATGGATGTCTGCGCCTCCTATAATCCACCGTAAACTCCACGAATAGGCTACCCCCCATATTCGTTTTATAACTCCTCTCTCGGAATAGTACTCACCCGGACAGGCTTCAGAGGATTCACCGTCAATGTCACCAGTACTCGTATATGAGGGTTGAAGGGGATATTCCATCTTAAGAAGAAAAACTGAGTGTTGGTAGACGTATTGTGCTGCAACTACGTCGCAGGCTCCAGAGACCTCTTGACCTCCACGGCTTGCATAACCATACATAGCCATCGCTGAGTATGCCGAATCGTAGACATAATCTATTACATGCATGAGAAATAGAGTAGAAACCTTGCCGTAGACATAAAAAAGGACGCTCTTAAATAGGAATATTGTGTGGTAAGGTTTCGGCCCCGTCAACCAGGGTAATATCTTTTGATTTTTGCTTAGCTCGCCTCAGAGAAGCGATTCTCGGCTGAGGAGTAGTTACTCGCTGGTCATCTGGGGAGGCGGTTCTCCATCTTAGACCATTCATAGAGATGTAGCCAAATATAACACGCCCTATATGCTTCACTCTACCAATTCTATGGAGAAGTCAACCAGATGGAGGCCGTTCAAGTTTATAGCATACAATCAAAACAATACTATCTTTACTCCTCCAGAAAATACCAGTTAAAGTCCTCAATAAACACAACCAACAACATTCTTATTTAATATCGAAGTAATTAAGCCGTGTATTAGCATTGCTTAATTAACCTCGATTTTAATGATTCCTTTGGTGTTGCTGATGCGCGGCTTGAAGAACGTGGTAGTCAGGTTTCTGGGCAAAGAGGTTAGTTGTATGGCCCTATTCGACAGGGGTTCAGGGGTTACAGCGGTTCAAAGAAGCTTTTTTGAGGAAAGCTTTGGAGCTAAATGGTCTACGCTTGATAAGCCATTAAGGCTCTACTGGATTAACGGTGATTTTATTCAAGCTGACAAATATGCGCAAGACCCGAAGGAAGGCGTCAAGCTA
>Ga0209225_1003164_pt1 | contig 14036 bp, 8 predicted proteins | sample WasSprMetagenome_FD_184732 | JGI IMG/M metagenome (GOLD analysis project Ga0209225, IMG submission 184732) | Sulfidic aquatic microbial communities from Washburn Spring, Yellowstone National Park, USA - WS (SPAdes) (version 3) | ecosystem: Environmental > Aquatic > Thermal springs > Hot (42-90C)...
CGTTCTTTCATCAGCTTGTATATCAACAATTCTCTTGTGTATTCTCATTTCAAATTTATCATATGTTGCATTTCCATGTCCAGTTCCATCTCCACATGGAGTTTTAAGTGTAGTAATTCTAAGGACTTTAGTGGGCAAAGGAATAGGTCCTTTATGTGCTACACCAAATTTCTTCGCTATTTCAATTATTTCCCTAGCTATTTCATCTAGCTTTTTCGGATCTCTTCCAACCAACTTTATTCTTGCTATTTGCACCATTTTCACCTTATACTTAATAGTTGATTAAGGATTTTAATTTTTTCATTATTTTTGTTGATAACTATTAATAAGAATTGATTAAATTTAAGGTTTTATTTTTTGGCATTTTGGTAAAATTAAACAAAAACAGAAAATATAGGATTCTCAACTGTATTTCAAAATTTCATAAGACTTAATGAAAGGCAAATTATTTGCAATTAATTAGAAGTTTGAAACAATGAGAGAGTAACGAGATAAAATAGAAAAAGTAATAAGAAAGAGAGAAAAAGATTTTACTTTGCTTTAACTACATCAAGGACTATTCCAGCTGCAACTGTCATTCCCATGTCTCTTATAGCAAACTTACCAAGTCCTGGGAAATCTGATTGTTTCTCTACAACTGTTGGTCTCAATGGAACAATTCTTACCTTTGCTACATCTCCAGTCTTTAAGAACTCTGGATGTTCTTGCAATGGCTGACCGCTTCTTGGATCGATCTTTGCGATTATCTCTTCAATTCTTGCAGCAACAGTTGCTGTGTGTATGTGTAGTACAGGAGTGTAGCCAGGTGCTATTACAGTTGGGTGTTGTAATACTACAATTTGAGCAACAAATTCTTTTGCAACGGTTGGAGGATTATTTGGATGACCAGCAACATCACCTCTCTTTATATCAGTCTTGCTAACACCTCTAACGTTAAATCCTATGTTGTCTCCAGGCATTGCTTGTGGGATTGATTGATGGTGCATTTCAATTGATTTAACTTCTCCTTTTACTCCACTTGGTTCAAATACAACAACATCGTTAACCTTTAATACTCCACTTTCAACCTTTCCAACAGGAACTGTACCTACCCCAGTAATTGAATAAACATCTTGTATTGGAATTCTTAATGGTTTGTCAACAGGTCTAGGCGGAACTTGGAGTGTATCTAAGGCTTCAACCAATATCGGTCCATTGTACCAAGGCATCTTATCGCTTCTTTTGAAAATGTTTTCACCATGTTGAGCTGCTACAGGAACAAATGGTATTTTATCAACATTGTAACCTACACTCTTTAGCAACTTACTTGTTTCCTCTTTCAATTTTTCATATACTTCTTTTTTGTATTCAGCCAGATCCATCTTTGTAATAGCAACAATCAATTGGTTTATACCTAAAACTTTTGCCAAAAAGACGTGTTCTTTTGTTTGTTCTTGTACTCCCTCACCAGGTCTTGCAGATACAACTAATATAGCAGCATCAGCCTGAGAAGCTCCAGTAATCATGTTTTTAACAAAATCTCTATGTCCCGGAGCATCAATAACTGTAAAGAAGTATTTTTGAGTTTCGAATGGTCTATGCATAATATCAATTGTCATTCCTCTCATTCTCTCTTCTTTCTCTCTATCTACGATATAAGCAAATTCTCCTCCTTCTATTTTAAACTCTTTAGCAAGTTCTTGCAATTTTCTTAGTTCTTCATCTCTAACTACTCCACTTTCATATAACAATCTACCAACTAATGTTGACTTTCCATGGTCAACGTGTCCTATTACTACAAGATTCATGTGTGGTTTCGCCATTTTCATCCCTCCTTTTAAATTTGAGATTTACAATTTAAATAGTTAACGCAAACATTTAAAAACTTTAAGCATTTGGTTCAGCTTCTGCTTTCGGAATTTCTTCTGGAAGTCCTTTCCTTTTTCTAATTGCTTTTACTACTTGATCTCTAAGTTCATCTGGCAACTTTTCAAATATAATGTCTATTAAGCTGTAAAATCCTCTACCACTTGTTAATGATTTTAGCTTCGCATCAAAACCAAATAACTCTGCTACTGGTATTTTTGCTATTATTGTCATTGCTTCTCCTTCCTCCTTCATCTCTAGAATCGTCCCTCTTCTATTTTCAATCTCCCTTGACACTATTCCCATGCTGTCATTTGGTATATCTATTCTCAAAATTTGCTTAGGTTCAAACAATACAGTACCAGCTAACAACATAGCTTGTCTTATAGCATACCTTACAGCTGGCATTATCTGACCTGGGCCTCTGTGTACAGGATCTTCATGCAACTCAGCATCTACCAATTTTACTTTAAGCTTCATGCAAGGCTCTCTTGCTAATGGACCATCATCCATAACTTCTTTAAATGCCTCTTTAATCATTTCAATTGCCTCTAACAAGAACTGTACTCCTTTTGTTTGATCGATGAAAACATTTTTGTTGTAAATAAGCAAGACGTTTCTTGCATCATCTCCTTTCATACCAGCTTTTTCTAATTTTTGAAAGAGCTCTAAATTCTTCTTCTTTACTTCAATTGTGCTTGGTATTTCTCCAGCTCTCATAGCTTCATAAACACCATCTTCTAGAGGTTCGACAATGAAGTAAAGTTTGTTGTGTTTGTTTGGAGATTTTCCTTCTACCATTGTAGATGGCTTAAGTATGGTTTCTCTATAAACTACTATCGGTGGAGATAGCTCAACATCTATTCCCATATCCTTCAGCTTATGTTCTACTTTAATTTCTAAGTGAAGCTCTCCTAAACCTGAAACAAGATATTCTCCTGTCTCTTGATTAATCTTAACAACTAACGTTGGGTCTTCTTTTCCAATTTTTCTCAACGCATCAACAAGCTTTGGCAAGTCCATTGGATTTTTAGGTTCAATCGATTTTGTAACAACTGGCTCAAAAATGTGTTTTATTTCTGCAAAAGGTTCTATTGGATAATCAGCATCACAAATAGTTTCTCCAGTAAAAGCTTCTGGTATACCTACAATAGCTACTACGTTACCAGCAGTAACCTCATCTACAGGAACTCTATTTATTCCTTTGAAAATAGCCACCTGCTGAACTTTTTCCTTCTTTTTAGAGTTAACCAAGTATATTTCCTTTCCTTTGAATATTTTACCAGAAAATATTCTTGCTGTAGCAACGAAACCTACATGCTCATCTGGAATCATTTTAGTTACTATTGCAGCTAATCTTCCATTTGGATCACAATTTAACATTTGTTTTCCAATCTCACTTTCAATATCTCCTTTCCAAATTTTAGGAATTCTGTATTTTTGTGCTTCTACAGGAGAAGGAAGATGTCTAATAATCATATCCAAAACAACTTGATGCAAAGGAGCCCTTTTGGCTAATTCTTCTTCTTTTCCTTCTAATGTTAGTTGAATAACTTCTTTCAAAGTTACTCCGCTTTTTTGTAAATAAGGAATAGAAATTGCCCATCTTTTGAAAGCACTACCAATAGCTACACTACCATCTTTTACACTAACATACCATTTTCCTTTGAATTCAGGCGGACAATATTTGTCAATCAAAACATTAACATCCTTTATTATTCTTTCAAATCTTTCCATCATTTGCTCTGGAGTTAGTTTTAACTCCTTTATCAGTCTATCAGTTTTATTAATAAATAATACTGGCTTAACATACTCTCTCAAAGCCTGTCTAAATACAGTTTCGGTTTGTGGCATTATTCCTTCTACTGCATCTACTAAAACTATTGTTCCGTCTGCAGCTCTCATAGCTTTTGTAACGTCACCACCAAAATCTACATGGCCAGGGGTATCCAACAAATTTATCAAATAGTCTTGACCTTCATATTCGTGTACCATGCTAACGTTTGCTCCATAAACAGTCAATTGTCTCTTTCTTTCCTCTGGATCAAACCAAGTATACATCACTTTACCGGCCATTTCTTCTGCTAGCATTCCTGCACCAGCCATCAAGTTATCAGTTAGAGTTGTATTATGAATGAAGAAGCCATTTGCAAGGAAATTATGTGTTTCTTCAACTGTAAAATCATAAACAAAATCCTCACCATAAACTTCTCTAACATTAACCACAGGTAAAAGAGCTATTTGATTCTCAACCATCTTTATGAATGGTAAGTCTATTTTAATTGTATCAAAAACTTTGCTAAAAGAAGCATTTAAGTAGAGCCCTTCAAGCTTTTTTTGTTTGTAGTCTACTCCAAAACCTATAAAATGAATAAATCTTTCGAGATCAGTCCTTCCAGAAATGTGTAATACAAATTCTCTATATTTTCTCTCTTTAATACTTGCAATTTTCTCTCTTATATAGGAGCTACATCCAAACCTTAAGAGCAAAAGTTTTATGCCTTCTAATACTTCTCTACTTGCCGAAGAAAGGTAGACGGTTTGATGCACAGAGCCATCTGTATCAAAGTATCCTCTTATGAAACTTGAAATAAAATGAAGCGGCAAATTGAATAAAATACAAGGAATTCTGAGATTTTTGGTCTTTGATTTCAACGGATAATCAAACACTTTATTGAGGAAAAACTTTAATGTAAATCCGCCATTCAAATAAACTCTCGGACACTTATTTTTATACTTTTTAAGTACAGGAGATGTTCCAAGAATTTCTCTAGAGATTTTAGCAACCCTTTCTAGAAGTTTTGGATTATTGTTATCGAAGGTTAAATTCACACTTCCGTCTCCAAACAAAAGACCAAGTAAATAGAAGAATTCAATAAATTCTTTTTCATTTTTAGGAAGTTTTAATTTGACAGAAGTTCTTGAACCGTATCTTTTTATTCCTTTTCTGTAGGAAATGAGTTCAATGTTATTGTAAACTTCTGATAAATCAATTTGGAATTTCTCTGCTAACTTTATTAAGTCGGCAATTCTGTATCTACCTCTCCACACACCATGATAAAAGGAAAGAGGTTTTATTTTGCTTTCTATTTCTTTGTGAATTTTCATTCTTCCATACTCTATAACAATCTTGTAGAGTTTTTTCTTTAAATCATCGCTAACGTAAGCCAGAAAAGAATAGTCTTCTGACAATTTCTTTAGAAGATGAGTTTTAATCTCTTTTAGGTCTATAGGTTTTGAAGGAATAACATTTGGTAAAACTAACATTTCTCCCTTGTTTAAATCTCTCGCCTCTTTTTCCTCTATTTTTCCATTCTTAAAAACCAGAAATTTATGTTCCGATGTGACTTTAATTCTCCTCCCATCATTTGTTTCAACTTCTATCAATTTATCAAAATTCTTAATCTTCCATGCATGAGTTATTAATCCTCTTGAAATTACTCCGTCCTTATAAGTTAGTACACTTAGAGGCTCTGTAAGTTTATAAATTTCCTCTAAATCCTTCTTTAAAAGTATGCCATTTTTTTTTGCTATCTCAAAAAGTTCTTTTGCAGTTAGGGTTTTATCTTCTAGGAATATTAATGTATCGCCACTTACACATTTTCCATGGTGAACATGAGAACTAGTAGCAACATTTCTTATTCTCTCCGGATGTTGCATACATTCTTTGATTCTTTCAATCATCTCTTTTTTCATGGTCATAAATATCCACCCCTTTCTTAAAAATAATCAAATCTATCTTGCTCCCTCTGCTTCTTTTTCTATTCTCTCTTTTTCTCTTATAGCTTCACTTTTTGTTGGATTGTTTTCATAAGCACCGATAATTTCTTCAACTAATGCATCAACCATATTTGCTTTTTTTCCAAAAGCCTTCCTATATGCTGCTTGTGCTATATGTCTTAAAGCTAAATCAACTCTTCTTTGGGGCGAGGTAACTACAGCCTTTCTAACTATTATTCCACCAACTTGATAAGCAGCAATTTCTTCTCTAATTGCTGCATTTTCTATGGCTCTAACTAAAACTTCTAAAGGATTTTTCTTTGTAATTTCGTATATTTTATCAAACGCCTTTTCCACAATTTTGTAAGTTGTTTGCCATCTCCCAACAACTCTCCCAGAAGTTAAAACATGTTTTTTACCTTTATGACCAGGAACCATTAGATGTGTAATAAGTCTTTCAACAATATTCATTTTTGACTTATGAAATTGATACTTTGCATGTCTTCCACAAGATTTTGGAACTATTTTTGGAGTTAGGTTTATATATCTTTCTAAACCTTTATCCAAAACCTTCACATCATAAGGCCATTTCCCAAACAACTTTATTTCCTCACTCATAAACTCTACCTAGCGGGTTTTTGTTTTTTACCTTTAAGAATTTCACTTAGTGCTACACCATTTACAGCAATGACTTTGTATTTTATACCTACCATGCTACCTTTTGATCCTCCTTGACCTCCACCAACTTTTTCTATTAATACTTCATCGTGTTCACTAATTTTATCAATTGCTCCAACTCCAGGAACATGTGCCGTAACTTGAATATTGTTTTTAATCAGTTGTACTCTAACACATTTTGTTAAACCAGATGCAGGTTTTCTCTGTTCGACTGCTCTCTTTTCTATTACTATACCTCTTGCCATTGGAGCTCCTTCCAATGGGTCTTTTTTCCAAAGTTGTAAAACTCTTCTTTTATACGATTGGCTAGACCATCTAAACTTTTTCCTCCTTTGTTTCAATTTTCTTCCAGCAAATTCACCTGGCATTACTTCACCACCAGATTATCTATATTATAATTTCTTTTCAAAATTTGTCTTAAAGCCTTTATATTTTTTCCATCTTTGCCTATAACCAAACTTTTTACAGAATTATCAACACCAATTTCTACTACTTTTTCTTCCTTTTCATTTCTTATTTTTATCTCTCTTATTCCTCTTATCGAATTTTTTAAGAATAACGAGACATCCTTAGAATACTCAAAAATTAAAATCTTTTTGTTTAACATTTTTTCCAAATTTTTTAGAAGTTGTCCATTTTCTCTAATCTTTTTTAATCCTCCCTCTTCTATCAAAAAATATATTCGATCATCCATAATTATACAATCTTTAACACTAGTTTGACTGACTGTTTCAAAGAGATTTATGGTTTTTATTGTCTCTGTGTCAAAAACTATTGTCATACTAACTTCCCTTTATTACTATTGTTGTTATTGGATGAGGTCTTCCGCATATTGTTCCCAAATCTTTGCTACTTCCTTCGAAAATCAAAACATTGGCATTACTATTTAAAATTATCTTTTTGATTCTTTCAGGAGCATTTTTAGCTAATATTACAGCTTCCGGATTATAGTTTCTTATGTATTTTAAGCTCTCTCTAAAGCCTATAATTGCTCTATTCTCCTTTATCGCTTTCTTTATCATTTCTTCTATGTTCATCCTCTTCACCTCTGACAATTAGCTCGAACATTCCAGTTCCCACCGGCGCTGGTTGTCCTACCATTACATTTTCGAACAAACCTTTAAATTCATCTACCTCATTTCTTATAGACGCTCTTATGAGATGCTTTATAGTCTCTTCGAATGCAGCTCTAGAAAGGACAGAAGCTTTAGCACCGGCAACTCCGTATCTTCCTATAGAGCTTATTTCTCCACTCCATGTCATAACATCAGCTAAAAGAAGCAAATATCTTATATCAACGTCTAATCCTTGTTCCTGCATGGTTTTATATGCTTCTCTTATTATAACATTTCTTGCAGCTTCAATACCAAAAACTTCATATACTTCATAAATGTTATTTGATATAGTTTTGTTTTCATTAACTTCTTCCAACTTTAGCACTTCTTTCAAATTAGATCCAATTGTTTGAACAATCCAATTTTCCCCTTCATTTCTTATGATAGCAGCAGTTACACCTTCAATACCTTCAACTACTATATTACTAATCTCATCTTTGATTTTTTGTAATTCAGAAAACTCTATTTTCTCTCCTTTGGGCTTAACAACAATGAGATTTTCTTTAACTTTAACATCTGCTCTTTTTGCCATATGTTCTTTAATAATTTTTTCTACCTTTTCCAATTTTCTATTATCGTCAAGTTCTATAACGATTGAATTTTCTCCAATATCTATTGAAATGTATTTTGCTAAGTCAAAAACACGCTTTTCTACTATTTTGAATGCCAATTTTTCTGCATCTTCTTTTGTGTTATACTCTTTATTCAAATATATTGTCATCATAGGGGTTTCTATACTTTTTTTAGCATCAAAGATTTCAACCAATCTAGGTAAACCTAGAGTTACTTTAATTCCTGCCGCACCAGCCAAGTGGTACGTTCTCATTGTTAGTTGTGTTGCCGGTTCAGAGATACTTTGAGCAGTTAGTATTCCTATAGCCTCTCCAGGTTCAAATCTCATATTTAGATAAGCCTTTGTTACTTCTTCTATTAATTTCTGCTTTTTATTTTCGTCTAGATTCATCTCTTTCGAAACTTTTTCTATTTCATCCATTATTTTTTTAGGAAGCATTGAATAACCTCCTTGCTATTTCCTTAACATTTATGCCTTCTCTAGTCATTTTCGACGGATCTAAACCATCTTCACATGGAACAAATTGAATTATTCTATTTGCAGCATCTCTCACAGTACCATCATATGCTACTTTCAGATCTTGTAGAGCTCCTATCAACCTTCTCTCCATATAACCGGAGTGTCTAGTTTTTAGGCTTTTGTCCATTAGACTTTCTCTAGAGTTCATATTGTCAAAGAAGAACTCAAAAACATTTAATCCGTCTCTGAATGCATGTGCTACAAAACCTTTAGAAGCCAGGCTTCTATCATTAATTTTGAAGTGTGGAAATGTCCTCTTATAATAACCTCTCTCTATTCTTTCGCCCATTATCATTTCTTGACCGATTAAACCAACTATTTGCAACAAGTTTACCATGCTACCTCTAGCACCGCACCTAATCATATCTAAAGCAGGAGATTCTTTAATTCCTTTTTCTAATACTACCATACTTTCGTTCAAGCATTTTGCTACTCTCTCTTTAATCATATTTTCCAATGTTTCTTCTGAAGTTCTACCAACCATTGGTATGAGTTCTCCTTTGTTGAACTTCTCTATCATTTTATTAACATCTATTTCAGTTTTTTCCACAATTTTTGCTATTTCTTCTTTTACTTTTGGATCGACATCTAAATCAGTTAAACCAAGCGAGAATCCTTTCATATCCAGATAATTAATTCCCAATAGTGCAACTTTGTATATAAAATCTTTAACGAATTCTCTACCATAATACTTTTCTAACTTATCCAATATCTTTCCACCATCAGAACTTATTCCATTCTTTTCTAACTCTCCTTGAATCAATTTTCCATTCTCTATTTTTACCATTCCAGTTTTGCCTTTGTATTCTATAGAAAAGTCTTTAGGTAAGAAAATACTAAAGACTTCTTTACCACTAAATTCTTCTTTATCAGGAATTTCAACATCTGTATCAACACTTCTAATCAACCTAACTGCATCTTTTCTGCTTAATTTATTGTCGCCTTTTGTTAGCAAATACAACCCAGTAATCTCATCTCTTATTGGACCAATTATTGGCGCAGAATATCTAGGACTTCTTATGTTTCTTTCTACAATCGCCAACATTTCGGCCTCAGCTCTAGCTTCTTCAGTTTGTGGAACGTGTAAGTTCATTTCATCTCCATCGAAATCTGCGTTGTAGGGAGGACAAACAGCAACATTTAATCTAAATGTCAAAAATGGCATGACTCTTACTTTGTGAGTCATCATGCTCATTCTATGCAAGCTAGGTTGTCTGTTAAATAATACTGGATCGCCATCTAGCAAATGTCTTTCGACAATATATCCTACTGTAATCTCTTTAGCTATTTCTTCCTTATTGGATTCCAGTATTCTTTTCCTTCTTCCATCAGGTCTTATAACATAATTAGCTCCAGGCCAAACATTAGGACCATTTAAAACAAGTTTTCTCATCTCCTCTATATTTCTTTCGTCTACTCTTACCGGAATTGTCAAGTCTTTGGCAATTACTTCTGGAACACCAACCTCATTTATCGCTATTCTAGGATCAGGTGAAATAACAGTTCTCGCACTAAAGTTTACTCTCTTACCTAAAAGATTTCCTCTAAATCTTCCTTCCTTCGTTTTCAATCTTTGAGTCAACGTCTTCAATACTCTACCAGATCTATGTCTAGCTGGAGGAATTCCTGTTAGTTCATTATCAAAGTATGTTGCCACATGATATTGTAACAATTCCCACAAATCGTTTAGCAAGAATTCTGGAGCACCCAATTCCAAATTCTCCTTAAATCTATCGTTTATTCTAACTATTTCAACTAATTTGTGCGTCAGATCATCTTCGCTTCTCTCTCCAGTTTCGAGAGTTATTGAAGGTCTAACAGTTACTGGAGGAATTGGTAATACGGTTATAACCAACCATTCTGGTCTTATTTTTAGACCGAGTAATTTCAAATCTTCGTCTGGTATTTTTTCTAATCTCTCTCTAACATCACTTGGTGTCAAAACTTTGTTTCCTTCTACAAATGTATATGGTTTTATAAACTTGATTTCTTTTTGCTCAGTTTTGCAGTGTGGACACTTTTTAAGAGCAACCTTTTCCAACTCTTTCCATGATATCTTTCCTTTATTTCTTATTTCTTCATCTACTAATAATCTTCCACACTTTCTACATGTCGATTTTAGAAGGAAATGTATGAATTTGGTATAATGAGGATGAATCACAGGTTTAGCTAGCTCTATATGACCAAAATGACCTAGACATTCACCAATATTTCCTCCACAAACTCTACATCTTATTCCAGGTTCTATCGTTCCTAATCTCGGATCCATCACTCCTCCTTCTATCGGATAACCTTCCTCATCGTATATATCAATTTTTGTTATGTTTGCAAAAGACATCTTTCTTATAGTTTCCGGATCTAGAATACTAAATTCAATTTTACTAATTTTTCCATCATCATCTACAATTAACTTTGGATAAATTAGCAATGCTTTTAATTCGTCTAACATTAGTTTGAATGCATGGCTCATCTCAACATTAACTATATCGGCGCTTTCTCCATCTATTGGACAGAAATATCTATTTTTAATTTTATCATGCACTGCAACCATTCCACATTTTTTACATACAGGGACAACTACTCTATCAGAATCAAATCTTTCTTTGAGGGTAAGTACCGCACCATGCGCTAATAAACAGTCCTTCTCCATTTCTCCCAATCTTAAACCACCTTCTTTACTTCTTCCCTCTGTTGGTTGTTTAGTCAATAGTGTTACAGGCCCTCTTGCTCTAGATTGCAATTTGTTTGAAACAAGATGATCTAACCTCATGTAAAATGAACATCCAATGAATATTTTTGCTTCAAACTTTCTTCCAGTCTTTCCATCATACATAATTTCTTTTCCACTTTCTTCGAATCCAAGTTTCTTTAAAGCCTCTTTCAATTCTTTTTCATCAGTTGGATTAAATGCCGGAGCATCTATGTATCTTCCAGAAATAGCGGCAACTTTACCAGCTAAAATTTCTAGGAGTTGTCCTACAGTCATTCTCGATGGTAGTCCGTGTGGATTGAAAATAATATCAGGAACAATTCCGCTTTCCGTAAACGGCATGTCTTCATGCGGAACTATAAGTCCTATTACTCCTTTTTGACCGTGTCTAGAGGCAAACTTATCTCCAATTTCCGGTTTCTTTAAATCTCTCACCACAACTTTTACCAATTTTGTACCATCTGTCGTTTGAGTCAAATATACTCTATCAACAATTCCTTTATCACCATGTCTTACTCTAACAGAAGTCTCTCTTAGATTTTCAGCTCCAGCTAAAAACTTATCAGCTTTACCTAGAAATCTAAGCGGAGAAGTTCTACCTATTAATACTTGGTCAGAGCTAACTTCAGTCTCAGGATTTACAATTCCGTCTTCTGGAAGATGCTTGTATTCATCTTCGCCAGCATAACCTCTTATTCCTGGTTGTGGTATACCTATTATATCTTCTTGACCACCCAGGTATCTCTTTTCTTCAGCCTCATAAGTTCTGTACATGTAAGTCCAAAACATTCCTCTTTCTATTGATGACTTGTTAATTACTATGGCATCCTCTATATTATAACCCTCATAAGTAGCAACCGCTATTACAACATTTGTTCCATTCGGATAATTTTCGGCTGCATCAAAAATTTTATGAATATATGCTTGCACAAGTGGTTTTTGAGGATAAACCAAAATGTTAGATTTACTATCTACTCTATTTTGGAAATTTGTTGAGAAGATTCCTATAGATTGGTCACCCATCTTAGCTCCATAATTTACTCTGTCTCCTCTATTGAATTCTGGATAAGGAACAAATTGAGCTGAAAAACCAAAAATAACAGCGGGATCTATTTCGAGATGAGTGTGCTCTTTTGTAACTTCTTCTGGTCTTACCGCTATATATGCATTTTCTTCTTCTTCAGCATCTAAATACTCTATAATTCCATTCTTAACTAAATCAGAAAATGTTAATTCACCTTTTTTTACCTTTTCAAGAATCTCTTTCGTTAACTTTGGAACACCATTTTCCACAACAATAAGAGGTCTAACAGCCCTTCCAGCCGATGTTAATATCCTAACTTCATTTAAATGCTCATGATAAGCAATATTTACATAAGGAGGTATCTTTCCTTCCCTTCTCATTCTCCTAATATTTTCTACAAATTCTTTTGGATTTTCAACTTCACCTGCATATTCACCATCAATAAAGACGCTAGCTTTCACTCTTTTTCACCCCCAACATATCTAGTATCGGTTTTATTTCTTTCTTGTCGACTTTTGTAGTTATTGTTGCACTTATAGCAAGATACTTTCTCAAACCAATGTTTGCTCCTTCAGGAGTTTGAGTTACACATAGCTTTCCGAAATGAGTTGGATGAAGCTCTCTTGCCTCAAAATGCTCTTGAGTCGAAGACAAAGGAGATATCACATTTCTCATATGTGTAATTGTCTTGCTCCAACTACTTCTATCTAATCTTTGAGTAACACCAGTTCTACCACCAATCCAGGTTCCTACTGCCATTGCAGAAACAATTTGATTAGTTAATATAGCATTTTCTACTACTGCTTGCAATGGAGGTAACTTACCCCTTTTTGTCAACTTTTGATAATTGTAATTCATTCTAACAATTAGTCCCCACTTTCCAAGTAATATTGATCTCAACAAAAGTTCTAACAAATCTCCAGCCATTTTTATTCTTTTGTTTGCGTAATGATCTACATCATCCTCTTCAATTTCTCCTAAGTGTAATTTAAGTATCTTTTCTATAGCTTTAGCTAAGAACATTGCTTTTGCTAATCTATTTTCAGGTTCCTGACCGAGGTGAGGTAGCAAATACTTATCTATCATCCTAATTGCTTGCTTCTTTCTTGCAGATTTTTGTGGAATTCTTAAATGTTTACCTAATTCATCTATAGCTTCTTCTGCGCTTGTTATAGGATACTCCAATATGTTTACCAAGAATAGTTCTTGAATTCTTTCGTCTAAAGAAATTGCTTCAAGAATTTCTTTGTCTTTTTCCAAGCCGAGAGCTTTTAGTACTATAACAATTGGAATTCTCAAAACATTTGCAAATGTGATGTAAATTTCTCCAGTTCTTTTTCTTTCTATTAAATGCTTTTGGATAAAACCTTCTTTTTCTGAATGTATTCTTGCTATTTCAGGAACGGACTGATCTTTAGTTTTTTCCACAATTATTCTATCAGTTGCAATCTCTTCTACAAGCATCAAAATCCTTTCAGTCCCATTGATAATAAAGTAACCTCCAGGATCATCAGGATCTTCTCCAGCTTCTATTAACTCATTTCTACTCATTCTAGAAAGCGGACAATATTTAGACTTCACCATTATTGGCAAATCTCCTATTTCTACCATCACAGGCTTGCTTTCAATTCCATTTAAAATTTGTGTCATTTCAACATACATTGGAGCTGCATAAGTTAGATTTCTTATTCTTGCCTCCATTGGCAAAATCTTTCTTATAGAACCATCTGCCTCTTTTACTCTCGGTTCTCCTAATTCAATTTTACCAAGCTTTATCTCAAGTTCTCCTACTTCTGGTAAATCTGGTTTTATTTTGCCAATACTTTTTATAAGTTTTGGTAATCTCTTTTC
>Ga0209225_1003176_pt1 | contig 14003 bp, 12 predicted proteins | sample WasSprMetagenome_FD_184732 | JGI IMG/M metagenome (GOLD analysis project Ga0209225, IMG submission 184732) | Sulfidic aquatic microbial communities from Washburn Spring, Yellowstone National Park, USA - WS (SPAdes) (version 3) | ecosystem: Environmental > Aquatic > Thermal springs > Hot (42-90C)...
GGGGAATCGCTCTCTCAAGGTCGGAATAAGCGGTTGAGTGCATATGGAGGAAAATGTAAAGTATGCCGAGGAAAAAGCCTATATCCCCCAGTCTCGTGGTCAAAAATGCCTTCATCGCCGCCCGGTAGGCGGAAGGACGCTCATACCAAAATCCTATGAGAAGATAGGAGCAGAGCCCGACCAATTCCCAACCGATGTAAAGAAGCAGGAGGGAGTTGGCTATAATTAAAGTGAGCATAGCGGAGGTAAAGAGGGAAAGATAAGCGAAATATAGGCTATAGCGTTTATCCCCTGCCATATATCCGATTGAGTAAATATGGATTAAGAGGGAAACGAGGGCAACCATACAGCTCATAGAAAGGGAAAGGGCATCAAGGCGATAGCCAACATTTACCTTCCAACTATCGGCTTTCAGCCAAGATGCACTCAGCTCAAATGAATAATTGGGGAAAAGGTGATAGAGAGAGAAGAAAAGGTAAAAAGAGAGGATTGTGGAGAGGGATAGGAAACCGATGGGGATATAGGCGCCTCTTCCGGGGGAGCGTCTTCCCCAGAAGATTGTTATCGCAGAAGCCAAGAAAGGAAAAAACGGAATGAGCGGTGCGAGATATTCTATCCTTACCATTTCATCAAATTGAATCTATCAACATTTATGTCCTCCATCTGCTTATAAACGAGGATGACTATAGCCAAGCCAACGACCACGGCGGCAGCTGCCAAGGCTATGACGAAGAGGGCAAACACCTGCCCTATGGGAATATGATGGAGGCGGGAAAAAGCGACAAGATTCAAATTCGCTCCATTCAGCATAAGCTCAACACACATCAAAATGCCTATGGCGTTCCTCCTGCTCAGGGCTCCGTAGAGCCCGATGGAAAATATCAACGCGGAAACTATGAGAATCGCCCTCGTATCTATCAACCTTTATCCCTCGCCAATACAAGCGCTCCAATAGCGGATAAGAATAAAACAACCGCTAAAATCATCAAGGGAAGGGAATAATCCCTGAAGACCTCCCTCGCAATCGTTTCTGTTGTATCCTTAAGGGGCTTAACCGCTCCCCAATCTATCCAGAGTGTTATGATTAGAATGGCGAGAAAGAGAAAGACGAATATCAAAGCGGGAAGGCTCTGCTTATTGAATTGCCTCTCCCCCTTTCCCATCATCCTGCCGGTGAGCATAATGGCGAACAATATCAAGACAACGATTCCACCCACATACACGAGGACCTGTATCACCGCCAAGAAAGGGGCGTCAATGAGCATAAAAATACCTGCTACACCCAAGAGGGAAACGGCGAGGGAGAAGGCACAGTGAACGAGATTTGGGAGAAGGACAACACCAAGAGCCCCACCAACAGCCAAGAAGGCGGAAATTAAAAAGCCTAAATAAATCGCAAAGCTTTCAACCGTCATCTACGAGCGCCTCCTCACAAGCGCCTCTCTCGTGTAATCAGCCAACTCGTATTCCTGCGTCATCCTTATTGCTCCCGTTGGGCAATACTCAGCGCATAGTCCGCAAACCATACAGCGACCTAAATTCAATGTGAAGGAACGAGGCTTCCTCACCTCTTTCTCCCCTTCCTTCACTCTCCAAACCTCTATTTCAATCACCTTGCTTGGACAAACCCTCTGACAAATCCCACAGGCTATACATTTATCTATATCAACATCAACGGAAGCCCTGAACCTGAGGGGATGCTCTATCCTCTCCTCCGGATACTGAACCGTTACTTTCTTCCTCCAAAAATAAAGAAAAGTTATGCTAAGGGATTTCAAAACGCTCCAGAGAGTGAGAATCATTCCCCATATCACCCTCATACCAGCATCAACCCACCCGTGAGCAAGAGATTGAAAACGGCAACGGGAAGAAGCACCTTCCAACCGAGTGAAAGGACTTGGTCAATCCTCACCCGCACGATGCTTGCCCTCAGCCACATCAGAAAGAGAACCATTATTCCGACTTTTAGGATGAACCAGAAAGGAGAGAGGATATACCAATCCGGGATGAAGGCAAGTGGAGGCTTCCACCCGCCGAAGAAGAGGGTCACAGCGATAGCGGAGAGGGCAAAGGCGTTTGAGAACTCCGAAAGATAGAAGAGGGCGAAACGCATCCCGGAGTATTCAACGCTATATCCCGCTACGAGCTCCGATTCCCCCTCGGGCAAATCGAATGGGAGATGACCGAGCTCGGCGAGGGCGCAGATGAAGAAGACCAAAAAGCCAAGGGGCTGATAAAAGACGAACCAGCGAGGTATGACTCCCCAGAATCCTCCCGATTGCGCCTCAACGATTCCACCCATCCTGAAAGTTCCAGCGAGCATAACGACGCCGAGAAGAGAGAAGACCATCGGCACCTCATAGGCTATTAGCTGAGCAGCTGAACGCATTCCTCCCAATATTGAATACTTGTTATTGCTCGCCCAGCCAGCGAGGATTATAGCGATGCAGGTTATTCCGCCCACCGCCAAAGCGAAAACCAATCCGATATTGAAATCCTTCGCCACCATCCCCTTGCCAAAGGGAATGACGAGATAGATTAAGAAGGCGGGAAGGAAAATCAGAACAGGAGCAACGCTGAACATCACTTTATCAGCAGCTGCAGGGGTGACATCTTCCTTTATGAGCAATTTCGTTGCGTCAGCAACGGGCTGGAGAAGCCCCTCCGGACCCACCCTATTAGGACCAAGCCTGCTCTGCATATAAGCGATGAAGCGTCGCAAAAGCCAGAGCAAAGCCATAACCACGAGCATTATGAGAGCCAAAATCGCCACGCTGACTATAATCGCTCGCAGAGGCTCAGCCCAGAGGGTAGGTATTCCTATGCTTCTGAAGAGACTTTTCAAGAGGGGACCGAGTCCAGGCATTTCTTTACTTATAATATGATGGCGATACCCAAGCGTCAAGGAAAATGCTGATATTGATGCAAAATCTTTTTAAAAATTTGGGAGCCGAGGCAGAGCCTCGGCTCCCTGGCTATAAGAGGCTTTTTAACGCTCTTTAGTCTTCTAAACCTCCACCTCTTTGTGAATCTCGGCTGACTTGTAAATGGCGTCAAGTATCTTCTGTATCGCTATCGCCTGCTCTATGTTGGGAATGGGGTCCTTATCCTCCAAGATGCATTCTATGAAATGGTTTATCTCACCGGCGAAGGCATCGGTTGGAGGGAGGTGGGGGATGATATCCACAGGCTGTCCCGCGATATCAGTGAATAGGCGAAGAGGTCCCCATTCAGCTCCCGCTTTCGTTCCTTGTAAGGAAGCGCCCAAGCGGTCGCTCTCTATATGGGAAGCCCAGCTCACCTGCAGAAGGATTGTCGCCCCATTCTCCAGCCTTATCAAGGCATTCGCGAGGTCCTCAACATCGAATTTCCCTCCCGCCTCCGCTATGCCCCAGCCACCCGCTCCCTCGCCATAGGGACCGAACTTCGCATATATCTCCGCGCTCACGCTAACAGCTTTCGGATACCCCATTATATAAAGCACGAGGTCAAGAATGTGCACACCTATATCTATAACCGGTCCGCCACCAGCCTTCTCCTTCTGGGTGAACCAACCTCCCATCCCGGGGATTCCCTTCCTTCTCTGCCATAAACAGATTGCGGAATAAATCTCTCCAAAGAAACCTTCCTCGGAAAGCTTCTTTAAATAACGCCCCTCGGCACTGAACCTCTGCACCAAGGCGGTCATATATTTCTTTCCCGTCCTCTCAACCGCCTCCTTCATCTTCAACACTTCTTCCACATTCCTCGCTGGCGGCTTCTCGCAGAGAACATGCTTGCCCGCCTCGAGAGCTGCAACTGTCATAGGCATATGAAGATAGTTCGGCGTGCAGACGGAGACAGCGTCTATCTCCTCCATCTCCAACATCTTCTTGTAGTCAGTAAACACATATTTAACTCCGTACTGCTCCGCCAATTTCTTCGTTTCCTCTTCCCGCACATCGCAGAGGGCGAGAACCTCCGCCTTGGGATTCTTCTTATATGCATCGAGATGCACTCTTCCGATACCTATTCCGATTATGCCAACTCTTACCTTATCCATTCTTGCTCACCTCAAGAGCTAAATAATGAACTGGGAAAGATGCTTGAGACCGAGAAGAAGACCCTCTTTAAATCTCGGACCATGGAAGACGGGGTCCTCATGCTCTATGTCCAAGTTGTTGCTGTAGCCGACATCCAAAAGGGCGGATATAACCGCCTGCCAATCTACCTCTCCCCAGCCCGGTATGCGATAGCGCCACCATCCCGAGCCATAAATCGTTGCCTTCCCGAGCTTGTGATAGAAAATCTCCGTATCCTTCGCATGGATATGGAATATGCGGTCGCCGAAATCCCTTATCGCCTGGATGTAATCCGCTTGCAGCCAAAGAAGATGGGAAGGGTCGTATTCCAAACCCAGATAGGAGGAATCAACCGCTTCAAACATCATCTCCCAAGCCTCCGGAGTGAAGGCTATGTTTATTCCCCTGAAGGGATGCCCTCCCATCATCGGGCAGTTCTCAATCGCAATCTTCACATTCCTTCTTTCCGCCTTCTCCATATAGGGAGCGAAGACTTCCTTGAAAATTGGGATGTTCTCCTCTATGGATAGCTCGGGAACCCTACCCGCGAAGGTGCAGATGACCCGCACATCCATTTCCGCAGCGACATCTATGAGCTTCATAAAGTAATCGTTTATTCGCTTCCTCACCTTCTCATCAGGGTCAAGGTGATTGGCGTAGAAGCCGAGGGCGGAAATCTCTATCTTATTCCTATCACAAACCCTCCTCACATCGTCTATATCCCTGCTCGTCAACTTCTCGGCATCCAAAGGCGAGCCTGGTCCCGCAGCAAGCTCCAAACTGCCGAAGCCTACCTCGCTCGCCCAACGCACTATCTCCTCGCTATAATCAGTCAAAAAACCAATCTTCATTTTCTCAAACCTCCTTTCTGTTTTTAATAAAATTTTAAAGTCCTTTCCTTTTTAGTCTATATAAATTCTGGTAGCGTTTCGTTTATTTCGGTTATAGTTACGCACAGAATATTTCACTATGCATAATCCTTCCAAACCATCCTTATTCTAATTTTTTTCTCAAAAGAACAAGTCATCAAATATATATTTTCTTTTAACATCAAATTTCATTATATCTCTTAGCGAATCACCCATAAATTATTCTTGATGTAGAACATAAATCGTAAATCCACATTTTTTGAAACGCTACCTAAATTCTACACCAATTTCCTCTCAACCATATCCAATAACCTCTCCCCCTCCTCTTTTGAACCACACCAAGTCCTCACGCATAACCCCCTCCAATCCAATTCCCTGAACAATATCTCCACATCTTGGGGAGGAACATCCAAAACAAGTCCCTTTCCCGCTTCCTGAATCTTCTTCAAGAGGGGAAGCCACTCCGGCATAGAAGGAGCTCCCGCCCCGGGAACCCACTGAATGGCGTGAAGTCGTGGCAGTTCCAATAAAGCATCAAGGTGCTGTATCGCTCCCGGTCCATCGAGATGGTAGATGGAGAAATCAAGGAAATCGGTCTGCCTCTCTATATGGGGAAGCAAAAATTCCCTGAACATCCTCTCACTGATCATACAGGAAAAATCCTCTTGAAGGGGATAGGATTTGCCTGGCGCCCAGACATTCAGCCATCCACAGGTTCCATCCTGATAATGTTTGATTATCTCATATTGTTCCTCGTAAAGTTTGAACCACAAATCGGCAACCCATTCAAGCGACCTCCTCACTATCTCGGGATATTCAAGGAGGTATAAACATAACTTATCAGGACCACAGAGATGGGAAAGTATGTCGCTGATTCCTCCCAGGTCTGTGAAGGAGACTATGTATTCGCCCAGCGAGCGTCGACAGGCATAAGTGATGATGGCTAAAGTTTTCTGCCACCATTCGTTGTTTGGGTCGAATTTGAGGTTGAGGAGCTCCTCGGCATTTTCAATTATTGGCTTCTGCCAGGTCGTGTCGTTTTGCAAGACGAGGGGACAGCCAAGGTAGGCGCTCGCGATAGTTGGTCCGAGATTAACGAAAATATAGGGGAAGGCATCGCCGAGGAAATAGGTTGAGTTGAAATATTCCTCCCAGCGTCCAACGACATATTCGGGGTCAGTCCAGTATTGGAGGAGGTCTCTGGGCGGAGGATAAACGAATTGCTTTTTAGGGGCGACGATTTGGAGGAGATAGCTTTCGCCACGCCACCAGGCTCGGTGGCGTTCTTTGATTCCTTCCCAGTCGTCAACGAATTTCGCAGGCATATAGCGGATAAGGGGCGGGACGCTTCGCGTCCCGCCCCACTCCCCTATTTCTTCTCTTCTTCTTTCAACTCACCGCCGCAAACGGGACACTTCTGCCCTTCCTGCAAAGGGGAACGAGAATATATCCGCTCCTTGCATTTCTGACAGCGGTAAAGGTATACCTTCTGCATCTTCTATCCTCCTTCCAAAATGAAATCAAAAAACAATCTATATTTTATCAATTTTTTGAACTTTGTCCATTAAAAACAATTGGGAATGGAGTTATAAGGAAGAAAGAGGGATCCTCAAAATTCTGATATTGCGAAATCAGGAAGAAATCTCAAAAATGAGATCGCCACAGGCTCCTACGATACCCGCACAAATAACAGAGGGGAAAATTGCCACAACCGTCTTCCGCTGGCTCGGAAAGACAACCAACCCTGACATTGTAGGAGGGAAGCCACTTTTTTGTCATTGCGAGCCTGAACGCTAAAGCGTTCAGGCGTGGCAATCTCGTATTTTGTCATTATGCACGATTGAGAAGGATGCTTTTTTAATGAGATTGCCACGGCTTCCCTTTGGGAAGCCTCGCAATGACAGAAAAGCATAGGGATTGCCACGCCCGTCTTCGGCGGGCTCGCAATGACAGAGAACCCCCTTTATAGAAACGAGATTGCGAGGGCTCCGTAGGGAGCCCTCGCAATGACAAACCTTTTAAAGCCCTTAAAATAAGAGAGCACAACGCTTACCTACGGAAGGCTTACAAGGACACCTTCCCAATGTCATTGGAGGAGCGAAGCAATCTTGTTGTTCGTCTTTATGTAAAAAAGATTGCCACCCTGTCTTTGCAGGCTTTCATCTATGAGTATAGGTTTTTAGGAAAAGGGGAGAAAAATTTGGATTTACAAAATTTCTTTTTGGGGGGTGGGAGGCTCCGCCTCCCGCCCCCTTTCAAAATCACCAAGGACCGCAGAACCACATACCCTCAACGAGCGGCTCCGATGTGAACTTACACGCTTTGCTATATACCGACTGCCAGTGATACCACTTAGCATGCCCATCTACCATAAGAAGGTTGGAACCCATAGAGTGTCGCGTCGCACGCTCCTGCCAAGCGGTGTTCGTCTTCCAATCCGCAGGGGCTTTACAACCTGCCTGACATTGATTGGCAAACATCACCCTGCTAACGCTTGAGGCGAAATATGGGTTCGCTGAATCCGCGGCCAAGAGGTAATTAGCTGGGCGTTGGATTTGAGCCATAGACCTCTCAAGCAACCCATCCATATTAAACCCAATGTTCCATCTAAAGCCTTCCCAACCTTTGGGGAAAGGTCCACAGCAGATTGCTCCGCAGGGATAGATTGGGGGTTGGGTATATATCGTTCCGCTTGGGCAGAGGTAAACGGCTCTGTTCTTCACATAGGGGTCGAATACAACAGGCCATTTCAGATAGGGATTAGCTGCAACACCGCACCATTGACCGGGATTTCCGCCAAAGAGGCATTGATGGTCAAGTGGGGGGAACTTCTCATCCCAATCCTGAAGATACATCAAAGCCCCTGTCCCTATCTGTTTAAGGTTGGAAAGGCAATTCGTCTGCCGCGCTTTTTCCCTTGCTCGGCTGAAAACTGGGAAGAGAATCGCCGCCAGAATGGCAATGATGGCTATGACGACGAGCAGTTCAATGAGCGTAAATCCCTTCTTTTTCATTCCCTTTTCACCTCCTTTCTTTTTAGTTTTTGCCCCAAATCTCGCGGGAGGAGAAAGCCCGGGGCACAGACCTTCTTCCCTTTCAAAGAACTCTCAAATAACCATTTCCTCCTTTCCAACAAATTGCTTCTCCGCTCAATTCTCACAAAATTGAATTCTCTTTTAGAAATTCTCGTTTCCATTTGTTTCCATTATAAAAAATGTCATTACTATGTCAACAATTTTTTAATCATAAAATTGGGATATGAAAACCTCAAATGGCTTGAAGTTATGGGCTATCTCACCGCTAGGGAGCTTTATCTTCCCCTCCACTTCCTCCCCCAAGGGATTTATCGCTATCACTTTCTCTTTCCCTTTATACTTCACTATCACCACATCCAATGTTGAAGGGGAAACGAATTGAGGCGATACCCTCTCCACCTCTCCCAATACATATTCCATCCCTATACTTTCAAGCTCCCTTAAGAGAATTGGGAAATATTCCATCAATTGAGGATTGAATTTGAACCCGCTTTCCCAGATGCCCTTCTCCGTTTGATAGGCATCGCCCCAGGCGTAAAAGAGAATTCCTTTAGCTCCGTGATTTAGGGCGAGATAACTCATACAACGAAGCTCCTCTGGAGTAGGGTAGCGGTTTTGGGAGTTAGCCGGAGGCTGGCGATGCGCCTGAATGACCGCCCAGACGGGCTTCCCCTTGCTCGCTTTAACCGCGCCCTCAACCGCTTCACCCACCCAAGCGAGGCTCTTCGGAGTTCCCGCCCCTATGGGATAGGGGTCGGTTCCCGTTACATCCCCTATCCCAGCATAGTTGACAACCGCTCCGGGAACCTCGTTGACGAAGGTTATATGTTCAGGGTCAACCTCCTTCACCAATTGACAAAAGTCCCTTACCTTCTCAACGCCTATCCCACAACCCAAGGGTTCGTCAATTACATAATGAGCTATCGTTGCCGGATGAAGTCGCAGTTGGGATACCATAGCCTTCGCCTCCTCAAAATTCCTCCTTCCACCCCTTATATACTCGCTCAATTCCGTTATAACCCAAAGCCCTTCCTTGTAAGCTGAATTATGCCAGGAAAGCTGTTCGGGCGTCAGCTCTTTCTGCTCGGGTCCATAGATGGGAGAGGTTATACAATTAAAGCCCATCTCCTTCGCCTTCTTGAAGTCCTCCGCTCCGATATGATAGGTGCCAAGAGGGAAGAAAGGCTTTCCATTTATGAGCAATTCTCCCCTCTCGCCTATCTTTGTCATCGCATTTATCTTGCTAACATTCTCTATCTTGAATCCAACAATCGCTTCCCCTTTCTCGCTTTTCGTCTCAACGCTCGCCCTCAAGCTATAAATCCCGGGTGCGAAGGTCCTAAGGGGAATTTCCATCAAATCCCTCCCCTTCCCTACTAACTTTTTGCTCCAAATAATCTTTCCCTGGCTGTTTTGAATAAGCAAATTTATTTTCGCCTCCTCTCCCTGCCTTGGCGCGGTGAGGATTTCCGCTTCCAATTTGTCTTGGCGAGAGAAAACAATTCTATTCAAAGAAACTTCAACGAGCGGAGGGACTTTAAAGCTATGGAGAACTTCCTCAAAGCTCTTCATCTCGCTCGTCCTATATCTCGCAACCGCCGTGAACTCGCCCCTTCTTGGGCAAGGCAGAACAAAGGACATAGATTTCTCTTCTCCCGGTTTGAGGGATAATTGAGCAATCTCCGATTGTGAGAGCATCTCTTTATTTTCATCTTCTATAATTGCTTGCACCTCTATCTTCAGATCGCCATCCCTCAAATTTTTAATTTTGAGTTTCCCTTTGAATTCCCCAGGAACTATGCTTTTGGGCACCTCTTCCCAATGAACATCGGCTCCGCATCTCAACATCAAAGCGTTTGTATAGAGATTTTCCAGCATCTGGGGAGATAAAGCGAAGCCGGTAGTGACTATCAAAATCCCTCCCTCAATTGATGTATAGAGCCCGAGAGCCGTTCCTCCCTTGGTCTTTGCCCAAACCTGATATTTCCTCCCCCACTGAGGGAAATGCGCCCAATAGTTGAATGCACCTATGTAATGGGGATAGGAGAGAAAAGAAGAAGGCGAGGAGAGGTCAAGAGCGGATAAATCCCCGATATCCCTTCTCGCATCGCCGTATGTGATGAAAAGCTCCGGGTCAAGTGAGGATAGCCAATCGCACATAGGCGGATATGCCATATCCGTGAGGATTATTATCCCGCCCTTCCTGAGAAACTCAAGCCATTTGGGAATGAATGCCCTCATATCTTGGGGGTCGCCGTAGTTCCAAAGAGAGGTGGTCAGGACGAGGTCGTATTCATCTGATTTTGAGAAAAATTTATCAAGCTCGGTATTCCTGAATTTATCGTATTGCCAGCCGAGCTCCTTCAAAGTTCCATCATATTCTCCCCAGCTGCGATAATCGTTGTTCACTCCCGAGCTGGAGATGAGCGCAACCTTCTTTGGCTTTGCCTCTCCAAAGATAAGGAGAGGAAAAACCATTAGAAAAGCCCATAGCAAAGCACCTTTAAAGAAAACCTTCATCTTCTTTCCTCCTTTCGTTAATTGAATCTATATCCTATAAAGCTGACGCTTTTGCTCTCTCCTTTCTTCATACTTCCCTTTATCTCCAGAAGGATGAAATCATCGGTTATCACTGGCTTGGTGTTCTCATCCGCTTTTATATCTCCTACTCCTTTTATCCTAAAGGGAAGGAAAGTGGCGAGAGCATCCGCCCTTGTGGGGTCAAAGGATAAATCTCGGAGAGCGGTTACAGTGAAGGTGAACTTATAAGCTCCCATCCCTATTGAACGGAAATTCAATTTGAGGAAGACGGCGGGGATATTGCACATCTTGTTCATCCTTACCTCCAAGGCAGGGTCGCCATAGAGGACGCAAACATCCCTATCGTAGAGATGACCCTGAAGATGTCTCTCGTTATTCACCACCTCCGGCACCTTCTCTACGAGATGCATAAGGAGGGTTTGGTTTGTGAAGAAGGTGGATTCGGCGAATGTGAGATAATCGCCCGCCGATGTCTGGAACCACATAACATTCCAACCGCCAAAGCCATACCAAGTGGGCACTGTATAGCCATACATCTGATAAACGCCAGCGGAATGGAGATAAGAGGTTGCCATACAATCCTTTCCATCTATATGAGCTATGAGGCAATTTCCCGCTGGGAGATAGACCTTTGGGTTAATGGAATTGATGTAATATCTATTCCCCATGGTATCCAACCCGAAAAGCCGACCATTTTCGTGGCGGAACTGCCCGCTCTTGAATGAATAACCTATTTGCCAATCATGTTCCGTTGCATGCCCGCTGGTGACGAAGAAATCATAGATATTGCTGTTGAGCTCATCCACGATTTCCTTGGTCGCATCCGGAGATACCTCGCATTGCTTTATGCTTCCATCGGTGCTCTTTATATACCCTACCCCCTGCTTTCCCTCATCAAATCCCTTCCCCTGGCAAAAATGCTCCAAATACATCGCCCCGCAACCGGAAAGAGCTTTTCTCAATCTTATGGGACCGGGGAACTTCGCTATCCTCAAGGCATCCTCCGCATCGTAGCCGGTTATTATCCCCCAGATGGCATCTCCGTAAGGGTCATCGTCGAGTTGGCGAAGCATTTGGTTTACTATTGGGACGAAATCCTTATGAGAGGCTAACTCCTCGGGAGGCATAACGAAACAAACATAGCGAGGCGCGAATTTCGCAAGCTCACCTTTGAGAGCTTTCACATCCTCTTTGAACTTGAAGAGCTTCACATTGAACTTTCCCTTATATTTTGCCTCCAAAGCATCCGCAACAGCTTTCCAATTCTTATCCGCATAAGATTTTTCGCTTATGCAGATGGCATAACCCAGCTTCTCCGCTGGCGTAATCGCTGATAAACTAATTGATGAAGCTATTCCAAATAATAAAAAGAAGGCAAGTTTATAAATATTCATACAATCGTCTCATCTCCTCTCTGGCGTTAATCTTTTGTTTCTTTTAAAATTATATCAATTAAAGAAAAAGGAGGAAGAGAAAAATGAAATTTGCAGGCAAAGTATGGAAGAAAGAAGATATATTGCGGAGAGTAGGAGATATAAGCCAGATTGCTGGAGTGAGGTTCTTTGAGCTTGGGGATGGGAAAGAAAGGGGAGTGAGAGCGCTCGATTTTCGCTGTGGGAACGGCTTCAACTTCCTAATTCTCGCCGATAGGGGAATGGACATCTCCTATGCGGAGTATCAGGGAAAGGCACTTGGCTGGATATCAGCGACGGGACAGGTCGCTCCCTATTACTTTGAGCCGGAGGGAATGGGTTGGCTTCGCTCCTTCTTCGGTGGGCTCCTTACCACCTGCGGATTGACCTACGCGGGAGCGGCTGGCGAAGACCCTCAAGCTGAATGCCTCGTCTCCTGTGCCCCCTGCAAGGAATTGGGGAGATGCTATCTCGGTCTTCACGGAAGGATATCAAATACACCGGCGGAGAAAGTCGTCTATGGAGGGGAATGGGAGGGGGATGAGTATATGATTTTCGCTGAAGGAACGATGAGGGAAGCCGTTGTCTTCGGGGAATGTTTGGAGATGCGAAGGCGAATCTGGACTCATATTGGGGAAAGACGACTGTTCATCCGAGATAGGATAAAAAATATAGGCTTCCTTCCCTCGCCTTTAATGCTCCTCTATCACATCAACATCGGCTTCCCCATAGTGGATGAGGGCTCCTATCTCTTAGGAGCGATAAGAGATGCCGTCCCAAGGGATGAGGAGGCGGAGAAGGGAATTGGCGAGTTCAATCGCTTCGTTGCTCCCATTCCCGGCTTCAAGGAGCAGGTTTTCTATCTGGATTTGAAGGAGGACGAGGAGAAAAAGATAACCGTGGGGATAGCTAACAAGGGATTGATGGAGGGAATGGCTTTCTATGTGAGATACGATAAGGAGAGCCTTCCCTTCTTCACGGAATGGAAGATGATGGGAGAGGGAGTATATGTAGTGGGCTTGGAGCCAGGCAACTGCCATGTTCAAGGGAGAGCAAAGGAGAGGGAGATGGGAACGCTTGAAATCCTCGAGCCGGGCGAGGAGAAGGTAGTGGAGCTGGAGATGGGCGTGCTTCTCAAAGGAGAGGTAGAGGCTTTAGAGCAGAAGCTGAGAAACCTATAGCCTGTTTGTAAAGGAAATGATTTTCACGGGAACGGGATAGGTTCCAGCGTTTATTAAATCAGCGAATTTTTGCGCTTCCTCCATATCCTTGAATCCACCCTCAATAGAGACCCCTTGAGTGGGAATTGGCGTTTTTATTCTGGGAGCGCTTATGATTCTTCCGCCCAAGACGATAGCCAAGAACTCCTCTATATGCGATTTCGTGAATTGATAAAACTTCTTCTGACCCTGGTTATTGAGGTGAAAAACAATTTGGGGTAAGCCAAATGGTCCCTTTTCAACCCTCGCTCCTCCTTTGGGGTCAAGGTCCTTAGATGTAAGGATAACGGGGGAATCCTTTAGAACCGTGGCTACAGGGACTTCCTTCCCCTTTCTGTCATAGAAAACAATCTTTTCTCCACCCTGAGGGGAAGAGAATATTTCCAAATCATACGGAGCCCTGGGATTTTTCTCAGTTTTGACATCTTTAAGATAGCGAAATTCAAGCAGAGATGTGGGCTTGAGCATAGAGAGGACTTCCTTTTCGTTGACTTTATGGGGAATCTCCACGATTATCTGGTTTTTATCGTTCATTTTTACTCTGGCGTCCCTGATTCCCAAAGCCCCCAATCGATTCCTTATTTTCTCCATCAAAGAGGTGCAAACCTCCTTCGTTATTTGTGGGAATTCCTTCGTTGGTTCCCCCTCCAAAACAACACGCATTCCATCCTTAGCGAAGCAAATCCCTATGATAAAGAGAATTAACAGAGAAAAATATCTTGATTTCATATCTTTATTTTATTGGAAAAGCCGGCGGATATCAAATAGGGTGAGAATCGCCATAAGTCCAAGGAGAAAGGCTATTCCTATTGAATTGACGAGAACTATCTTCTTGTAATCTATATTCCTCTTGAAGATGGCTGCG
>Ga0209225_1003177_pt1 | contig 13998 bp, 11 predicted proteins | sample WasSprMetagenome_FD_184732 | JGI IMG/M metagenome (GOLD analysis project Ga0209225, IMG submission 184732) | Sulfidic aquatic microbial communities from Washburn Spring, Yellowstone National Park, USA - WS (SPAdes) (version 3) | ecosystem: Environmental > Aquatic > Thermal springs > Hot (42-90C)...
TTTTGAAATCAAGTTTTAAGTAGCACCCGCAATCCATACATTCTATCCTTGGGATATGTAGGTCTTCTATTACACCCTCCGAGACTATGAGTTTTCTCCTGTAATGTCCGTCTCTTCTTATTTGATTGGATTTTCTCACACCACAATTTGGACAAATGAGGGGTGTTTCCTTTTCTCCCTTCTTTTTAGCGTATCTTTGAGGTAGGATTTCCTCTACCTCAGCCTCTATTAGCCTCTCTATAATCTCCTTTTTAGCTTGGAGAATTTTCTTTTTTGCTTCCTCGGAGAAGTTGTTGTTCATCATTGGCTTGCGGCGGACATTATTTCATCGGGAATGTCGAAGTTGGCGTAGACCCTTTGCACATCCTCCTGCTCTTCCAGAAGCTCCATCAAGCGAAGCACAGCCATTGCTTCCTTGCCTTCAACTCTCACCGTTGTTTTGGGGAGCATCGTGAGGTCGGCGGAGGCAACCTTTATTCCCTCTTTTTCAAAGGCGTCTTTGACATCCTCCAAGTCCTCCGGAGCGGTTATGATTTCATAATTATCTGGGTCATCCGTTTTCACATCCTCAGCTCCCGCCTCAATGGCGATGCTCAGCGCCGTATCCTCGTCAACCTCTCCCTTTGGTATGAGCAAGATACCTTTTCTTTCAAAAAGCCAAGAGCAGCTTCCTGCCTCGGCAAGGGTTCCACCATTACGGGAAAGGATTGCTCTTATCTCCTGAGCTGCTCTATTTCTATTATCAGTGAGGACCTCAATCATTAAGGCGACGCCAGCTGGTCCATAGCCCTCATAAGTAACTTCCTCATAACGCACCTCTTCCGCGGTTCCAGATGCTCTCTTTAGAAGGCGCTCAATGTTTTCGCTGGGCATTCCTGCTTCTTTTGCTTTGGATATGGCGAGGCGGAGGCGAGGGTTAGCTTCGGGGTCAATTCCTCCCAGCCTAGCCGCCACCATAATCTCGCGGGAGAGCTTGGAGAATAATCTCCCCCGCAACTGGTCCATCTTCATCTTCTTGATTCTTATATTATGCCACTTAGAGTGTCCTGACATAGCCTACACCTCTTTTATCTAAGAACCTCCACTTTGATTTTTTCCTGAACGGGTTTTTTAACGCCGGCAAGGTCGCTTACCGTGACAGTCACATTGTAAGTGCCCGGCTTGGTGAAGCTGTGAAAGACGACCCTGCCGATTGCTTCTTCTTGGATTCCATTGGAGTCATCAAAATCCCAAGTATAGCGAAGGCTGGAAACGCCAGCCCTGGCTAAAGCGGAGAACTGAACATATGTATTGACCCTCGCTAATATGTTTTTTGAGGGGACGACGACCGTGATGGGTGTGTCATCAACGAGGACGCTGATCTGCCCAATGTAGATTGTTTGAGGGGAATTTGTAAAGATGAGCATCCTTTTAACCCTTCCGTTGCCATTTCCCTTAAAGGTGTTGAAGGGGATGGCAACGGAGTAGAATCTCTCACCCATAACCATCTGCATTTCAAAGGGGAAGTCCTCAGATACCAAAAGACCATCCTCGCAGATTAGGACTATGCGGAAGCTCTTAAGCTGATATACCGAAGGGTATGCTCCACCGGGGAACTGCATACCGCCGGGCATTCCTGGCGCTCCACCTGGCATTCCAGGTGCTCCACCTGGCATCCCGGGAGCACCACCCATCATCCCTCCCGGCGCTCCAGGTGGAGCAACGAACATTCCTCCCGCTCCAAGAGCTCCTCCACCTGGCATAAAGCCACCAGCGCCAGGGAATGTGGTGGCTACAGGGGATGTGGTTGGGAAGATGCGGAAGCGGAGGAAGGCGTAAGGATTTTTGATATATGAGCTTAGGTCCAAGGGTGTGGAGAAATCAAGCCTTCCTCCTTCATAATAGTTGTAGGATATGAGCTTGAGGGAAATCGTGCCTTTATAAATTATGTCCTTGGATTCAGCCAAAGTTCCGCTGCCCCAACCGCCAGCCTGTATCTTGAGCTCGCTAAGCGGTTGCCCATTGAAAATGAGCAGTTCCTGGGGGAGGGCAATCCCCAGGGCTAAAAGAAACAATATCGTGAAGCAGATAATTCTATTCTTCGGCATATTCAACCCCTCCAAATTTATTTTTAAAATTATATAACATTTTGCAAAAGCTTGCAAATACTTCACACCACCTGTATTAGATTGTATTCCAATTCACCTAAGCCGAGTTTAGCTGCCGCTTCAAGATGAATCCGCCAGAAATCCTCCCTATAAACATCGTTGGGGAGGAGCTTTTTATAAAGCGCTCCCGCCTTATCAACGCCTGGCGAGAGGTCTTCAAGGAGGGTGGCTAAACCCGCGGGATAGCCTGGGGATTGAATGGCGAGGTCGATCGCTGCTTTATCAATCGCAACCGGGTCTTTGGAAGCGAGGAAACCGACATCGCAGATTATGGGAACCGTAGCGTTAGGGGTGCAATCGCACTCGTATGTAACATTTGTTACATCATTTATGAAGCCGACCTTCCCTTCCTTGAATGTGGAAAGTATTCCCTTCACCGCATCGGCGAGCTTTATTTGTTGAAGTTCTGTTGCCGGAGAGCAGAGTTGTCCGTGATAAAGCATAGCCAATTCCTCAGGATGGGGATGGATTACCTCTATCCTCAAGGCTTGGGTAGGGCAGAAAAATGTGCAATCACCACAACCTATGCACCTTTCCCTGTCTATCCTTATCTCGTTTTCCTCATAGGAGATAGCCTTGCTGGCGCAAACCCTCACACAGCGGAGGCAGAAGATGCATTTCTCCTTATCCCATACGACTTTCGTCTCCGATCCAGCGTGAATCAAGGCTTTTCCTCGCCTTGCGGAACATCCCATTCCAATGTTCTTTAATGTCGCTGCATATCCGCTCATAGGATGTCCAGTTAGGTGGCTTATGACTATCATTGCGTCTGCCTGGTAAATCTCGCCAGCTACATCTACTTCTTTGAGAATAAGTCCGTCAACTGGAACGAGCTCTCTATGAACTCCCTTTATGCCATCGGCGAATATCAAGGGAGCGCCGAGGAGCTGAGTATAACCCTTCTTCGCTATATTCATAAGACCGCTTGGCGCTCCCGCTCCCCAGGACATCGAGAAGTGCCAGGCGTAAGTCTCCGTTATAAAGGGGATGCCCCCTCGCTTCTTTACCTCTTCCACAACTGTGCTGACTATGATTGGATGGATGCCATATTGGCGGGTTAAACCGCCGAAGGGAATCTTGATAGCCACCATATCCCCCTCGCTTATGCAGGAGCCGAGGTCAGCTGCCTCAAACAGCTTTTGAATCCTCTGGGGATTGCTCATCGTTGGAAAGCCGTGCTGATTATACTGCTTCCTCACATCGGCAAAATACACATTAGCTGGCATTATCTTTACCTCCTTTCAAATCAATCTGGGAAAATCTTTCCCGGATTCAAGAGCCCTTTGGGGTCAAGGGCTTTCTTAATTGCTTTCATAGCGTCTATCGTTGCCTTGTTGAACTCCTTGGGAAGGAAAGGAGCTTTCGCTAAGCCAATTCCATGCTCACCTGAGAGGGTTCCTCCCAATTCAACTGCTGAGGTGAAAAGCTCGTCTATTGCCTTCTTAACCCTTTCCCTTTCCTCTAAATTTCTCCAATCAGTGAGGAAGGTGGGATGGAGATTTCCATCCCCTGCGTGCCCGAATGTTCCTATTTTAAGATTATATTTCTTAGCTATTCTCTCTATCTCTTTGACCATTGCGGAGAGTTGAGAGCGAGGAACGGTTACATCTTCAAGCAAGGTTGTTGGGCTTATCCGGGCCAGGGCGGCGAGAGCGGAGCGCCTTCCCTCCCAAATCGCATCCCTCTCTTTTTGCTCCCTTGCCCTCTTCACTTCCCTTACCTTCATTTTACCCAGAAGCGCCTCAACCTTCCCCATCTCCCGCTCAACGCTCTCCTTGTAGCCGTCCACCTCCAAGAGGACTATCGCTCCCGCATCCCTCGGCAAACCGAGATGTTTGTAATCCTCAATAGCATTTATCGTGAAATTGTCCATAATCTCCAAGGAGGAAGGAATGATGCCCTCAGCGATTATTAAAGAGACAGCGCTCGCCGCTTCATCAAGCGTGGGGAAGACGATGAGCATAGCTGACCAGGACTCGGGAAGAGGGAGGAGTTTAAGGGTAGCTTCATAGATTATGCCCAGCGTCCCCTCGGAGCCGCAGAACAAGCTAACGAGGTCGTAGCCGGAGACGGATTTTATCGTTTTCGCTCCCAAATTGAGAAATTCTCCTTGAGGCGATACCGCCTTCATTGAGAGAACATAATCCTTCGTAACCCCGTATTTAAAACCCCTCAAACCGCCCGCGTTCTCGGCAATGTTCCCGCCGAGGGTGGAGGCTTTGGCGCTTGCGGGGTCGGGTGGATAGAGCAGACCTCTCTTCTCCACCTCGTTTTGAAAATTCAAGGTTATTACGCCGGGCTGGGCGATTGCGTAGAGATTCTGCTCGTCTATTTGGATTATCCTATCCATCTTCTCAAAGCTCAAGACGAGGGCATCGTTAAGTGGGACGGAACCGCCGCTCAAGCCTGTTCCCGCGCCGCGAGGGACTACGAAGAACTCCTCCTCATAGGCGAGCTTCATAATCTGGGAGATTTCCTCTTCGTTTTGGGGGAAGGCAATGGCGGCAGGGATGGATTCCTCAACTTGGGAATCATAAGAATATGCCAGCCGTTCCTCCCACTCCTTGAGAAGTCTCTCTTTTCCTAAAATTTCCTCTAATTTATTCAAGATTCTCGGAGCAAGCATCTCTATAATATATTTAGCCCCCTTATCCCCAGCGTCAAGTAAAAGTGATGAAACTTAAAGGCGCTCCGCCTATCAATCCTTTACCTCAAGAGATATTCCCGCATCTATGTATTGACCTCCAACTGTTTGATGGCAGTGTATCGCCAAAACATTCTCTCCTCCCAAGTTCAATGCTTTTAGAGCTTCCTTGGAAATCTCCTCCTCTTCATAATCGGTTGTGAATCCCTGCAATTTAACCGCCAAAACTCCGTTTATATAAACTTCCGCATCTTCGTCGTGATGGATGATCAAAACCAATTTCTCCAATTCCTTATCCGAAAGCTTTGGCAGATTAAACTTCCTCCTTAGCCAGATATCAGATGTCCGCCATTCCGTTCCCACGATTGAGCCAGGCGTCCCAGGAGCTCCGAAACCTCCCACTCCCTCTTGCCAGGAGGAATCGTCAAACTCGGGCTTGAACCAATCAGCTGGAGGTTCGTTCAGGGTGTAGCGCCAGAGGACTCTCTCGTCTTTAGCGGAGGGGACGAGAGCTTTATAACGGGGAAGGTGGAATTTCCCTTTGCCTACTGCTTCGGAAATCTCGGCGAGAGGCATTTTGATGACGCGCCTGTCATATGTGAGGATTCCGTTAAGCTCCGTTTCTACATCCGTCAACTGGGTGTAAATCGCCCCTGATAGACCTTTCTTCTCGCACAGCTCCCAAGCTCCCTGCCAAAGCTTGAGATAAGCCTTCGTTAGAGCCTTCTGAGAGGAAAAGGAGCGATATCCCCAACCCGTTTTAATCCAAGTATGCCCTTCAACTACAAAGCCCAATCCACCGAATTCTCCCAAAACAGCAGCCCTTTTCTCCTCATACTCGGGACAGGCAGGACCGGGATAGCTGTGAATATCTATAATATCTCCGATTCCCGGATACACGAACCAACCGCTCGCGCCACTGATTAAGCGAGTATTATCCATTTTCCTCACCATTTCCACCAAGCGGGCGGTATCATACTGCCCCCATCCTTCGTTGAAGACAATCCACATAATAATAGAGGGGTGATTGAAGAGCTGTTGAACCATAGCCCTCAATTCTCCTTCAAATTGCTCCGCCTCCTCAGGGGAAATCGGTCTTCCGTCTTTTTCCCCGCTTGCCTCTATGCCAACCTCGCCAGCTGGCATATCCTGCCAGACTAAAAGCCCGAGCTTATCGCACCAATAATACCAGCGGTCAGGCTCTCTCTTCACATGTTTCCTCACGCAGTTGAAGCCGAGCTTCTTCATCATCTCTACATCAAAGCGAAGAGCCTCATCAGTGGGAGCAGTATAGATTCCGTCCGGCCAAAAACCTTGGTCCAGAGGTCCTCTCTGGAAGACGAATTTCCCATTTAGAAGGATGCGCGTGATTCCCTTTTCGTCCTTCCCTATCTCTACCTTCCTCATCCCGAAATAGCTCTCCACTTCGTCCATCTTCTTTCCACCGGAGAGAAGCTCTATCTTGAGGGAATAGAGGAAAGGATTGTCTGGGGTCCAAAGCTTGGGATTGGGGAGCGGGATTGTGATCTCTTCCCCCGCTTTCCCGCTTCCCTTTCCCACAACCTTTCCTCCATCCTTCACAACGATCTCAACTACAGCATCGGCGGGCTTTCCTGCCGTTGACACGGTTATATGCACCGACTTTTTATCCACATCTGGGATTATCCTTATATTCTCAATATAGGTTTCGGGAACGATTTCCAGCCAAACGGTCTGCCAGATTCCTGTTGTAGGGGTATACATTATTCCTCCCGGCTCCCTTACCGCCCGCCTCAATTGTTTTCCTTTCGCCTGACGACCATCCTCCGTTGGGTCCCAAACCCTAACCATCAATTCGTTTTCCCCATCCCTTTTAACATAATCAGTGATATCATAAGTGAAAGAATCGTATCCGCCCCTATGGGTTCCTATCTCCATTCCGTTGAGATAGACCTTAGCTTCCCAATCAACAGCGCCTAAATGAAGAAGCAATCTTTTCCCTTGAGGGAGGGGAGGGGTTTTAAAAGTCCTTCTATACCAAAGATATTGATTTGATTCTATGGTTTTCTTCACTCCCGAGAGGGCGGATTCCACGGGGAAGGGGACGAGGATTTTTCCATCGAATTCGCTGGGTATTGAATCGCTTTTCTCCCTTATAGCGTAATCCCAGAGACCATTGAGGTTAACCCATTCCTTGCGAACGAGTTGGGGGCGAGGATATTCGGGATGTGGTGCGTTTGGGTTTACATCCTTTGTCCAGGGAGTGGAGAGAGCGAGCTCAGCGGGATGCCATTGGGATGTCTTTTCCATAGGCAACGCTCCTTTCGTAAGGGATAGAATAAAAATGGCTATTGCAAAGGAGAAAATCTTTCGGTAATGCATAGCCATCACCATAAAAATTATATGATTTATCTTGGTGGCGGGGAAATGAAATTTAAGGGAGAGACATCTTTTCGTAATAAAGTTAAGTAAGGACGATCTGCCTCATTGCAATGCGGGGAGCGAACGACTTTCTGTCATTGCCACGTCCACCTTCGGCGGGCTCGCATCCCAAATAGCTCCAAATTATAAAATTCCTTTTTGGACCTACACGATACCTCCTTTCTCCTCCCTCATTAGAAAATAATTAGATTATATTATCCAATCTCTATTTCTCCCCTTCCTCCCTCCTCCGTTTCTAAAACCTATACCCATGCCAGCAATGACAGACTTTTGGAGTCCGTCCTTTCGTCATTGCGAGCCTGAACGCCGGAGGCGTTCAGGCGTGGCAATCTCTTTTTAAATGATTGGTTTTGCTAATCACTCTTTTTTAAATACGAGATTGCCACGCCCGCCTTCGGCGGGCTCGCAATGACAGAAAGGACCATGTCACCTTGTTCCTCCCTAATAACATAGATGTGGTAGGTAAGGCGTTAAACAAAACTCAATTTCTTTTTATAATTTTATCATCAAATTTCTCTTCAGAAGGAGGCATAGGAATGAGCTTAAAGATAGCGGTTATCGGAGCGGGAGCGCATTGCAATAGGGTTCATTTTCCCTCCTTAAGCCAAATTGAGGATGTGGAGATCTGCGCCGTCTGCGACTTGGTCTACGAGAGGGCGAAGAGCGCTGCGGAGAAATACAATATAGAGAAAATATACACGGATTATAAGAGGATGATTGAGGAAACCGCCCCTGATGCTGTGTATATAATAGTTCCTCCCCACCATCTATTTGATATCGCCATCTTTTGCCTATCCCAACAATTGAACATCTTCGTGGAGAAGCCGCCGGGGATAACCCTTTATCAGACAAGGAGCCTTGCTCAAATGGCGGAGAGGATGGGGGTTTTGACGATGGTGGGCTTTCAAAGGAGATTTGCTCCCGTGATGGTGGAGGCTAAGAGGAGGATAGAGGAGAGGGGAGGGATGGTTCATTGCCAGGCTAATTTCTTCAAGAATTATCTCGGTCAGCCTCCTTATTATGGGGGAGCGGTGGACATTCTAACGAGCGACGCTATCCATTCTGTTGATATATTGAGGTGGATGGGAGGGGAGCCAAAGAAGGTGAGAAGCATAATAAAGAGCAACTTCGCTGATTACGAGAATATGTTTCTCGCCTTGATCGAGTTTGACTCCGGAGCGACAGGGATATTGTCCACTAACTGGACGAGCGGGAAGAGGATTTACTCCGTGGAGATGCATGGCAAGGGGATAGTAGCCTTCGTTGACCCTGAGAAGGAAGCGCTATTTTATAAGGATAACTCCGAAACTCCTGAGATTTTGAGGACGGAGGAGGCGGCGGGAAGCGATGAGTTCATCAAATACGCTGGCTTCTATTTTGAGAACAAGCATTTCATAGAATGTCTCAAGGAGAAGAAACAGCCTATGACGAACCTCTCTGACGCATTGAAGACGATGGAGTTCATAAATTTGCTTTATCAATATCAGATGTAAATTTTCCTAAAGGGTTTAAAACATTTAAAATATATTGAGGTGAAAATATGGATAAAAATCCTCGTCATATCGCGATAATAATGGATGGAAATGGGCGCTGGGCGCAGAAGCGTGGGCTTCCTCGCCTTGAGGGGCACTTTGCCGGCGTGGGAGCTGTGCGGCGGATAGTGGAAGCCTGCAGGGACCTCGGCATCCCTTATCTAACCCTCTATACATTCTCAACGGAGAATTGGCGCCGACCGAAGGAGGAGGTGGAGGGATTGATGATGCTCCTCCGAGAGCAGCTTCGTTTTCAGACCCCGGAGTTGAAAGAGAAGGGAGTGAGGGTGATAGTTATAGGCAAGAGGGAGGAACTTCCCTTGGAGCTGCAGGAAGAGATAAAGCGGTCTGAGGAGGAAACGGCACAAAATAAGGACCTCCATCTCATATTGGCGATAAATTATGGCGGGAGGGCGGAGATCGTCCAAGCTTGCAAGAGGATTATTGAGAAAGTCAAAAGGGGAGAGATTGAGGATGTTGATGAGTCATCGTTCTCTTCCTATCTTTATACGAAGGATATTCCCGACCCCGACCTCCTGATTAGAACCGCAGGCGAGCAGAGGGTCTCTAATTTTCTCCTCTGGCAAATCGCCTATACGGAGTTCTATGTGACGGAAACATTGTGGCCCGATTTCACAAAGGAGGACTTAATCAAAGCGATAGAGGATTATAAGAGAAGGAAAAGGAAGTTCGGTGGATTGGCTGATGAAGAAGGTAGCAATATTAGGTAGCACTGGCTCGATTGGGCAACAGGCTCTCCAAGTTATTGAAAGGCATAGGGATAAACTTTCCCTCTTCGCCATCTCGGCGGGCAAAAATTACCCTTCCCTTCGCGAGCAAGCCCTCCGCTTTAACCCCAAGATTATCCACATAAGCTCTTCAGAATACCTACCACTCCTTCGGAAGGAATTCCCGGAAAAGGAAATTCTCACGGGAAGCGATGGGCTATCTTATATAGCGGGGCATCCGGAAGTTGATATATTGCTCGTCGCGGTTCCCTCTCCTATAGCGATTGAGCCAACTATTATAGCTTTGAGGGCGGGGAAAAGGGTGGCTCTCGCTGCAAAGGAGGTGCTTGTCTGCGGTGGCGAGCTCGTTATGAGGGAGAAGGGCGAGCTCATCCCTGTTGATAGCGAGCATTCCGCAGTCTATCAGCTCCTCAAGGGGGAGGAAAATTCCGTTAAAAGGATAATCCTCACCGCCTCAGGCGGTCCTTTCCTCAATACTCCTCTGGAAAGGTTCCCCGAGATAACGCCGGAGGAGGCTCTTAAACACCCAACTTGGCAGATGGGGAAGAAGATAACGATAGACTCCGCCACTCTCTTCAACAAGGGATTGGAGATAATAGAGGCTAAATGGCTCTTCAATCTGCCCTTATCAAAGATAGATGTAATCGTTCATCCTCAGAGCATAATACATTCTCTCGTTGAATTTGAAGATGGAGCGATTAAAGCACATCTATCCTGTCCCGATATGAGATTGCCAATCCAATACGCCCTCCTTTATCCTCAGCGTCTTCCCTCGCTTATCCCTCCCCTTGACCTATCAAATCTTTCCCTAACCTTCCAGCAACTTGACGAAAGGCGTTTCCCGGCAGTAAAATTATGCAGGGAAGCGGGAGAGAAGGGAGGAACCTATCCCGCTGTCCTCTGCGGAGCTGATGAGGTAGCCGTGGATTTGTTTTTGAGGAAGAAGATAAAATTCGTTGAGATTCCTTCGCTCGTTGAGAGGATTCTCGCCAAGCACGAGGGCAAGGAGGAACCGAATTTAGAGGATATTCTCCAAGCCTATGAATGGGCGAAGGAAGAGGTCTTAAAGGAGACGATGTGATTTGTTCCTGACTTTTATATCTTTCATCTTCGCGATAAGCATATTGGTGCTCGTCCACGAGTTTGGGCACCTGATATTCGCCAAAGCCTTCGGGATGGAGGTGAAGGAGTTCTCCATCGGCTTTGGCAAGCCCGCTATATCTTTTATGTGGGGTGGGACGAAATATTCCATTCGCCCCATTCTATTCGGAGGATATGTGAACATAACGGAGATGGAGATGGACGCTGAAGCCTGGAAGGAAGGAAAGGGCTTTATGCAGAGACCATTTCATCAGCGCATCCTTGTCCTCTTCGCCGGTTCATTGATGAATTTCGTTTTGGCTATCGTCATATTCGGTTGCTTGGGGATGTTCGTGGGGAAAACGGTAGGAATCACGAATAGGATAGAGCGGGTTCTCCCCGGTAGCCCTGCGGAGAGGGCGGGAATAATGGCGGGAGATAAATTGATAGCGGTGGGGAATGTGCAATCGGATAAGCCGGAGAAACTGAGGCAGGAGATCGAGAAGAGAGCGAATCAAGTTGTCCTCGTGAAGGTGGAGAGGGATGGAAAGATTTTGTCTTTTTATGTTGTTCCCGAAGCGGAGAAATCGTATAGGAGGGTGAAGGGGAGGATAGAACAGGTGGAGGTGGGAAGGATAGGGATAGTTTTCACGAGCATCACCAAGAAGATGCCCTTTGGGGAAGCTGTGTGGGCAGGATTGAAGGATACATATTATCTCACTCGTCTCGTGGTTATTTATCCCTACTTAGCGATAACGAAGAAGGTGCCGGTGGAGGTGGGAGGACCCGTCGCTGTGGCGAAGATAACGGGGGAGGGGGCTCGTTTGGGCTTCTCCGTTCTTATGGACAGGATAGCGATGATAAGCGTCAACCTGGCAGTTTTCAATCTCTTCCCCATCCCCGGCTTGGATGGAGGTCTTCTCTTCATAATGCTGATCAACTCCATCTACGCAGCCATCTTCAAGAGGAATATAGATTACAAGAAGATAGTTCTCGTCAATTCAATAGGAATAGCCTTTCTCCTTGGACTTATGGCGATTCTCACCCTATTTGATATCCGCCGGCTTTTCCAATAAGGGCAGTTTGCTTTCAAGTAAATTAGCCAAATTCCCATAAGCGATGCTCTCTTGGTGCCGAAAATATTCCAGGAGTAACCGCAAAGTTTTCCCCTCTTTAAATATAGCTTTCATTATTCCTTCTTCCCATAACTTTTCGTTGGTAAGCAAATTTCGCCAAATTCTTATAGATAAAGATTTAATTTCCTCGAAGGTTTGTTGGGGTTGTGCATCAAAATTAATCTCTGGTAGCTCCGGTAGGTTATCTTTCCACTGTTTTAGCCATTTGAGGATACATTCCCAAAGCTCGGAATGTCCAATGAATTCAAAAAACTCTTGTCCATATAAAAGATGTAAAGTAACACCGTAGAAATTCTCCATTCTTTTGAGCTCTTGGATATAATAGTTTTTGTTTTTCGTCAAATCAGGGTCAACAAAATATAGAATGCCTATTAGGGAGGAACCGTGTCTTTTGCTGAGGGCTTCCACTTTAGCCTCAAAATTTGCTATCTGTCCCCTCTTTTTGCTGGAATCATGGTCATCCCTTACTTTTTGCTCAACGAAATAGTATATTAGTCCATCGGTAAAATATTGGTCTAGGTAAAGCTGCTCCCCAGCTTCTTCTTGAGGCAAGTTTTTGGGAAGAATTCTGAAGCCTAAATCTTTCAATATATTTTCAAAAAGTTCCTCCAAGGCATCTCCCATTCGGATCTCGTGGGATTGTAATAGATACTGCAAGATTTTCCCTTCGGGCTTTGTCGGTCTAAATAAGCCGATGAAGCGTTCTGGGTTATCTGCTAACCTCCTTAAAAGCTCTCCTTTTTCACCTTCAAAGATATGCTTGTTCAAAATGGCGCAAAATCTCTCGTAAGTCATTTAAAGTCCCTCCAATTTCATATATCGAGAGATATATTTGTTGCTCATAGATGGTGTATCGCTTACTTGCAATGGATGTTTGAATCTTTCTACTATTCCTTTCACATATTTAGGGTTTATTTCAATCATAAGAAAGTCTCTTTTTAGTGCTCGAGCTACATAGCCTGTTGTCCCTGTTCCAGCAACAGGGTCTAAAATTAAATCCCCTTCTTTAGTGGAAGTTAAAATTACTCTCTTAAGCAGCTCAACGGGTTTCTGGGTGGAGTGCAATTTCTTGCCTTGTTCATCTTTGAGCCTTTCCTCTCCCCAGCAAATAGGAAAAACCCAAACATTCGCCCCGACCTTCCCAATCCCAAATTTTTTAGCATATTCTTTGTTAAATGTATATTTTTTGGCACCTTTTTCTTTCACCGCCCATATCAATGTCTCCGTGGCATTTGTGAAACGCACGCCCAACCAATTTGGCATAGGGTTGGTCTTTACCCATATGACATCGTTGAGTATCCAAAACCCCAAATCCTGCATAATTTTCCCAATTCTAAATATGCTGTGATAGGTTGCTATGACCCAAATAGTAGCGGTCGGTTTCATCACTCTCCGCACCTCTGTAAGCAAGCCCCTTATGAAATCGTCATACTCGGCAAAGGAGGAAAACTTATCCCATTCGTCGTTCACTCCTTCAACAATTGTCTTGACAGTCCATCGCCTTAGCTCTTTATCATTGGGTAGCTGCAAGAAGTACGGTGGGTCAATGAAGACCATATCAAAGGTGTTATCTTCAATCTTTTTTAATACTTTGAAAGCGTCCCCAAGAATAACCCTGTTCCTTATTTCCTCTAACGAGTACTTAACCTTGTCTTCTTTATCTTGAATGACAAGAGGGGATGTTTCTTCACTGACTATCTCTTCAAATAAAATATCTTGTGCTTTTTTGTCTTCTCTCATTTTTAAATTAAATTTTACGCAGAATCTCCCCTTAATGCAATTTTTATACGCTTCTCAGCTTCTGCTCTAAAGCCTCTACCTCCCCTTTGAGAAGCACGCCCATTTCCAGCTCCACCACCTTCTCCTCGCCCGGCTCAAGGATTTCAAGCGTTCCCTTCTCCCTTTCCTTTGCTCTTCCTTGAACATGGCAGTTGCCAGGCTCCAAGCCCACTACATATACTCCCCCACCCATCATCTTCCATTCCGTGAAGAAGGGAAGGCTCTCCTTATCGTATTTCACATAGAAAGCCATTCCCTCCATCAATCCCTTATTAGCTATCCCCACGGTTATCTTTTTCTCCTCGTCCTCCTTCAAGTCCAGATAGAAAACCTGCTCCTTGAAGCCGGGAATGGGAGCAACGAAGCGATTAAACTCGCCAATCCCCTTCTCCGCCTCCTCATCCCTTGGGACGGCATCTCTTATCGCTCCTAAGAGATAGGAGCCCTCATCCACTATGGGGAAGCCGATGTTGATGTGATAGAGGAGCATTAAAGGCGAGGGAAGGAAGC
>Ga0209225_1003178_pt1 | contig 13993 bp, 16 predicted proteins | sample WasSprMetagenome_FD_184732 | JGI IMG/M metagenome (GOLD analysis project Ga0209225, IMG submission 184732) | Sulfidic aquatic microbial communities from Washburn Spring, Yellowstone National Park, USA - WS (SPAdes) (version 3) | ecosystem: Environmental > Aquatic > Thermal springs > Hot (42-90C)...
GGCCCATGTGGAAGCAGGGCTCAGAAGCTTCAACAAAAAGATACCCGAAGAGATTAATCGGGTCCTCACGGATCATCTTTCAGACCTTCTCTTTTGTCCGACTCAAACGGCCGTGGAAAACCTGCGTAGAGAGGGCATTGAAAGAGGTGTGCATCTTGTGGGCGATGTGATGTATGATGCAGTGCTTTTGTATCTGGATCTTGCTGAGAAAAAATCGGAAATCATGGAACGCCTTGGATTAAAGCCGAAATCCTATGTCCTGGTCACGGTTCATCGGGCGGAAAACACGGACCAACTGGAACGCCTGAACGCAATTTTTGAGGGTTTAGAACGTGTGGCCAAGGAAGGGCTTCCCGTGATCCTCCCCCTTCACCCTCGCACGCGGAAGCAGTTAAACGCACTGAGTATTCATCCAAAAAAGGTGCAGGTCCTTGATCCCGTGTCTTATTTGGACATGCTGGTTTTGGAGGAGAACGCCCAGGTAATCCTTACCGATTCTGGTGGAGTTCAGAAGGAGGCGTTCTTTTTCCGGGTCCCATGCGTGACCCTTCGGGAAGAGACGGAGTGGGTGGAAACGGTGGAGACAGGTTGGAACACTTTGGTAGGTTGTGATCCCGAGAGGATAGTTCGGGCCGCTTTTGAGGCTCATCCAGGGATAGAATCGGTTTGGCCCTACGGCGATGGCCAAGCGGCGGAAAGGATTGTTCTTTGCCTCTTCTTCACACTAGGAGAGGAGGATGCTCATCTACCTTGACGTATGTTGCTTGAACAGACCCTTTGATGAGCAGACTCAGGATCGTATCCGCCTGGAAGCTGAGGCTGTGTTGCTCATTCTAGAACGCTGTCAGGCCGGAGAGTGGCGACTCCTCGGTAGCGAAGCTGTAGATTATGAAATCTCACGTATCCCTGATATAGACCGGCGGGGTAAAGTTTTTCATCTCGCTTCTGTGGCTCGTGTTAAACAAGTCGTGAGCGAAGCAGTGCAAACTCGTGCTGAGGAGCTCGAGCGCTTGGGTTTCAAAGCCCTTGACGCTCTGCATCTTGCCTGTGCCGAGGCCGGAAGTGCTGAGGTTTTTCTCACCACTGATGATCAGCTCTCGGCAAAGACCAAACAGTATGGAAATATTTTGCGTGTAAGGGTTGCAAATCCTATCCTATGGCTTATGGAGGTGACGAGCGATGGCTCTTCAAAAGGCGCCCCCGGCCGAGATTAGGAGGCGAGGTATTGAGGCCCTGGCCAAGGCCCTGGGGCCTGTAGGGCTAGTGAGGTTTCTCCAGCAGTTTGAGATGGGAAGCGGAGACTATACCCGCGATCGGGAAGAGTGGCTCAAAGGGCTTACCGTTAGCGATGTGGTGGAAGAAATCAAAAGCTCTCGTAAGGAACGAAGCTCCTAAGTGGAAACGGTGGAGACGGGCTGGAACACTTTGGTAGGTTATGATCCCGAAAAGATTGTTCAAGCAGCGCTGGAAGCCAGAAAGGGGCAGAAAATAGCCCAGCCTTACAGTGATGGCTGGGCGGGGGAGCAGATTGTAAAGCCAATTAGTAGGCCCGGGAGAAAGGTTGAGCAATGATAAAGGGTAAAAAATTCTTCATCACAGGTGGAGCCGGCTTCATCGGCACTAATCTAATCAAACGGCTTATTGCTGATAACGAGATTATTGTTTATGATAATCTATCTCGGAACTCGCTTGAAGGTTCGGGCTTGTGGGGGCATCCTAATCTTGAGGTTATTCAAGGAGATATCCTAAACTACGACCTTCTCAAGAAAAGCATACCAAGTGATATTGAATTAGTCCTCCATCTGGCTGCAATTGCAGGGATTGATACGGTGATCAAAAATCCAGTCGCGACTATGGAGGTCAATATGATCGGGACCTACCATCTATTGAAGGCCCTCAGGGAACTTGGCCTTTTAGGCAAGATTGAAAGGTTTGTGAATTTCTCTACTAGCGAGGTGTTCGGAATTCATGCTTTCCGAGTGGATGAGAAAGCCCCTACAAACTTGCAACCGGTCGGAGAGGCGCGTTGGACTTATTCCGTGAGCAAGCTGGCTGGTGAGCATTTGACATATAGTTATCATAAGCAGTACGGTCTTAGATCTGTTACTGTGCGACCTTTTAACGTCTATGGTCCTGGACAGGTTGGGGAAGGGGCAATCCATCATTTCGTCGTCCGAGCAATCAGGAATGAGCCCCTGATTATCCATGGTGATGGTGATCAAATCCGGTCTTGGTGCTATATTGACGATATGGTAGATGGTATTCTCCTTTGCTTGGAGAAAGAGGAAGCAATCGGAGAGGTATTCAATATCGGTAATCCCAAGGGAACCATTACCATCCTGGGACTGGCGGAGAAGGTCATCCAATTGGCTGGCTCCTCTTCTCAAATTGTTCATGTTCCGAAGAACTATGTGGATGTGGAACTTCGCATCCCAAGCATTGAAAAAGCCAAGGCCCTGCTGGGCTTTGAGCCCAAAGTGGATTTAAACGAGGGAATCAAAAGGACTATAGAATGGTATAAACGCAAGATGGGGGTAACATGAGGGAGAAGATAAGGCTTTCTGAGCCATATTTAGGAGACAAGCAGGACTTAATGAACTTGCTTGCAGAAGTCTTAGAGAGCGGCCTCCTTGTTCAAGGGGAGTATGTGGCTCAGTTTGAGCAACAGGTTGCCGATTTTCTTAGCGTCAAACACGCAATAGCAGTGAGCTCGGGCACAGCCGCTCTGCACCTCTCCCTTATTGCGCTTGGGATAGGCCCTGGCGATGAAGTGATCGTTCCTGCATATACCTTTCCCGCTACAGCCAATGTGGTGGAACTGGTGGGAGCGAGACCAGTCTTAGTAGACGTTGATTTAGAAACCTACAATATCCAGATAGAACAGATTGAAAGGGTTATTTCCCCGAACACGAAAGCTATTATCCCTGTCCATCTTTTTGGTAACCCAGCAGATATGGACCCGATCATGGAGATTGCTAAGAAGCATAATTTATGGGTTGTAGAAGACGCTGCTGGGGCTCTGGGCTCAACTTATAAGGGTAAGAAATGTGGAACAATCGGCCACCTTGGTTGCTTTAGCTTCCACCCACGAAAGATTGTAACGACGGGAGAAGGCGGGATGGTGGTGACGAACGACAACGATTTAGCAGAACAAATACGCAGCCTGCGAAACCATGGCATGAGAACAGTAGGAGGAAAACTTGATTTCGTAGCAGCCGGGTTTAATTACAGGATGAACGAACTGGAGGCGGTCTTGGGTATAATCCAGATGAGAGACATCCAAGAAATCATCAGCGAACGACAAAGGCTGGCCGGCTTCTATATGGACGCTTTGAAGAGTGTTCCAGGCATTGCATTCCAAAAAGTTTTACCGAACTGCACAACCGTTTGGCAGGCTTTCGTAGTACGGTTTAAAGATAGAGATGCCAGTTCTATCCTGGAGTTTTTGCGAAATGCGAATATTGAAGCCAATATCGGCACTTATGCGCTGCATGTTTTGCAGTTCTACTCTAAAAAATATGGCTATAAACCCTCGGATTATCCAAACGCAGCAGAGCTCTATTCTAGAGGTTTGGCGCTGCCGTTTTACAACTGTATGGCACAAAGAGACATTATGCAAGTAGTTGACACTTTGAGGGGGGTCTTCAATGAGGATTGAATCGCCTAAGATAAACAAGAGTCATGGGAACGGGGAGTTCAAACCGGAGGATTTCAGGCGATTAGGCAAAGGTGTTGTTTTTGAGAAAGGCGTATTAGTCTTCCACCCCGAGAATATCGAAATAGGGGATAATGTCTACATAGGGCATTACACCATACTGAAAGGTTACTACAAGAACCTTATGGTTATTGGCGACCATACATGGATTGGTCCGCAATGTTTCCTTCATAGCGCAGGAGGATTGCGGATTGGCAAGGCTGTAGGAATAGGTCCGAGAGTTGTAATATTAACTTCGGAGCACGAAGCCTTGGATCGTGATGTCCCTGTTTACTTCACGCCTTTAAAGTTTGGAGAAGTCGTGTTAGAGGATGGCTGTGACATCGGGGCGGGAGCCATAATTCTTCCTGGAGTCAGGATTGGCGAAGGAGCGATTGTCGGAGCAGGTGCCGTAGTAACCTGCGATATCCCTCCATACGAAGTCTGGGCTGGCGTGCCGGCGCGGAGGATTAGAAAGAGGTAAAAATGGAGCGGATTGGATCGTATAGAAAAAATGCCATAATCACCTTTTCCGCTTCTATTACGAACCTTGCTTTAGGGGTTCTTCTCTCAGTTGTCATTGCTCGTTCCCTTGGGCCAGAGGGGAAGGGAATCTATACAGTGGTTACACTATTTTCTTCTCTTATCGTTACACTTGGAAGTTTAGGGTTTCCTTCAGGAGCTGCTTTTTATGTAGCCAAACGAAGCTATACTCGTCAAGAAATCTTGGGAAATAGCGTTTTAGTTAGCCTTCTGATGGCACTGGTGGGCATAATTGTAGGGCTAATCACAATCATCACTTTTGGGCGGTACGTCTTCCCTGGCGTTTCCCAAGGGTATTTACTGCTTGCGCTATTGATAATTCCTGGAAATATGCTCCTCATTCACCTTCAATATATACTTCTCGGAGCACAACATATAAAAGGGTACAACTTAGCTGCAATGATTCAAGGCTTTCTTTCCCTTATCTTTACAATACTTTTTCTCTGGATTTTCAGGATGGAAGTCGGTGGAGCCTTGTTAGGAATCGTTTTTTCGTGGATTTTCGCAGACATTTTTACTTTTGTTCTAACCGCTAAAGTAAGTAATGGGTTTAAAATGCAAATGAATATTTCCTATCTTAAGAATGCGTTAAGTTATGGGTTAAAAATCCATATTGGCAATATCTTACGATTTTTATCTCTTCGTGTAAATTTATTCTTAGTTAATGTTTTTTTGAATCCTGCTGCAGTTGGATTCTACTCTATTAGCGTTGGATTAACAGAAAAGCTTTGGCTGATTTCACAGGCAGCGGCGACGGTGCTCTTTCCAAAAATAGCAGGGGAGGAAGACGAGGTTAAGAAAAAGGAATTCACGCCTATTGTTGCTCGCACCGTATTGTGGATAATGGTTCCTATCGCTTTGCTCATCTTCTTTTTAAGCCGATGGCTTGTAAGTTTTCTTTATTCACAGACTTTCCTACCCGCCGTCGCTTCCCTTAGAATTCTCTTATTGGGGACAGTGGCAGGAGGGCTTAGCCAGATTTTAGGTAACGACATCGCTGGACGCGGGCAACCAATATTAAATATCTATGCGAACATCGCGGGTTTCATTAGTGTTATTGTTCTAAGCATTTTATGGGTTCCGAAATATGGGATTGAAGGAGCAGCGTGGGCGTCTTCGGCTTCTTACATTACTAATATGTTTGTTTTGCTCCTTTTTTACAATCGAATTTCTGGTAACTCATTTGCTGCTGTTCTTCTTCCAAAAATATCTGACTGGAACCTGTATTGGAAAACAGGAAAGGCTTTATGGCGGCAAGTGGTCAAAAGTTTGAGGAGTACTAAGGCGTTTAATAAAGGGAGGGTCTTATAAAATGTATCGAATATTGCATGTAATTGACACTTTAGGGATTGGAGGGGCGGAAAGTTATGTGGTTAATTTGGCGAACAAATTAAACAAAGAAAAATTTCAGGTGTGGATAGCTTATACCGATGGGCGTATACAAGGAATTGATGGAGAAGCTTTAGTCAGCAAGTTAGATGAAAATGTTAGATTGGTTAAATGGAACCCCAAAAAGATCGGTAGTTTAAAATCGCTGCGGTATTTTCCGTATAACATTTACCATATTATTAGTTTATACAAAATTATACGAGAGTTCAACATCCACCTTGTGCATACTCATCAACCATTTTCCGCCTTTCGTGCGTGGATAGCCGCAAGAATTGCCCATGTCCCTGTGGTTCACAATCACATGACAATAATAACTCCTGAACGTCAAACCGAATGGTTATTGGTTAAACACAAAACATTGGCCAGGTTTGTCGACAAATTTGTAAATAAATATGTAGCGTTTAGTCAATGTTTTGCGGAAGATCTTCGGATCAAACTGAAAGTAAACGACAGTAAAATTGCGCTTATATATATGGGTGTTGATTTGACACTGTATAATTTTTGTCAAACTAATAAACATTTCAAGGCAATGATGCATTTAGATGAGCGAAATCCTGTGGTGGGTGTAATAGCACGCTTATATCCCGAAAAAGGGATTAACAAAGTGTTGAATGCATGGCCATATGTAGTTAGAGAAATCCCAGAGGCGAGGTTATTAGTAGTAGGGGATGGCCCATTACGTCATCAGCTCGAGGAGATGACCAAATCTTTGGGAATCTTGGATAGTGTGATATTTACCGGATTTCGACATGATATACCAAAAATATTAAACATAATTGATATCTATGTCCAAACAACAGATCGACCTAACTTAGGCCTAAGTGTTCTTGAGGCAATGGCGGCAGGGAAGCCGATAATTACAATCGTTCAGAATGACGAAGAAAGGGAGATGGCTAAAGAAACGGTTATTGACGGCTGTAATGGATTTATTGTTCCTAATATTCCTCAAGAAGTTGCATCAAAAATTATATGGTTGATTAGGAACAAGAAGCAAGCTAAGGAAATGGGACAAACTGCCCGTACACTTGCTGAGGGAAAATTCAATTTAGAGAAGCATGTCGAGCAAGTAGAAGAATTGTATGAAAGTTTAATTGAATCTAAAGGATAACGGAGCAAAAATGATGCTGAAAATGTTCTTTTTCATGTTATTAATCTTGATATCTTTAATAGTAGTGGCTCAGATCCGTAAGGTACACTTTTTAAAAAATACATTTCTTCTAGTGATAATGTTTATCTCATTATGCTATGGTATCGTTATTAGCGTTCTAATCCGGCAAATTTTTGGGAACATTCTTGAAGACCCAGCATATTTCCCGGACGCATATAATTATCTCAGTTATGCTGCGAGGAAAGTGGCGGAGTGGCACAGTGAGGGAACTTTAGGATATATTCCTTTAGCTACAAGAGGTTATACCTATTTTGTTGCTACCATCTATCTGCTTTTTGGCTCTAATATCCATGCGGTTATCTTCGCGCAGCTGATCCTGGCTTCTTTAGTTCCAGTCCTCACCTTCTCGATTGCGCGTCAGCTCCTCAATGAAAAAACCGCAAAACTTGCAGCGTTTCTGGTTGCCTTCTATCCTGATATATATGTATGGGCTTCGTTTGCATTAAAAGAAGTTTTGGCCACATTTTTAATCTGTCTGTCTGTAGATCAATTCCTCAGGTTCCGTACAAGTTCGAGTAAAAAAAGCTTGTCTATCACACTGGGATCTGTCGTATTTCTCCTTTTTGTTAGACCGCATATTGCACTTTTCTTAGGACTCATTTTTATGTTCGGTTCTATGTGGCCTTTCAGTATCAAGAAACTTATCTGGTTACCAATTGCGGCAGGAGTATTCACAATATTTATGCGCCGAGCAGGTCTATCTGATTTTTTAACCATAGTTTCTGAATATCCACTTCCCGTCTATAGTAGAGGAGAAATCCTTGCTACAGGTACATTGCCGGAATTGCTCAGAGGGCTTATCAGTGGGCAGTTCTTACCTTATGTAGGTATGGGCATAGGGCGATATCTTTTCTCTCCTTTGCCATGGCAAGCGACAAATGCTTATCAAGCGGTTGTTCCTGGAACCATTTTGTGGTATTTTCTGCTGCCAGCGATGATTTGGGGCACAATAAGAGCAGTCCAGGCACGACAGCGGGTGTTTATTCCCATAGTTGTTTTCTCATTTTTAACTTTCTGGTATGGTTTGATCGTAACCGGAACCGATCCCAGATGGCGGCTTATGAGTATTCCATTTGTATGTATTTTCAGTGCCTATGGTTTTAGAAGTCTTGTAAAGAATCTGTCAGGAGTAATAACTTGGATTTTTGGAGTTTTCGTTATATGGTTCTCCTTATCAACTTATGCCTTAGGGATAAAGTTTATGCTTTGGGTGCTTGTACCTGTTTTCTTTGTCGGAATATTGATGGCCTTAACTATCTTCCACCAGCGGGCAGGAGAAGTTAAAAAATGAATGTATTAATATTAACATCGTTATTCCCCGATCCTGGAAACCCACAAAAAGGAGTTTTTGTTTATAATATGGTAAAAGCTATGAAAGAGAAAACAAGATTTGTTGTTGTAGTACCTGTCCCACACCTGTTGTTTACTCATAGAAGCACAGGGAAGGAGCATCGTGACAGCTTCAAAGAAAACTTGGCCGACACATTACCTAATGTTGATAACATTATCTATGTAGATTATCCTTTTTTGCCAAGAGTTTTTCATCCGCTTTTCTCAATTTTTCTCTACTATAAACTGGAGAAACTCTTTTCCTGTCTTATTCGGGGAAAAAATTTCGATCTACTACATAGTCATTTTCTCTTCCCAGAGGGAATCATTGCTGCAAAGCTAAGTAAAAAATTTTCAATAAAGTCTATCTGTACTATTCACGGTAGCGATCTAAACATTATCGCACGCAGGTTCTATTGGCAGCCTTTTCTGGGGTATGCGCTAAAAAACTTAGATGGGCTTACATTTGTGTCACAGACTTTAAAGGAGAAATTTGTTTCTCAAATATTGAAGGGGAAAGAATGTAAGAATCTGAATCTCGCTGTCATACCTAATGGATTTGCTGATTGGATTACTCCCTGTGGTGAATTAACAGATGAGCAGCTCATTAAGAGATTGCGAGAGCAAAAAAAGAAAATAATTTTATTTGTAGGTAACCTTATTAAGGTCAAAAGACCGGATATAGCGGTGGAAGCATTGGCGCATGTTAGAAGAAACGGATATGACGCAGTTTTGGTGATTATTGGTCAAGGCCCAAGAGAATCGGAAATAAGAGCTAAAGCGGCAAAGCTTAACCTTCAGGAAGGGGAGGATTTGATACTGTTAGGAAGAGTGGCTCACGAAAGAGTTCTTTTCTGGATGAAGGAAGCTGATGTATTAACTTTAACGAGTGACAGTGAAGGTATGCCAGGCGTAATATTGGAGAGTCTAAGCCTCGGAACGCCTGTAGTGGCTACACCAGCAGGTGGTATACCAGAAGTAGTTTTATCCGGTATTAACGGATTTTTATGTCGGAAGGACGATCCTATAGATGTAGCGAAGCATCTCATTGAAGCACTCTCCCGTTTTTGGGATAAAGAAAAATTGAAAGAATCAGTGAAAGCTTATGCTTGGACTTCATTAAGTGAGCAATTATATAGCTACTATAAGCAAGTGGTAGGATTGGAATGAAAATACTTTATATCTCTAGCGAGGACATGCGAAAAGAGGGCGCAGGAAAGACCCACTTTATTGAAGTAGCACAGAACTTGGTAAAGTTAGGGAGCGAACTGCTGATTCTCCTGCCCGGATATCAACCATATGATAGAAAGAACTATGGTCTAAACGTGTGTTATGTTCCTACTTTTAGAAAGAGTATCCTCTCCTACTTGCTGTATGAGATTGTTAGCTTGTTCTACCTGATTTTTTACATCTTAAAGTGGAGACCCGATGTAATTTATCTTCGCCAAGGGCTTTTTGAGGTCTTTCCTCCCATTTTGGCACGGTTTTTCGGCGTGCCTTATATAATTGAAAAGAATGGGATTATGGAGGATGAGTTTCGAAGCCGAGGATTCAGTGAGATTGTTATCAAGATATTGAGATTGGCCGAGGAAATTAATTTCCGTCTGAGTGATAAGATCATCTGCGTGACCGAAGGTATCAAGAGAGAAATTGTCAGGCGCTATAAGGTGAATGAAGGAAAGCTAGTGGTCATCCCCAATGGAGCTAATATAGAGCTCTTTCGACCGTTGGATAAGCACGGATGCCGCCGTAAGCTGGGACTTGAAGAGGACGCCTTTTACGTAGGCTTTGTAGGCTCCTTTGCTCCCTGGCAAGGGTTGGAGATCCTTATAGAAGCTGCCAAGCGGGTGAAGGAGCAAGGATATGCCCAAATTAAGCACATACTTGTCGGAGATGGAGAGCAGGAGCCACTCCTTAGGCAAAAGGTTCGAGAATATAAGCTAGAGCAAGAGATAAAGTTTACAGGGCGTGTAACTTATGAGCAGGTCGTTTACTATATCAATGCGTGTGATATCGCTATTGCACCATTTACAAAAGAAAGAAACTCAATTATCGGCGTGTCACCTTTAAAACTCTACGAATACTTAGCCTGTGGTCGTCCGGTGATTGTAAGTCGGGTGGGTGAGGTAAAAGAAGTTATTGAGGAAGGTAAATGTGGCTATCTATTTGAGCCAGGGGATGCAGAGGAGTTGGCAAAGAGGATAATTCAGGGTTATCAAGAGCGCGATACTTTGCAGGAAATGGGGCTAAGAGGCAGGAAGTTGGTGGAGAGTAAGTATACCTGGAGGACGACGGCGGAAAGAATTGTTGAGGTTTTAAATGAGATTGTAAAAAAGTCAAAGAGATAAAATCTTATTTTTAAATTTTTTAAGAAAGGATTTTAAGAATGAATTACTCACAGAAAAAAATAGTAATTGTTGGGAGTCAAGCTTTTGCCCTTTGGAACTTTCGCGGTCCGTTAATTCAAGAAATGGTGGAGCGAAATTTAGAAGTTTATGCTTTAGCGCCTGACTATGACAATGAGACGTGCGAGAAAGTGAGGAAGCTCGGAGCGAAGCCTGTTCAATATCGCCTTTCCCGGACCGGTCTAAACCCTTTCCGCGACGCGTTGAACTTTTTGGGTTTAATTGCCACTCTGCGGCGAATTAAGCCAAATGTGACCTTTTCTTACACTATTAAGCCTGTTATTTACGGAACGCTTGCCGCCTGGGTTGTGGGAGTGCCTCGGCGTTTTGCCATGATCGAGGGGCTTGGTTATGCCTTTACTGCTCCGGGAGAGCGGGAGGAAATGAAAAGGCGGGTCGTGCGAACAATCGCCCAGTTTCTTTATAAGTTAGCGCTTCGAAGGGCAACAAAGGTATTCTTCCTCAACTTCGATGACCTCAATGAATTTGTGCAAAAAAGACTCGTGTATTCGGAAAGGGCCTTCCTTTTAGGACCAATCGGCGTTGACCTTAGGGCTTTCACACCTGCCCCACCGGTTAGTGAACCCATAACCTTTCTTCTTGCGGCGAGACTCCTCCGGGAAAAGGGCGTTTTGGAGTTTGTGGAAGCTGCGCGGCGAATCCAAGCAAAATATCCCGATACACGTTTCATCGTCCTCGGCGGACTCGATACCAATCCCGGAGCGATTTCGGGAAAAGAGGTGGAAGGGTGGGTGAAGGAAGGCCTTATTGAGTGGCCAGGGCATGTGGCGGATGTGAGGCCGTACTTAGCTCAGGCAAGCGTTTTTGTTCTTCCTTCCTATTATCGGGAGGGCGTTCCCCGGAGCATCCAGGAAGCCATGGCCATGGCCCGGCCCATCATCACCACCGATGCCCCAGGTTGCCGGGAAACAGTTATTCCGGGTGTCAACGGCTTTCTCGTGCCTGTTCGAAACGTGGATGCCCTTGTTTCGGCCATGGAGCGGTTCATAAACGAGCCTGAGCTCATCGAAAGGATGGGCAAAGAAAGCCGTAGGATCGCCGAAGAACGTTTTGATGTCCATAAAATTAATCAGGTTCTCCTTGAAGCCATGGGACTTTAGGCAGTGTAAAAGGCGCGAAAATCTTCTCAAAGATGAATCCAGTACGGAACATTTTGAAGAGCCTTGTACCAGACGTAGGAACTTTACCGTGAGGCACTACCCACCGCGACGAGTCGCTCCTATTCGTCGCGCTTTTTCAGCCTTTGCAGTTACCCACATTACAAATGGTGAAGGGGTGCCATTTACTCCAGGTTTTGCACGGCCACCATACTGGCGAGGGGGTCGAGCAATCCTTGCGGGCTCCTCCCTCCTAGGCGCAACTTTTAGTGCTTCGTGGTGCACCACTGACCGGTGTACCATGATCTGCGATGGAGGTGCACCATGGAGAGGTTTACAGTGTCAGTTGATCCTGGACTCTTTAGGGAGGCGATGCGACTTACCGGAAAGAAGCGCAAGAGCGAAGTGATTGAACTAGCTCTGCGCGCGCTCGTGAGACAATATCGCTTAGCTGAACTTAGGGAATTGGCGGGATCGGGTCTTGTAACCTGGACGCCCGAGGAGCTTTCCTCATGGCGGGACACAGCAAAACCGAAAGAATAAGCCAAGCGCGGCAGCAAGGCGTGCTTTTGGATACCTCCCTCTAGATTCGCTATTTCCGACTCCAGGGAGATGAAGAAGTCAAGGCTCAGGTGAAGCGCGCTCTTTTGGCAGAGCGGGTCTTCACTTGTTGGGTGGTGAAGGCGGAGCTTTTGGTGGGCGCAAGGGACGAAGAGGCTTTCGAGCAGCTTGGAAGCTTTGGAAGAAATACCCATCACCAAGGAGGCGTGGCTTGGGGCGGCCCGGCTTGGATATACCCTGCGGCGCAATGGGATTACTATTCCTCTTCCGGACTTGTTGATCGCCCAGCTCGCTATTTCCGAAAAACTTGAGCTTTGGCATGCGGATGAACACTTTGAGGAGATCAAACGCGTGGTGCCCTTCGAAACAAAGGCCTTCATGAAGTGACGGCTGGGCCAATTTTGCGTCCGCAAAATCAAGCAGCTTTTCCCGAAGCGATGCGGCCCTAGGAAAGTCTTGAGGTCCGTTTTGCCATGGAAACTCGCTTGAGATAGACTATTTGAACCGTTATGAATCCGTTAGCGGAAAAGCGCGAAATATATGCGAAGAAGCTAGACGAAGCCAAAGAGCATCTAGTTCACGTGCTTTCTCAAATGCCGGAAGTCGAACGTGTTATCCTTTTTGGTTCCTACTCCCGCGGAAGAAAAGATTTGCTTACTGACCTCGATGTGCTTGTCATCCTCCGCACCAGCTTGAGCTTTCTGGAACGTTTGAAATTCCTTTATCAGAGCTTAGCCCTTCCTGTGGACCTCGATTTAATATGCTTGACTCCGGAAGAGCTTGAGGCCGTTAAGGAAAAGCCTTTTTTCAAGAAGATCCTCGAGGAGGGGATAGTCCTCTATGAGAAAGGGCGCGCTTGAAGAAGGCCGGAGATGGGTTGAACAAGCCAAGGAAGATCTCAAATGGGCTAAAGAGTTAGCGCGCCTTGGAGGCTATCATCTTGCTTGTTTCTTAGCTCAACAGGTCGCAGAAAAAGCGCTGAAAGGGTACCTCTATGGTCAGGGAGAGGAGATTGTTTTAGGACATTCTGTGGAACGTTTGTGTGAAGTAGGAAGCTCGTACGATTCACGTTTTTCTGAAAAGCGAAAGACTTGGGCTATCCTCGATGCCTATTATGTGCCAACGCGCTATCCTAATGCGGTGCCTGATAGCATTCCTGCCCGCATTTACACGGAAAGTGCCGCCAAAGAGGCGGTGAGCCTTGCCGAAGAAGTGGTTCATTTTGTGGAAGAGGCCCTTGGGCTCGGAGAATTATGAGCGTTAAAAAAGCGGTAATTCCGGCAGCGGGTTTGGGGACGAGGTTGCTTCCGGCCACGAAGGCCCAACCGAAGGAAATGCTCCCCCTTGTGGATAAACCTGCGATCCAGTACATCGTGGAGGAAGCAGCGGCCTCAGGGATCCAAAGCCTCCTCATCATCACAGGAAGAGGGAAACGCGCAATTGAAGATCACTTTGATTACGCCCCAGAATTGGAAGCTTTTCTTCGGGCTAAAGGCGAGACCAAACTCGCTGAGGAAATTCGCCGGATAACCGAGCTCCTCTCCCTTCACTACGTTCGGCAAAAGGAACCCAAGGGCCTGGGCCACGCGGTCCTCTGCGGCCGGGATTTTGTGGGCGACGAATTCTTTGCCGTGATGCTTGGCGACGATGTCATCTTTGCTAACCCACCTGTCCTTCGGCAGCTCATGGAGATCCACGAGGAAACCGGGGGAAGCGTGGTAGCGGTCATGGAGGTCCCGAAGGAGGAAGTAAGCCGCTACGGAATCATCGCTGGCGAAGAGGTTCG
>Ga0209225_1003187_pt1 | contig 13961 bp, 17 predicted proteins | sample WasSprMetagenome_FD_184732 | JGI IMG/M metagenome (GOLD analysis project Ga0209225, IMG submission 184732) | Sulfidic aquatic microbial communities from Washburn Spring, Yellowstone National Park, USA - WS (SPAdes) (version 3) | ecosystem: Environmental > Aquatic > Thermal springs > Hot (42-90C)...
GGCGGCCCATCAAGGTGTATCACTCCACGTTCTGCTTTTTACAGAGGAAGATTCCACATGATCCACGAAAATCCTTCATACCAATGAGTTTGGCAACAGGTCCGTAACCTTAGAGTGTAAGGTTTATTTACCGGAGTAGTAAGACACAATCACGCACCCGCCTCTGCCTGGGAACGTGTTTATAGCCCGCCCTTTCCTACCATCAGGCCGTTGGGTCAGCCAGCTCCATGGCCAGATAGTAATACCCGACGGCACTTCTATACAGTTGGTCCACTTCCAGATACTCATCCACTATATGGGCTTTGGTTTCCCGGCCGGGTCCAAAACCGATGGTGGGAATACCATATATACCTGCCGAGGAACTGCCGTTGGTACAAAAGGAATAATAAGAGATTGCGGGGTCCAGATTGGCTTTTCTCAAGGCCTGGACTGCTTCCCGCACCAACCAGTGTTCCTTCTCCATCTTCCAACCAAGGGCAAAGCGAGGGCTGTTGATCCTGAATCCTGTATAGGTTGCTAAAGTCGTTGAAAGCGATGAAAACTTTACCCCGGAAAGAGGAATCTGCGGCCTCTAATTTTTGCAGGACAGCCGTAATGTCCTGCAAAACTCCTTCGGGGGTCTCGCCCGTCAAGAGCCGGCGGTAAGGACCTCAGAAAATACAAAAATACATCTACGGCAATTAAAACTACCAGTACTTCTCCTAGAGTAGAAAAAAGAGATTTATCCACCCTGCACCACCCAGAACGATCTAGACCCAGCAAGGCCAAAAGCAGAAGGGCATGGCCGCGATCATTGAAGACCTCTACCAGGTCGCCGTCGCCGATCCCTCGCTTACGGGCTTCCTGGGGGTTTAAGTCCACCAAGGGTTCCGGATTGATCTCCCGCAACCAAGGTTGGTTTTCGTATTGGGAATGGATACGGAATTTCTCGTGGCGAGTAATAAGGATCAAAGGATACTTAGCCGCCTGGGGGCTATCAGGGCCTGCTTCCAGGGGCCACTTGAACACTGGCAGCTCTTCCCCCTGGGGTACTTTCTTCTCTAAATAAAACTCCAAGCGACCGGTGGGAGTTTTAAACTTGCCGTCTTGCCAGGGGATGTAGGGTTTGGGCAGGAACCGGATGGCCTGCTCTTTTTTAAGACGCTGGTAGTCGATGCCCTGCTGGCGCATCAAAGGCATATCTAACCACTTGGTACATTCTTCTTCTATAGAACCGAAATACTGGCCTAAACCCAGCCTGGAAGCTATCCCCCGGTATATCTCCCAGTCAGGCCTGGCCTCCCATAAGGGCTCTATAACCTTCTGCCGGTACAGGACATAGGGAACATCCCCGGAAAGCACTATCTCTTCGGTTTCGTAATAATGGGCAGCGGGAAGGACGATATCTGCATAATTCAACGTGTTATTGAAGAACTGGTCCACGGCCACCACCAATTCCAGCTTGGGCCATACCTCGCGAGCCATCTGTTGCGGTCAGAAGTCTGAACCAACAGGTTGGAACAAGTGATATAAAAGGCCTTTATAGGATAAGGGTTCTGTCTTATGACTGTATCTTGGAGCTGGATCAAGGGCAACATCTTAGGAAAGGTTCCTCGGGGGAATAGCCAATTAACGTTATAGACCATAGGATCGAAGCCGGCAAAGAACATACCTAGAATATTGCCCGATTTCCCTATATTGCCAGTAAGACCCAAGTAGTACCTCCTCTTGTCGGTAATGACCCCTAAGCTGGTGATTATCGTCCTCTCCTTCTATGCATAACTATCTCCCAGCCCGGCCCGTTTTAGTGAGCGTGCCAATACTTCGTCTATGTATTCTAAAAGGGCTCCAATGGCCTGACAGAACGTTTCTGCTACTTGCCTAAAAATTTCTCTCGAAGGTGTTCAAATCCATTCCGTGATTGATTACATTGAGTATAAGGGCTTGTGTCCGGGGATGGTTTAATAGATTAGCGTTCCCGCCGTCTATACCGATTAGGTTTATTACATTAGAGCATGTGTTCATGGGAGAAACCTCCTCCGGTTAAGTTTATTTCGGTTTTTCTACCTTTACCATTGGAGGTTCTCCTTTTTTCGTTTTTCCTGCTCCTATGGTAATCTATTCCTTTTACCTAGATTTATTTTACTGCTACAGCGACTAATATGTCTGCCCTAGCGCCACGGGGCTATCTATTTTTTTGCATCTGGCCGCCACAGGAGAAACAGCCAAATCCAGGGCCATGGGACCATCAATGAAGGTCTTCAACTTTTTTCTCTAAAACATATCTACCAGTTGAGCAGCTTCCACTGTAGCAGGCATTCGCTCATCTACAGCCTCCACTGCCGCCAACAGGGCTACTCGGGGATTTTCTAGACCTAGCTTATGCCCTACTTTTATAGCATTCTCGATTATACCCGCTTTCTGGAAAAATCCGGTACTATATTCGCGCCGCTATCAGTTAAAATAAGTAGGCGGTCTAAATTTTTTATCTCCAATAGCGCTACGTAACTGATAATGCGGCCTGTTCTTAAGCCACTCCCCCTCCGGAGCACTGCTTTCAATTATCTTGGCGGTAGGTATCAAGCCCTTCATTATTATGTCGGCTTTCTCCAAATTAATCAGAGAGATCGCCAGTTCTATCATTATTTCCGGCTGTTCCTCTTCCAATATAACGGCTGTCTCCAACCCGTACCCAATCTCCGCAGCTCGAGATTTTATCACCTGGGATGGCCTATAAGGATCGGTTGTATCAACTACTTCATTATAGCTCCTTTGATGGCCCTTAACACCTCAGGCTCATAGGGGGCTTATAACCGCGACCCTTTGAGCATGGCTTCCTTTAGCAAGTTGCAGTAATTGCTCTAACCTTGTCATCTCTCCTTACTAAAGCAAACGTCAGTGGAATTTATCAAGCCGTCTGGTCTGTGCCGGAAAAATTCCAGCAGTTCTTCATATCCCTCGTGGGTCAATCCAGCTATACAATCGGTAACTAGAACCACCCTATAGCCTAACTGTAAGGCATCTACTGCCGTAGCCCGCACGCAACCCTCCGCTACGATACCAGTAATGTATACTTTTTCCACCCCTAAACCTCTCAATAACAGGTCTAAATCTGTTCCCAAAAAGCCACTAAAACGTCGCTTAACAACTACATAATCCTTTTCATCATCCATATTCTGCCTTAGTTCATCTATAATTTTGGCCCCTTCTGTATTTTCAACGCAGTGTAAAGGTGAGGTCAGAAGCTCGAGACCGTAATCCACCTTCTGGCGCCTGTGTTCCTGGATAATATGGACAACTGGGATATCATGTCTTCGGGCCTCCGCACTCAACTCGAGTATCTTAGGTATTATTTTTTCTGCACCCGGAACATACATAGCCCCCCAAGGCCGGACAAAATCGTTTTGCATATCTATAATCATAAGGGCACTCTTCATGTCATGCTTACCTCCCAGAAGTAACTAATTCATTGCTCCTGCCGGGATGCTGTCTAAAAATGCTTCCAGCAATCCCGGCAGGACTAACATATTTACCGCTTTCTGGGTACCAATTGCTCAATATTTAATTTCCCTGACTTCATATCCTCGACGTATTGCATTATCTTCTTCATGGCTTCCTCGGGAACTACACTCTTCATTTTCTCATTCCACACTATACCTGTGGCTCCCTGAGGCAAGTGAGCCAAATAGTTTTTAGCTTGGAACCGACCCTCTATAATTTCTTTAAACACATAAGTCATGGCCGTCGGGTAAGATAAGATCGAACTGGCTATTACGTTGTTAGGCGCCAACCCAGCCTGGTCACTAGCATATCCTATTATACGGATGTTTTTCTCTACAGCGGCATTAATTACACCCAGAGAAGCCTGATCAGCGTTACCCAGTAACACATCGGCACCTTGGCTAACCATCGTTAGAGCCATTTCCTTAGCCTTAGCCGCATCTTCCCAACTGCCAATATATCCAATTTTAACCGTAACTTTGGGATTTATGGTCTGGGCCCCCTTTTCAAATCCCATAGCAGGCTCCATGATGGGGGGTATCTCCATTGCTCCTACATAGCCTATAACATTGCTCTTCGTAACCGCCCCAGCTACCAACCCGGCAAGGAAACCTGCCTCATTACCAGATACTTCCAGGGAGGCCACGTTAGGTTGTTGGCTAGTGAGGCTGCTAGTGATAATAATCTTTACATTAGGAAAATCTTTGGCTACTTTTTTAGCAGAGTCCTCAAATTCAAAACCATGGCAAAAAATCACATCGTAACCTTGGCTAGCGTAAGTACGGATAACCTCAACTTGGTCGGACTGAGTAACACTTTCCTTGTAGGATGTCTCTACCCCAAAGGTTTTTTCTAGGCTTTTTAGTCCCTCGTAAGCAGTAGCATTCCAACCTTGGTCATTGATAGTACCAGGGAGCACAAGAGCTACCTTGAGCTTTGGGGATGACTGGGTGGCACTACTCTGAGACCCACTGGAACTCTCACTTCGTTGGGACTCTATCTTTTGCTTACCACACCCGCCTAATAAAACTAGCGCCGCAACTAATGCTATAACCACATATTTTAAATATGCCCTACCTGTTATACGCACCATTTTTTGTTGCACCTCCCACTTATTGTTTGGTTATGGCCCCTGTCCGGTCATCTATTTTGATCTTCCCACTTTTAAGGTCTTCCAGCGCAGCTTCAATCTTCTTTACAATTTCCGGAGCTAAACTTTCCTTCATTTTTTTATTCCAAATTATACCTGTACCGCCCTCATTAATACCCGCACGATAGTTTTGGGCCTTAAAGTTACTATTTTGCACTTCTTTCACTACCATTTCCAACGGATAATACAGGAAACTGCTGGCTACCACAGTATTGGGGTAGAACTGGGATTGATCAGAAACATAACCAACTGCCAAAATATTCTTTTCTACCGCGGCCTGAAGTACGCCTAAACTGGCTTGGTTAGCATTGCCCAGTACCACATCATAACCCTTATTTATAAGAGCCAAGGCCATCTCCTTTCCTTTTGCTACATCTTCCCAACTTCCTATAAAGGAAATATTCACCTCTGCCTGAGGGTTAACATACTTGACGCCCGATTCAAAACCCAGCGCCGGCTCTTTTATGGCCGGTATATCCATACCTCCGATGTAGGCCACTTTTCCACTCTTAGTAACCGAACCGGCCACTACTCCGGCCACGAACCCCGCCTGAGCTCCTGGCACGTAAATAGAGGCTAAATTAGGTTCTTGGCTAATGGTGGAACTAGTCACCACAAATTTAATTTTGGGAAATTGTTTAGCTACTTCTTTTGCTGCATCCCCAAATTGAAAACCGTGGGCGCAAATAATATCATACCCTTGAGTGGCATAAGCCCGGAAGGCCTCAACCATATCAGACTGGCTCACATTTTCTCTATAGGTGGTCTCTAAACCCATAGCTTCAACTTTTTTTAAGCTGGAGTAGGCCAACGCGCTCCACCCGCTATCGTTAATGGGGCCAGGTAGAAGCAAAGCAACTTTCATTTTTTTTGAACCAATCTCTCCGTGTTTAGCCCCTTTATCTTGCATGGCACCCTTAGATCCACAACCAATAAAAGCAAACATAACCACTATTGTCGCAACCGTTATAATGGCTACTCTTTTCTTTAGCATTGCCTAACACCTCCTTATAGAATTTGCCTGTTATTATAATTTCGTAGTGCGTTAAGTTACTGACCCTTAATAACATCCTTCCTGATCTCAATTTTGTATTTAACCCCCCTCTATCTCCCCCTCTCTTACATTTTTAGGTTAAAAAGATGGGCTAAAAGTTAACATAAGCATTTTTTCTAAGGTTTTGGGTAAACCCTCACCCTAAAATTCGCCCCGGGCTATCCCAGTCATTTTTTGCAGAGTCTTGCCCCTTCATTCCTTTGCCTGCCTTAAGAGGGGTGGGACGTACCTTTACTTACCTGCAGGGCCTCTGCCTTTATGGAAGGATTGGGCTTCCCCCACCAAAAACCTCCTTTTTAGTTTATACTATTTCCTTCAGCTGCTCTTCCCGGTATCTTCCTAATACTTTGCTGGCGTCATATTCTTTCTTCTGGGGAATAAGGGTAAACATCACCCCACTAGCTTTAAAGCCACAGCTACCAATACCTGCTTCTTCGTTAAGGGATTTTCCGGCCTCCTGAGTAAGGAATGATATACGCCTCGAATTCTTTGTTCTTGGCCAGTAGGATAAGGTTCGCCTGGTAAAGTAAATTTCTTAGCCCAGCCGCTCCCTCTTGGATATAGAGTTGTCTTGGCCTTCTGTTTTTCCTGATTTCTGAGCCGTCAGGTTATATCTCGCAAATTTCTATATCTGTTTTCCATCGCTGATACTTAGTAGGGTCGCCTCTCTCCCCTAAAAAGCCGGCCGCGGTTACTACTCTTGCCCAGAGATTTTTAAGAGTGTGTTGCGGGGGTCGATGCCTTGGTGGCACATTCCTTTTCCCTTGGTTTCGCTTATTTTCCCTAGTGGACGATATAAGCCTTTTCTTTAATGAAAAAAGTAGAAAACAGTTTTACCACGTCGGTATCTAGCTGTCATTGTATATCTCTTTCTTTTCTATCTATTGGTCTAACTTTTCTATTTACTTAGTCTAACTCTCGAAATTCTCAAGACCTGCTAGAAGCCATTTTCAAGGCCATCTTGGCCACCCTTAAGGCAATTGTACACGCATTTTTCATTCCTATCTCGTCTTCTCTGGCACCCTCTTCTTTCCGGTCTTTACTCCACACACTTGCCCCACTATATATACCAATACCCCCATTTACTATATTAATGCCGTAGGTGTGATAAACCCCCAGCAAGCAATTAATAGTAGCTTCTTGGCCCCCGTTGCGGGTGCCTCCCACAGCTATTGCACCTCCTACTTTATTAAAGAAAAACTCTGGGTTAGATTTTAGCACCGTATAAAGAGGGCGAAACCGGTTAAACAACGTGGCCATTTGCCCGGTCATACCCATCAAATACACCGGAGAGGCCAAAATATACCCATCGGCTTGCAGAAATCTGTCTATAATTTCTTTCACGTCATCGTCATGTACCGGGCAATAGAGCACTCCTTCGGTTATGCACCGGTCACAATGAAGGCAAAAATGCAATTTTTTCTGCCGCAAAAGCACCATTTCCGTCTCTACACCATCCAAGCTTCGAGCTACTTCTAAAGCCTTCTCCAATACATATTCAGTAGCCCCTCGGCGGGGGCTCCCACAAATACCTAAAATCCTTACCATATGGCCTCCGCCCCTTCTCCTAGTGTGTCTTGACGCGAACCTGATTTTCTACCATTAAAACACTTATACTTCACTACTACCTGATTTTTATTTATTCCCAGGTAGCTTCATTCTCTAGCAGGGCCTGAAAAATATGCATAAATTTAGCTGCTACTGCACCGTCGATCAAGCGATGGTCATGGGTCAGGCTTAAGGGTATAATCTCCTTCCGGCGTAGTTCTTCTCCTTCATAAACTGGAACCTGCTTTAGGCTGCCAATGCCCAAAATGGCGGACTCCGGATAATTTAGGATGGGAGTAAAATATGAAACACCGTGCATGCCCAAATTAGTTATTGTAAAAACTCCGCCCTGAAGATCTTCTTCAGTAAACCGCTTGGCCCTTACCTTGGCCACCACCTCATGTATTTCTCTGGCCAAATCCCTTAAACCTTTATTCCCCGGGGTTTTTATAACCGGTACCACCACCCCATTATCTAAAGCTACCGCTAACCCGATGTTTACCTCAGGAGCCTCTATTAAGTACTCTCCCTCAATCCTACACTTAAATATAGGTAAGCTCTCTACGGCTAGAGCAGCAGCTTTCACAAAGGCAACAGTCAACGTTAGCCGCTCTTCAGGATAACGCTCTTTAAACTGGCGATACCTAAACAGCAAACCAGTAGCATCCATTTCCATGCATACGGTAGCCTGAGCAGTTAAGGTCAGGCTTGCCACCATCTTATGGGCTATGGCTTTGCGCATGGGAGAAAGCTTCCGTGTCGCCGGACCCGTACTCTTTTCCACCATTACCCCAGCCCCGCCTTATTCTGTTTCAATTATTCCTATTACCGCGCCCACTGGTACTGTCTCGTCCACCCCTGCTACTATTTTCTTCAATATACCGTCGGCAGGAGCCTCAACTACATTGGTAATCTTTTCCGAACCCACTTCAGCGATCGCTTCTCCCTTGGTTACTTTCTCTCCTTCTTGTTTAAACCAAGCAGTAACTGTTCCTTCCTGCATGGTTAAACCCAGTTTTGGCATAATTACTTCAATTTCCATAGCTACTTTCCCCTCTTTTGTCCCACTAACTTTCTCACTGAACGAACTATATCCTCTTCGGAAGGCAAAACATAATCCTCCATGACCGGAGCAAAAGGAACCGGTACATCTAACGAACATACCCGCCTAATAGGAGCCCGGAGATAATCAAAGGCTTTTTCTGCAATAAAGGCGGCTATTTCCGAGGCGTAATTGCCAGTTTTGGGCCCCTCAAAAGCCAAAACAACCCTTCCGGTTTTTTTGACCGAAGATAGGATAGCCTGTTTATCATAAGGTATCAGGGTTCTCAAATCTACAACCTCAGCTTCAATTCCCTCAGCCGCCAGTTTTTCGGCTGCTTTCAGGGCTAAATGGACCATTCGCATGCTGCTGATAATAGTAACGTCACGACCTTCTCGCTTAACGTCGGCCCTGCCAATTTCCACAGTGTAGGGTTCATCAGGAACAGGGCCTTTTACATCATAAAGCATCTTGTGTTCCAGATATACTACAGGATTATCCTCTCTTATGGAGCTTATCAGAAGACCTTTAGCGTCATAAGGGGTGGACGGGGCTACAATGATTAATCCAGGAACGTTCATAAGCCACGCCTCAATCATCTGAGAGTGATGATAAGCGGCGCGAAAACCTGCCCCCGGAACCGTGCGCACCACAATGGGGCACTTGAGTTGACCATTGAACATATAATGGGCTTTGGCTGAGTTGTTGACTAATTGGTCGTAACATTCAGTTATAAAGTCGGCAAACATAATCTCGGCTACCGGCCTCAGACCCGCAAAAGCGGCTCCATTAGCTAAACCCAAAATAGCTGCTTCGGAAAGCGGAGTATCTTTTACCCGCTTGCTCCCAAAACGCCTCCACAACCCCATAGTAACGCCAAAGTCGCCACCCATTTTACCCACATCTTCTCCCAGTACAAAAACTCGTTCATCTCTTTCCATTTCCTGATGTAATGCCTCGTTTATAGCCTGCCGAAACGATTTAATCTTCATCTATTTCCACCTCCCGGCCTACGTAGACGAAATTCAAGGCCTCTTGTGGCTCGGGATCCGGGCTCTTAAGTACAAATTCCAACATGGAAGCAATTTCTTTTTCCACCGCCTCTTCCTCAGCCCGAATCTGGTCTTCACTCACACCCATCCCTAAAAGCTTATTCCGGGCCTGCTTTATAGGACACCTCTCCTCTTTCCAGTAACGTTCCTCTTCCTTAGGCCGGTAAGAAGCCGGGTCGCCAGCAAAATGTCCTTGCCAGCGATAGGTTATAAGTTCCAACAACGCTGGACCCTTACCGGCACGTATGTCGGCTACAAGCCGGCTGGCGGTTTCATAGACTTTCTCCACATCATTTCCGTCTATGGTGCAGTAAGGTATGCCATATCCTTCAGCTATCTTGGCCAGGGGTTCCTGGGGATGGGCTTCGTTGTATCTAGTAGATATGGCATATTGGTTGTTCACTAAAACATACAAAATAGGTAGTTTCCAAAGAGCGGCCAGATTAAAACTTTCATGACACTCGCCGCGCCCTAAAGTGCCGTCGCCGAAAAAAACGACTGTAATATCATCTGTGCCCCAATACTGGGAGGCAAAAGCCGTTCCTAGACAAGTAACCATAATAGAGCCTTGAATGCCGTTGTTCCCGTAATTTCGAACGGAAACATCAGCTATATGCATACTCCCACCTTTGCCGCCACAAAGCCCTGTTTTCTTGGCAAAAATCTCGGCCATAACTCTCTCTTTGTTCGAGCCTGCAAGCAGGATTATGCCATGGCTCCGGTGATCAGGGAACTTGTAATCGCTGGTTCTCAAGGCCCTGATTATACCCACCTGGCAGGCCTCCTGCCCCACACTTAAATGTATAAATCCCGGTATTATTCCTTTTTTAGCATATTCCTCGACTGTTTGCTCAAAACGTCTCACAAGGACCATATCCCGGTACATAGAAAGCAACAGCTCGCGAGTTAACATTTTTTCCCTCCTTGTCCCAAAAAACTGGACAATACTATATCTTCTTCCACCTGCCCGGCGGCAAAAGTTTTTCCTGATCTAATGTTCCGTAATTCCACCCTGGCCACTGCATGAGCATCCGGGTGTATGCGATAAAAATCGCATCCCGCTTCCTGGTAAAGCTGCCCAAAGGGCGTTCCATAGCCCGGATTGGCAGAAATGGTGAGCCGGGGTACTGCTTCCTCCAGTACTCTATCCTCCGCCTCAACCCACAACTCCACTGTGCCGCCGTACATAAAGGCATCATTAATGCGGCCCATATTTTCAATTTCGTCCTTGACCAAAGGAGCAATTGGAGCGCTACCCCGGGCATAAACTACACACCGTGGGTCTAGCCCCTTTCTTATCATTTGGTACATAGTGGTTTCAATAGAACGTGCCGCCACTTGCACCGCTGTTACCAAACATGCATTCCGAGCTACTACTAAATACAAATTCTCCGGTTTTACTCTGCAGGCACGAGCTACAAAAGCCGCGAGGCCTTCATCCGGTAGTTCGGCCATCTGCAGGCAGAGCACTGCTTCCTCGCTATTGTCGTTATAAGACACATATTTCAAATACTCATCCTCCGGTACCCTTGCCAGAATCCTGGCCGGACCAGCACCGATAGCCTTAACCTCCCCCCACACCACCGGCCAACCGGCAATCTGCGACCCCAAACAGGCCAGAACTGGCTCATGGGTAAATACATCAATAGATGGAAAGGAATATCCTTTTATAATTTTTTCGCCAAAGCTAACTGTAGCTAGGCCGCCCATTGTAAGCCGGGTATAAATCAGCCCAGCCTCCATGCTCCCTTTAACTTTTACCCCCATATCTATAATTACAGTTCCGTTTTCTAATCTATACGATTCAATCCCTAAAGCTTCTTTATTTTGGACGGCCTCTCGTGCAATGGATGCAGCTATTTTATTTATGCTTACCATTTATCCAGCTCCTTTCAAAGGCGATTCCCAGTAACTTCTACTATCGCACCGTTTATTCCCCGAGCTTCTTCAGAAGCTAGAAACAAAATAACTTCAGCCACTTCTTCGGGCTGTAGCCACGTATGGGGGTCACTGTCCTTGATTCTTTCCCGGGAATATTCAGTATTAACCAAGCCCAGACTAAGGGCATTCACGCGAATATTAAAAGGTTGCAATTCAACCGCCAAGGTCTTCGTAAGGCTGTTCATACCAGCTTTAGCAGCCGCGTAAGCGGCAAACCCCGGAAAATAGTGGTGAGCAGCGGTAGAAGAAATATTAAGGATAACTCCCTTGTTCTGTATTCTCATATACTTTACTGCTTCTCGGGCGCAAAGAAAGGCTCCTGTTAAATTGACCTTTATCATCTGTTCCCAGTCCGCGGTACTCATCTCCCACACAGGCACAGCTTTATGCACCGCAGCGTTGTTCACCAGAATATCCAGCGAGCCGCAAGTCTTCCAGGCAGTCTCTACAGCTTTACGGGCACCTTCTTCCTCGCTTATATCCGTAGCACAGTAAACAGCCCGGCCACCACCAGCACTAATTTGGGCCATGACTTCCTTTAACTTCCCCTCATCGCGTGCCACAAGAACTACCTTAGCCCCTTCCGCTGCAAACCTTTTGGCCACACAACGACCCAAACCGCGGCTGGCTCCAGTGACCAAAACCGTCTTGCCTTTAAAGCGCATTCCAACACCCTCTTTATATATATGTTACATGTAACATTCGACATAGATAACAAAAATCCTTCTTCCTCCCACCTTGTTTTTTCCATTTTTATAAAGCTTCCTCGCTGCTATAACCGGCAAATTGCATATTCTCCTTCAGAACTTGTAAGCAATGCTGCACGTGAAGGTCTAGCACCTGACTAGCTCGGGAAAAGTCACGTTCCATCAAAGCGTTAATTAATTTCTCATGATCCTCCCACAGGGACAATAATTGTTCAGGCGCAGTGTCCAGTTGAGCTGCATACCAGCCCTCATAATCCCATAATTTCTTATGAAGTTCCCGCAAACGCCAGGCTCGAGCAATAGTGTATAGGGAGAAATGAAATTTCCTATTTAAGTGATAGTAACGCTCTTTATCCTTCGTAATTATGGCCTGGCGAATTTCCCGGGACAATTGACGTAGCCCCTCAATTTCCTCTTCGCTGGCCTTCTCTATAGCCCATTTCAAGGCCAGTCGTTCTAATTCACAACGAATAGACATTAATTCCTGGACATCCGCCCAATTCAGTTCTCGGATCTCAAATCCTACGTTGGGTAAAATAGTTACAAAACCCTGTTCCGCCAGCAGCTTAATCGCTTCGTTCACTGGCGTACGGCTGACTCCTAGCTTAGCCGCAATTTCCGAGGCGCTGTATCGCTGACCAGGCCTCAATTTTCCCGAAGTTATCTGTTTCTTAAGGGTTTCGTAAACTAGCTGCCCTTTAGTCAAATACTTTATTTTGTTCAAGGCATCCTCTCCTTTCTTCTTCTCAACAAAAACTTATTCCACCAGGATGCAAAAGCTTCTTTTAGTAGAGAAGGGCTAACATTATATCCGGCTCTCTCTAAACTGGTAACAAAGTCCAGGTGTGCCCTACCTCGCCGGTAGTCCGGTTCCCTAGGGGGATGGTTAAGATAACGGGGGATAAACTCCAAGGGGCAATTTACCAAAAGAGATGCTTGATACAATAGAACGTCTCGACGATTATATATGCTAGCCCCTAAGATTTTCCGGTCCCCTAAGCAAACATCACCGTATCCTTTCACACTGGCCCCTTTTATGCCAAGATTACCTAATACGTGGCACCATTCCTTTCCCAAGGCATGTAGCCAGTCAAAAGGACAGGCTTTACCGTCCTCCCGGAGTAGTACTGTAATTATAAGCATCCCCGGAGTTAAAACTACAGCTCCACCGCCTCCCCTTCGACGCCACAAGGCGATACCATCCTGACGGCAAACATCTATTTTTATCTCTTCTTCCTTGCTTCCGCGACCCAACACAACGCTTATTTCTTGGGGTTCGTACACACAAAAGAACTCTTGTTTTTCTTCCTCAAAAAGCCTCAAAGCTTGTTCGTCACCGGGATAGGTTCTTATATCCATTCAACAACCACCTGGCTGCAGCATGGAGGCGAGTACTAGTAAAGAACTAGCTTTCTAACAAACATTATAAAACGTAACACGATAGTATTAAAATAAAATTTAAATTAGATAAAAGGGTTCCCAGGTCAAGTCCGATTTTGTGTGTAAAATCCCTCTGGTAGCTTTTGAGGCTTATTAGAGCCTTATTAGGCTGCCTCTTTCTCGGTTCTATTAGGTTTTTCTGATTCAACCTGTTCTTGCTCCTGCCTCCATATCCAGTATTCCGTCATGTCCAAGTACCGGTGGCCGGTCGCCCAAGCCTCGTCTATCTCCATAACCACCGCACCAATTAGTCTCAGCGCTGCCTCTTCATTAGGAAAGATGCCTACCACTCTCTCCCGCCGGCGAATCTCCCGGTTCAGGCGTTCTATGGCGTTAGTTGTACGCAGCCGCCGCCTAACCGGTTCCGGCAACGCCATTACCGCCATTGCATCCTCAAAACCAGCCTCAAGCCCGTTCTTTTGCCTTAGGCGCCACGGCCTCAAACTCATGTACCACCTCCTCCAAAAGCCGCCTAGCAGTATCTAAATCCGGTGCGTCAAAAATGTGTCTCAGGCGAGCATGGAACTTCCGCTGCAGCGACTTGGGA
>Ga0209225_1003188_pt1 | contig 13958 bp, 14 predicted proteins | sample WasSprMetagenome_FD_184732 | JGI IMG/M metagenome (GOLD analysis project Ga0209225, IMG submission 184732) | Sulfidic aquatic microbial communities from Washburn Spring, Yellowstone National Park, USA - WS (SPAdes) (version 3) | ecosystem: Environmental > Aquatic > Thermal springs > Hot (42-90C)...
AAAGGTAGCAAGAAAAATAGCAGAAGCTAATGGAGTTATTATTGTAAGTCATGTAAAAGGACATGTATTTTCTGGATTTGGTGGAGCAATTAAGAATCTTGCAATGGGATGTACAACAAGAAGTAGTGAGAAAATTCAACATGCAGCACATGGAATTGTATTTAATTATGAAAAATGTAATAGTTGTGGTAAATGTATAGAAGCATGTGTATTTTCTGCAATAGAAATGATAGATAATAGACCAGTTAGAAATGAGGATAAATGTATGTACTGTGGAAATTGCATTTTTTCATGTGAAAATAATGCAATAGATATATTTAAAGATGGAAAAGAAAGATTTCAAATTACTTTAGCTTATGCTGCTGCATGTGTATTAAGACTAATAAAACCATTAGTTTTCATAAACTTCTTAATGGATATAACTACTTTATGTGACTGTTGTGCACCTGCTGGCAATATTATCACTCATCATATTGGAGTATTAGCATCAAAAGATCCAGTAGCAATAGATGAAGCTTCTTTAGATTTGATAGATAGTAGTCCTCTATTTCCTGGCATTCCACATCCTGACCCATTAGGTAAATTAAATGGTACTGATAGTAGAATTCAAATAAAATCTCTTGAAAAATTGGGAATGGGAACTAGAAAATACAGATTGATTTATATTTGAGCTGGAGGGCCCGGAGCGGGGATCGAACCCGCGATCTGGGGCTCCACAGGCCCCCGGGATAACCACTACCCTTCGGGGTATTACTTACCCGGGCCACCCCTCCAGCATGATGAAACTTATATAAAATTATTATATAAGTTTAATCCTAGATGAAATTATTTCATTGATGAAAAATTGATGCTCCGGCCGGGATTTGAACCCGGTCACTGGCTGCTTGCTTGCACATCAAAAAGTTCATGCAAATGATGTAAAACGTGAACTTTAACTCATAGGAGAATTACTCTATGAACTCATGCAGCGTTTTTGTGAACTATACATCATTTCATTATCTCTATAAAGGATTTAGAAGTATTACAAAAGAGTAAAGTATATAGACAAACACTTATAATCAAAATACATTAAGATCTATCTATATCTTCTCTCTTAACAATTATTTTTAACGTGGTTTTGGTCCTACTATTTTTAATATCTCCTTCCAAATTTTTCGGATCATTGTCTTTTTTTCCAATACAAACTTTTATTTGATGAGGACAAGGCCCATGTGTACAGCTATGTGCAATTTCACCAATCACATCCGTACACCACAAACAAGATAGAATGGCTGATGGGTGAAATATCAATACGGTTCAAACACTGGATGTGATGGTCAACCAGCAAACTAATGAATATACTCATCATAATACTTGTCAGACACACCAAAAAGCCCAGATAAGATGTTCAAGCTTATACCCATAACAAACCACTCATCAAATAAACACGACATCCTAGTACTAAACATTATTATAACATTAACATCACCCAAAAATTTAATAAATCTGAGAGTCCCTATTTTAATCTATGGTGGAATTCTTGGAAACAGACGGGATTTTGCGCATAAAAACTGTTTGTCCAAGGAACTGTTTTGATAGTTGTGGAATTATTGCGTATGTAAAAAATGGTAAAATAATCAAAATAGAAGGTGATCCAGAACATCCAATTACAAGAGGTCACTTATGCGCGAAAGGTTATGCCGCACTTCATAGAACGTATAGCCCCCTCCGCATAAAATACCCTATGAAAAGAGTTGGGCCTCGAGGGGAGAAAAAATTTGTTCAAATATCTTGGGAAGATGCATTAAATGAAATTTCTCAAAAATTAAAAGAATTGCATAGTGAATATGGCGGAGAAGCTTTAATGGAGTATAGATATGGCGGTAATAGGGATATTATCGCTCCTCTTGTAGCTGGACGGTTTTTGAATTTATATGGTGCAACCATGTTAGGAGGAACATTCTGTGATGCTAGTGAATATGCAGGTTTCATATACACATATGGTTCTTTACAATTTGTTCCCATGGAAATTTGGTCAGAACATACTGAATGTGTAGTTATTTGGGGGCATAGACCTGAAGCCACACATATTCATATGATTCCATTTATTTATCGTGCACAGGAACGAGGAGCAAAGCTAATAGTGATAGACCCTCGATTTTCTTTACTAGCAATGCGAAGTGATTTATACCTTCAACCAAGACCTGGCACCGATGGAGCACTCGCTCTCGGAATGGCAAATTATATTCTAGAAAAAAATCTAGAGGATCGCGATTTTATTGAAAGGCATACATTTGGATTTGAAGAGTTTAAAAAACTCGTCGAAGAATGGCCAGTCGAAAGAGCGTCTGAAGTTACAGGGGTTCCGGTTGAAAAAATCAAAGAGGCCGCAGAGATTATTGCGACTAGAGATACAATAATTCAGCTTGGAATGGGGTTAAATAGGTATACAAATTCCCATAATGCCGTTCGCGCGATAGCTTGTTTAGCAGGATTAACTGGCAACATTGGGAAACCTGGTGCTTGTTGTGGTTTCCTAGATAAGAGTATTCACCATTTCCTAACCGCAAAATCAGAGCTCATTTTATTTCCCGAAGGGGCAAAAATTAATAAAAAACGAAGGCTAGTTTGTATTACTGGTGCGAACGAGGCAATTTTGGCGGCAAAAGACCCTCCAATAAAGGCGGTAATATGTTGGCGTGGCAGTTTTATACCTCAGCTTATGAACGTTAATAAAACCTTGAAGGCAATTGAAAAATTGGATTTGTTTGTAGTAATTGAACAGTTTATGACTGATGCTGCTGATTATGCTGATTACATACTACCTGCCTGCAGTGATTTCGAGCAAGGGGGATTAATACCCCCGTATGGACACCGTTACCTTCAAGCTATGGTTCCAGTAATCCCGCCTCTGTATGAGTCTAGACCGGACTTAGAGATTTGGTCAGAATTAGGTCGAAGATTGGGATTTGAGAAATATTTCCCTGAAGGGTGGACTTGGTTGGATTGGGCCAAGATCCTTTTACCTGAAGAAATTCTTGATAAGATAATTAGTCCAAATGGTCCGTGGAAAGTTCCTCCAGAGATCTACCCAGAAGTTCCTTATTCCAACGGAAAGTTTCCAACACCTTCGGGTAAGCTTGAGTTTTGGTCTCAAAAAATAGTCGATTATGGAAAAGGTAAAGAGGGAGACTGGTCGCCGCTTCCAATTTATTATGAACCAGTAGAGTCTCCTGTAACCAACCCAGAAATATCTAAAAAGTATCCTCTAATTATGATTTCCACACTTTCACCTGTTAGGACGCATTCTCAGTACATAAACCTTCCTTGGATGAGGGAGATTGAAGGGGAACCCTTTATTGAAATTAATCCCGAGGATGCAAAAATTAGAGGTGTGAATAATGGTGATTTAGTATGCGTATTTAATGATAGAGGTAAACTTATTGTTAGAGCTAGAGTTACTGCTACAATCAAAAAAGGCGTAGTAAATATCTTTAACGGATGGTGGGTGAAAGATGGTGCTTGCCCAAATTGTTTAACTGAAGTTTATGCAGGAGGTCCAAGAGCACTTGGAAAAGCCATCTTTAGAATGGATGATTACAGCCCCGCAGGAACTTTAGATGGCCAAAGCGGTGCCTACGGTTGCTGTCTTGTCGAGGTAAAGAAGGTGGTGCAATAATGAGAACAGATCAAAAAGAATCATTGACCATATTTTTTGATTTGGACAAATGTGTTGGATGTCATGCTTGTGAGGTAGCCTGTAAACAGGCGCACAATCTTGATGTAGGTCCAAGATTAATAAAGGTAGTTTCACTTGAGCGTGTAGAAAATGGAAAAGTTGAATTAATATCGGTTCCGATGTCTTGTTTTCACTGTTATGACCCTCCATGTTTAAAGGTTTGCCCAACAAAGGCTATAGTTCAGCACAAGGATAGCGGAGCCGTATTAGTAAATAAAACAAAATGCATTGGTTGTAAGGTTTGCCTCTTGGCATGTCCTTTTGGGGCTCCACAGCTTGATAACGATGGTAAAATGATTAAATGTGACCTATGCATAGATAGGCTACAGAAAAATGAAAAGCCCGCCTGTGTTTCGGCTTGTCCTGTTGAAGCCCTTCAATTTAGCACCACGCGAGAAGTCCCGTTTATTATAAAGGAAAAATGGCTGAATTATCTATGGAAAGTTAAAGGGTCATTATAAAAATGTGTTTTGTAGGATAATTATCTTCATATACACCATTTTTCTTATCTCCATGTGGATCTTTATGCCTGTGTTATAGCTGTCGTTAATGGTTCATCCAGCCCTGCAAGATCCATGAAAGGCTTTACTTCCACCCTGATAATCCTGCCCTCAGAGAAGTATAGTTCGCAGATGACCCCTCACAAAACTACTTGAGCGCTCTCGTGGATCCCTTAAGCTACCTTTCTTGTATGGCATCCTGCAAAGCTAACCTACTAAGGCGAGAAACTGAATGCAGTTTTTTAGCTTAATCTTCCTTATATTAAGAGTTCAAAATATATTGATAGTTTGGAGAAAAATTTTAAATTTGAGAAAAAGTAAATACCTTATCATGAAAAGTCGGAAATTACTCCTTATAGTGAGCCAAACAGGTCCGAGATTTTATTTTGCGTATAAGGTAGCAACAACTTTAAACAAAAATAATGGAATAGATATTGTTCTATTTGGAAATGGAATTTATAATATAAAATATAATTTTGAAGATAAAATTAAAAAAGATGATTTTAAAAGAATATTTTTTTTACATAAACCGAGTATGGTTGAAAGAGGGATTAAGGAACTAGAAATCCCAAATAATATGATATTAATAGATGATGATGCTTTGCTGGATCTTATATTGATGAGTGAAAAGACGCTTTGCATTTGAGAGAGGTGATTTCTTTGAAGTTACTTTTTATAATATGTGTCACTCCACTTTCATCAGAATACTCCTACCTCATACCTCATTTGGCTTGGTTAGCAAAGAAAAAAGGTCATGACGTTACAATCTATTATTACGGCGAAGGGAGCTATTCTTCATTAAAAGATCAAAAGCCAGAACGTTTACCTTCAGTCTCTAAATTAATAGATAACATTATTTCAGCAGGTATTAAAGTGCGGGTTGGTGGTTTATGTGCTAAAGCGCGTGGAATTGCCTACGAATTTATATCCGAAAAAATACAACTTGATAAATCAGTCCCTCCTGCAGGATATCTAACGCCTTTATATGAGGAAATAAAATCTGCAGATAGGGTGATATTTGTTGGATAGTATATTTATTGGGGTTATACTTTCAAGCCCACCATACACGATAAGCTCAGTAGATGGATTGCTGAGTTGCCTAGGGATCGTTCCAAAACTTAACTTTAAAGTAAGTGTATTCCTTGTTAATGAAGGAGTTTGGTTGGCTAAGAAAGGACAGCAAGCGCTTAACGGTATTTATGTAAATGTTGCAAAGAACCATGGAGTACCCTTCCATGAAGTAAATTTTGAAAAAGCTTTAAAAAGGCTTATCGATGAAAAAGTTGATGTTTATATTCTGAAAGACTCGATTGAAGAGCGTTTTTTGAAACCATCTGATATAATTGAAGGGGTAAATATAGTAACATATGAAGAGATGGCAAAAAAATTACTTTCTGCAAAAGCAGTTCTATTTTTTTAATAATAGGTTAGGGGGCTGAATCATGATTGGCAAAAAAGAAAAGTCTTCTTTTGAAAGAGTTGAGGCAATATATGAAAGTAAACTCCTAAATCATGTGGTATTGGGGTAGATTAGAGCTGCGGACATAGGTGTTAGTCTTCCTAGCATAACTGTAGATGAAGTGATCAGAGATAATAGCAGGGAAAACTTTTCAAGGGAATAAGAAAATTATATAGAGATATCAAACAGACATAATAACGGTATATACCTATACTACTGTTGAAGTGGCTGCAATGGGTGCAAAAGTAAAGTATTATAAGGACAATTACCAGTCCTAACTGATTACCCAATAAAATCACCTGGCGATTTGGATAAAATGAGCATCCTAGATCCTAGCTCCAGTGGTGATATCCCTGCAATCTTTAATTGTTTAAAGAAGGTTGTTAATGAGCATGGAAATAAAGCTATTATTGCAAGCATGGTTTGTCCATGATATACTAAAGTTTACAACGGAAGCAAGTATTGGAAGAATTGAAAGTTGGTCGAAAATTGGTGCTCTGGGGGTTTGGTAGGGGTGTAGTGAAACGCTTCTTTCACTAAATCATTTCAAGGAGTTTGTTGTGCCATGTGAACAATGTTATATAAATAAAGCAAGTAAACTGGGCTTTCTGCATTACAGTAGACATATTTGTTCTGGACATAGCGCTCTTGAAGTTATAGATTGTTTTAAAGATTTAGGATTGCATAAGATTCCATCTTTAGCTTGGAGGTTTTTAAAGATGCTGAAATAATGCCTCAGAAAAAATTGTTTTTCACTAAAATATCACTAAAGATTGCGGTAGGTGGTTTAATAAAAGCAATTGATACAATAACTTTTGGGTCCCCCATTAAGATTAGTAGTAAAGTCGAAGAAGTTATTAAGACATGTGCCCGGGGAGGAAAATACATTCACGCACCTGAATATTCTTTACCAGCTGCTGTCCCTCTTAAGAATGTAGACTCTTTCATATTTTCGGCAAAGAGAATTGGCCGTATTCAATAAATAATTTTGGAAACATATTTTTAAATAGTAAAGTATCATATTATTATAGAAAAATGTTTGGGTGAGGTGTCGAAGTTGTCGATAGATATAGCCACCGTGATATTGGCCGGAGGAAATTCTTCTCGAATTAAGGGGTTTAAACCTCTGATAAAATTATTAGGACGCCCATTAATTTTGTACAGCATTGATATTGCCCATCATATTTCTAAAAATTGTTATATTATTGTTAAAAATCATAGACAATACCTAAGACTTAAAGATATAATTGAAAATAAAAATGTTCACGTCATAATAGAGCCAAAAAAAACAAATGGTTTTCATTCGCTTTTTTCTGCGCTTTCCACTATTAATCATGAATTCCTCTTTCTGATTGGGTGCGACACTCCACTCCTAGAACCCACTCTCCCCTTTTTATTATATCGCCATATTGGCGATTTTCCAGCTGTGGTGCCGGGCTGGTCTGACGGTAAATTAGAACCACTGGCAGCCCTCTATAGAAAAGAATGTTTTTTGAAAGATTTTGTTCCACATTCATTTCATGAATTTTTAATGAAAATTGGGGCAAAAATTATTTATATTGATGATCTTAAAATTAACCCTATTTCTTTTTTTAATATAAACACAATAAAAGACCTTGAAAAAATAGAAGATTATATCAATATAAATAAGAATAAAACAGTAAATTTTTAACTGTTCAATTTTTCATTTAATATTTCTACAATAAAAACGTAAAATTTAAATATTGTTAACATTTAAATTTTAATCATGGAAAAATTCGAAGTTATCTTTTGGGTAGTGATTGTTTCATTGGCAGCTTCGACTTTTCTGGCGCAAGTTTATGCATTTTCCAATCCTGTGCAAGATTGGTTCTACTTTGGTTGGTACTCTTGGTGGCAGCTTTACATCACTTGCTTCTATTCTATTGCAGCAGTGATTTTCTTTTTGCGCATGATATACTGGAAACCAAAGAAGCCTCCGGAGGAGAAGCCAGGAGGATAACACAATGGAACCATGGTATAGCGGGATGGGGGCTATTGTTCTGGCTTTCGTAACTGTAGTTTCTATCGCATTGATACTGCTGGGCGTTTATGGCTATAAGCTATCCAAAGAAACAGTTCATGACTATGTGTTAGCTGGTGGTACCCTAGGTTGGGTAATCTTCTTTTTTGCTACGGCATTTACTATATTAAGTGCTTGGGCTTTTTATGGGATGGCTGGGTGGACCTATAGCAACGGAATAGGAATACAAATGCCGTGGTGTCTCTTCATAAATTTATGTCAATGCTTGCTTTTCAGCGTAATTGCTCCTAAAATGTGGGCACTTGGTAAACTATATAATTATGAAACACCACTTCAGCTAATCTGTGACAGACTTAACAAACCAAAACTTGCACCCATATTTGCCGGTGTAAACTTAATTTTCCTAATTACATATTTGGCACTACAACCTGTGGCAATTTCTTTGGGTCTAAACATCCTGATCGGTGCTCCTTATGAAGTTGGCTTCTTCTATGGAATAATACTTTCTACTATTGTGATCCTGCTAGGAGGCATGAGGGCTGTCGCTTTAAGCAACGTCGTTTTAGGAATTTGGTTCATAATTGCATTTTTTGGAACTTTGGCAATCTCTATAATATCACTACCAGTCTCGTTGGTCGAGGCCACTCAAATAGTTCATAGCCAAGTGCCTTGGGTTTTCTCTAATCCAGATCCTTTTGGCCCCCTCAAATTAACGGGGATTGAGAGAACAGGATATGCGCTTGGCTACATACTTTCTGGCTTCTCAGGATGTCTGTGGATTCACCTCTTATTCTTACCATTAACCGCAAAGCATCCAAAAGTTTTATTAAGGTACCCATCCTTGGAATGTATACTTTTCTGTTTACTTTACGCTGTGGGCGGCATTACGATGGGTACCACTCTTGGACACTTCTTCTTCCCCACGTCCCCGTCACCACAACTTCCAAGGCCTGACCAAGTTGTTCAAGCACTTGCCACTAACTTGGGCGGAGTTTGGTGGGGCTCATTTGTATATGTAGGTGCCTTCTGTGCTGCCGTCTCCACCATAGTAACGATGCAAGTAGCAGCTGGCGCTTTGTTTACAATTGATATAGTTGGCATTTTCAAGAAGGATATCCCAGAGAAACGGCGCTTAATGATGACAAGGGTCTTTATGATCATTTTCACAATAATCGCCGCATATTTTGGGTGGATTGCATCATATGGTTATAAGAGTATTGGCTTACCTGCTCCTGTACCACTATCCGACTTTCTAAATATCCTTGCATCTCCTGGATTTGCGCTTAACATTGTTCTCCTTCTTCCATTATTCTGGAAGAGGGCTACATGGCCTGCATCACTTATTTCATATTTGGCAGGGTTTATAGTTCTAGCAATTGGCTACGTGTATCCTCCTTTTATGACTATGGCTACTGGAATAAGAGGCATGCCCGCACTGGTTCTGGCACTCCCTGTAGAAATAATATTGTTCCTTGTGATATGCTATCTAACAAAACCATTGCCCCCAGACATTCTCGAAAAATATTTTACTAAAGCCAATGCATATCTTTACCGAGCTATGACTGAAAGTGCTGTCAGTAATAGTCAGAAAAAAGAGCAGAGTTAACACTTTTTTATACTTTTTTATAATTATTTATAATTTTTCTATACTTTTTATTAAGCTTCAAAACTTTGGTACTTAATACTTGGTCTTTCTTCATTGAAAAGTATTTTGAATCCTCTAATAACGCTTTCAGGTCTTACAGGACAACCAGGAACGTATACAACCTTGTCAATTTTTATTCCTTGTTCATTGAGTAATTTTAGAGCTTCATGAAAACCACCAAGCGTAGAGTAGCTCGAGCGCCAGATGCCACCTCCAACAGCACAGGCCCCAACTGCAATAATTAATCTCATAGGCATTTTTTTAATAGCCTCTAAAACAAATTTAAATGCTTTTACTGTCATGGGCCCTGTAATTATTGCAACATGCGCATTTTGAGGCTCCACAAATTTAACTTCAACATTTTCTGCGCTCCAGATGGTAATGGCATCCAAGACTTCGATATCACAACCATTACAACTTCCAGTATTTACATGAAAAATATTGCATTGTTTTTGTAATGATTTCGTTTTATTATTTTCTGTCCTCATAGGCAATTCCTCTGGATATGCTTATTTTTAATGCTCCTATATTCTTTTTGCAATCAGGACAAATATCCAGCCTATCAAAATCAAACTCTGAAGGTAATTTGTTTTTGGTATTGATAATTAATTTCTGGGGCACAAAGGTTTTGCCACAATAACTACATTTAACTGTTTTATGCTTAATATCAATAAACAAATCCTCCCAATTATCTGTAGCAAAAAAAAACTCTGTTGTTCCGCTTATTGCTTTTTCAGGGCAAATTTCTACGCATCGCCAACAAAATATACATTGCCCAATAAAATACCTCAATATATACCTATCTTCTTCTTGGATTAATCTACGTGCTCCGGCAGGACATACCAATATGCAAGAACCGCATCCTACGCATTTTTCTGGGTCCACTAATGGTCTTCCTCTAAACTCTTCTGTTACAAACATTTCTCATCCTCTCCTTGTCAAAGCGTCAAAAGGTATTGTTGAAACCTTAAACCCATTACCTGTAAAATTAAGTATTGTCACCCTTTCTGTACATGCGATACAGGGATCAATACTCATTATAGTCAACAATGCGTTCTTAATATTTTCTCCTTTTAGCATTACAGGCAATGCTTGAATGTTAGCATATGTCGGCGCTCTTACTTTCCATCTATCAAGTTTTGTAATCCCCGTGGATATAAAATGAACATTCTCACCTCTTGGAGCTTCAACCCTCTTGATAGATATTTTATTGGGCACCCATTCCCAGTTTTCAGCCATAATCGGACCTTGGGGCACATTATCTAGAAAATATTTTAACATATTTATACTTTCATAAATTTCCTCAATTCTAACCATCATTCTTGCCATGTTATCTCCTTCTGTGTAAATAGGAACCTTAAAAGAAACATTTTGATAAGCAGCATAGGGATCATCCTTTCGGACATCTCTATTGATACCTGATGCTCGTGCCACCGGACCCACAACAGGATAGGAATTCGCTTCACTATAAGGTAATATGCCGCTCCCTTTCAACAAGTCAATCTCAGGTCTTGCCAAACTCTCCACAATAATTTTTTTATATTCTTCTTCGACTTCATTAATAATCTCTAAGAATTTTTTGACTTTATCGGGATTTAGGTCTTTCCTCACACCGCCTGGTAAGTTCAATCCATATGTTTTTCTACTGCCACTAAGAAGTTCGGCAAGGATCATAATTTTTTCTCTAATTTTGAAAATTTCAAGAAACCCCTTATCATAACCACAAAGATGGAAAAAATCAGCAAGCCATAAAAAATGACTTTCCAATCTTTCAACTTCTAAGAGTATAGAACGTATAAATCTTGCTCTTTCAGGGACTTCAATCATGCAAGCATCCTCAACTGCTTGGCAATAACAAACTGAATGACAAAAACCGCATATACCGCATATCCTTTCTGCTAGAAAAGAAACTTTATCATAATTTAGTCTTTCTGAGATTTTTTCTATACCTCTATGCGCCATAAATCCCTCGTGATAAACATCAACAACAACATCATTTTTTAAACAAAGTTCAAAGCGAATAGGCTCCAACAATTCTGGATGGTATGGTCCTATAGGAACAATCATAATTTTTTCAGCACCAGTTTCTTTGTAATTATCAATGTTTTTTTGTAATAAAATCTTAAAATTCTCAGAGAACTCTTTTCTTAAGGGATAGATCCCATGGGGATATTCATTTGGTAGTATCAATCTAGGAGTAACTCTGCCCTCAAATTCTATACCCATTAAATCATGGATTTCACGCTCGTGCCAGTCAAAGCCTTTTATCAAATCGGCCACGCTTGAGACCTTGAGATCGTTATAATTTATTTCAACTATTAATATAATAAAATATTTTTCTTTATTAAGAAAAAATATATAATATAATTGAAATTTTCCCAAATCAAAAGATTTATCATATGCTACCATTGTTATTGGAATTGCATTATAATTGATTAAAATTGAGATTATGTCTCTTAACATTTTTTTATTAACATATATAAATATATTTTTCCCATTTATAATTATATTAGAATTTTTTCCAATTTTTTCAGATATATTGTTAATTAATTTAAATGTTATTTGTCCAGATCCCAACATATCCATAGATTATTTTTTTAAAAGTAGAAATATATATTTTACTATGGCTAGATCACAAAATGACGATGAGTTTTTGGTTAAAAGGGTTCAGGTCTATATATGAAAAGGCAAAAAAGTGTTTAATTGAGTTTTGTAGAGTAATCTCTGCCGGATTGAGCGTAGGAAGGCTTTTTGTGTGCAAAAAGGGCTTTGCATTCGCTTTTCCGCGGTAGGATAGCAAGTGAAAGGATGTTGGACGTAAGTCTTATGATTCTAGAGACTTGACAATGCTTATAGTTTGGCAGGAGACTGAGAGAGCATTCATTGCAGACCTTGAAAGGGAAAAGGAGCGTCTTGGAATGCTCGCCCTCAGGCACACTCCACACAGGACAGCCCTCTATCGAACTAGGAAGAGGCTGTCTGAGGATATTTAAGGCAGCTTAACGACAAGGTCCCTGACGGCATTAAAAAGTCTAAGTGGGGCACAGACGCTACAGGGCTAACATCAGTCAAGGCGGGGTGTGCATGGTCTTCAACAGGCGAAGAAGGTAGAAGGAATTACGTTAAGCTTTATATTCTCCAATCTTGAAAACAGAACTATTGAGGTCTTTATTGTAATGAGGAACAAAGATGCAAGCATTTAGAAAAACTCTTAGATAAGTTGGAGAACCCCATGTTGATGTTGGAGTGATCACTGATGCAATGCTTAGTGGTCATTCTAGACTACTATCCCGAAGAAACTACTAGCTAACCGCGGAAAAAGGAACCCCCATACATTAAACCCAAAAGAACAGCTTGGGAAAATGGTAACTCTCTACAGAGAGCATTCGCGTATATTCAGCCGCTTCTAAAACTAAGGATTTTGAGCCAAAGCTATTATGGTCTATAAACTTATCGCTTTTAATGAAGTATTTTTTTATCTATTACTAACAACACTTAAACCCAAAAAATTATTTATTTCTTTTTTATATATAATAAACTGTGATAGCTATGGGTGAGATGACTCCTAAAAAAAGGGCGCTACTTTGCCTTACAGGGAACAAGCAAAAGGCTGATAGAGTTTCCTGCTGCCCCGTTCTTACAACAGCTACAGTTGAACAAATGATGGCAGTAAAGGCTCCGTTTCCAGAAGTACACTGGGATGTTAAGCTTGCTTATAGACTTGCAGAAGCAGCTTGGACAATAATAGGACTTGAAGGTTTTAAACTCCCTTTTGATGTCGTCCTTGAGGCTGAGGCACTAGGTTGTAAACTGAAGAAAGGCACTATCGATAGACAACCTGCCGTCGAAGCTCCCGCATTCAATGATCTAAAAGAATTAAAGGTTCCAGAAAAAATAATGGAAATGGGCAGGTTTCCAGTAAAACATAGAGTCGAAGAAAAGCTACGAAGAGAGTACGGAGACTTCTTACCAATTGTTAACCAATCATGCGGCCCGTTCCAGATAGCAGGAGAAATCTTTGGAATTGAGAGATTGTGTATATGGACCAAAAAAAGAAAAAAAGAAGAACTACATGAGGTATTTATGGCATTGGCCGACATAAATATTGCGGATGCACGCGAAGCACTTAGAAGTGGTGCGGACATAATTTGTATCACAGAAGCAATGGCAACATCGGATATTTTATCTCCTCAATTTTTTAAAGAAATGTTAGTTCCAGTGTACAAATATATAACAAGTAAGATAAGCGCTCCAACAGTTCTTCATATCTGTGGTAATGCGACTTCCTATCTGCCCTATATTCCTGAAACTGGATTTGATGCGTTTTCTGTGGACGTTCATGTCAATATAGCTCTAGCAAAACAGATCTTGGGAAATAAAGTGGCTGTAGTTGGAAATATTGACACGATCAAGGCTTTATTGTTTGGCACACCCCAGATAGTTAAGAAGGCGGTCGCTGACGCAATAAGCATGGGTGTTGACGTGGTTAACCCATCATGTGGAGTATCTCCAAGAACTCCAACAGAGAACTTTAGAGCATTAGTGGAAGCAACAAAATGTATGATATATGTATGAGGTGAGAATTATGGCAACAAAAGAAGAAGTAATAAGTAAATTTAAAGAAGCTATAGTAA
>Ga0209225_1003193_pt1 | contig 13937 bp, 15 predicted proteins | sample WasSprMetagenome_FD_184732 | JGI IMG/M metagenome (GOLD analysis project Ga0209225, IMG submission 184732) | Sulfidic aquatic microbial communities from Washburn Spring, Yellowstone National Park, USA - WS (SPAdes) (version 3) | ecosystem: Environmental > Aquatic > Thermal springs > Hot (42-90C)...
GCTCTTTACGGGATGCTTGCCATGCTTGGAATCATCGTGGCGCTCCTAAACATCACTGCCAAGGAGGTCAACATGTACATGGTGAGCTCCATTGCTTTCATCGTCTCCTTCTCTGCAGTACAGCAGCTCGTTACCGCGGCCGGTCGACGATACCAGCATGGCTTAGCAAGCTTGCAGCGAACGTAGTGGTTCTGGTCGGGGCCGGAGTGATCGTCATCGCCCTGAAGGCGATTTACGAGCTCGCGAAGGCGGAGTAAAGCGAGTTTTCCGGTTCTCACAAATTTTCCGGGAAAGACTTCCAGAGGGTGGTAATAGTTTTCAGTTTTCTACTCTCGTCGATCAGGGGACAGCCGTTCCTTTTGCTTAAAACCGCAAGATTAATTCTGGGTGGCGGCTAAAAGGTGGACTGATTGGGGTAAGGGTAAAGGTTGAGCTGGGAGTCGGCCGCGGAGGAAGGTGGTTTCGGCGCTGGTGAACACAGGCCCTGAAAGTGATGAGCCAGATGTAGGGGTTCCAACGAGCTCACCCGCACGGGGTATCCCCAGATTACCCCGAGGAACTGGGTACCATATGGTGAGCTCAAAGCGACGGCACAACACGACCCGAAGTCGCAGGTCGCCTTAGTTTCCGGTAATTTCCAGGGGTTTCCCGAAAAAAGCTCAGTGACCTGCGCTGGGAGGGAAGGAGAGGGCGGAGCTTTTGATACCATAAAGGTTAAAAAGTAAAACTTTGATTTTACCTAATGGAAACTTATGGTAGAACTTAGGATAAGAGTGGGTAGTAAGGGGCAGATCCTCATCCCAAAGGTTTTCAGGGAGAGGTATGGGATAGAGAGCAACGGATTCGTCATCTTAGAACCCACAGATGAGGGGCTCTTGATAAGGGGGAGGCCCTCGCCGGAACAGGTTCTCGCTGAGCTCAGGCGGCACGTGGAGGTCGTAGGCAAAATGGGATCAGGAGCTAGACTCGGCGACCTTAAAGAGACCTCGCTGGAGGAGGAGTTTGAGGCTTAGGGCTTTCCTCGATTCAAGCTTCCTCATCTACCTGAACACACTTCGGGCAGAGGAGAGAGGGGAAATCGACAGGCTCTTCGCGAGTCTGCTCAAGGAGGAGCTCTTCACGAACCTTCTCGTTCTGGACGAGCTCCTTTATGTATCCAGACACAGGTATGGTCTTCCCTACGAGGTTACGCTCGACTTCTTCCGGAAGGTCGCGCTCCCCTGCACAGAAATCCTCCCCGTCGAGGGAAGGGATGTGAGGATCATGGAAAAGTATCTCACCAAGTACAATTTGAAACCCTCTGATGCCATACACTTGGCGACCATGGAGAAAGCGGGCGTGACCAACATAGTAACCGAAGATAAGGAGTTTGACAGGATTCCCGGGATAAGGAGAATCTGGATTTAGAAACAACTCTGGTGGCTTCCCTCTGCTCCGCCCTCAGGACCCAGATTCTGTGGCTGAAATCGAAGGGAGGCGTGAATCGATCATGCTGGAGCTCTTCCCCTTGACACGGGGGGGAAGTTTTTGAGCCAAAACGGTGCGGACTGGGAAGGCACATCAAGGCAGCTAGTTCCTCACGAGCCCTTGGAAGGGAAACAGAGGTGTCGCGGGTGCTGGATGCCTCGCCCTTTCAGGCTTGGCGCTTACCCCCTCCTCGGGCTGCAAAAATAGTGTCTTGTTCCTGCAGTTATAATCAGGGGGTCTAGTTTTGGATGGCGACTAAAACCAAGCGGATAGGATATCTCAAGGTCAAAAAAGTTTTGGGCGAGTACGTAAAGGTGGACTAATCGGTAAGGGTAAAGGTCGAGCTGGTCGAAAGGAAAATACGCGACCACCGGCGAATAACTAACCAAGTACTATGCTCGAATCATGATTTCCCTCTTCCGGGAGAGGATGGGTGAAGGCAGGCGTGGCGGCTCGAGGGTCTGGAGGTTCGTCTTTCTCTCGGTTTTGTTCTTGCTTTTCACGGTGATGGTCCTCTGCCTCGTCGCGGAGATCAACGGATTTTTCGAGCGGGTTTTGGGAGAGGGGTGGCAGGCCGGGCTGGAGGCACCACTGGTGGAAGAACTTCTCAAACCGCTTGGGTTATATGTGCTGGTGGTCCTATCTTGGACCAAGCTGGGGGTCGATTTGAGATTCTCCAACCTCTGCTATGTGGTCGGATACACCGGGGGACTGATTTTTGGACTGTTGGAGAACCAGAGTTATGGAAAATTCACTGGTCTGAGGTCTCTAACCCCCTTCTCCCATGCGCTGGGGGCAGGACTGGTGGGAACAGGTGTGTACTACCTGTTGAAACGGGGAAGGTGGGGGGTGAGCAGATGGGTTTCTCTTTACCTTCTGGCGTTTGCGCTTCACGGCGCGTGGAACAATATCAATCTCGGCTGGTTCAGGTGTGTGCTTGGGTTTTCCGAATTCCTGCTCGGTTTCGCTTATTTCACTTGCTCGGTCTCTCGCCTCGCAGGATTGAAAATGAGAGCAAATTTGCGTTTACCTACCTACTTGAGCTGATTTTTACCATCATACTGGTGAAAAATTTCGTAAAAATTACCATTACGAAGGTAATTTCTCTCGGTTAAATTACCACCATAAAGGTAAAATTTTTAAAAGGAATTACCACTATGATGGAGGAGATAGAGGAGCAAACCGTATTGCGTGCACTCTACGATCAGAATCCCTGGTTTACCAGCGGTTCCGTGCCGGGGGAGTTCGTGAAGCCCCTCAAGGAGTTGGAGAGGCCCTTCAGGAGGAGGGATTTCTTCGTCCTGTGCGGGAAGCTCAAGGAGAGGGAGATTACCGCTGTGATCGGTCCCAGGCAGGTGGGGAAGACCACCACGCTCCACCAGCTCATAGATTTCCTCATCGGCGAGCAGGGGGTGGCCCCCAAGAGGGTGCTGTACTTCTCCTTCGACTACCCGCGACTGGTGGGGAAGATCTCCATAAATCAGGTGCTCGACGCTTACGCCACCGGCATCCTGCGCGAGCCGCTGGAATCGCTCAGCGCACCGGTCTACGTTTTTCTGGATGAGGTCTGCAGGGTTGAGGGCTGGAGCAGGCTGCTCAAGGGATGGTACGACCTGGGATACCCCATAAAGTTCGTCGTTTCGCACTCCTCGAGCTCGGAGGTCCTCAGGGGGGCTTCGGAGTCGCTGGTGGGGAGGATATCGCCGTTTATCATGCTGCCGCTGAAGTTCGTCGACCTCGTCAGGTTCCGCCGCCCGGATCTGGATGAAATGGTCAATCGGCTCAGCCTGAACCTGAGGCAGGCCTTCTCAGGGGCGGTGTTTACGGGAGACGTGGGGGGGCTTTTCAACCAGTTCAAGGAGGCAAGGTTGCGGCTTGCCCCCCACGAGAACCTGCTCAAGACGGTCCTTCAGGAGTACCTCCTCAAGGATGGGTACCCGGGGCTTCTGGGCGTGGACTCTCTGGCAGTCTGTGCTCAGAAGCTCAGGGACTACCTGAGTCTTACTCTCTACAAGGATGTGGTTCAAATCTTTGGGGTTAGGGACCCCCGCGTCTTGGAGGAGCTGATGGTCCTGCTGGCCGATGCCTCGTGCGGTCTGGTTGAGTACTCCAGCCTCTCCAGCACTCTATCAGTCAAGCTCGACACCGTTAGGCAGTACATGGACTACCTCGAGCAGGTGTTTCTCGTCTCTAGGGCGGAGTTCTACTCGAAAAGCAGGGCCGCCAGGATAAGGAAGCGGGACAAGGTCTACCTGGCGAATGTCGGCTTGAGAAACGCCCTGCTCGGGCAGCTGGATGAGCACCTGCTCAGCGACACCCTCGCCCTTGGAAAGGTGTTCGAGACCCTCGTGCACGAGCACTGCCGCAGGCTGCAGTTTTACCTCTCTGGGCCGAACGCCAGGGTATTCTACTGGAGGACTCCACAGGGTCACGAGGTGGACATAGTGATGGAGGTCGCCTCCCGCCCCGTGCCCGTGGAGGTTACCTCTGGGAATGAGGTCCCGTCGAAAAAGCTCAGGGGTCTGGAAGAATTCGAGAAGGAATACCATCCCCCCTTCAGTATGGTCGTAACTGGTGGCGTTTTGGAGCTTAGGGGGCAGAGGATCTACCTTCCGCTCTGGCTTTTCCTCCTGATGTGCTAGCGGGTATTGGACTTAAGTCAAATACAAAGTTCATGGTTCATGAGGATAATTCATTCACATCAACCCTTCTCTTGGGACAACAACTGTAAATGTCCAAACGAGCTTGGCGGCTATTCTTTTGCAGAATTTGACTCTCTGAAGAGAACAGTAAGATGACACACGAATCAGAGAAGTGAAAACACAAAACCATTAGGATGATAATACGCGGGATGATAATACGCGTTACTGTTGCTATTCCAAGTGACCGATATCCTAGCAAAATTGTAGCATTGGAACTCAGATAAGCAGCAATCGCAGCTGTCATATTGTTTTTCCACAAGTATACTGCTGTGAATACCGTGCCTCCAATTACTTTTCGCTCTGGATAACTTGCATGCATCCACGCAAAGGTTAATATCGAAGCCGCTATGGCCAGAGCGGAGCAAGCGATTTATAAGATGTCCTCTAAACAGAAGCTCTTCAATCGGAGGCACCAATAGCATGTCTTCAAGGTCGAAAAAGCCATTGAAGAAAATCCGCTCTCTACAACCCCTGTCAGCACTTCAGTAAAGCATCCGATGGCAAGTCCGGCAGCAATCTGCAATCCGCTCCACCTTAAACCAAGGGTCGTCAGAACTTTGAAGCATTTATCTTTACTCTCTTTAGCTACCACCAAAGGAAATCAGCTATCAACACTACAAAGACAATAAAACCATAGATTGATGCGTTGCCTACTCTGGATGATTTGAAAAGAGGCATTCCCGGAATCAAGTAGTAGAGTGGAATGAGAAGAAGAGCAATAGCTACAAAAACTACAAACCAATCGCGTGATTGCTGTTTTTTCTGCATGTATTTTGATAAGCTTTCAAACTCAAAATTCAACCATAGTTGAAAGGGAAGGTTAAAAGAAGAAAAGCGAAGAGTAGTAGTTGGAGAGAGTATAATGAGAGCAATCAAAGTCGAAACGGCGATCAGAGAGCCGATAAAGCTGGCACAGTATTTGAGAGGGAAAAAGCCTGCCCTCTTATCTAGAGGTCCTTGAATGAAAAAAGTTACAATCTTTTTGGTCATGGTCTGTGCGATACTCGCATTTTTTGCTTCAGGTTTTTACTTATATTCTAGTGAACTTGAAAGATTATTAGGCGAATACCAAGAAAATCTTGAAAGAGCATTAGAAAATCTTGAAAAAGCATTAGAAGGGGCAAGGCTTCCGCCGTATGTCGTAATTGAAAACAGGAACGCGTATATGGTCTTCAAAGCATCAGATGGAACATTGCATAACTGGACGATTGGGGCAGATGCTTTAGAAGCTCAAATACTGTATGGCTGGTATAAGAGAAGCTTTGATCTCGAATACCTTAACCTGACGGATAATAAAACCGGCGAAGTTCATAGAGTGGTAGATTTTAGACCCTTTGTCGTAGAAAATAACTTTGAGAATGTTATGCGGGATCTTTACCATGAGCTGGGAGACAACGATGAAAAGTTTATTTACGAAGTTTGGTACACGGTAACCCAGTTAACCACCTACTGCTCTGAGACGAAGGAAACTCCCCGATTTCCTCTTGAGACAATGATTGGTGGAGGGGGAGATTGCGAAGACATGGCAATATTGATAGCTAGCATGCTGAAAGCCGCACCAGCAAAATATAGAGTTGAGCTGGTTTACATGGATGCCGATAATCCAACTGATCCGAAAGAAGTAAATCACGTTCTCGTGTGGGTAGAAACTCCCAGCGGCTACAAGACTTTCGTTGATGGGACTTCGAAGACGGATATGTGCCCATTCAGAGAAATTGACGGGTGGTATCTCGAGGTTTGATTGAAAAAAGAAAGTGTGATTAGCCTTGTAGTTTTGCCCAAATTTTCAAAAGTTTCACACCGTCCCCCAACAGGCCAATGGTATCAGAAGGGTCAGCAAAGATTTTTATGTCATGAGAGAAGAAATTTCTAGCCTTTTTACTAGCCTTGATAATGAATTCTTTCACGTCTTCCCTATCTTTCTCTATTATGTTTCTATCTTGCAAAAATCTGATTTTTTCTTCATCAGTTTTCCCCTCGATTTTGCTAAGGATGTAAATGATTACTCTAGCGGCGATAAGTGCTGATGCTAGATAATCCTCTTTTTCATATTCGTTTATCGCTTGGTTTAAGTTCTTCTCATAGGCAGGATCTAGCTTAAGTGACATGTTTTGCTTTCCGGCTTTATTCCCGACCTCCCAAATCATGCAAAATGCGGAGGTGATGAAGAAACATGCCCACGTACATAGGCCTGGACGTGCATCTATGTGAATCGCGAGGGTTTTTAATCGTTTCGGTGAATTTTCTCTATCACCTCCATTTTTGTGGGGCAAAGTACGCATGCATCTATTCGTGGTCTTGGCCACACTATGGTTTGCGTTCGAGGGCCCTCAATCACAAGCTCGCGGTCAAAGCCGCAGCACGTCCAACGAGGTACCCCTTGCCCCACTTGGTTTTCCCCTTGGAATTGGGGGAGCATGTTATTCATCCCGCCTCTCATCGATGGTTTGAGAGGCGGACTTCTTAAAGCCGAGCGATTCTTCATGCCATCACCTGAACAGCTGCCATGCCACAGCCATGGACGAGCAGGGAAGGATCCTAGCCCAGGAGAGGCTCGGCCCCAGCCCATCCGAGGCCCTTGGGTTCGTGAGGGGGTTCAAGGACCCGGTGATAGCCATGGAGGCATGCTACTGCTGGCAGCCCATCTGGGACATCCTCGAGTTCGAGGGCTACGAGCTGAAGCTGGCCCACCCGACCAGGACGAGGCTCATAGCAGAAGCGAGGGTGAAGACGGACGCCTTAGACTCGGAGAGGCTCGCCCACCTCCTCCGTGCCAACCTGCTTCCGACCGCCTACGTCCCTCCCAGGGAGATAAGGGAGCTCAGGGAGCTCGTGAGGCTCAGAGTCGCACTGGTAAGGGAGAGGGCGGCCCACAAGGCTAGACTGAGGGCAGAGCTGGCCAAGAGGGGGATAAGGTTCACCAGCCCCTTCACGAAGAACGCTAGAGCCTTCCTGCTCTCCCTCGGGGTCAGGAGGATCGAGGAGAGCCTGTGGATGATAGAGGTCTTGGGCAGGAGGATAAGGAGCCTCGACGCGGAGCTGAGGAGGAGAACGAAGGGGAGGGAGGAGGTGAGGCTGCTGCAGACCATTCCAGGGATCGGGGAGTTCTCCGCCGTCGCCATCCTGGCGGAGGTAGGGGAAATCGGAAGGTTCCCGACGCCCGAGCACCTCTGCTCCTATGCGGGCCTCGTTCCGAGCGTGCACCAGTCCGGGAACAGCAGGTACTACGGGCACATAACCAAGCAGGGGAGCTCCCTCCTCCGCTGGGTGATGCAGGAGTGCCTGTGGGCCCACCTGAGGGAGGAGACCTACATAACCAGGTTCTACCGGAGGCTCGAGTGGAGGAAGGGACCCAAGAAGGCGGCGACGGCTGCGGCGAGGAAGCTTCTGGCGGCAGTCTGGGAGGTGCTTTCCAGGCGCGAACCCTTTAACGCTAAGGGGGGCAGGTGACCTCGGGTATGTATTTGCGGCCCAGACCGCGTTAGCTTAAGTGAGGCACCGGAAAGGGCGCCCAAGTATCATGCTGCGGCCAAGACCGCGAATGGATAATTGCGCCATTGCCCCCTTAAAAGCCGGCGAGCAAGTATAAAGGGAAGGCGGGCCGGAAAGCAACATGGATAATGGTTACTTCTGCTATTTCGGCACGTAATTTGTTGAGCTTATCCGCATCTTCTGGCGAGATAGGGGTTAGTAGGGATCTTAAAGCACCGATTACCCCGTCACACTCTATAGATACCTGACGCAAAACACCCTTTGCCTCGCCCAAACTGTTTGGAGGGGAAAAGTATGGAATAGAAATTTTTAAAATCCCATGAACCTCAGTCCTACAGTTGTTATATTCATCTAAAATCATTTGCACCTCTTTTATCTTCTGTTTTTCCAGCTTTTCTATTTCGGCTATCCTATCCCAATCAGGTAAGCTTGATGCTTTAACTCGGGCGTTCTCGAATTCGCTTAAGGTATTATAAATTTCTCTTGTATGGGCTTTCATGCCTTCGAATTTCTGCAAGAGGCCGGCAGCTTTTGGTTCCATCCTATGTAATAAATTCTATCGGTGCTTTAAAACTTGACGAAAACGAAAACGACCCTAATTCTCGACTGACCCCAATTCGATTTTCGGGGGTTTCGGTCAAAAGTGAACGGGGAAAGGATTGGTTGGTAGGGGAGAGAGGAAAGGGGGATTTTGTGTTCGCCGTTGTATAAACTCCGAATTTGGCCAAAAAGAGCGTGCTGGGCTGGGATGGTATATCTTTGGGGTGCAGGATGCAAAAATTGTAAAAAAAGTGAATTTTAACGGATAAGGGAAAATTTACCACCGTAGCGGGAAAGAATGGGCTTGGTAGGTAGGCAAGTTTATAGGTTGGAGTTTCCCGGTAAAGTTTCCCGGCAGTTTCCCAAAAGTTTCCCGGTTACCGGGAAACGGTTTCCCGGCCTGAAATCATCTCCCCTCCAGACGTGATGGACCAGAGCCCGAACCCAATAGTCAATGCAACATAGGCGGTTCGGTACCAGAATTCCGGCTCGCCGACGGAAGATTTGATCCAGAAGGGCGTCGCTGCCGCCGCAGCGGCGATGGTTGCCATCCCTGAGTACACAAGGATTCTGCCTAGATCGGGATGACCGCCGGTCAGAATCAATCTAGTTGATAACCACAAAAGGAGGCAGGAAACGAGGAACGGTGAAAGGAAACGCAGCGCATCGAAGGGGATGGACCAGACCAGGGAGGGGAGGATGAAGAAGAGGATGGTAAACCAGCCCGTCCCTATTCCCAGCCAGAAGACGTGAGAGAAGGGCCTCAGGTTCTTTTCCGAGACTTTTTTGATTTCTTTGGGCTTCTCTAGGGGTTTCTCAACCTTTTCTATCTCTTTCGTTTTCTCTTCCGGTTTTTCCTCTTTTGGTATTAGTTCCTCTTTTTTGAGGAGTTCGTCAAATTCTGGGGTCCATGGGCCTAGGTAGATCTCCTCGTTTCCCTTCCTCATCCTCGCGTACGCCTTTCCCTTCACCACGTGCTTCCGGAGGCTCCATCCCTCCTGTAAAAGCCTCTTAGCCCGCTCGAGCGGAGTTTCCCCAGTCTCGTTTTCCATTGGCTAATCAGTTTCCCGGTAAAAAGCGGGAAACCGGGAAACTCACCGGGAAACTTGCAGGAAGGGAAACCTTTTGGAAAAACCCTCTCAGGAAACGCACTTTTAACTGACGTTTTTAGCCATGTTGCAAACTCTCTTCAAATAACACTTACCACACTCCGGCTTTTCTTGATGGCAGTAGTTTCTGCCTATCAACCATAGAGGAGTATCAATCCATGCTGGAAACTCGGGATAAACCCTTCTCCCAAACTCTTTTAATTCCTTTTCGGTAGCCTCCTTCTCTTTCCCGATTATTCTTCCCACCACTCTTATACAGTGAACATCGGGGGGAATGGATATTTTCTCTAGCTCCCGCAGCTTCTCTTTTGGATACTTTCTTTTCCATTGGTCGGCGAAAGGATCGAGCCAACACCATTTCTCGGTTCGCATTTTTCGGTATTCTACAGCAATGGCGAAATCCTTTGTTAGCATGAGAGCTTTTTTCTTTCCGATTTGCTCTAGGCTTAGCAAATTCTCGTATATCTCGAACGCGGAAGTCGAGGATGTGAACAAATTTTCAACAGATCCCCAGCGATCGAGAATCTCCCGAGCATTGTGGACGATTGCTTTTCCCATGTTTTTTCCTCTAGGACCGGGAGGGAACTTGCGGGGATCGACGGACTTTACATTTTGAGGGGTTAGAGGCTTTCCTCTTAGGATTGTATATTTGATAATTAGCGGGATTGACCAAGCGATTTCCGCCCTAAACTGCCCTTCATCGTATATCGCTCCAATGATTGGTGCCATGGGATCGCGTCCTTCGGTATAGAGTTTTCTTAGCTCTTCCCATTCTTCGAACGGACTCTGGTCAAGTTTACGGCGAATCTTCTTGTCTGTAAGAATCCGCCTAAGCGTCGCCCACCTTTGTGACTTATTTTCCATTCCCAGGCCACTCAATAATGATTTTCCTCGTTTTGCTTAGTTTAGATTTGTCCTCTACTGAAGGTGGAGAGAATGGATCCTCATTGGGAGGGAAGAAAGACCTTATCTCATCCATTTCTCTCAGTGCCCAAAGAATCGGTTCAGTGAACTTACCAGCAGTTTTGCCGTATTCTACATGTTCTCGTAGATGACCCCAGAATTCTTTGACCATCCCGGTGAAAGTTAGGATTATTATTCCCTCGTCTTCAAGTGACCTTATCTTTTCCCTATCTTTGTTGGGGTTCTCTGCTACGCAGAAAGCATAAGCCTTGTCTACTTTCACTACCTTATACTCTTCTCGCACATATTCTTCTGCCCGTTTTAATTCTTCCATGATTTTTCGCTTTTCCTTTCTGCAGTGCTCATCACAGCTCACAACAATAGCTTCGTTTCCTCTGATGCCAACCACATCTATGTCGCTCCATCTAGCCTGTTTAGTACCTTTTCGTTCAATTTTACATTCTACGTGAGCACGCGTGAGATAATGCTTGACATACCTAAGGTAAGCGGCTACAAACTCTTCAAACGCTTCTCCTGCAAATGGCATTTCACAATTGATACACAAATATATATCTTGAGAGAACTGCCGGGAAACTTGTGGGAAACCAACCGGGAAACTGTGCCTAGCTGATTTTGCGCTTCTTCGCACCTCTCTTTTTCCTCGTCCGGCGATCTCGGACTCGTTCAGCAGGTTCTTCTGCAGCATCACTTTCCATCTCTCGTCCACAGCCGTAGCATGGCAGGCCTGCTTGTGGAGTCGAGTCCTACCTCACAGGGGCATGTTTTTCACCACCTCCGTCCTTTTTATATGCTGCGGAGGTGTGACTAAAAGCACAGAATCAGGCATGATATACGGGGAATCACCCTGGAAACTGTTGGGAAACCGCAAACGCGGAGGCAGAACCCTACGAAGGGTTTTCGCATATCGCTTTGTAGTTAACCTTTTAGGCGGAAGAGGTAACCCTTACCTTTCTCGTTCAGTATTTTGACAAGCTTCCCTAGGAAGTCCCGCCAAGGCATTTTTCCAAGCAGCCATTCCCCAGGGTATGTATAACTGGCCAAACGCATAAAGCTTCGATAGTCTAAATTGCAGGCACTAAGCTTGTTTTTCCAAGCCTTCCAAATTGGCGAGAGCCAGATTTTTGTGCACTGCCACGCCACGTAGTCTGCTACCCTGTTTGGATTTCTTATGAATAAGGTCGCAGTCTCCCTTTTCTCTTTGACGGACTTTTGTTCGCGGTCTGGTTCGGGAACGGAATCGAGTTCTATTACCTTAGTGGTGCGCTCCATCATTAAACAGCGCATATGAATAAAACAGCGAAGGGCTCATGCATATGATTAGGAAGTTTGTTTGGTTTTCTCCAGCAGATTCTTTCGGTCGGACAGTATGTTTCTCCTTTTTAAGGGGTCTCCACTCAATACACCCTGTGAGCACGAAAGACAACAACCCGCGAAAGGACCTTGGCATGCAAGAGAAAACAGAAATCGACTCTTGGAGTCTGTCCTCTCCAGGGGTGGTTTGAAATGGGGGTCACCATCCACTACTGCCTAGGGGCCCGGGACGGGAACGCGGTTGAGAGGGCCCTAGATCTCGCAGAACTGATGGCTAGGAAGTGGGGGATGAAGGCAGAGAGGAAGGCGCCTAAATGGCTCATTATTTGGCCCCATCCCGAGGCGGAAACCCTAGAGTTCTACTTCCACTTCAAGAAGGCAAAAGAGGAGGCACTGCTTGGGAAACTCAAGCGACTAACCCAGGGGGAACTCGAATGGCTGATGAAGGAGCTGAACAACCCACTTGCCAACAAATGGGTGTGTTCGGGGTCCTGCAAGACCCAGTTCGCCGGGGTGGATGTTCACATGCAGGTGGCGGAAATCCTCAGGTTGGTGGCCTCCTTCATGTCCTATGTGGAAATCGACGACGAGGCGGATTACTACGAAACCCGTAACTTGGTTCAGGCAGCGCAGGCAATGAATATATGTGATGAAATCATCGGGACAATCGCTGATGGGCTTCAAAAGGCTGTGAGGGCTGAGGTAACCCGGCATTAGATAAACACAGTTATCTCTCCTATTGGAAGGATTTCGAAGTCTCGAATGATTCAATCCCTCGAGAAGTTCAAAAGAGACAAGAGGAGCATTGGCCGGTTTTCAGGTTTTTACTGGCAAGTCTAGTTTTGTAATTCATGGAGAGGGAAATAAAAATCCAAGATGAGATAAAGAGAACGATTGAGCAGATAATCGAGAAGAGATACAGGTTTGGGGGAGAGATGGACATCACGCGAATTGAGAGGGATTATCCCGTGGACAGTGGGAAAGCCGATCTCGTTATATTCCGTGCAGGTGAGATTCCCTTTCTAATCATTGAGACCAAGAGGAAGGGACCAAGGACTGGAGAACTCTTCAATCCCCTGAGTCGTTCTGGTGTTGGACAGGTCCTTTGCTATGCTTATGAGTTTAAGCAAAGGCATGGGAGGGTTGTACCCTTCGTCTCCTTTGCAAGCCCTGAAAAGATAGCGATTTTCAGGGTGCCTGAAAACGTCGAGGACTACATTGATAAGGAAGCATATAAGAGGAGGAAGTACGAGGAAGTTATCCCCTCCCATCAGTACAGGAGGCTTATTACCGAGCGCCTGAAAATATTTGAAAGGCTCTATCCAACCGAGGAATTTTGGTGCAGTTTACTCGAGAGGTTAGCTCAGGAACTGGTTGGAAAAAAAATCGAGAAGGTCGAGATTACGGATGCCCTCATTGGAGTCTGCAGGGACTTCGTTGAGAAAGTATCGGATCTCATAAAACCCTTGGTTTTCAGGGAACTGTCCGGAAAAGGAGCGTTCCGAATCATGGTCGAGAGGGAGGGGATTGAGCTGAAGCAGGAAAATCTGGAGCAAGTAGCCTCAAACCTTTCGCGCATGATGGCATACGTCCTCCTGAACAAGATCATTTTCTATAAAATCATTGCAGGAGCTTTTTCGCTGTCCCGATTTTATCTTCCCTCCTCCCTTACACCTGCTCGGGTGAGGGAGGAACTGCAGAAGTACTGGAGGGAGGCAATAAGAGCTACGGGTGACTTTGAGCCCATTTTCAGCACAGGAATCTATGACCAAATCCCCATACCAGAGGACCCCTCCTTTGTCGATCTGATAAATGAATTCGTCATAACCATCGAACCTGTCGATTGGGCGGAGCTCGGAGAAAAACTGGGCTACATGTATGAGAAGCTGATTCCAGCCGAAGAAAGGCATCAGCTCGGGCAATTCTATACGCCTCCATGGGTTTGTGAACTGATAACCAGATGGTGCATCAGAAGTCCGAACGATGTTGTCCTAGATCCAGGTTGTGGAAGTGGAGGCTTCCTCCTGAAGGCTTATGAGGTCCTGAGGGAGAAAAAGGGGGCATCAAGCGTATACGGGATGGTAAGCAGGGAGATTCACGAGCAGATTTTGAACCAGCTTTATGCCTTTGACATAAACCACTTTCCCGTCCACCTAACCTCCATGGCCCTCGCCATGAGAAACGTTAGGACCCCCTCCGCAAAGATAAACGTCATTCCAGCCGACTTCTTTTCCCTTAGACCGGGACAAACAATGCTTTCGTACTACTCGATAGAGACCGAAAAGGCTGGAGAAGTCAAGAGAACTTTTGTCATACCACTTGTCGATGCAGTTATAGGGAACCCTCCCTACACGCGATGGACGGAAATCCCAGAAGAGACGAAAGAACTCAT
>Ga0209225_1003195_pt1 | contig 13933 bp, 12 predicted proteins | sample WasSprMetagenome_FD_184732 | JGI IMG/M metagenome (GOLD analysis project Ga0209225, IMG submission 184732) | Sulfidic aquatic microbial communities from Washburn Spring, Yellowstone National Park, USA - WS (SPAdes) (version 3) | ecosystem: Environmental > Aquatic > Thermal springs > Hot (42-90C)...
ACTAATACAGGCAGGGTTCAGCTTTGTATGTGAAAAGGACGGGCTGCTGTTCTTTAGGAAGCCAAAGTGAAAAGGGTCGCTGGTTGAGTAAAACTATGGAAAAAGCGCCGCCGGTCGGACTTGAACCCACCGTAACGTGGCGAAATCTCCCGCAAATCCCCTCTTTTTCTGTTTTACCCTTTAATAGGTGTTTCTCGTGCTTTTAAGGTTTGATTCTGAAGTTTCCGAGTTTCTTTCTGTTTTAAAGTTTGGGACGCATAATGTTTATGGTCGTGGTTTGGCGGTTTTTCAGCTGTTTTACTCAGCTCAGGGTTCGATAAAGGATTTTCTGGACCGCGTTGAGCATGATAGGCTTCTGCCAAGAAGTCAGAGAACTCGTATAGATCGTGTTACACTTAACAATTTTGTCGCTTGGCTTCAGAATAAAGGCTACTCTCCTAAGACTATTAGAATTTACGTTGGCGCTGTTCAAAGCTTAGCAAAATACTTTGACATTCCCATAAGCCTACGTTATGTGCAATTGCCGCTAGCCCAGCCGGTAAACAAGAAACACCCTTGGACCATAGAGGAAGTAGGCGAGTTTATAGCCTATATGGACAAGCTATTGTATAGGAGCATTGCAGCATCAATAGTTCAAAGCGGTTTAAGCGTGTCAGACCTTCCGTCCCTAACTTATGGAGATATCAAGGAAGAGTTTGAAAAGGGCACTACGCCCATATGCCTAAGCTTAACACGAAAGAAAACAGGCGTATCATTCATAACTTTTCTGGGCAGCTGGTCTGTAAAACTTCTCAAGGATTATTGGCCCATGAAAAGTTGGATAACGAGACGCCGATTTATAACGTGTCTTCAAGGGTTGTACACGCATACTTCCGCAAAATCGCTCTAAAGTTTGCTGACAATTTTAAGGGCAGAAACCCCTACAGCCCCCACTCGTTAAGGGCTGCTTTCCGCACTTTCCTAAGCGATCATAAAGTCGATCCACTATACATAGAATATTGGATGGGACATGCACTGCCGGAACAACAGGGCGCATACATAAACAAAAGCGTTGAAAGCTGGCGGCAAACCTATAAAGAACAGGCGGAACCATGGCTAACACCACCACAATACAAGAACAGCGTCATTTAGCAGCGACTAACAGAAGTGGATCACATGCGCCATGAAAACGGCGTTAAGACTACATGTTGTGAAAGAACTCGTGATGTTGAATTTATAGCTTGCAAATTTTTGAGTATCACAATATGATTTGAATTTATTTCGGCTCCAAAAAGTTTGCCAAAGTCAAGTGTACTGTATGTGAACTTCGGTCATTTTAAAAAAAGGTTAGCGTATTAATTATCATATTCTAACTTTTGCCAGACTATGTCATTGCATCGTAACCTCTTTTTTACATATTCAAGCAGAATTTGCACGTTTAGAGGTTTGCAGCTGTAAACGTCTAACGTGAAGAATTTATGTTTATTCCAGCTGTAAAAGGCTATTCCGGATTCTGCCCACGCCATAAAGCCTCCTATGCCGTGATGGATTAATGAAAACTTATCTGGAGAGAAAATAAATGGACCTGCTATAACTTTCATGCCTAGAATTTTGCTAATTCCAATTAAGAAATTTTTAAGGAAATTCTCGCTTATCCTTGCTTTATAAAATCCTTCTACGATAAGCCTCTCGCGATGTATTTCAGGTTTTAAGTTTTTCATTTTGGCGCCTCATATGTTATAAACTAATAGGTACGCATAAATATTTCATGGCTTGAACAATTAAATGTGGGGGTATGCACTATTAAACTTTTAGCAAGCGTCACGAATGAAGATGAAGCAAGAGAGGCATTGAAGGGAGGGGCTCATATAATAGACGTAAAGAATCCTAAGGAAGGATCATTAGGAGCTAACTTTCCAAGAGTTATAAGAAGGGTTAGGGAGGTTGTACCAAGAAACGTTGAGGTAAGTGCGACGATTGGCGACCTGCCTAACCTTCCAGGGACGGCTTCTTTAGCGGCTTTGGGAGCAGCATTTTCAGGAGCAGACTATGTTAAGGCTGGGCTTTTTGGCGTGAAAAAAGCTTCTGAAGCTTTTTACTTGCTTCGGGAGGTTTGTAGAGCCGTCAAAGAATACAGTCCATCTGTAAAGGTTATAGCTGCAGGCTATGCCGATTATAAAAGCGTGGGTTGCCTAAATCCCTTGAAGCTTCCGGATGTGGCTTATGCTGCCAAAGCCGATGGGGTAATGGTAGACGTTAAAATGAAGAGTTCAGGGAGTAACGTTTTCAGTTTTCTCGGCATAGCAGAGCTGAAAAAGTTCGTGGACAAAGCGCACGAATTAAACTTAATCGCTGCCATAGCTGGCTCCCTGAGCAAGGCGGATGTCCCTTCAGTATACGGTTTAGGGGCTGACATAATAGGGGTTAGAGGGGCTATCTGCGCCGGTAAAGATAGGCTTAACGGCACCGTCCAAGCAGAGTTGGTCTACGAATTTGTAAAGGAGATCAATCAATGCGTGAAAGGCCGTTATGGAATGATACACGTGTAAACTGATTTTCTATTTGCGAGAATTGCACAAACCCTTTCAGGATGCATTCCGTTAACCACGTAACAGTTCAACTTGAACTTTATGAGAAGGTTAGGCAAGGCTTTATCAACGCTTGTCCGTTTATTCCAGCTGAGAAGCTGCTTGGCTGTGAGTTGCTTAACAAGTTTGGCATCAGGATTTTTCCTTGGATTATCTTCGTATATTCCATCAACATCTGTAACCAGTACTAATTTTTCGGCTTTTAATACTCCAGCTATATAGGCAGCTATCGAGTCTGATGTTACGTCCCACGAGTGTTCCAGAGGATCCTCGCAAAAAATATATTGGGAAGGCAAAATTATAGGCAGTAAGCCCTGCCTAGCGCTTTTTACGTCCTCTAAACAATAGCATACCTGAGAGTTTGGCGTTATGTCAGATAGGAACAGTCCATATTGGTCCATAGCCAAAACGGCCATTTTATGGGCGGTGGTTTCAGACAACTTCCATTCTTCATCAACCTTTCTCACCATATCAGCGAAAACTCCTCCTCCGGGCACAACTGATATTTTATGTGTTTTGGCGAGGGACGATAAAGTCTTACATAAGGCTTTCAGCTCAGATGGATGCTCGATCAGGCTTCCTCCAACTTTTAAAACTGCCTCCAAGATAGCTCCCTTCCCAAAAGCCTAGTTGCCACCATCAGCGCTACGCCAACGCATGGAGACGCCAAAGCAGCTTCCACGCCTAAAAGCTCGCCTAAATCAACTATTTTTTTAAATCCAGCCGCTTTAGCCGCTTCAAATGCTAAAAATCTTCTTCCCAACCCTGTGACAACAATAGGGAAATCCGGCCTCACAATGGTTTTAATTCTCCTGCAGACCTGCTTCAAGCCCTCAGAAATCTGCTCCACCTGCTTTCGGTACACGTATTCAGCTATTTTCACTATTTCATCCTCGCTTAACATTTCAATGTCTGCGCATACAACTCGGGCAAGCCTTGCTAGGGCTTCAGCCCTACTTTTCCCCCTGCCGTCAGCCGTATCAACGCTGAAGTCTTCCTCTTTAATGTTGCCTAAAATGATGTGAACATCCCCTGAGGTTGCGAACAGCTCAGAGGAAATCTTCGCTACTCCACCTTTAGCTGGTACGGTGTTCACTATGGCTGCAATATTAGTCCTTAAAGCTCCCGTATACACGAGTTCGCCGTTAATAAGTTTCTCTAAATCGTTTCTCCCTTCAGCCGCGATTTTACCCCCGATTATTGGGATAATGCTTGTGGATGTGCTGCCAACGTCTATCACAATGCAGTCACTGAACATTTTTGAAACCATCCAGCCCGTAGCCACCCAATTTGCAGATGCCACATGCAAAGGCTTTAATCTCGCCTCTTCGCATGAAACAAAGTTTGCATATATATCCAACACGAAAATTTTCACGTCTCGAAAAGCTTTTTCCACGCTGTCAAGGATATGGTTAACGCCCTCCCTCTTCGTTTGAAAAGCGTCGGAAAGCTCCGCCGTCATTGTGACGCCGACTGCATCTAAGGTTGACTTTTCAGCCACTTTAGCTTTAAGCCTTTTAAGAAGGACTGGAAGTTCGCTCCTATTCCTTTTCCAAAATGGAAAATATTCAACGGCAACTCTAACAGTTTGAACCGCATCGTTTTCCGCTCTAATAAAGGCGGTTTTCGTATTTGCTCCGCCAATGTCAAAGCCAATTACGCTGACCATCTCCATCATGCCCTGCAAATCACTTCAAGCTTCCTTTTAACTTTGTAAGCTTTGAGCCTTGCGCCTTCTAATTTCTCAGAAGACGAAACCAGAAGGGCATAGGACTCTGCACCAAGAGGAAATGGAGGGGAAAACACATCCTCCAACTCATATACACGCCTTAACGCATCGATTCTTGGAGGGTTCACCTTTACCTTAAAGAAGAACGCGTATCCTGAGGCTTTAGCTTTCTCCAGTATTTCGCCATTAATAACAGAGTTTAAAATTGCATTTGCAGGGTTAAAGCCTAACACCCTTCTTAATCCAACATATGATGTAGTGAGCCTAGGATTAATTTCCATAACAACGGGGCTGCTGCTGGTTAAGACTAGATCAACACCAACATAGCCTCGGAGACCCTTAAAACACTTAACGGTTAAGCACGCTGCTTTGAAGGCTTCTTCCTTTTGTGGATGGTTAAGGGGCACTATTCCACCTTCGTAGATTGAACTTGATTTTGGAGAAGCCAGCCTCATCAACTGGGCGTTTAAAGTTAGAGGCGTAACGTGTTCACTGTCACATATTAGGCTCACACTTGCAGGAGTGCCCCTAACGAACTGTTGGATCAGAAAGAAATCTTCGGAAGATGCATCCTTAACCTTTTTAACAGCCATTTCTATTTCCTCATCACTCCAAACTATGCTTAACCCTTCGGATCCAACGCCCACCATCGGTTTGAAAACGAGCGGGAAACCAAGCTCCCTTGCTAAGCTTTCAATTCGTCTAATATCCTCTTGAACGTTAACAGGTATGGTTTTTGGAACAGCTATTCCAACGCGTTTCAACGTTTCATAAACGTTTAACTTGTTTGAAGAAGCATCAATCGCTTCGGAGCTACAATTGATAGTGATACATCCAAGCCCTTCAACATTCTCCACAATTTTCCACAATATACCGTTTGACTCAGGGGCAATAACATAAACGGCATCAACGCTGTCGCACATCTTCCTCAATTTTTCAGTTAAATTGTCGATACTTGAAATGGAAATAATCTCATCAGCTTGAAGCGGCGGATTAAACATTTTAATCCTTGAATCCAAGAACGTTACAACATGATGCCCAAGCGCTTTGAAGTCTGCTATCAAAGCTCTAAGCATTGCAAAGCCTTCACATAAAACTCCTGCTTGGAAAGCCTGCCTAGAACTTCCACCACCACATAAATGTTCATAGATAAGAAGCCTCAACCTTTATCTCCTCCAACACTAACTATATTTAAGGGATTAATTTGAGAATTGTTCCAGTTATAGACGTTTTGGATGGTATAGTTGTTCATGCTGTACGAGGTGAAAGGGATAAGTATAGTCCCTTAAAGAGTGTTCTCTGCAAATCTACGGATCCTGTCAGTGTTGCTAAAGCCTTCAAAAATATGGGTTTCACAGAGCTTTACATTGCTGATTTAGACGCAATAATTGGAAAACGGTTTGACCCTGAAATTTTGAGGCGAATAAAAAATGAAACAGGTTTCGCCATAATGGTTGATGCAGGCATAAACACAATTAAAAAAGCTCGAATTCTCATCGACGCAGGCGCCTCAGAATTAGTTATTGGAACCGAAACCTTGAGGGATTTTCAGTTCGTTGAAAAAGCCCTGAAAAGCTTCCGCACCGAAAAAGTGGTTGTAAGTATAGACATTGCAGAAAATAAAATCCTATCAAAGTCAATACTCATAAAAAAATATAAGCCGACAAAGTTTGCAGAAGCTTTAGAGAAAATGGGAGTTGCAAAAGCGATAATCTTAGATCTCAGAAGAGTTGGATCAGAGCAAGGGCCAAACCTGGCCTTAGTGAAAGAAGTTGTTGAAAGAACAAGCCTCGAGGTTTATACGGGCGGCGGAATACGCGGTATAGCAGATTTAGAGGAGCTCAGAAGAATAGGCGTTTCAAAAGCGCTTGTAGCAACAGCCCTTCATAAAGGCATCATAACTCCTGAACATTTAAAAAGCAGGAAATTCTTGTAAATGTTGTAAAATTTAATAAGATGTAGTGTTTTCCTTATTAACTTGCCAAATCTGGAGCTTTTTAGTAAAAGTTTCCTTCCAGTAGCTTAACAAAGGACCTTCAGCAAAGTAGATAGTTGAACAGCAGATGTCCAAATACACTCAACGCCTCTTTATACTACCTAAAGAAATCATTAGACCAATTAATAGTTAAACCATAAGAATGAAATAGTAAAAGTTCAATAGCATGTCTTTCTAAAAGCGAACTGTTCATTTGGCTGTCGCATTGTAAATGCAAAAGCACTTAGCAGTTACTAGATATGAATATCTTACCAGGATGCAAATGTACATAAAAAGTATCAGATTCTGCAAAAGTGTGAACGCTAATTTGTCCTTTATGATTTCTATCAATGTTCTGGATTATTTTGACGACTTTTCCGTCAACTCTGATTCGTAAAACTTCTAGTGATGCTGTTGATCGCCACTTAAGTGGATTTTTATCCCAACACTTATACAGACTTATTATCTCAGACATAATGAATTGATTTTATTTAAGATGACCTTTTAAAATTTTGCATAATCCTACTTAAATTATTAAATCTTTGTGCTGATCCGGATTGATATTTATTGGCTTTTGAAATGTTTAAATTTTAAGGGTGAATTTTATTACGCGCATCAATTTGAATCCGCTTTTGAAATTGTTCTGTAAACTTTGGATACTATTTTGGATGCTTTTTCAATGGCGTAGTTTCTGCTAGTAGAGAATACCTGAACCGTACATATAGGATTACCTTCATTAACTATTATCCCTGGGCAAGGGATGTCAAATAAATGGTTTATTCCGCTTAAATCAGGGATCATGCTTTTTCTTTTCGCAAAAATTATCATTTTCACGGCGTATCCTCTAGGAGGAGGGATTTTTTCCGGTAATTTTCCATTACAAGCATGAATGTGTTGCTCCACTAAATTTAAGCCTGTAACATATTTAACAAGTTCAAGAGTTCCCTGGAATCTAGGATTCACCTCAATCAGATACGGTTCATTATCTGTTCCAATAACGAAATCGAACCCGTTTGATCCTACAAGTTTGAGCTTTGTTCCAAGCGTAAGAGAAATCTCTTTGATTCTGTAAAGTGTTTCATCGTTTGCTTTTAAAGGTACTATATTCCCGCAATAGCGAAATGGAGTAAACGCTCCAAGTTTCTTTAAACCAATTAACTGCTCGTTAATGCTAACAATTACACAGCTAGTCCCGTTGCCGAGGATAGATGAACTTGCATTAACTCCTCTAATATACTCTTGCACCAAAACTTCTCCATTTTCACCAGCTACATCAATAAAGTTCTTTTTTATCTCTTCAGGTGATCTTCCAAATCTAATTCGAAAGCCGCCGCTACCTTTTGTAGGTTTAAGCACCACGGGTAAACCTATGTTTTTAGCTATTTCAATAGCTTCTTTTGATGATTTGGCTTTTTCAGTTTTAGGAAATCTTATTCCTTCCTTCTTTGCAATGGAAAAAAGTTTTTCCGGATTTCTTACTATGTTTAGCTTTTCAGGTGAATTTCCGAGTACAGGGGCTATATGTTGTAGTTTCGTCCATAAGTCTGGCCTGTCGTCTAATCCGCTTCCGACAAGAATAAAATCAATTTTATTCACATGGCTGGCTGCTTTTTCGGCTAAGTCAACAAGCATTTCAGAACATGGTTTAGTAAGATTAGAACAAGTCTGACCACTATGTTTTTGTGGAAAAACAGCGAAAAGGAAGTCGGCGCATCCTCTAATATCAAGATCACCCCAATAATCTATTGCTATAACTCTGAAACCAAGCTGTTTGCACATACATGCAATTGGGCGAATATTAAATCCCACAACCATCACAGCACTTTTCATAATAATTCACTTAAAATCTGACAATAAAAATGTTTATCAACATAAAAATGAAGGCTGAACAGCGCATCTTATGCAAAAAGTAGGGATATCAAATAACATATTATTCAATGAGTTTCCCTACCTTTGCCAACATTTCTGCTACGTCGAGCATATCCAGTTTCTCTAGGCATTTTCGAGTTTGCCAGCTTGTCTGCTTATCCCATTCCAAGAGTTCGTAGAACCTATCTAGCATCCTTTCAAATTTTTCCCTATCAAGTTTTTCTCCTTTGTATGGTCCAGATGGAACAGGCTCCTCTAAGAAACGTCTATGGGGTAAATCATCTTTGCGAGTGAAGCCTACATGTATTGTGTTAAAGGCTTTCTCAAGGTTATATGACCGTAGCCCTAGAAGCATGAGATCGTCCTCAGATAGTTCTACTCCAAGAGCATAGCGTGCTAATTCTGCAAAATCCGACGGCATAAGTGCGCGTGGAATACCGTTTTCCGTTCCTGCTCCATATGAACAAAATCCTAGAATATCCTCAACTTCCTTGGCTTTTAACTGCCAGAAAACAATATCCGGGACATCATTGTATGAGAGATGGTCGTACTTAACGCCAGGACCATATGCCAAATATGTATGGACCGAACCCCGCATGTGTCTTCCTCCTATTGGAGATGTGCAACATCCAAGAGCCCACCCCTTTGATATTCTATAAGGATCAGCTGAGTCTTGACCTTTCTGGTGGATAGCAAATTCATCCGACCCCTTCCCTAGCTTTTTAGAAGCTTCTACAACGCCATCAGCCAGTAAATTACCAAATCCCTCTCTGTAAGCCAATTTTCTTTGCATCTCCAGCATTGCATCCGCATTTCCCCACATGAGCTCTAATCCACCAGTGTCCTCTTTAGAGATCAAGCCTTTTTCATAACATTCAAAAGCCCAACTCAAAACCACTGAAGAATTATCTCCATCCAAGCCCAAACGATTGCATTCGATATGATATTTGAGAGCAGCAGCTGGATCGTCCACATCCATTCTACCAGGCCAATAGAACGAATTAACCCAGAACCCATTTCCCTTCGTCCCTTTGAATCTTCCGTCTTCTATTTCTGAGAATGGCGTACATCCCACGGGGCAGTTAAAACAAGCATAAATCTTCTTTCTATATTTAAATACACTGCATATCTTCGTTCTTCTTTCACGTGGCCAATAGTCTTCCCTAGAGTTTTTAGCAGTAAAAAGAGTATCCCAAACTGGATCATGAACCTTTGCGTCTGTAAATAGGCATCCCGCCAAAGTTTTCTCGCGGAAGGGTTTCGCAAAACGATTCTCAAGTATTTTCCTAAACGCCTTTCCAACAGCTTCCATAAATTTTTCCGGTTCAGCCACCTTAATTGATCCATGTCCACGCACAGCTATCGCTTTTAACTTTTTATCTCCCATAACGCACCCTAATCCACATCCGCCGGCTGAACGACCATATTCTGCTATAATTCCTGCAGCCTTTACCCTATTTTCGCCAGCAGGTCCTATGCAAATAACTTTTGTTCGTTCGTCGCCGTGTTCTTTAAGCAGCATCTCTTCTACATCATCAGTTGTTTTCCCCCAAATGAAGCCAGCATCTCTTATTTCCGCTTTTCCATCTTCTATCCATAAATAAACCGGTTTTTCAGCTTTCCCAGAGATTACTACATGGTCAAATCCAGCGTATTTTAATTCTGCACCCCAATGTCCGCCGAAATTAGACGAACCTTTCCCATTGTTATAAGCGTTTTTTGAGTCAACAGACGTTCTGCAAGCTCCAGGCGCCAACGTGCCAACTAAGCACCCTGTGCCAAAGATAAGAAGATTTTCAGGATCCGACCACTTAGTTTCAGGCTTCATTTCGCTAAGCATAATCCATGTGCTAATCGCCCTGCCACCCAACCATCTTTTTGCATATTTATAAGTATCCTCAGTCCAAATTCTGCCATTACTTAGATCAACACGAAGTACTTTACCAGCTAATCCACCTTTAATATTATACTCACTTTTCAAATTTTATGCCCCCGTAAAAACAATATTTAGCGCATAATGGTTCCATTTCTCCTTTACAGAAATCACACGTTGAATCTATTGCATAGACTATTTTACCGGTTCTATTGTTCCTTTGGACTTTTACGCTGGATAATTCCGGAGAAAAAATTTTCGCATGATGGTAGGAACATGCCAACTCACATGTCCTGCATCCATAACAAGCTTCCACGTCAATAATTATTTTCATAGAGTATCCTTTTAAGGTATTCTTTGCTATTAATAAAATTTTCTGATAGTTTGCTGGTTGAGTTTAGTAGATTTTAGGTTAGTTTTCGCTTTTTGGTTTTCTTTACGCTGTTTTCTTGGCTTCTTTTATTTTCCTATTTTGCTATTTTGTTTTGCCTTGTTTTGCAAAAACTTTTTAAATAGATTTACTAACATTGTATGGTGCAAATATTTTAAGGAGATATATAAAATGGTGAAATTGACGGAAGAAATGAAAAAGGCGCTAAAGGTCGTTGGCAAAGGGGGAACTGTTGTATACCTCGCGACAGCGTCTGCAAATGGAAAACCGAACATAGCTGGGATGCGCTTCATTGACACCTATAAAGACGAATTTATTTTGATTGCCGACATGTTTTTCCTAAAGACTAAAGCGAATTTATACGAAAACGAATACTCTGCTGTAGCAATGGTACATCCGTTTAGCGGGCGTGAATGGGTTTTCAGGGGCGAAGCGTTTTTATTTGAAGCAGGGCTACTCAAGGAAGCCCCAAACTTTGAGTGGCATGGACTTAAAGCTAAGGAGATACTGGAGGGATGGGGGAATTGGGCTGAAAAAGAACCTCCTGAAGAGGTGCCGCCAGACGTTAGGCCGCCTGTGCTTAAACAGAGAGGCGTCTACTGCTTGCACGTCAAAGAAGTCTATTCGATAAAACCAGGTGAAGTTGGAAAAAGAATCCTATGAGGTGATAAAAAGTGTTGAAATTAACGCCCAGAATGAAAGATTGGATAGAAGGACTTGGATGTCATTTATGCACTTCAAGTTCTCGAGGAATGCCTACGATCACCATCTCAAGATATGCGAAGGTTCTCTCGGACGATGAGGTTGCTTTTGCATTAGCGCAAGACGAGTATGCAGTGATAAAGCCGGACTTAGACGAAAATCCATGGGTGGCTTTCGGCGTATCTCATCTAGGTGTTGTAAAGGCGCCATACCAGTTTAAAGGGGTTGCCTCAGTAATTAACTCGGGTCCCCTTTTCGATAAGATTTCATCCGAAGCTAAAAAACTTGGTGTTAAAACAAGCGTAGTGCTCCTAGTTAAATTACGCGAAATATACTGTACAAGGCCTGGTCCGCAAGCGGGATGGAGACTCGACACAAGACCTTACGAAGAGAACCTTAAACTGGACGAGAAATGGAGTCCTCCGAAACCCCCTCCTAGACCTCAATAACCCTCCTACTCAATAACGTAATTTTCATATTACCTTCCTTTTTTAATTTGTAAATAAAAATTAAAGAGGATGATGCTAAACGGGCGAGCAATATTCAACAGAGGAAAAGAGGGAATTTAAGCCCAAAAAAATGCCGTGGATCGTAGTTGAGTGGTGTGAAGGATGCGGAGAATGTGTTTCAAAATGCAAAACTGGTGCGCTAGAACTTGTACCCCGAAGTTCTAATCCATCAGCTGAAGTTTCATGGCTTACCCATCCAGACAAATGCGTTGGATGCGGCTTATGCGAATCAGCATGTCCATGGGGAGCCATCCAAATGACAGCTTATGTCGACGATGCCATAAGAAGATATAAAACAAAACGCCCATAACTGCCTTTTTATCTAACGAATTTCGCATATTAGAACCTAAAAAGTATAATAAAGTAAATCAGCTACATAATAAACTTTATATTTTTACCCTGCATAAAGCGTATGGGTGATATAATTTGGAATTCGATCTTTCCAAATGCGATTTTGATCGATGTAAGGGGGAATGCCTCACAAAATGCCCATTCGTTTCACAGCCATACACCGAGAAAGAGGCAAAAGAAGAGATAGCAAAATTAATTCGTGGTGAAGAAGCCCGGATTCTACAGGAATGTATCGGTTGTTATGCATGCAATCAGTTCTGCCCAACAGGAGCTAATCCTTGGGAGCTAATCAATCTTAGGCAGGAAGAATTTGGGGCTTCGAAATATCTTGGAAGGCTTAAAGAGCTGGAAGGCGTAAAGGTGTGGGGGAGCAAACCTTATCTTTATGTTCCAGGGGAATATGGAAAGCCATTGGTATCATTATGCGGTTTATATGAAGTTTTGCCTTGGGATTTACTATTCAAAGGTTCAAAAATTTTCGAAGGTTTAAATTTTGTTGGTGGCGGCGATGTATGTTGCAGATTAGCTATAACTCACATAGGTCATTACTCTCCACCAAAGGATTTCCTTCCAAAACTTGTTGAAAACGTAGCTAAAGCTGCCGAAAAAGCTGGAACAAAAGAAGTTATTTTCTATCACGATGGATGCTATGGCATAGTAACAACATGGGCGTGGCAATACAGAATTAAAGTACCCTTCAAACCAATCCCGCTTGTGGTATATCTTCGCAATTGGCTTAAAGAACATAAAAACGAAATTAAACCCTTAAAAATTAAAGCTGCATATCAATGGGGATGCACAACCAGATATAATCCTAGGGCTCCAGGATTTGAACCTGCGCACAAAGTAGTCCGTGAAATTTTCGACCTTATAGGAGTAGAATGGGTTAAGAGAGAATATGAAGGGGAAAAAGCCCTCTGCTGTGGATGTGGTATCTGGTTCAGCCAAAAGGAAAGGAGAAAGAAAATACAAGAGCGAAATCTCAAAGACGCAAAAGAACATGGCGCAGAGGCTTACGTTTTCATCTGTCCAGTATGCACCACTACTATGAGGTCGGCGGTAAAACAGGCCGGTATGGAACCATATCACATTATCAATCTATGCCGCAAAGCGTTAGGTGAGGAACTCCCTGCAGGAGGAGCTATGTTCGGTTATCCAGTAAAATAGCGAATGCAAATGAAAACTTCCATGGTTTCATCGACTTATTCGCTCTTATACTTTTTCATCGTTTAAATTCATAAAAAAACTATTATCCCAACTAATATCGTCAAACTTAAACCGCATTTTTATCATTTAGCGGAAATACTTGAAATAAAGACGCCCAATGCGCGCATAAGTGTTCATTAATTTGTTTTAGGCTTGTTTTTGTGTTTGGAGCATTTTTCTGGGTTTTTAGTATGTGAAGGCTGCTATGTTGTTTGCCAGTTCAGGTCTTCCTATCTTGTGGGCTACTATTGCTACGGCCAGTATGCATGAGAAGCATATTGCAACATGCATTCTTATTTTTGCTACGCCCCTCCACTTAGGCTTCTCCATCGACAACTCAAGTTTTGAGGCTTTAAACGTTCTTTCAACGGCCATCCTTCTCTTGTAAAGTTCTACAAGCCTTTTCTCGCCTTTAACCCTGAAGCGCTTAGTCACGTATAGGTTGATTAGAGGCTCTTTGACCTTTGAGGAGTGGGGTATGACTGGCTCGGCTCCATAACGCTTTATCGCCTTAAAAACTTCCTCTGAGTAGTATTGGCTGTCTGCTATGAAATGGCTTATGCGTTTACCATGGCACCTCAGAAGCCTTGAAGCCTTCCTCAGCAATGGCTTAACAAGAACCTTGTCGTTTACATTTGCAGCTCTAACAATGTAGGTTATGGGCAGGGCCTTCATTGATACAAGCGTGTGAGCCCTCCATCCAAGCTTGTAGCTTCGCCTATCAGCCCTACCAACCCTAGCGCCTCTATCGCTTAATCCGC
>Ga0209225_1003206_pt1 | contig 13904 bp, 13 predicted proteins | sample WasSprMetagenome_FD_184732 | JGI IMG/M metagenome (GOLD analysis project Ga0209225, IMG submission 184732) | Sulfidic aquatic microbial communities from Washburn Spring, Yellowstone National Park, USA - WS (SPAdes) (version 3) | ecosystem: Environmental > Aquatic > Thermal springs > Hot (42-90C)...
CCGCCCCCCCGCTCATTTCCACTTGTAGCTATCCCCTTAGTAGGATTTTTCTCCAACAATAGTTATGAGCATATCATATACACTCACTAATTCAACCTGCATTTCCACTGGAAATTTATTTTTCAAATATTATGACAAAAATGCATAATTTTCTTATCCTTATTGAATTATGAATACATGACTTTTTACTTAACTAATATATAAGTTTTCTAATAGTAATAATTCCATTAATTAGGATTGAATAATAAATAATAAAAAATAAAAATTATTATTAATTATATAAAACTATCGCTTTACTATATATAATATTCCAAAAATATAAATATAACACATAGTAGGGTTTAATGTTTGCGTTCAAACTACAAGTAGAAATGAGCGGGGGTGGGTGTGGTAGTGTTCGGTATGATTATTATAAGTAGGGGGAGGGTCTGATTCGGCACATCTATACATACTTTAAATATTTCGTTGAATAGATGAGATAATACATCACATTATGAACAAGTAGCAGACGCTACTGAGTTTATCATCAGGAATTTTTAATCATTTTTCACGCAAATTTCTAGTAGAAATGGGGGTCTTATGCATGGGATGATTAGTTTAAAAATCCATCTTTTACAACTAGACGTTTAGGTGTCAGGTGGACACAAGCGACATATAAACATAACAATAAATTACAAGTAGACGTATCGAGGTGGGCCAGGGTATGTTAAGTGTTATACGAAAACTAGACCATACAACTACTCTTTTACAAGTGGACGTTGGGGTGTTGGTGTGTTAAATAAGCCACCCTTTTAATGCAACATTCTCACATAAACAAAATTACATGATCAGAAATCAACAACAGAATTCTTCTCACCATAGTGTCGTCATTCAGTTACAAATTTTATAATATGGAGCTTAATATTACTTGCAACATAATTTAAATCATAAGGTAAAAAGCGCACAATTTCTTATTACAAATGACGACACTATGCTTCTCACCACTATTCAACATGAATCAAGTAGCACATGCTACACAAAAACATCATAAAACAATCAACAAAAGAAGCATTTTTATAAAAAAATAAATACTCAACGAACATCATAATTATTGTGAACATAAAACCAAAAGACATCTATGCGGATCAAAAAAGAGGACACCTAGCACTAGAAATAGAAAGAGAATACTTAAAAGAAATCATCAGTCTAAAAAACAATGGCGAGGGCAACGTTTTCATCTCGCTAAACGATAATTCAATCATAACAAACCTAGCATTAAGAGAAAAACTCCTCATCATTTTTCACACAGAAAAACCAAAAACAGGGGGCTTCTACAAAATTATTGGAAAATACGAACATGGCACATTCCACGTAAAGGATTGGAGCATCGGCGAGTACCCTAAAATAAAAACCAACGTAAATACTGACTACATCATCAACAAAATAATGGATGGCGTCGAAGTGGTCGGCGGAAGAAAAGCTGAAGAGTTTGCTATTCTCCCACTCATCTCATCCCCACCAGATCCGTATGAGAATATTGCTGGTGGCATACACATCAACATCTTCAGCCAAAAAGGAAAAGCAAGAACATTTTCTAAGCAATTGGAAGCATACTCACTAAAAACATTAGACTGGATTTGGTCATATCGTGATGTAAGACCAAACAATTATCTTCCACTTGCAAAAAGAAGCTTGAATCTTGGGTATGAATATTCTGTCGGCGTGCACTCTGAAAACGTTGCGTATGCACTCCCATTTGATTATCCTATCGGCATCATCTCTGCACAAAACACTAAAAGTATTGATTATGATGTGCTGAATCATGTATATGCTTTGAAAGTTATTCCAATTATCGTGCCAGACAATATCATGCTAAAAATTATTAATGAATATGAGAGCAACGTTGTCGAAATACTTATGAATATTGGCGCGTCAAACATCATGTTCAAGGACAGTTTCCTCGATCCTGACTACACATCAATGCCATTAAAAATTATTCGCATTGCACAAGCATACGCAAGAAGTGATAACACTCTGAAAGTGAAGGATGAGCATGTGAAGAAAGCATACAACACAATAATAAACTCAACAAGAATTGTGGTAAACGAGATAATCGAAGAGCCAAGAAAAATGCTACCCATTCGTGATACGGAAAGAAGAATATACAGCATAATTAGAGAATCTGATGGTATTAGTGTTGATGAGCTTTCAAAAAGAACTGGTTTGAGGAGAGATGAATTGTTAGAGATTATTGAACTTGCACGAGCGAAGTTTCCCATTTATCGTGCGAGCAAAGATTTGTGGAAAGCAATATGAAAAGCTTATTTTTCTTAAAGCACTAAACCATTCTAAAATACCACCCGTAAGTAACTTACCCTCGTAAGTTAACAGACATGCTGGCTGGGAACGGGTGTTTTTAGGTAATCATAAGATCTCCAAATAATTCTCCCACACTACTTCAATAGTTAACTTTTCCTCATTAAGAAAATCAAATCATGCTGCTTTTTACTGGAGCTGTTTTTACGTTTTGGCTTTTTTCCTGTTTTGCTATTTGTAGGGAAGGTTATATTTCATACTTTCGTCCTTAAACATGGATAGATCCGAAATTTATAGGAAATTTAGCAATAGATTTATGTCGCTCCAAAATAGAAGCGCCCTTTTTGTCTTTTCCTTTGCATCTTATTCCATGCTAAAACGATATCAGGCTCCTTGATTTTACTAACTATCATGTCAAGCTTGCTAAAAATTTCATCTGCTATTTTGAAAGCGTAAGCTACTTTATCTGGAGAAAGCGCAATACTAGTTTCATAATCTGCAAAATTCCGTAATGTTCTTAAATTCACGATGAAATCTCCTATGTCAACGTCAATTATTCTAATGGTTTCCGCTATAATGGCGTGAGCGTCATTCGTGCGCTCAATAAGTCTTTTAAGTTCTGCATTTCGAATGGGCAATGTTAAAACCTTATCTCTGAATGAAAGGAAGACAGCATAGTAGATTCTACTAATACAAGTTCTGTCTGCGGCTTGTTTTAGTTCATTAGGAATTATGTTAAATAGCTGATTTTTGACATGAGTTGCTAAGTCATAAAAATTTTTTGGCTCAAATGCTCTATGTGACAAGCTTACTCCACCAAAACTGTGACCTCTCGACGTGTTTGTTGTGGTAAAATTTGAGTTGCCATTGAAATTAAACTTTTAAGTAGCACAAATTTATCTATTCCCTTTTTAGATATCTCATTCATCCCTTCTCCAAGCAATATTACTTTGATTTGTAAATAATTCCAGCCTTCTACTTCATCATCAATCCATTGTGAAATCTCGATTTGAAAATGCTCATACATATGTAATCCAATTCTTCTCATAAACTCATGTATTCTCTCTAAAAATGTCAAGACATCCCAAAAAACTGTTGGTTGAAATAACAAGTTGCTTATTGTTTCAAAGTCAAGTTTACTAACGAGTCTACTGAAACGATTAAGCATGTTGTTAATAGTTCCAAGAGCTTCAGTGTTTATCCTGAGCGAAAAACTACTTAAATATCTCGAAGAGGTAGACATATCTTCTGGAATACTGATGATTAAATATCTTCCGAAAGTTTCAGTCGTTGTTACAGTTCTATATTCTGACGTATAAGGATTAATCATTGTGTCCCCTCCAGTAGTTCCTTTATAGCAGTTAAGACTTGCGGGATAATGATAAGGAAACTACCCCCCTCACTCAATTTTTCTGCTCGTTTAATGATGCTGACAAAAAGTCGTGCGCCAGGCGAATTAACGTCAGGATCTACTTTTATGTGAAGCCAGTTTAATGTTAATGGGGTTTCTGGAAAACTTAGTGAAAATGAAAAAACATTAACATCAACACCAATCAATTTCGATAAATGCTCAATTCCCTTGAATATTATCTGAGATCGTATATTTTTCACAGCCTCCTTTATATCAATCGGTTGCGGTGGGAAGTTTATTTCAATATACCTCACCATTTTGTTTAGGTCATAACCTAAATCATCAAAAAATGAAGGTAATCCCTTAACAACTTCACTCACCTCCTCAACAGGACCTGATATATCTAACAAAAATCTTTCGGGAACATATTCTATCCTAGTTGCAGTTAAATATTCAGCTATGGGCACACGTGGAGGGCCTATCGTAATCTCCATAGTAGGCGGAGGTCTTAGTGATGGAGGAGTAGGAGGAATAGGAGTAGGTCTGAAATTGTTTTTCTCGCTAAAAATTTTGCGGACGAGCCCCTCTGGTAAACTTAGCATGAAGAAGATCGCAAAACTTACAATGTATCTTTCAACGAGTTTTGAATAAGACATCTCCCACACCACTTAATAATGAATGTTTTCAACTATTTAAGAATAAGTATTGTGGAGACATTTTCATAGTTTTACATTATCATAAGTTCACATTTAAAGTTGCAATCTTCTTAAAGCACTAAACCATTCTAAACCACCCGTAAGTAACTTACGGGGAGTAAGTTAACAAATGCACTATAATAAGTGATCATAAGATCTAAATTAACTTTCAATAATAAATCGCATAATAGTAACATTTTATATATGCTTAAGGAATAGTAATTAATGAAGAAAATCAAGGAGGCATGAAAAGATGAGCGTATTTGAAAATAACATACTTGCTCAACAGTATGAGAATTTCTTTATGAATTTCCAGGTTAATGTGAATTTTAAGTATGGGAAGTGTATAGGGATGCTTGTGAAGAATGAAATTTCACTTCTAGATGAATAGTATGTTAACCACGATTATGAACTTTTTATCTTTAGGATGTTTAGCATTCTTGCTTCCGCTTGATATTTGGCGCTTTCTATTTCATTCTACAATAACTGAGAAGTTTATTGACAAGAGACTAAGTCGTAAAGTTAAATATGCATTAATCAATAGATGGGTTTATGTATATTGGATTTCGTTTGCTATTATAATCTTTTTGAGTGGAAAATTGATTTTGAAGTACAAAGTTAATTTAGATTATCACGTCCTTTACGTAGGACTCACTTTATTCCTACTTGGAGTAGGCTTAGCGGTTTGGGCGGCTAATACTCTAGGTATTAAAGCTGGGAGGAGAATTCCTGAAGTTTCGCTTTCGGAAAGGGGCCAACTTATCACTAAAGGGCCCTATCAAATAGTTAGGCATCCGATCTATTTAGGAGAGTTTCTTATAATATTAGGGATTTTCCTCATCTCAGGAGTGATTTTTGTATTAGTTCAATTTATTTTAAAAGCTCTTTTTGCAAATTCGATAATTGCTTGGGAGGAAAAAGAGATGAAGAATAGATTTGGAAAAACGTATGAAGAATATCAAAAAACTACTCCAAAGCTATTTCCCATTTTTAGAAAGCGAACACAAGCACAAAAAAGTCAGTGAAAATAATTAGGTTCAGAAAGAAAAAATGAACCCAATTAAACAATGATCTAAAAATCAAACGCATAACTGAAGAGGTGGTATCAGTCTTGATGATAAACTTAAGTGTCTGTATATCTATAAAAAATTGAGGTAGATAATAGATGAGCATTCAGTTAACAGTTAAGGAATATCGCACTAATACTAGTGTGAGGTTAATGACCATCACATATGAGGTTCATTTCATAATCTCCAATACGCAGAGCGTAGAAAAGTCTTACTTCATAGAAGAAGGTGTGCTTCTTGAGCAAAGAAGGAATGATCGAGTATAGGGAGCTAGGATTTGAGGTTATAAGAGAACCATGGAACGAATATGAATTACCTGATGGTTCCACTCTAAAAATCAAGCTCGTCCTTACAAGGGTATTTAGAAAGGTTACTAAGGGGGAAATGAGCTATGAGTTTGATACGCAGAATATTACATGTCTTTCCTTCGTCCCTGAGCAGGCAAAAGGCGAACCAACTGAAAGAGGCTATACTCCTGAGGAACTGAGCTCATCAATAATTGAGGATGATGTGAAGTATATAACGAGGTTAGAAGAATGGAATGAGTATATTTTAGAAGATGGGACAAAACTCAAATTAAAGCTTACAGTCTCTAAGGTATCAAAAACAAACAAATTTGATAAAAGGGGAGAACCTATATACATAGTAGAACATGCAATGCTTCCACATATTACACCGAAGAAAAAATCTCCCTTCTAATTTTTATCCTATGATTTAATACAGCTATTTTTACGATATGGATATTGCCATGCAGAAAATAGTTAAAGCATTGAAAGGAGAAGAAGTCACGTCGTTTTCGTCATAGGAAACAGAACATTGTAAAGAGTCACGATCACCACAGACACGGTATTCTTCTTTCGTGCGGTAGCTTTATATGATTGTTTGCATATTGTTGATTCATGAGCATTACTGATGCTGAAAGAATTTCAAAATTAGAGGGCAGAGTTGAAGAGTTATCGAAAAGGATCGATGACCTTAGAAACGATATGAATCATAGATTTGGAGAATTGAGAAATGAAATGAATAACAGGTTTGAAGACATGAATCACAGGTTTGAAGATACAAATCATAGGATTGCTATTGTTCAGTGGGAGGTTAGGATTTGGTTCCTAGTATTAATGGCACTAATAACAATACTAACATTCCTAAAACCATGAACTACTCCATCCAATAAGCTACTCCTAACGGCAAGATCCAAAAATCACCTCCTTAAAAATAAATTTAAATGGTTACTCCAGTAGGGTAATTTTTCTTTTGACCATCAAGTAGCATAAGTTACACCCCTTTGTTGGAGGTGGAAAACTAAAACGATGAAGCTTAGAACATGAGTAACTACCCAGACACCCCTCTGTCGGAAGTGGAAAAATGCAAACATGTGAGTTCTTTTTGTCAATTACTTATGCGTTATATTCATATTTTTGGAATATTATATATAATAAAGCGATAATTTTATATAATTAATAATAATTTTTTGTTTTTATTCGACGTGTAATCTTCAAGAAAAATTAGAACAAAAAACTTTCAATGCTTTAAATATACCCTAGAACATATATTTATTGATGCCCATCGTAGCATACCGATACAGAGCATACACAGACGAGCAAACACAGAGGGCGTTAAAAGCCCAACTCACACTAGCATGCGAAATATACAACACACTAAGATGGACAGACATATACTTCTATCACAGAGACAAAAAAGGCCTCACACAAATGGAACTAAGACAACTAGCACTCGATTTGAGAAAAAACGATAAAGAATACCAAACACTCCACTCACAAGTAGTACGAGCAATCGCTGACCGCTTCTATGATGCAAAAAAGAGGTTCCTAGAGAAAAAAGCAAGATTCCCAAGAGAAAAGAAACCACACAAGTACTACTCACTAACATACCCACAAAAAGGCTGGAAAATACTCAACATGAGAGAAATAAGAACAAAAAGCAAAAAACACAAAAAGAAGCTAATGTTGCTAAAACTCTCACACCTCGGAATATTCAAAGTAATCATGGACAGGGATCTTCCACCACTCAACAAGGTAAAGAGGGTCATTGTTAAAATGATGAAGAGCGAAGATATATACATCTCATTCATAGCAGACGTTGATGAGGTGAAGCAAGAAGCACCAAAAACCGGAAAAGCGGTTGGAATTGATGTTGGTGTTGAGAAGCTCCTCACGACAAGCGATGGCGAGTACCTTCCTAACCTGAGGCCTTATGAGAGGGCTCTTAAGAAGGTGAGGCGTCTGCATCGTGAGCTTTCTAGGAAGAAGTTTTTGTCTAAGAATTGGTTTAAGGCTAAGAGGCGGTTGGCTAGGGCTTACGAGCATCTTGCGAATCTCAGAAGGGATTTGTACATGAAGGTTGGCAAGTATCTTGCTATGAGGTATGATGTGGTTGTCATGGAGGATATTGATGTGAAGAAGCTCGTCGGTAAATCTTATAGGAGGTTGAGGATGAGGCTTTATGATGCGGCTTTTGGTGAGCTTAAGCGTATAATTAAGTATCAGGTGGAGAAGTATGGTAAGAGGTTTGTTTTGGTGGATCCTGCGAATAGTTCGAGGGAGTGCGCTAGGTGTGGTTTCATCGTTGAGGATTTGAAGTTGGATGAGCGTGTGTTTGTGTGTCCTGTGTGTGGTTGGAAAGTTGATAGGGATTTTAATGCTGCTCTTAATGTTTTGAGGAGAGCGGGGTGGGAGGCACCCTGTGTGCCTGTGGAGCTCCGCCCTCTACCCCTGGTTGAAGGCTGGGGGCAAGGTGGGGCGTTGAAGCAGGAAACTTCGTCCAACAGGGCGAAGTAACTCATACTTGTAGCTCGGAAGTGAATACTAAACACTACTATACGTTATATTTATATTTTTGAAATATTATATAATAGAGCGATAATTTTATATAATTAATAATAATTTTTTATTTTTATTATTTATTATTCAATCCTGAATAATGGAGTTATTATCATAAAAAAACTTATATATTAATTAAGTAGAAAGATATATATTCATAATTCAATGAGAATAAGAAAATTACGTGTTTTTATCATAATGTTTGAAAAATAAGTTTCCAGTGGAAATGCAGGTTGAATTAGTGAGTGTATATGATATGCTCATAACTATTGTTGGAGAAAAATCCTACTAAGGGGATAGCTGCAAGTGGAAATGAGCGGGGGGGCGGACACAAAAACTCTACAGCATTAAGGATCCTTGTTATACACGGTGTGATTATTGTAAGTAGGGAGGGGGTCAGGTGTTGCACATCTATATATATTTTAAATATTTTAGGGCATTATTTTAACCCTAGTTATTATAAGGTAGGTTATAATAAGGTACCTTATTATAATACCACCCTTATTATAAGGTGGGTTATTATAACCTTAGTTATTATAAGGTAGGTTTAAATAATCCTGCACAGTATTTCATATTGGTAAAAAATGATATTTGAGGACGAGAGCGTTCTTGAACCTGAATACGTGCCACGCAGATTGATTGTTCGAAATCTTGAAATGGAAAAGCTCATGCAGAACATTCTCAATGCTTTTCACGTTTCAATCTACGGTCCTGTTGGTAGCGGAAAAACATTAGTGATTAAAGCAATTATGAAAAACTTTTCTGATAAAAAGGAGAATAAAATCATGCCAGCATATATTGATTGCACGAGAATCATACGAGAATGGCCAGTTGTTTCGCAAATCAGATCACAGCTCAACCTACCAGTAAAGCTCGGGAAAAGTCCCTACGAATACTTAGATGAAACTATAAAATTCGTACAAAACAACAACCTCAAACTCTGGGTAATATTTGACGAATACCCCGCATTTGTAAAAGTTTCTGGTGAAAATATGATAAAAGCGCTCCTAGATTATGGCGCAATACTTACGCTCATCAGCATGACACCTGATGCGCAAACAATGCTCTCACAATCAATCATATCACGGTTAGGATTCATGCGAATGACATTCCCACCATACACAAAAGAACAGCTCTTCACAATACTTAAGCAGAGGGTTGAAGAGGGTAATGGTAGAGTTACTGATGAGGCGCTAACGCGAATTGCAGAGCATGCAAGCATTACTGGCGACGCAAGGCTCGCAATATTTATTCTAAAAAATGCTGTGATGAAGGCGAAGGAGGAGAATGCTGAGCGCGTTGAAGTAAAGCATGTGGAAAATGTTCTGGAGAATGTTTACCAAATGATGATTCATGATATTGCATCAAAGCTCTCACCACACGAACAAGCATACTTAAAGGCTGTCATAGAACTTTATAATACAATACCAGAGGATGAGATCACTTCGGGACGCGTTTATGAAGCTTATCAAATATGGGCGAAAAACATGCAGTTGCAGCCGTTAAGCATAACAATGATAAACACGGTAATCATCCCACACCTCACAGGGCTCAACATCATAATAATGGAGAAGAGGACAGGCAAACGAGGAAGAACGCACATCATCACACCAAACCCACTACTCCTAACCAAAAAATCCTACTAACCATTGCTTCTAGTCAATGAATTAAGATTCTCTGTGATTTGTTTTTGTGTTAACTGCATACTTTTTGTTAATTTTTGTGACTATTGTTTGTTTTATTTTTTCATAGTGGTTGAGAAAGAATTGTTAGAAAGTTTCCTAGTTTTTGAGATATTTTATGATTAGTTTACGATTGGGCATTTCTGTGTTTTGTGGGTAATTATTGTTGATAAATTCGTATAGTTATGCTATTGCAGAAGTGTGCGTTACATTGTACAATTCGAGCTAATTTTAGTTAAGTCTTCTTTCTATGCGTTAAAGTACAATAAAGCTTCTAATGATAGAAAGTAAAGATGCGCAATATCTTCATAGCGTGATCTAAACTAGTAATCAGAAAACCATGCAATACAGCATGAAATTCTGCTGTATTGCACGACTTGAGCGTGCAGCATAAAGTTTTTAGTTCAAGCTTCCTCATATTTATGCGTTAAGTTATAAATTGGCCTTTAATAATAGAATTGAATTAAGTATGCACTTTCATAGTATTTCTAGAAGATCCTAGAACCATAACATTAATACTCTCACACAGGATTATTCTAAATGAAGTATGCAAGAAAAGCTGAAAGAAATAAAAAGAGAGTTAGAGGAAAAAGTTGTGAAGCTTGAGTACGAGCTTAAGAAAGCAAAAATCCTAATAGGACTCATCGAGAAAACACTCAACGAATATAACGTGGATAGTGAAAATGAGCTCGTGTCAAAGAATGGTAAGCTACTATGCAAAGTCTATGTTGGTGCTGATGCTGTGCGTGTTGTACCGCTTGTGCATATTAGTGCTGATGCTCCAGTTTTTAAGTATTTCTTGGTTAATAGGATATTTAAGAGGTTGAGGGAGCGTGATGTCGTGAGTGGTAAGAAAAATGCGTTCACGTATGAGATTATTACTGACCATGCGAATGCTGTGCATGAGATCATAATGAGGAACTTTAGCGATGAAAAGATGCTGAAGGAATTGTTCAATGTCATCAGGTGGACTTTAGAGAGGGTTTAAAAGCTTCAACATCATTTACTCCTTGCTCAAAAGGGATTTAGAGTCTGAACGTGCGCGGTTTAAAATGTTTGTGTTTGGTTTTGGGTTTTGTCTTACGTAAATAGGAAAAATTCTTAATGACAAAATTTATACATCTCTCCTATTTATTTTTAAAGACTATTATGTGCGCTCTTAAATAAGAATGTTGTGACTAGTTTTGGAGTATTGCATGAATCTGCATTTTAGGCAGAAAAGTACCATCTTCCTATCTAACCATCCCGAAGCCTAAAGCATACTCTAAAAATAAGATTTAAGATAAGGATAATTATAAATGGGAAACAGTCACAAAAATCTTATTAAGAGCGAAAATTTATAAATAGATACATACAAAAAATACTTGATTTAAAATGTCTGATCATAGGGATGAGAGGACTTTTAAGGAGGCTGAGAAGTACACTACCTCTGGGGGGATGTGAATTAGTGATAATTATAATGTATACTCGTCTTTGAGGGATCGTGTGGTGGTTTCTCCCGTAAATCCTAACGAGTCTTTTCATTCCTCTCTCAGGGATAGGTTGGCGAAGTTTAAGAGGGCTACAAAGGCTGTGAATGCAGAGATGGTAGAGTGTTCATTGGAGTTGGTCCTCTACGAGAGAGGGTTGATACCAGAATTTATCCTATAATTAACGACACTATGAAACTGAGGATATATTGGAGAATACTGAAAAATATGCTTACCCCATTAAGGATTATGATCATTCTCTTCATCATAATGCTAGCAGGTCTCAGCTTTTTCCTATCAGGACCTAAAATAAGTGAAGGAGTACTTGTTTACTCGTATAAAGATGAATTTACATTAGTGCCTTATGGAAATAAAACTTTTTATATACTGTCTTCCTTCGAGCAGTTTTTTTATTTGGATACTTATAACAAATTTGTACTGAAAGATATTGCTCTAGTGGAGATAAATAGCTCAAGTCCTTTCACATTATATAGACTCATTGGTAATAAGATGGAAGAACTTACCAGTAATACAGTGTCCGTTGCTTTAAACCTAACTAATGTAAAATTAAACACAAAGCTAATGGTAAAAAATGATGCTGGTGAAAATTCTAGCATCAAAATAAGCACTTTGCATATTTTAAAGGTTAAAACAGTAGACTTTACTATTCCACATATAGGCTTCCTAATCTTCATTTCAACTCTATTAGCATTACAGGTATATTCACTAATAATCTATGGAGGCACCCCAATAACAGCCATTGTTATTAGAATTCTCTCCAAAGCTTATCGAATAGAATTTAATAAGGTTAAGTTCTATGGAGTTATTATATCCTTAATAGAAATTACTTTTCTGATTTTACCACTCTGTTACGTCATATATCTCCTAAATTCTTTTCCTTTCTCAGATCTGACAATTACATTTATGACAGATGCTTATGAAAGACTAATTTTACTAGCATATGTGTTGCTAGCTTTGTTTTGGACTATACTTGAGTGGATAATGGTAACACTATATAAGCTTAGAAGATGGATATATAGACATAAGGGCCAAGAATTTTTAGAAATTTTCGAAGAACTAGCAAAATTGGATGAGAGAACTCCAAGAATAATATTCTTCCCTTTACTTATCTTTGTAGTGATCATAATAGTGATCATAGGCCTAGCGGTACTTTTTAGAATCATAGTAAACCTGGAAACATCAGTCATGATCATAATATTTTATTCCTTACCACTTTATTATTTTTCAGAGTATGTAGAGATAAAGTATCTGCAAGGAAGCCTAGATGGTGAGAAGTCAAAGAACATTCTTATTGCGTACTTAGACATTACTGCTAAAATGATTGGGCTTTACATATTTGTCTTTATAATCCTTTTCATGGCAACATATCCTATAGTATATCCCTTCCTACTAGCATTAACAGAGAGAATTCTTCTATTAGATTTCTTTCCTTCAATTTTTTATGAATATCTCTTTGAACCTATTAGGTCAAATCTCGGGTTCTTTATAATAGCTTTCGGACGGGTACAACTGTTAGGGTGCCTCATGCTTATTAGTTATTATTGGATTACAAGGGGCATAATATTGAAGTTTGAATCTAACTATAAAAACAAAATTTCCAAGGATATTGTAATTTTTATTGTTGTCACTGCATTTTCAGAGTACTTGACGTGGAGCTACCAATTCTTCTTTGAGAACGTAACATACAGCTCTCACATGTTACTAGTCTCTGTGTTAATAGGTATGATTGCGAGTATTCTGAGCGCCCTACTAGAAGATATTTGGCCGAGATAAACCATCTCTACTTCAACTAACTTAATCTTTATCTAGCTTACAAGGAATTAATACTCAGCGGAGTTTTTTTTTATAGTCAGCAAATTATGAACGCTTAACGCATCCTTCAAAGTAAGTCTAAATAGTTAGAGCTAATGGTTTCCACTTTGAATAGTGATGCTCTGTTTTCATAGTTGAATATCCACACTTATACCTCCTATACGCACGTTAGCAGTCAGGAAGGACTGAAATACCCTACATCAGAAAATTGTGTAATATAGTAAATTCTAAGAAAAATTTATATAAAGTAAAACTTATTCTTTAGTGAGTAACTTGAGGATTGATTTCGCAGTAATTGCCACTTTAGATGAAGAATATAATGCTGTAAAAGAAGTATTTCAGCTTCAAGAAAAGGATTTGAAATCAGAGAAGAACTTTACATACTACTACAAAAAGATTGAGGAATTTGGAATAGCCTTCTTTAAACTTACCCAAAGAGGAAACATGAATTCTGCCTCCCAAACAACTGAAATAATTAACAATTTTAATCCAAAACACATCATACTTGTCGGGATAGCAGGAGGCATCAAGAAGAACATCAACCTAGGAGACGTAGCAATTTCAGATAATGTCGAGTACTATGAGTACAAAAAAAGTAGCACAGAAAAAACACAACCACGATCAATTACTATCGCACCACCTTCTAAGAACCTTAGAGACATTATTCAGCAT
>Ga0209225_1003215_pt1 | contig 13879 bp, 20 predicted proteins | sample WasSprMetagenome_FD_184732 | JGI IMG/M metagenome (GOLD analysis project Ga0209225, IMG submission 184732) | Sulfidic aquatic microbial communities from Washburn Spring, Yellowstone National Park, USA - WS (SPAdes) (version 3) | ecosystem: Environmental > Aquatic > Thermal springs > Hot (42-90C)...
CAAGAAAAATTGCATCCTTTCCTAACACTGCGGCGTCGATAGCAAAATTCATCTCTACTCCCCCTATCGAAACAAACATCCGCGGAGGATAAAGCTTGACAGTTAAATCTAGAATCGGCCGTCCAAAGCTCACAAAAATCATTTTCTCTCCTCCTTACTCCTTATGAGTTTGTTAATGTACATTTTTAATATTAAAACTTTAATTTCGGTTTGTCAAGAATTTGTGCCAAAAATGCTCGAGTTTAAAAAGAATTTATTAGCATCTTAATCATCTATGAAATCTTCTTCGGTAAAAACTTCAATTCCGTTTTTCTTTAAAAGCTTTGTTGTCACCCCATCTCCTTTTATCAATCTTTTTGAAAATGTTCCATCGTAAATTTTTCCGCAACCGCAAGATGGGCTTTTTTGTTTCAAAATTGCTTTTTTAATTTTTAAAATTTTTGCAATTTTTAAAACCTCTTTTGCTCCTTTTTCAAAATATTTTGTAACATCCTTTCCAGATTTGGTAATCACTCTTTTCCCTTTTTGCTCTGCTGGCTCTCTTGGAATAGGCAATCCTCCTAAAATCTCAGGACAAACTGGAATTAAAATAAAATCTTTTGCTAATTTCAAAATCTTTTTATTTTTGTTTGAAGTCCCATCGTATTTGCAATTTATTCCCAAAAGGCAAGCAGAAACTAAAATTTTCTCATTTTTGAAATGTTGGTCCATGACCTGGATAAATTTTCATTCCCTTTTTGATAATTTTTTCCAATTTCTCAAGAGAATTTTTAAGATCCTTTTCAGATCCTCCTGGTAAATCAGTCCTTCCGTATCCATCTTCAAAAATTGTGTCCCCTGTAAAAATGAAATTTTCTCCTAAAATGCAAATTGACCCTTTTGTGTGCCCTGGTGTATGGATAATTTTTAAATATTCATTTCCAATTCTTATTTCCTCTCCGCCATCTAGAAATTGGTCTGGTTGAAATTTTATGAAATTTTTTTCTTCTTTGTGAATTAAAATTTTTGCTCCGGTTTTTTCTCTCAATTTTAGAGCAGCTAATGTGTGGTCTAAATGATAATGAGTTAAAATAATGTAATTTAATTTTTTGCCCTCAATTTCTTTTAAAATTTCTTTCAAGTTTGCACCGGGGTCTATTACTATTGCTTCCTCTCCAGAAATTAAAATATAGCAGTTTGTCAAAAGAGGACCGACGACCAATTGTCTAATTTCCATCTTTTGATTATATCAAATTTTTCTATAATGGAATTGATGCCGGCAAATTTACCTCCTCAATTTTTCGAATTGCAGAGAAAATTGAACCAGACTAAAGATATTCAAGAGAAAATCGAGATTTTGCAAGAAATGCTAGCAATTTGCCCAAAGCACAAAGGAACTGAAAGGGTACAAGAGGAAATTAAAAAGAAAATTGCAAAGTTAAAAAGAGTGCAACCAAAGAAAGTAAAGAGAGAAGAAATTTATTTTGTGAAGAAAGAGGGGGCAGGGCAGGTTTTGATTTTAGGACCTCCAAATTCTGGGAAAACTTCTTTAACAAATTTACTTTGTAATACAAATTTTAAAGTTGCAGATTATCCTTTCACGACCCAATTGCCAACTCCAGGAATGCTAAAGTATGAGAATATTTTAATTCAAATTGTAGACACTCCTCCTTTAACAAAAGATTTTAAACCCGGTTGGTTAAAAAATTTGGCGAGGCAGGCAGATTCGATTTTGGTTTTGATAGATTTGGAGAATGATCCTGAAAATCAATTAAAAGAAATTGAGGAAATTTTGAAAGAGTGGAAAATTGAAAAAGAAAAAATTTTGCTTTTGGGAAATAAAATCGATTCAAAAAGGGGGAAAGAAAATTTTGAGAAAATAAAGAAGAGTCTTGAAATTTTTGGGATTTCTGCGAAAGGAAAAATCGGAATTGAGGAATTAAAAAGAAAAATTTTTGAATCTTTGAAAATTATCCGAGTTTACCCAAAAGAACCGAGAAAAGAAATCAATTTTGAAAATCCTTTTGTTTTGAAAAGAGGAACGAAATTGATAGACTTTGTAAAAGAGATAAACGAAAAGTGGGTAGAAAGATTTAAGGGGGCAAAACTTTATGAGAAAGGTTTAAAAAATTTTAAAATTGTTGGAAGGGATTACGAGTTAAAAGATGGAGACATTGTTGAAATTAAAATCTAAAATAAAAAATTGCCCAGAGGGCAGAAAAAGGGCAGGGGCATCGTTGGATAGAACGGAAGTACTTAAGGAAGTTAAGGTAATAAAGTGGATTGTGGAAAATAGGCTGGATTTAAAGACTTTCTGTTGAACAAATGGAATCCTCGGAAATCGAGGTATGAAAGGAGATTATCGGAAACTTTGGAAGGTACGGCAAGGGAATTGCTTCGCCCCTGCCCAATTCCAATTTAGCAAACCAAAAAACCTTGTCAAGGATTATGAAAAAAATTTTCGCAATTTTGCACAATATCAGGAGTTGCTACAATGTTGGGGCAATTTTTAGAACTTGCGATGCAATAGCCATTGAAAAAATTTATTTAACAGGTTATACTCCAACACCAGAGAGAAATCCTGAAAAAATTAGAAAAACTGCCTTAGGAGCAGAAAAAACAGTAAAGTGGGAATATGAAAAGAATGTTGGAAGGGTAATAGAGAGATTAAAGAAAGAAGGGATAAAAATCGTTGCCTTGGAAACTGAGAAAAAAGCTCTCCCCTACTTCAAATTCAAACCAAAATTTCCCCTGACAATTTTAGTTGGAAATGAAGTTAGAGGTATCGACAAAAGAACATTAAAGAAGGTAGATTTTGTTGTGAAAATTCCGATGTTTGGTAAAAAAGAGTCTTTGAATGTAGCAGTCGCTTTCTCAATTTTTGCCTATTATTTGAGGATTGAATCTTTATCCAGAAATGAACTTTAATGAACTTTTTAAAATCTCAACTTTAAATTCTTTTTCCGGTTTTTTAACCTCACCATCAATTTCCCAAAAGGCTGATTCTTTCACTAAAATTTTCAAAGAATTTGAAAAAAGATAGGTTTTAACTTCTGGTATTTTGAGATGCTTTCCTTTAGTTGCCAAAAACAAAGTATAGAGTGCTTTTGGCTTTGAAACTGGATAAATTTTGCAAAGGTTAAGCTTTCCATCTGAAATTGAAGCTCCTGGATTGATTTTAAAAATTCCTCCGTAACTTGGAGAGTTAGTAATTGCTACCAAAACCAATTTTTCTCTAAGATTAATTTCTCCAATTATCTCAATTTCATAGGATGGAATTTGAAAAATGATTTCTTTTAAGGCAGCGAAAAGGTAGCTCAATTCTCTTGGCAAAAAAGAGTACTTTTCTTTTATTTCATTTGCCAAATCGTTTATTTTTGCGTCAAAGCCGAGAGAAAAACAATTGATGAAATATTTTTGATTCACTTTTCCAACATCGACAAGAGTTTTCTTTTCAGATTTTATTACTCCAAATGCCTTTTTAATTTCTTTTGGGATTCCTAAGGCTTTTGCAAAATTGTTTCCGCTTCCAGTTGGAATTATTCCGATTGCAAAATTTTCTGGAATTTTCTCTTCCATTATTCCGTTAATTACTTCATTCAAAAGTCCATCTCCTCCACAAACAATAATCCTTTCAAATCCTTCTTTTATTGCTCTCTTTGCTAAATTTTTTGCAGACTTTGGAGAATCTTCCCCTTTTTCAGTTAATTCAAAATCAACTTCGTTTTCCTTTTTCAACTCCAAAATTTCTTTTTCCAATTCTTTTTTGAGTAGAGGTTTTATTATAAATTTGTATCTCACACTACTTTCCCTTCTAAAAATGTTTTTGTCCTTTTTATATGCTTAATTCCTGCTAAAATCGCTGCTGGAAAAATTATTTTGAAAGTTGTTGGATAAAGGAAAAATAATAGAATAACAGCGGCTACGATTCCAATAACTCTTCCCAAAACTTGTGAAATGAAAATGGTAAAAAGTCCTCTGATTTTTTGTCGCAAATTTCCTTCTAATTTCAATCTTCTTTTCATTAAAATCTCTGTCAAGAAAATGCAAAAGCCAATTACCAAAAGAATTAAAAATAAAGCTTTCCAATTCAAATAGATTAAAATTCCGGCAGAGGTAGCCAATCCTCTTCCTCCTTTGAATTTCAAAAAAATTGGCCAGTTGTGACCTAAAACGGCAAAAAATGCAGCCAATGCTTGAGGCAAAATTTGGCCTGGAAAAAATCTTTGAGCCAAAAACACTGATAAAATTCCTTTTCCCAAATCTCCAACCAAAGCCATGAGCATTGCCTCAATTTTTCCAGTCGCCCTCCAAACGTTTGCAGTTCCAATATTTCCAGAGCCTACTTGATAAAGATTTTTTCCGTAGGCTTTGGCAACCAAATAGCTAAATGGAATTGAACCCAAAAGATAACTGATGATTGAAATTAATACTAAGCTCATTTAATTTTCTTTTGACAAGTTGGTTTTATTTCTCTTGGTTCTTTTTTTGGTTCCCAAATTCGACCTTTTTCAATAATATGAATTACTTTAAAATTTTTCTTTTCTAATTCTTGCGAAATGAATGCTCTGTGGCATTTCCAGGGAAATTTTTCAGCGCAAACAATCGCCGTTCTTTTATTTTCTGCAATTTTTATTAGCTCTTCAAGTCCCTCTTTAAATTCTTCGCTTTTCATATAATTTTCGTACCCTCCTTTCCTATAGCCTCCAAGTTTTTCAATATGAAAATAATCTATTCCGTTTTCTCTTAAAAATTTTTCAAAATTTTCTTTTTTAAAATGGGGGAAAAGTTTGGACGTTGGAAAATGCCTAACATCGACAACTGTTTTGATTTGGTATTCTCTTAAAATTTCTAAAAAATTTTCAATAGAGCGGTTTGAAGTTCCGAGAGTATAAATTTGATTCATTGTTTAATTTTATCAAAACTTGATTTTCAATTTAAAAAATGCTATTTTTAGCTTGGTGGAAAAAATTGGGAGGAATATTGGCTGTTAAGAAAGAAATAGTAGAAAAAATTTTGGAAGATCCAAAATATGGGAAGGAATTTGAAAAAGTTTTGAATGAATTTCTAGAAGGAAAAAAGAAGGTAAAGCACATTAAAAAAATCGTATGGAAATTTTGTAGAGAACGTAATTTAAAGTGTGGGGAGTTAATTTATGAATAAATTATTCTCGTCCCCACTTTTTTATTTTTTAAACACTTTTCCAAATTTCCTTTTTTTCCTCCGATTATAAAAACTTCAATTTTCCCTTTCGCCATCTCCATTGCCTCTTTCACTTTATGTGCCATTCCTCCTGTAACATCAATTTTATTCGCCCCTTTTAAAAACTTTTGAATTTTTGAAAAATTCTTTTTGCTTATCTCAGGAATTATCTTTCCCCTTGAATCGTAAACACCTTCAACATCGCTCATTAAAATTATCTTTTTTGGCTTTAAAAATTTTGCCAAAAGTTTGAAAATTTCTTCAGTGGATAAAATCGTGCAACCTAATTTTTCATCTGAAATTACATCGCCAAAGACGACGGGAACTAGATCGTTTTTTAAATAATTTTTAATCGGTTCTAAGAAAAAAGATTTAATTTTTCTTTTTGAGCAAAAAATAAATGCGGAGGGTTGAACAGAAATTGCCTTCTCTCCAGCTTTTATTAGTTCTTTGACCAAAATCCTATTTAAAGTGGAGGCATCATCTTCTACTATGCAATGGCCGATTTTACTTTTTTCATTTATATATCCTTCTTTTGTTTTAAATTTCTTTGCCGAAACATGGGCAAAGGATCCTGCTCCATTCCCAATTAAGAGTCTAAATTTATACTTTTTCCTCAAATTAACAATTTCTTTGGCTATTTCTTGAATTTTTTTCCGATTAAGAGTGTAAGGCTTTCTTTTTGTGATCAAAGCGCCCCCAATTTTTAAAAAAATTAAATTCATCGATTTTAAAAAATAAACTATATGGGCGAGGGAGGATTCGAACCTCCAACCTCATGCTTGTGATGCATGCGCTCTGCCATTGAGCTACTCGCCCTTTTTTAATTTTGCAAAATTTGAAAAAATAATCAAGGAGAAATAAAATAAAAGAATGAGAATTTTCCAATTTTATTTCAATCCAAAATCAAGGGAAGATTTGATTTTTGATAGTTTTTGTTTTGAGCCTGGAAACATTTATGAGAAAAGATTGGGTTCTCTTTATATGGTTGGGGTTTTAAAGAATGCTTTGCCAAAGAATTACGATTTTTTGGAGAAAATTGCAAAATTTGTAAAAGAAAATTTTTATAAAAAAACCTTAGTAAAACCTGAAAAGGCATTAAGAGAAACTTTAAAAGAAACTAATCAATTTTTAGAAAAAATTGCAAAGAGCGGAGATGTTTCTTGGTTGGGGAATTTATCATTTGCGATTTTGAATTTGAAAAATTTTGAATTAAATTTCACGAAAGTTGGGGAAATGAAATTTTATTTAATAAGGGGAAAAAAGGTGATTGACATTGACAAAAGGTTGAGGCTTCAAGATATCGAACCCTACCCCCTAAAAATTTTTGGAAACGTCGTAACAGGAAAATTGATTGAGAATGATTTAGTTTTGGTTTTAACGAAAGAGGTTTTTGATTTTTTTCAAAACGAAAATTTGATTCAAAGAATAAGGGAAATTGATTATTTTAATGAAAAAGATTTTAAAAGAATTTTAGATGAGAAAAAAGAGGCGCTATCTCAAGTAAAGGGTATTGCCTTTTTTATTTCTTTATCAAAGGAAATTTCGAAAGAGAAAAAAGAAATTATTGCGCCAAAAACCCTAAAGGAATTTTCTTTAAGAGAAATTTTTTCGCCATTTTTAAAAACTAAAAAATTAAAACCCTTTTCCTTTTCTGAAATATTTTCTCCTCTAAAAGAAAAAATTTTAATTCTTTTTAAAAACCCAAAATTCATTTTAATTTTAACCTTCATTTTCGTTTTATTTATAGGATACTTCTTATTTCGTTAAATTCTTGACAAAATTTTTTAATTTGCTATAATTTAAATGCAGGATGGAGGGCTAAATGCTTTCCATTCTGCCCAAGAAATTTCGGAGGTTTAATAGCTCCTTAAAATATAAGTAAAGAAAACATAGAGGGGAAAATATCTGGGTCACCCCAAATTGTCCATCAAAATTTGGTGGATAGCTTGGGGTGACCTGGGTTGGAAGGAAATAAAAATAAGTGGTGGCTTTGGAAACCGTGTATTGTAGCGACGCATCCAAAACTTGATGAAGACGCGATACTTTCAGTAGCTCTTCTGGAACTGAGTGGAGCTAGGATCAAGGGATACTGGTTCCGCGGAGAAGGCGACGAAGCTTTACCTCCCCAGATAGATTTCAAAGACGTATTGTGGATCGATAGGGGTCGTAGAGTATTCGATCATCACGGAATTCTTGGCAAAACAAGTACAGATATAGTCGCTGAAGAACTGGGTATTGCCAACGAAAAATGGATACAACCAATTCTCAGGCATGTGCGCAGAGTGGACTTAGAAGGGCGAAGTGAACCGATGGATCTCAATGAGATGATAAAGAGCATCGCGCGAGAGCTTAATAATGACGAAGAAATAATGAAGTTAGGGGTGAAAATAGCCACCGCAATAATTAATTTCCATCGAAACAATGTGAGGAGGGATAACCAAAAAGCTGCAATGATTATTAAGGAATTCTTCGGAGAAGAAATGCCTGAAAGAATTCGCCATTACTTCGAACTACTACAGAATCCGAACTTCGCTCGTCCTTGCGACTTTGCGGAATTAGCAACGATGGATACTGAATTGGCAAAGGAAGTCCTTAAATTCCTAGTAGCAGACATAGAGAAATATCAAAGAGCAATGAAAGAGATTAAAACTGCTAAGAGGATTGAAATTTCGGGTTACTTCATCATAGTAGGCGAAAGTAATAACCCAAAATTCAACGTAGCTGCCAGACAAATAGGAGCGGCGATAGTAATCCAAAGAAACACGACGGGTCATACGCAGGTGTACTTCAATAATAAGATTCTTGGCGTTCGGGTAGAAAAAATCGCGGAAGATCTCGTTGAATGCCTGAGACTCAGGGAAATATTGCTTGATTCTTCGAAGAAACTGCCACGGATAAAAAGTAGTCTCCGCAGCGTTGGAAAAATAGAAGAGGTACCCGAGTGGTACTTCTTTAAGGGAGAAAAAGGAGGGTGCTTGATCCTTAACGGCTCTTTAACGTCGCCAGATGTGCCACCCACTAAGATTCCTTTGGAAGAAATTGCTGAGTTTGCCGTCGATGTACTCAAAAATGTTTCGGAAAACAAGGGGAAGAGGAAGGGCTTTGGGAATAAAGCGTTAAGCCACCACTAAAATAAAATATTTTTTATCCCCTCTTTTTTTATTTCAGCTCAACTTTGGCTCCGGCTGCCTCGAATTTTTTCTTTATTTCTTCTGCCTCTTGTTTTTTGACGTTTTCTTTTATTACTTGAGGGGCGCTTGCTGCTGCATCGACTAAATCTTTCGATTCTTTCAATCCTTTTCCAGTAACATCCCTAACAATTTTTATTACTTCAATTTTCTTTGGACCGACTGAGGTCAAAACTATCGTAAAAGTTGCCTTTTCTTCCTTAGCGGGAGCGGGTGCGGCTGCAGGAGCTGTAGTTGGTGCTGCAACAACTTGAGGGACTGCAGAAACTCCAAATTTCTTTTCCAAAATCTTTACCAATTCTGCCAAATCCAAAACCGACATTTTCTCAATTTCCTCAACTATCTTTTTAAATTTTTCCGGAACCTCAATTTTTTCCTCCTTTTTTTCTTCTGCCATATTATTGTTCGTTGTTCGCTGTTTTATTGTTCACTTATTTTTTGACCTTTAATTGAATTTGTGACAAAACAAAAACTAAGCTTTGGGGAATTGATTTTAAGACATAAACAAAATTTGAAATTGGAGCAGAAATATCTGAAACCAATTTTGCCAATAGTTCTTCCTTTGTTGGAAGTTTTGCTAATTCTTCAATTTTTTCTGGTAAAATAAATTTTTTCTCAAAAATCCCTCCCAAAATTTTTAAATTTTTGTTTTCTTTTGAAAATTCATAAACTATCTTTGCGCCAGATATTTCATCTTTCATTCCAAAAATCACCGCTACCTCCCCTAACATTTTTCTAACATCAATAACATTCAAATCTTTTTCTTTCAATGCCAGATTTATCAGTGTCTTTTTTGCAACTTTTATTTCGTTCCCAGTCTCCTTCAATTTCTTTCTCAGTGAAAAAAGATCCTTACTCTTTACTCCGGTAAAATCAACAAAAATCATTATCTTTTGCCTTCCAATTTTTTCTTTCAATTCTTCCAAAATTTTTCTCTTTTTTTCTTTAGTTATTGCCATAAATTAAAAAATGTCTGCACCGCAGACAATCAAAAATACCTTTTAGCCTCGGCAGGACTTATTTTATGCCTGCTGTCTGCGGCTAATAATTTCTATTTTAATTTTCTTTATTCTTTTGTCAAGATCTCAACGATTGTTTTTCCAAATTCTTCCGCGGCACCAGGACCATTGGCAGTAATAATTTTTCCATCTACCACTACTGGTTTTTTCTCAAAAATCGCACCCTTTTCTTTTAAAATTTTTGCCTGGGTTCCCAAAGGATCTGTCCAACAAGTTGCCCTTTTCCCTTCTAAAACCCCAGCTTTTGCCAAAATTACTGGAGAAATGCAAATTGCTGCCAAAACCTTATTCTGAGAAATTGCCTCTTTTGCAACTTTATAAGAATCTTCATTGTCTAAAGCATCTAAACATCCAGGACCTCCAACAAAAATTATTGCATCAAAATCAGAAACATTTATTTGAGAAACCAACAAATCCACATCAGTATCTCCTCCGTCTGCTCCGATTGCGGTTCCTATTTTGTTTGATGCGGTTTTTACTTCAATTCCCGCTTTCTCTAAAATTTCTTTTGGTATGAAATATTCAGCATCCCTGAAATCTCTAAAGGCAATTATCATTACTGCTTTTTTTTCTGGCATTTTGATTTCAACTTTAGGAGGTAAGGCTTTTTCCTTCTTTGGCTGACCTTTAAAAACTAAAAGTCCAATAATCCCAAAAATGAGAATTATTAAAATTGGAATTATTATTTTTTTCATTTTAAATATTTTGCCTTCGCTAAATTGTGCTCTTCTAAAGTTTTGAAAAACAAAGTTTTTCCCCCTGGAGTCGAAAGATAATACCAATACTCGCTTTCTTTAGGATACAACGCCGCTAAAATACTTTCAAGACCCGGGTTGCAAATTGGACCTGGAGGAAGTCCTTTGTATTTGTAAGTGTTGTAGGGGGAATCAATTTGTAAATCTTCAAAAGAAATTTTTGTTGTTTTTTTTCCAGTAATATAGGTTATCGTTGCATCGACCTGAAGTGGAATTCCTGCTTTTAACCTTTTCCATAAAATTCCAGAGACAATCTCTTTTTCTTCTTTGGTTTTTACTTCTTTTTCCAAAAGGGACGCCATCGTTATTATTTCTTGCAAGCTCTTTCCGCTTTTTTCAATTTCATATTTATAAGGTGAGATTTTCTTTTCAAAATTTTCTTTCATTATTTTCACAACCTCTTCGCCAGAAACGTCAATTGGGAAATAATAAGTGTCTGGAAACAAATATCCTTCCAAATTTTCCCCTGGTAGTTTAATTCCTAACTTTTCTTCGATTTCTTTTACTGTAAAACCCTCTGGAATTGTAACTTTCTTTTTTGCGATATCTCCTGAGATTATTTTTTGAGCAATTTGATAAATGCTCATTGAGGAAGAAAGAGAGTACTTTCCTGCCTTGAGTTCTTTTTCTTTTCCAATTAAAAGTACATAGAAATCGAAAAAAAATTTGCTTTTTATCAATCCTTCTTTTTCTAAATTTTTTCCGATTTCAAAAAGTCCTTTCCCCTTTTCAACAGAGAAAATTTTTTCTTGAGCTACTCTATCTTTGGGAATAAAAATTCCCCAAAAAAGGAAATAGAAAACAAAAAAGAGAAGAGGGAAGATTAAGATTAAAATTTTTTTCATGAAATTATTTTTCAACTAATGGAACAAAAACAAATCCAGGATATTCAAATTCCTCAAATTCCTTTTCCGATTTTTTTATAAAAAGCCAAATTGAATTCGAAATCGGGGTAACGATCCTTCCTCCAATTTTTATTTGCTCTTTCCAGGATTCATAGCATTTTTTTGCAGTTGCAGAAACTAAAATTTTATCAAAGGGGGCCTCTTTTTCATAACCTTTCGAACCATCTCCCAAAACGAATTCAACTATTTTCTTTTCAACAAAATTATACTTTTTAACATTGTTTTTCCCAAATTCAAAAAGTTCTGGAATGATTTCAATTGCGATCACTTTTCCTTTTTCACCGACAATCTCTGCTAAAAGAGCGCTTGTCCAACCAGAACCCGATCCAATGTCCAAAATTTTTTCACCTTCTTGAGGTTGTAAGAGTTCTAGCATAAATGCTACTACCAGAGGTTGAGAAATTGTCTGGCCGTAACCTATTGGCAAAGCCTCATTCAAATCTGCCAAATCCTTTAATTCATCCGGTAAAAAATCAACCCTCTTTATTTTCTTGAAGGCTTCTATGATCTTTGGTGTTTTAAGCCAACCTTCTGAAATTAAATTTTCTATTAAATCCATTTTCAAATTATAACATTATTTTTTCTTGACTTTAACCTTTGAAGAATTTTAAAATTGAGTAATCCTTGCACCTTAAAGGTCGAAAAATGAACAAAATAAAAATATGGCAAATTTAAACTTCGAAATTCCAGCAGGGATTGAATGGATTGTATATTTGATTTTAGTTGATGTAATATTGGGGATAATAGCTGCGATTGTAAAGAAGGAATTTAAACTGGGAAAGTTGGCAAAGTTTATGGGAATTCCAGTTTTAGGGTACATTTTTGGATACATTGTTTTAGCGAACGTTTTGGGTGCGAGCTGTCTAAGCTGGGCTGCATTTTCATTGATAGTTTTAGCTCTAGTAGGCTCGATTTTGAATAATCTAGGAAAATTTGGATTGAAAATTCCTGAGTGGCTGAAAAAATAAAATTTTATCCCCGCTCTTTTGGCGGGGATTTATTTTTGCGGGGACGCCAGGATTCGAACCCGGAAAACCGCTTTTGGAGAGCGGCGGTTTGCCGATTGAGCCTACGTCCCCTTTTCCCTCAATAGGGGGAACCGAGGTTCTCACTCGATTGTACTCGGACATTTCGCAAGCGAAATCGTCCTCGCGTCACCCCCTCCATGGCGCTTCGCTGTCACCCCCTCTTCCTTATATCAATTTGTCATTTGCAATTTGAAATTTGCAATTTTACTTTATCAATTTTCCAAATTTTATTCAATGATTTTCTTTCTTTTTTCTCTCCATTCTTTAATTTTTTGATGATTCCCAGACAAAAGAACTTTCGGAACTTTCCAATAAACTCCTTTTTTTGGAGAAAAAATTTCAGGTCTTGTGTATTGGGGGTATTCAATAAACCCTCCTTTTATAACTCTTTCTTTTAAAAATTCTGGCTTCCCTATTACACCCGGAACGAGCCTTGTCACTGTTTCTATCAAAACCATCGCAGGTAATTCTCCTCCCATTAAATCATAAGGGCCGATAGATAATTCCAAATCTGCAATGTATTTTGCAACTCTTTCATCCACTCCTTCATACCTTCCGCAGATTAAAATCAAATGCTTTAATTTTGAAAAAGAATGAGCCATTTTTTGATTGAATTGTTTTCCCCGAGGGGTGAATAAAATTATTTTTGATTTTTTATCTTTAATTTTTGATTTTATGAATTTCACTGCTCTGTAAATTGGTTCTACTTTCAAAACCATTCCCAAACCCCCACCGTAAGGTCTATCATCGACTGTTTTCCTTTTATCGGTTGAAAAATCTCTCAAATTGTAAATTTTAATCTTGATTAACTTTTTCTCCTGAGCTTTTTTAATGAAGGACTCTTTCAAAAATGAATCGAAAATTTTTGGGAAAATTGTAATTATATGAAAAGTAATCATACTCTAAAACCAAAACGGTGCCACTTTTAAAATAGCACCGTCTTGGCAAGTTGTAAATTGTCTTAACTTTTCTTTTCTGGCTCTTCAATCTTCAAATTCACTCTGGCATGATTTTTCGCTCCAACCAACCTTACTAAAGATCTTATTGCCCTGACAGTCGCTCCTCCCTTTCCGATTATCTGTCCCATATCTTCTGGATGAACTTTCAAAGAAAGTAAAACTCCCATCTCATCAACCTTCCTTGTGATCTGCACATCCTCTTTATGATTGACGAGAGATTTGACTACGTATTCAAGAAATTCTTGGTCTGCGGGTAATTTTGCCATATTTTCAAGAATTTCATTTTGACCTTTCGCTCCGGATTTTTCAATCAATCGGAGCTTAAGACAATTGCATTTTATCTATCTTGAAAAATTTTGTCAAGAAAAAATTAAGGGGGAGAATATTCTCCCCCTTGAGTCAGATTCTCTCGATTTTTATGCTTTTTTCTCTGGTTCTTCTATTCTCAGCGTCACCCTGGCATGGTTTTTCAACCCAACAATCCTAACTAAATGTCTAATTGCCTTTACAGTCTGCCCTTGCTTTCCGATAATCTGTCCCATGTCATCAGGATGAACTTTCAGAGAAAGCAATACTCCCATTTCATCCACAGTCCTAGTTATCTTTGCTGCTTCAGGGTGATCGCAGAGAAATTTGATAATTGATTCTAAGAATTCTTGATCTGGCTTTTTTTCTGCCATGATTTTCTATCTTTCAAGAATTTTGACCTTTACCAGAATTCTCTCATTTCAATCGAGAGAATCTGGCTGCCAAAATTTTGGCAGCGGGGGCGATGGGATTTGAACCCACGGGCTCCCGCGTGACAGGCGGGTGTTCTAGACCGGGCTGAACTACGCCCCCT
>Ga0209225_1003229_pt1 | contig 13841 bp, 20 predicted proteins | sample WasSprMetagenome_FD_184732 | JGI IMG/M metagenome (GOLD analysis project Ga0209225, IMG submission 184732) | Sulfidic aquatic microbial communities from Washburn Spring, Yellowstone National Park, USA - WS (SPAdes) (version 3) | ecosystem: Environmental > Aquatic > Thermal springs > Hot (42-90C)...
AATCTCGCTCGGGATACCTGTATTTACCGCCTGGCGTTTTAATGTACTTTATCTTCCCCGAGTAAGCCCGCTTCACAGCTACGTAAGATACGCCGAAAATCTTCGCGACTTCACCGGTTGTGTAGAGCTTCTCTGGCATTCAATCAATGGAAGTTATGCTAGGTAATAAACTTACGCTAGAATGAAGCAGTTTCTATACTCCCAAATCGTTGATCCATTCTACACTTACCTCACGTTTCTCTCACTTCCAGTCGCCGGAATGCTAAGTCACTCATGAGGTTCGTAATTTCTAAATCTATCCCAACAACATCATACAATAAAACGGCCGTAAAGGGTACTGAAAAGTTAATTGCCAGTCCTCGGGCAGATTCAGTCCTCGGATTTATTTCAGCGACATAGCTGTGGTAATTATTTCCGCTGTAAAAAGACATCCTGAATTTATAACTCCCTTCCTTCCCGTAGAACTTTATTGGAACCTCAGCCATGCTAGATACAGACTTCAAAACTATTTTCTCTGGCAGAGATTCAAAAAGAGGAACTATAACTACGTTCTCTATCTCCACTGGAGATGATATGACTAGAGTGAGGTTGTTTATTTCTCCAAGTCTAACAGTTCCCTTAAAATAAATCTCCGGCATCTTATCCTCAACAAAAAGGGTAAAATTTACCCAGTCTATCTTCTTCTCTTTATATTCTGGCTACTGAATTTCTCACTAGCTTTTGGCCTGCTTAGGGAATTCAAATTTTTCATATATGGTCTATCTGTCGTAGTGATTTTTATTATCTGCTATGAAGTATTAAGAAGACTTTAAAAGGTGTATAAATGAGGAGGAGAGAAAAACTAGAGATAATCCACGACATTCTAAACGCAATCAGGAAACATGAAACTCATACTTCCAACGCCACTCTTAAGATATTCAAACCTGTCTACTCAAAATTTCAACAGATACATGGAAGATTGTTAAAAAAGGGACTCGTAAGAAAATATACGACGAGAGTGGCAGAAAATACTATACATTAACAGATAGGGGATTCAAATTCCTTGAAAAGTACGAGAAGATCAGAGAATTTATAGAAGAATTCGGCTTATAACCGAAAAACTCGCCCTTCAGAACTGGATGAGAAAAGCTTAAATTAATAGAAAGTCTGAATAGAATGTCCAAACAATCCGAAGGGGACTGCCATAGATGCGGGCATGCTGCCCAATGGAATAGGGAGTTCAGATGCCCCCGAAATGCGGGCTTGTTTACAACAGGGATTTAAATGCGTGCATAAACATAGCCCGCAGGTTAATGAGATCTGCTGATGGAGGAGCTTGGCTTTTGAACCGGCAGATGAGGGGAAAGGTGTAAAGCCCTCCCTAAACGCCGGAAGCCTCGCCTTTAAAGGCGGGGCAGCTCACCAAGAATCATGCAAGTACCAGTACCAACATTCGAAAAAGATTTAAGCTAAGAGGTAAAAAAAACTTTAGGCGCAGGTAGTCTAGTGGTAGGACAACGGCTTTCCAGGCCGTTAGCCCGGGTTCAAATCCCGGCCTGCGCATACTTTTAATTTAGAAAAGCGGTATTAGCTAGGATAGCTCGGTTTAGATAGACAATGAAATCGAAAAGAAAGTATTTATAGATTAACACAAAAAAGAAAACAAATGGAGGATCAAGTAGAGAGAGTTAGCAAGAGACTGAAAGGAGTGAAGGACGAAGTTGAAAAGCGGAAGAGTAGCCTTGAGAATGCTGAAGGAGTTTCAACAATAGGCACTTTCAAATCAGGCGAGGATCTACAGAGTTTCATTAGGAAGAAACAAATTAGCAGAGAGAGCCAATAGTTTTAAGTTAATTTGTTTAAAAAACTAAATCTTCAACTTACCAAGAAATTTGCTCAAAAGGGACAGAGAATATTTCCTAGATTCAGCCTCACCGATTATCTCGATTTCTTCTACATTCAAACCTCTAGACTCTATTGCAAGTCTGATGTGGCCCACCTCGAACGGGTTCACATTCATCAGCGAGGCAGCAACAAAATCGCATGCAACAACATCATCGCTGGCCACCATAACTCCGTGCTTTATCGGTTTCGGGAACATTTCTGATAAATTTCCACCAACCACTCCATCAACGATCGTTATCTTCGGGCAAATGAAATTCAAAAGATCTACAAGCTTTTGATCTATTTGCGGATGCATATAAATTGCCGGCTTTTTCAAAAACCCCATGTTATTCTTTATTCCCAGCGTAACTTTGGTTAAATGATGCACTTTCATCTTTGGTACACTTATAAATCCCCTCCTTGCTTCAAGAGCTGTCCTCGCAATCTCAACAGATTTCAAAACCTTGCCGTCTATTTTAACTTCCAAAAACTCGTCTTCGTTAAGATTCACACATCTTGCTAACTTGTCTATTCCAAAAGCCCTGAAGCACTCCTCAGCAGACTTTCTGAAAAATCCTCCCTCAATCACAGTCAAATCCATACCATATTCCTTAGCACATCTCAGAATTTCCCTTAACAAAACCGGATGGGTTATACAACCCTTGTCCGGATCATCGAATTTAAGGAAATTTGGCTTTAGAAATTTGCAATCGAAAATTTCAAATAAATCAAAAACTTTTTCCACGAAAGTTCCAACCTTTTCGTAACTCTCGACTTTTTCAACTAGTACTGTCGTCATCTTCCGGCATTGAGTTTCATTAAATCGTGTTTAGTGATAATACCTAATATTTTTCCCTTTTCAACAACGACGATTGCAGGATTGTCTAGTAGCAGTCTGGAGATTTCCGAAATCTCGGCTTTTGGGTCTATCTCCGGAAGAGGCGCTTCAATGATATCCCTCACCCTAAGATCCCTTTTTCCCTCATAAAAAGCTTTAAAAATTCCCCTCTCAGAAACGCTACCAACTATCATTCCTCTATCAACTACAGGCATTTGAGATATTCCCTTTTCTATCATCACCTTGGCAACCTTAGAAATAGAATCATCGATATCCGCAACGATTACCGGTGAATTCATTACATCTTCAGCCTTTTTCTTTCTTTCGAGTTCTTCAAAAACTCTCAGGATTTTCTTAACCAGTGATAGTTTTGGATCTATTGTACCCGCCTCGAGTTTGGCAATAAGGGATTGACTAACTCCAACCCTCTCCGCAAGCTCCTTCTGGGTTATCTTCAGCTTTTTTCTCCTTTCCCTTATCTCCCTCAGTTCGATCATGATTACTGATATTCTCTCCAAGTCTTACCACACTTTGTGCATCTGAAAAACCTAACCTCGCTTTCATCCGCTGCTCTGAGCTGTCTCATCCACCAAAAAGCTTCTGTATTCCCGCATGCTGGACAAATGGCCTTTGTTGTTGGAAGAGTTTGGATTTTCTCCCCCTCAATCACTGGAATCTCTTCCCTGTTAACTTCAGATTTTATCACAAATTTTTCATTCGTTACTTCTTTTTCGTATCCGCACTTTCTACATACCGCCTTGTTTCCCGAGTACCGCATGAGACTCTTACATTTCGGACAGAATTCCACGAATCCTCACCTCCGCATCTTTGATCATCTTTTCGTGATCAAATGCGAGCCTTGGGAGTTCATTGAGCCCGAAGAGTCCAACTTCTTTAGCATCGCTTCCACTTCTTAGCTCACCCCCAACCGGGATCACAATAAAGCATACAGAGACGAAGTGTCCTCTTGGATCTCTATTCGGATCGGAATAAACCCCCACAAGGCTGTGAATTTTTCCCTTTAATCCAGTTTCTTCCTCTACTTCCCTCAACACCGCTTTCTCAACAGTTTCGCCGTATTCAACTATTCCGCCAGGTAATGCATAGTGATCCTTGAAGGGTTCATTTTTGCGCTTTACAAGCACTATTTTTCCCTTGTAAGGGATTATAGCATCGACCGTGAGTGTAATGCAACTCATAACTCCAAAATCCTCGCGCGCCACAAATACTTTTTTGCCTTTTCTAAGCTCCACCTGACTTTGCCGACTTTCTCCAACCTATGGGCGTCACTTCCTATTGAGATTTTCAGCTTTCTATCCATGCATTTCGCTAAAAAGTCATCCGGAGGACACTGATGACTCGAATTAAGTTCTAGAGCTATATCAAGCTCCTCCAATTTGTCCAATAGTATTTCCTCAAGCTTTTCATCTCTGGAAAAATCGAACATGTCCGAAAGAAGGTGGCCAACGACGTGGACTTCGTTTTTCTCAACACATTCTATTATTCTATTTAAATAGTTTTGTGCATTTTCGTGAACAGAAGCTATGATAATATCAAAATCAAACTCTGGCAAGAATATCTCTCCGAATCCATTTATTCCGCACTCTATGCCACTATAAATTTTTATTCCATAGATTTCCCTAGCCAGTTCTATCTCCTCCTGCCTTAGTTTTGCCTTCTTTTCGTTCAGACCAAAATTCAGCTCGATTGAATGGTCCACGATTGCAATCTTCTTAATCCCTACTTCCCTTGCTTTCTCCGCTATCTCAAAAACGCTTGCATTCCCGTCAGAGTATTTAGAATGAATGTGAAAGTCCAGCATCACAGTTTTTCTTTTCTCAGATCAATTATCTGATCCATATCGGGTCCCGTAGAAATAAGAGTTACTGGAACTTTTATCTCTGCCTCGATATCTTCGATGAACTTTTTTGCTTTGGGGGTGAGCTTTTCCCATTCCTTTACACCATAACAATCTCTGTCCAGCTTGTCTATTCCGGTAATCGCTATCTGAGTGGCACCATTTACCATGGCAGAGTATTTTGCAAGCTTTCCATCCCAGTAACCAACCCTCCTCCTTCTGCCGGTCACTGTGCCGTATTCGACTATCCCAAGCCTCTCGGCTTCTTCAGCTGGCATCTCTGTTGGAAAAGGTCCCGCTCCAACTCTTGTCGGGAAACACTTGAAAACTACTATCACATCGTCAACCCTCGTTGGCCCTATGCCGACGTCCGAAGCTATGGCCGAAGCTGTGGTATCCTTCGAGGTAACATAAGGATACGTTCCATAGTAAAGACTCAATCCAAACCCCTGAGAGCCTTCTATTAGGACAAAATTGCCCTTATCAAGGGCTTCGTTTATTTCGAGGGGAACATCAGTTAGGAAGTCTTTAAGTTCCGGAATGTCTTTCGCCTGCTTTGCTATTCTACAAACCCTATCTACATTTGCAGGCCCACAACCAGTTCCAGTGGTTCCAATCTTCTTCAGATGGTCCTGTGTTCTGTCCATCTCACAGTGCCTTGGCTCGATTATTGCACATCTGTAATCGACCCTTGCCCTGTCAGCAACCTTCAGGAGCTCCACTTCTCTCAAAAAAACTTCGGGATTGACAAGAACTCCTGCACCAATCAAAAGCCTTGCATCTTTGTAAACAAAGCCAGAAGGAATCATTCTGAGCCCAAATTTCTGGCCTGAGATTTCAACTGTGTGTCCAGCATTTGGTCCAACCCCTCCTCTTGCGATTATCTTTGGTTTATCCGTGTTTGCAATATATGCAACTATCTTTCCCTTCCCCTCGTCCCCCCAAAAGCCACCAACTATTATTGCTGAGGGCATAAAGTTAAGTTCTTTAACTTGTTTATTGCTTTTACGCAATCTTTGAATTTTTAAGACTTTGCAAGTTCGCGAGTTATAAGCGATAAAAGACCATCCTACACAACCATCAAGATCTCCACTGTAGATTAGTCGCATTTGGGTATCCAAACACCGAAGACCTCGTTTTTAAAGACGAGGCCGCTCACAAACTTGTTTAGCTTTGGACAAATATATTTATAATTTTTTCCACTTACTGGATGTATGCTCGAAGTAAACCTCTGCGGTCTGAAGCTAAAAAACCCATTGATATTGGCCAGCGGAATTCTCGGAAGTTCAGCTTCATCCCTTAAAGAGATTGCTGAAGACGCAGGAGCAGTAGTTACAAAATCGATCGGTTTAGAGGAGCGAGTTGGATATAGGAATCCAACTGCTTTGAATTGGCAATGTGGGCTTATAAACGCTATCGGTCTAGCCTCCCCAAGTGCAAAAGATTTTGCAGCCGAACTTAAAAATTTTGACTTCCCCTCTCCGCTGATAGTTAGCCTTTATGGTAAAAGCAAAGAGGAATTTACAAAACTCGTGGAAATTTTTGATTTTGCAAACGCTTTCGAGATAAATCTTAGCTGTCCACATGTTAGAGACGCTGGAATAGAGATAGGGAGAGATTTGGAATTGTCATCCGAAATTGTAAAGGCCATGAAAGATTCAACTGATAAGCCTGTTTTTGCAAAAATCTCAGCCATGCACGATTATATAAAGCTCGCAAAGGTGCTCGAAAAAGCAGGTGCAGATGGAATAACGATTTCAAACACGATTCCTGGGATGAAAATAGACATTCTTTCAAGAAGGCCCGTTCTGAGCAACATCTTCGGAGGTGTAAGCGGGAGCGCAATAAAACCAATTGCCCTGAAATGCGTTTACGATCTTTACAAAATCCTAGAGGTTCCAGTAATAGGCTGCGGAGGTATAACAACTTTTGAAGACGTTCTGGAATTTATCTTTGCCGGATCAGCAGCAGTGGAAATAGGATCAGCTGTTTTTTACAGCAAAAAAATATTTTATAGCCTGAAAGAGAGTCTTCTAGCTTTCTTGAATGCGAATTCCCTCAGGATTCAGGATTTAATCGGCTCAGCCCATTTTTAAAATTTTGACGAAAAATTTATAAAGAATGAATCATGAATTCTATATGGCTTCGATCGTTGGTGCCAATATTAGAGAAGTTGACGTTTCCGAATTTCCAAAACCATGGACAAAGTTTTACGACAACGGTGTTCAAGAAACAATCGAAATTCCGGAAATTCCTGTTCACAAAATGTATGAAAACACAGCAAAAAAATATCCTAACAAAATCGCATCATCCTCCTCCTAGCGTAGTTAACCTCGTTCCACAGCTTAGACGATAAATTGCAGAGCAACTCGATAAGGATGTATATCTGGGCGCCTTACCACCTGAAAGCCTCGCCCTTCAGGGCGGGGAGGAGGTCAGAAGGGGGGAAACTCGTTCTTAGTGAGGCTTCCCCTGTAACCCATGCAAATCCGCTATACGGATTGAATAAGGATGGAAGCATAGGCGTTCCAATCCCAAGCACACTAGCAGTCGTAGTGGACAATGATGGAAACATACTCCCACCAGGAGAGGTTGGAGAGCTCGCGATATACGGGCCTCAGGTGATGAAGGGTTACTGGAAGATGGAGAGCGAGACGGCGAAGGTTCTGATAAACGGATGGCTGCTAACCGGAGACATGGCGAAGATGGATGAAGATGGATACTTCTACATCGTTGACAGGAAGAAGGACATGATAATAGCCGGTGGCTACAACATATATCCGAGAGAGGTTGAGGAGGTTCTCTACGAGCATCCGGCTGTGGTTGAGGCTGCTGTTATAGGCGTTCCCGATCCCTACAGGGGAGAAACCGTGAAGGCCTTCATAGTGCTAAAGCCCGAATACAGGGGGAAGGTTACGGCTGAGGAGATAATAAAGTTCTGCCGCGAAAGGCTCGCAGCTTACAAGGTGCCGAGGATAATAGAGTTCAGGGATGAGCTTCCGAAATCCGCTGTGGGAAAAATACTGAGAAGAGTTCTTAAAGAGGAAGAGTTGGCGAAACTAAAGAAGTGATTATCCCTGAAAAAGGCATTTTTCTAAAAACCCTTTATAACTGAAAAAAATCGCCCTTCAGGGCAGGGTAGCTGGGGGAGTGGTGGTAGTAAGCCCCCTTCTGTTCCGACGGCATCAGTCTGAGCGGCCTTGAGCCTTGCACCCGGTGGCGGGCGGCTTTTTTCAACCAGCGGAGGTGATCTAGGCTTTTCAGCTTCATCGCATATCCCTCCGCCGGGGATTTTCTGTTCCACCCGATCCCCTCTCGGGGATGCCCCTTGCGGGACCCACCTTTTATGGGTGGGGGGACTTTCCTCCTTACGGTAAGCCGTCCACCACCTCTCCCCCAAGGGTTAGTTGGCCCTGCCCTGAAGGGTAGGTTTTCATTAAAATAATAAGAGCTCTTATGCATAAAATCTTTAAGGCGAGTCCACAAGTTGAACCCATGATATTTCAAGGAAGGAGTAGGAGGAAGCCAACGGGAGGACTTTACAGACCACACAGGAAGAAGAGAAAATATGAACTTGGTGGAGAGCAAGTGATGACTACTGTTGGTGACAGGAAAATTAAAAAAGACAGAATGATGGGAGGAAGCTACAAAATAAGGCTTTTTGCAGACAGATTCGCAAACGTTTACGACCCGGAACAAAAGAAAGTAATAAGAGCAGAAATAAAGGGTGTACTGGAGAACCCTGCAAACGTCCACTATGCACGTCATGGGGTTATAACGAAAGGAGCGATCATACAAACCTCGATAGGAAAGGCAAGGGTTACGAATAGGCCGAGCCAAGAGGGTATTATAAACGCAGTACTCATTGAAAAGATCGGGGAGGCGCCAAAAATATCATAGATTACACATCGGCGGCGGGACAGTTACCAATGCTGTTACAGCGCCCCCTTATTAATGTTGTATTTGAGGACTAATAAAATTTTCTTGACACTATTTGTCAAACCGGTCAAGCTCGTAATGAGCAATGGTGATGCACTGTTCAGCCATTAAGGAAAGTTTAGAAACGCTAATTATTTTCTCAGCAAATTCAAGAATAACGTCTTCCTCCGTTTTTCTCACTCCCAGATGATCCCCAACAACAAAAAGCGGATTTTCTATGAAGGTTATTTCCTCCTTCAAATCTTTTCCATCTTCTCTCAAGTAGTAGATTTTGTATTTTTTTGATAATTCCTCCAGTATTTCCCTTATATTTCTTCTGGAAACAAAAATTCCCGAATTCGTCTCAGTCCAATCTTTAGATATTTTAAAACTAACAGCTTTTCTTAAGTGACCGGCTATATTTCTTTCATCGGGCGACATTCTTTTTAATTCGTTACTAACTATTTTTATGGCTTTAGGAGGGTCGGGCTTGCCGAGTAAAAGTAGATAAACCTCTACATCCCTCCTTATGGAGTGGGAAAGAAAGAGTGCCTGAGAAACGCATCTACAGAGAATATCAATCCTCCCAGCTCCTGGAAGATCGTTCAAATTAAAGGGTTCAGTTACAGCTTCGTTGCCAATAACCAAAAAGCCCCGCATCAAAACTCGCCCCTTAAAATTTTAATGGCTAGCTCTTTGTTATTTGCTAAGCCAATTGAGTAGTTGTCCCAAAATACACAGGTTCCCAAAGCTAGCACTCCACCTGCCTTTGAACCAAAAACTCCTCTACCAACTATGAAGCTTTCCCCACCACTAACTGAGGCAGAACACGGCATAACAGCCTCAAGATCTCCGCATTTTGCCATTGGGAACATCGGATCTCCAGCATTTCGCTCTTCATCCTTTATGAGATCATAGTTAACCCTTAGCCCAAAAAACCTAAGAACCCTATTCACGTTCTCGGCAACTCGATCTGTGTTCAAATAATATGCTGCAAGAACTATCTTTTTCCCCATTTTTACCCACTTTTTTATCTTCAGTAGATCGCTAGCGCTGAATTTTATTTCCGGATAATTGAATATAATTAAATCGTAATCCCCGAGTTTACTGAAAACTTTTTCCTCAGCAAGTTCCAGCCCCTCATTTTCTGCAATCCTTGTCAATTTTGAAAAGTAGTAGTAATCTCCAATGCTAAATTCTCCCCTACTCGCACTCCATACAACTCGCATGTCGAAAGTTAATCCCCAGAATAAAAACAGTTTCTAAGCAATGAGTCTCATTCCCTTTGAACTCCCTTTGAACTTTCTCAAAATAAATTTATTAATAAAAGGTCGTCTCTCAAATCATTTAAGCCATGGTATCATTTTTCTCATTTCTTTTCCTACTTTCTCAATCGGGTGATTCGCCTCCATTTCGAGTAACTTGTTGTAAACTGGCCTTCCAGCCATGTTCTCCAATATCCATTCTCTCGCAAATTCTCCAGTCTGAATTTCTCTAAGTATCCTTCTCATTTCCTCTCTAGTGTTCCCGTTAAATATCCTCTTACCCCTAGTCATTCCACCATACTTCGCAGTTTCGCTGACAGCCCTCCACATGTTGAATATTCCTCCCTCGTAAATCAAATCAACAATGAGCTTCAACTCATGCAGAACTTCGAAATATGCAACTTCTGGCTGATAACCAGCTTCGACAAGAACTTCAAAGGACATCTTTATCATTTCAGCAACTCCGCCGCATAGATCAACCTGTTCTCCAAACAAATCCGTCTCAGTCTCCTCTTTAAAAGTAGTCTCAATAACCCCTGCCCTGGTTGCTCCAATTCCCTTAGCATATGCCAAAGCGATCTCCAGAGCTTTTCCGCTCGCATTTCTATGTATAGCAACCAATGCAGGAACACCCTTACCTTCAAGAAACATTCTTCTAACTAATGGTCCCGGACCCTTCGGAGCGACCATCACAACATCCACATTCTGAGGGGGGACGATCTGGTTGTAGTGAATGTTGAACCCATGTGCAAACAGAATTGCTGAATTCGGTTTTAGTTTATCCCTCACGAACTTTCGGTAAACTTCCGGTTGCACCATATCCGGGATTAGCATTGCTATTAAATCTCCCTCTATTTCTTCAAGTCTGACAACTCTCATACCGTCGCCTTCGGCTTTCTTCCAAGTTTCTTTGTCCCATTCTGGTAAAGCAACCACTACATCCAGCCCAGAATCTCGCAAGTTCAGCGCATGTGCATGTCCTTGGCTTCCATAGCCAACAATGCAAATCTTTTTGTCTTTCAAAAACCTTAGATCTGCATCTTGGTCGCGATATATTTTCGCCATCGGATCACCCATAAAAGTTCATTCAAGTTTCATATTTTTTTTGCTATAATCCAAAAATCCACTCTCTTTGTAACATGCTCAATTTTGAATCCCTCTCTTTCAATGATATTACCAATTTCTTCAACGCTTTTGAGCTCTTTCCACTTTTTCAAAAGATTTTCGGCATATTCATTACCGAAAATTACAGAAAGAAGGGCACTTGAAAGAATTTTCACGGAATCGGGAATTTTTGGGTTTAGATCTGCAATTGCTATCGCTCCTCCTCTTTTTAAAACCCTTCTCGCCTCCTTTATTGCCCTTTCTGCATCAAGCTCATGCAGCGCAAAACAGAAGATGACTAGATCAAAAACTTCGTTTTTGAAGGGTAAATTCAAAGCATCGCCGAGGATACCTCTGGAAATTCTGCACATCTCAATTGACGAGTCTATGTTTACAACCTGTGCATCCAATATCTTCCTCAATTCTCTTCCAAGTACCCCGGGGCCACTGCAGATATCAAGCACGAGTTTTGGCTTTGAGATTTTCGAGATCTCGTTTGCAAAAATTCTGTAGTACCAGCTGTTGATCTCCGCCCATATGTGATATTTATTCGCTATCTTATCCCACATACTCAGCTAAATATTTCCTTAGCCATTTCAACCATTTCCGATCCTCTCTTTCCAAAAATTTCTTGAACTCTCTTGCTTTCTTTTATTAAGTCGTTGCAAAAAGCAAAACCTCTCTTTAGAAGTTCTTCTATCTCCTGATCACTTATTCTTAGTACAGTAACAGGATAAAGTCCCTTGCTTTCGAGAAGGTATTCAATTCCCATTTTATCCGGATACCTCCAGCCGGTAAGCTTTATTCCTCTGCATTCTGAAAATTTTATAGCTTCGCTTGAAAACTTTGTATTTGTGAAAATCCAAAGACCATCAAATTCTCTAACCTCCGCAATATCCAGAAATCTTGCGTATGAGTAAAGAACTTCCTTTATCCCAGTATATATTGGGGTGTTGTGAAACTTGCATTCAATCAAATACTTCCCATCTTTTTCAGCGATGACATCGATTTCATGCTCCACGCACTTGCCCGGCAAAAATTCGTTCAATCTTGTCCTATAACCGTGGTGTTCTAAAAGTACAGCGACGAATTTCTCAAATCTATACCCAGCAGGTCCGAGACGCAGGAGTGAAGATTTTAACGAGTATTTAGCTGAAGCTTTTCTTGAAAATTTCTCTATTTCTGTCAGAGCAATTTTCAGGATTTCTTCCGTGGAAATTCCACCATAGGCAGCGTTTTTAACCCTTTCAGCAACTATTTTTGCCGAATTGAAGTCTAGGCCCGCTCGCATTGCAGTGTTAATGATTTTATCTTCCCTGAATTCTTCCAATCTTCCGTCCCTTTTCCTGACCTTCATTAAACAAAATGATTCAATGTAAACTTAATTCTTATCTTTTTTCAGCGAAATTTATTAACATTTTTATTGGTTTTTATGACTGAAAACCTCACCTTCTAGGGCCGGGAGGGTTTCAGACGGGTTTGGTCTAGAACTTTTGATTAGAGAGTTCATAAATTTTCTCCCTTGTAAATCCCACCATACTGAGTGGTTTCCGAACACAGCTTTAGGAATACTAACTGAATTATTCTAGCATTCCTCCTGAGCCAGACTCCATTGGGATTGTGGACGACTATTAGGACTTCACTTCTACCCTCGTATCCAGCATCCCAGACCGCTGTTTCAACGGTTACACCGCATCGGAGAAGACTGCTTCTTGGCTTTGCAATTGCAATTATGTCTGTTCCAAGTTTTACAATTTCGTTCAGAACAGCCTTATAGACACCTGGTCGAAGGTATACCCAGTCATCGAACTCAATCTCCTCACTTTCGGATAGAACCCTCTCCTCATTGCTGAAATCTATTTTGCCAGCGCTTTTCAACATTTTTATATTTCTCAACGTGCAGTCAAAACCATTGGGCTGCAGCTGGGTTTCAAGGTCTATATAGTCCCTGATTAGCCCTCTTTTTATCCTCTCCCTTATCTCTTCCGCGCTTAAAACGCACATGTTAGGTTCTCAACATCCCCAAGCTTTTTATTCCTTCGATCTGCATATTTAGTGAATAGAATGACAGTGCTGCATAAACAAGAACCGGTATTGCGGAAACTGCTGCTCTTCCAAAGCTCAAATTCCTCGCATTTTTCACCGCAAATACCCAATAAACATATTGCCAGAGCATTAGAGCCAAGGAGAAAATTGACAGGGATAAGAAGGCATCTAAACTCCTCGATTTAAAGGCTTCAATCGTCAAATAGGATGTCACTGGGCTACATATTATCGATGGAATAAAGCTGAAGGCTGTAAACTTCAACAAAACAGAAAAAGATCCCTTGCCTCCTGCGAGGACTGAGAGAGCATAGAGAATTGCAGTTATAATTAACCAATTCAGGAACGATCCCAGAAATGCGCTGATAAAAGCTAGAGCTCCCATAACAGCAATAACAGTTTCAATTTCTTTTCCGTATATCTTGACCAGTTCTTCAGCAATCGTCTGGGAAACAAAATTCGCAGAGACTGCAGAAACAATTGCAAATGCTATTACAACCATTATAGGAGTTCTAAATCCCATTCCAACCCTTTCTGAAAAGAACTTGTCTGGATTCAGGAGAACGTCCATAACCAAAATCCGGAAAGTTGATATATATTTTGCTAGCCCACCCCCTTCATTTCCTGTGGAACGGGGCAAAAAAGTTCAAATCTGACCTCCTCCCCGCCCTGAAGGGCGAGGGTTCCCCGCATCTGTTCGGGAATACATCTGTCATCTGCGGGGCAGTCGGGGCGGTCAGAGGTCCCCCGGAAAGGCCCAACAACCCTAAAGCCCTCTTCTCAATGTTCAAGACTGCTATCCTGTCCCTATCCTCCTCCAAGCTGCACTTGGACACTTGAGCCGTCTGTAGCCGTTCCCCTTTAGTCTAGAACTGCAGTTGGGACAAATGGATGAAGTTTGCTCAGGCTCTACTGGGATTATTGGGACTCCTAGCTTCTCGCACTGCCAGTC
>Ga0209225_1003231_pt1 | contig 13834 bp, 11 predicted proteins | sample WasSprMetagenome_FD_184732 | JGI IMG/M metagenome (GOLD analysis project Ga0209225, IMG submission 184732) | Sulfidic aquatic microbial communities from Washburn Spring, Yellowstone National Park, USA - WS (SPAdes) (version 3) | ecosystem: Environmental > Aquatic > Thermal springs > Hot (42-90C)...
TAAACAACTGGGTTTTCCCCTCACATATTGTGTGAAAGAGGAGTTTTTATAGTCTATTATAAATAACTCCTCAATAAATCCTCTATACATTTCTCTAAACTTGGCGAGAAGCTCTTCGTTTAATTTACTGTCATCCCTTATGTCAATATATCCAAACATGGGTACGAAACGATCCGTTAATGCAATAACAGCGTAGTAGTAGTCCGTAGTGCTTGGGCTTTGGGATCCTCTTGGAAAGCTCCACCCTTCCCAAAGTAGAACCTCGAGAAATGTCTTTAATCTATTAAATCTTGTCTCGCGGTCTAGAATATACAAACCACTATCTGGAATCTTAATATTCTTTTCCCTTAGTTTAACTTTTACATTTTCTGATAGCTCCTCCACTACGTCGAATTTACCTATTCTATCAGACACTATTACGTCGAGCTTACCAAGCCAATCTGCCAATTCTATTTCAAATGGAGCTGGATACCTCTTAGTAGGGTCCGGTATGATGTCTCTAGACTCAGGTATGAAGTCTCTTGGAAATCTAGCAGCGAATTCTACCTTAACTTCAGCGTGCCTAAGCGATATTAGATGCGAGACTTTAATGGGTCCACTCCTACGTATTGGTGGCTCTTGTGGAATTAAGAAACCGAATAAGTCATCGTCAATGTATCTTATAGGGTCTCCTATATCTCCGAGTTGCTCTTCTCTCTTTCCAACAAGTTGTAGTGGGTCTATCTCAAAACCCTTTTCGTAGAGTCTCTCCCTAATGCATCTCTTAATGCAGCGGGCTGATACAAATGGCCTTATTTCCTGCCTCCATGTAATTATCTTCTTTAATGGTATTCTAGTTCCAATACCTGCATCAGCGTTGACATTACCTGTCACTTTCAGAATTATGGATATGAATATTCTTCTAGACATGTGAGCTCACCTCTTGTTCTTTAGCTTTCTCTTTCTTTTTCTGTTCTTCCTTCCAGGCATTTAAGGCGTCGAGGAAGCCAGCTAGAATAGCCGTGCTATATCTATAGTATTCATCAATACTCCACCTCTTTTCAACTTTTATTTCCTCCGGAATATCGACGTTTGGCATATACTCGATAAGTAAGTCTATTAATGCTCTTTTAAACCTCTCAGGTATAAGCTCTGATCTCAGTGTTAGGAGAGAAGATTCCATTTTCTTACCTGCTTTCACACCATAAATGGACTCCAGTTGCTTAATGATCTCCATACCTGTATCGAATGCCCAATCATATAGAGTTCCTTGTTGACCCTCTGTGGTAGACAAGAAAATCTCCTTTAAAAATACATCTTAAGGGTTTAAAAATATTTCTCCAATATTGAATTTGATCCCCCCAAACATACAATTACCATTTTATAATTCAAAAACCATGTACATCAAGAAAGAGACCCTAAGTTCCTAATATCAGAATTCTCAGCATCTGAGCGGTCTTCGAAGAAATTATTTCTACTCTTAAATTCGTTATCCATTTAAGTAAGGGTTCATGAGTAAACCTAGCTTTTGCCTTAAATTCTCTATTTATACTCTCGAGGAGTTTTATTTACACACGGATTATTCATATATTTAATTCTTGTATCTCTTTGCATCAAATTCCTGTAGTAGATGCACTAGTGGCTTCAATAGACTTTCAATTCTTTTTATTGAATTCGGAAAAGAGCCGTCTGTGACAACACTAGTTAAGGTTGTTTCACTCTCAATTCTTTATATTGGATTCTCAGTTAATGATAAACTACATTGAAGTTGCAAACCTCCTGAACCTTTCAATTCTTTATCGGTCTACGTGCTTGTTGCCAAGCCGATTTTACCCCAAATTTCTTTCAATTCTTTGTATTGGGTTCTAAGCTTGATCCTTGATGTAAGTTTCTTAATATTGGATTCATGTTTAAGTTCATGTGGAGGGGTTTATAAGCTTTACTCATGGTGATCATGAGGGTCTGATCAAAAGAGATCATGAGAGGCGATCATATAGAATCCCCGGTTTTCAGGGATAACCTCTCTTGTCTCTGTGCTGTATTTTCTTATTTTGTTTATGTGTTGGTGGTTTTGTACTGTTCTCTTCTATTCTGGGTGGTTCTACGAATTCCTTGATTTTCCCGGAAAATCCGGGAAGATCATGTTTTTAACCCTTTGTGGTTATTTCTATATTACTGGTGGTTTTGATGCATGTTTTCTTTATGCCTTTGGGTTTCCACGAGGATATTTTGCCTAGAACTATGTTGAATCTTCGTGTGCGTGGTAGGGATTCTGTCTATGTTGTGACGTGTGGGCCCTTGGTTGGTGCTGTGAAGAGGGCTTATGAGTCTCTTAGAGCTATGTGTCTTAGGCAAGGGTTTCCGGAATATCTAAAATAGAATTGAAAGTTTTTAATTAGTGGTTGGGATTGAGGTTGTGGGGTGGGTCTTGAGTTGTTTTAATGTAGGTGTTTATGGTGTTTTGGGTGTGGGTGGTTGGTGGTTTTCTTTCTTGGTCTTTACTTCTTTCTGATGTTTTAGTAGTTTTGGTGGTATTGTCTTTGGTTTAATTATCCTTAATCCTAGGTTATATGTGGTCTTTGTACTTAGGTCTTTAGTAACTATCCTTAACTTATTATCTCGTACATACCAGTTAATCCTGCTTAGATTAGGTGTTTTAAGGAGTTCAAGTACTTTACCACCACATCTCTCATCCAGACATTCAATCCAGACCTCACCGTTAAGTGTTAAGTAGTTTGAAGACCTCTCAATATTTACTAGGAAGTTAGGTAGTGTTGTTGTAGAACCATCTAAAAAACCAACTAGTGTTACAGGTCCAACATCACTAAATATCCTCTCTAAAGACCTAATGACAGATGGTACATCACTACATGACAACCACAACTCGAGATAATCACCAACACCAAACCACTTAATAACAACACATGAAATACTCAAACGAGTTATATCGTAACCATAGACATTCTTAACCAACACATTAAATAAGTAACTATCTAACACACTAGTCATTACATACCCTTAGACTTTAAATATATGACGACCTTAGCACCCTTACCCTCATCAACTATCCTTGGTTCTAACTCAATAGTATACCTCTTTAAATCCCTAATTAGGTCTTCATCTACGATTGAATAATTATCCTCACAAGTTAATACCCTATCTATGTGACAATCCTTAAGGTATTCCAAAGCTAGACATCGTAACTCTTCATATTCATCCTTATGATACTTACCATCGATTCCCTTATCATAACATCTTAAACAGACTCCTCGAGATTTATCAACTAATAAACGAGCTACTACAATATACACATCTTTCTTACCACATAGCTTTATCACGAACTTTAAATACTTATTACATTGACTCCTACCTAAAATTATCTGCTCTTTCTTCTCTGCGACTACTGACTTAATAATCCCTAAGATCTTTTCATTTATCTCTACACCCTTATGTTGAGGACTTTGACATGAAGTTAGTGCAAGTATATCTAGTAAGAGTCCGTTACTAGTCATAGGTATTAATCCCTCATCTAGGGACTAATAATACATCACCGTAAATGAATGACCTAGGTACTTCAGAAGGTAATAAAGTAAATAATCTTTTAACATGGTCGTACTTAGCTAAGTAGTTCCTAGATTCAGTAGCAAATGCTATGTATGGTGAGTGAGTAGTTATTAATATAATATTAATACCTTTATAGTACTTTATAAGCTCCCCTAAATACCTCATGAAAACCACTTGCTGTATAGGACTCATAGATTCCTCAGGCTCCTCAATAACTAATACCCTACTCTCATGAGGTGTTGCAAACAAGTACGTAACTACTAAAAATTGAAGGGCTGCCGCAATAGCACTAGATACTGAGGATACTTCTATAATTTTATCAACCCTCTTATCATGTACATAAATTTTATCTTCATCAATAACACTAACATTTAACGGTAAGATATCTTTAGTTGTAATTTCATCTTTAAATTCTTTATACGCGCTCTCAACAACACTATCAAGTATGCTTGAATTTTTATACAATCTATCATCTAAGATCATAGTTTTTAACTTGAAAGCTATCCTAGGTAGAGGATTAATTAATTGTTTTAAGTGATTAATTTCACTCTCAACTGTGCTTAAATACATTTCACGATCTTTCTTCTCCACGATAAAACTTGATAAAGAAGATAATCTCTTAGACATTTCCTTAATATGGTTAAGAACGAATGCTATAATATACCTAGTGACTAGTCTATAATCTTCTAAGATAACACCTATGGGATTAGCTATGTTAGGACAAGTATCGACCTCGACATCAACTAAATTCTCTAATGGCTTTAGATTTTCGAGATTCATGAATTCTGCTAAATACCTTAAGCCTCCATCCCTTAAACACTCATCTAAACTACCCCCACATACACACTTCTTAACTACGTTGTAAGCTATTGACTTAGCTATCACTGACTTTAATGTAGAGTTTAGACCAGCTATAACTATAGGTTTATCATATTCAGCATCAACTTCACCAGAAGCACTCACCTGCTTACCAATTACTTTAAACTTCATAAAAACCCTACGATTATATACTGTGAGCACTTTAAAACTTTTACTATACTGATGAAATCAAATAAATTTATTAGTTTTTAAGGGTGAAAGTAAATGGTGTTGTAGTCTGAGTCGTACTTCTCGTACAACTGTGGTTGATCAATTATTAAGAGATGTTGAGAACGCCTTCAAGGAGAACATCCTTGAGTCAATACATGATATCCTTAGACTCGATGAACGTCAGGCTAGGACTTTAATAGGTTTTACATCAGTAACTGCTTATAGACGTGTTCATGAGATTACAACTTCAGCTTTAGATGAAATTGTTAAGAGGGTAAGATCCTCTCCTAATGAGCTTAAGAGGGTTTCATTATTATTAGCTCGTGCATTAGTACTGATAGAATATCAAGAAGCTAGAGAGCAAATTACTAGTAATTTAGCTACTGTATTGAAGAGGGTGATACAGCAATTAATTGATGATATTACTAAGAAGAGAGATGTTAATGTTGTGGTTAAGGATGCTGAGTATGCTAGGGCTTTACTTGATGCTATAGCTGTCTTAGTCTATAGGTATGGTAGGTGATGATTATGAGTACTTCTAGACCTTCTAGACAGTTAGTAGGTATTTTAAGTATTAACTATAAGCTTGAGAATATTACTGGGTTACTCATAAGGATGCCAGTATCAGCTCAAGTATATAAGATTGGTGGTGCTGATCAATATCCAATGACGGCCGTTAAGAAATATAGGGATGTAGTTGATGGTAAGGAAGTTGAGGTTGAGGTTGAAGTACCTTATATACCTGGGTCAAGTCTTAAGGGTAGGATGAGGTCATTAGTTGAGGAGTTCATGGGTAGTAAGTTATATAGTACTGATGGTAAGATATGGATGCATGCTAGATATTACGGTCAGAGAGATTACAATATGAATGCTCAGGAATTAGTAGATGATGTTAGGAATAGATGTGTTATTGATGAGGTCTTCGGATCACCTGCAATCCATGCTGATACCCTTGAAGAGATAGAGAGGAGTCTTAAGATACAACATCATTCCCTCTATACATTACTAGCTCAGACTAGGTTATTAGTTGATGATATCTTCCCAGATATTGAGTATGTGAGGAAGTTATCAGATAATTGGAGTAGGATATTATCTATAGCTGATTTCCTTGAAGAGAAGTCTGAAAATAGGTTAGATAGGGTTACAGCAGCTGCAGACCCACGAACCGTTGTTAGGGTTAAACCTCATACAGTCTTTAACGGTTATATGAAGTTACTGATTTTCGATATTGATAAGGGTTTAGTTAAGAGGAATATAGATATTGTGTTTAAGGCTATGAAGTTAGTTGAGGAGACTTACTTAGGTGGTTCTGGTAGTAGAGGTTACGGTAGGGTAGTCTTCAAAGACTTAGTACTTAAATTACTCATGACTAAGGATGGGATGTTAAGAGAGGAGGTTGTAGGTAGGTATACAGGTGTTAATGAGGTTTTAGGGAAGGCTGAAGAGATATCAAAGTTGATTGAGGATAGGCTCTTCAAGTAATCAAGGATCGATAACTATGGTTAAGGAAGTAGTTACGTTGGAGTTTATTAGAGGTTATAGAGTAGGTAGTTTAAAACCTAGATTATTCGTAAGTACACATACCCTACTAAGAGCTTTAATGAGTATATCGTCAATGACTAATCCTAAGGTGTTTAACGTTATTAAGGATTTAAAAGTATTCACAACAGCACTACTACCGTTAATTAGGGCTAAGGATTGTTATAAGGTAATAGCACCACTTAATAAATATATCTCTAAAGTCATTAGTAATGAACCAACATACGCTACTCTAAAATCCCTTAAGATCATGCTTACTAAGTGTTCCTCATGTAGAGATGTTGTTGAGTTTTTTAGATGTGTTAAGGAGGTAGGTGGGAAGGAATTTAATATAGTGTCTAGTGCTAAGACTGTAAAACCTGAACACTCTGTCAAGATCTTAACATCAAAAGATGAAGTCGGTATTGTAGGTGATTTACTTAGAACCCCTCTTAAACATGAGAAGAGAGTTGTAAATGTAATTGATAGGGTCTCAAATGCTGCTAACCCATTCGTTGTAGGTTATGTACATACTTATAACCCACTAGTATTAGTGATCGACATACCTGAAGATGTTAAGGATGAATTCGTGGGTAGTCTTAAGTTATTGGGTGAGGTTGGATTAGGTGGTGGTAGGAGTAGAGGTTTTGGTAGGTTTAAACTATGTAATGATTTAAAATTATGTGATGATGATCGTGATTACCTCCTAACCACTACTAAAGCCATAGACATAACACCTAATAATTACTACGTATTATTAGGTAGTTTACCACTCCATCATAGTTTAGACTTAATGAACAGTATATTAGATCTACATGAATTCCTCGGCTACTTACCACCTGCTGAATTAGTATCTCAGAAGTACTTCATTGATTTAGGCTCTATAGTTAGGTTTAAGGATGGGGTAAGAGTTGAGGACTTAACACTTAAGCTTGTGAGTAAGGGTGGTCAGGAGTCTATATCTGTATTTACTTCACTAGTCTTAGGTGCTTAGTATGAGTGTTATGAGATACTCATTCAATATTGTTTTAGAACCTATAACACCTATCCATGTATGGAATGGTGTTAGGAGTGTTTTAGGGCTAGACCTAATCATTGATGGTAGTAAGTACTGTGTAGTTGATGTTGAATCCATAGAATTTGATGTTGATGAGGTTTCAAACATACTTAGCAAGAAAGTTGATGTGAGAGGGTTTACAGAAATAGTTAGTAAGTTGTATAGAGAGGGTAGGGTAAGGTGTAAGAGGGTATTCGATGTAGATCTTAAGACATCACCTCAAGGTGTAAGTGAGGTTAAGTTAATTAATGACTTATTAATCCCTGCATCTACTGTTAAAGGCTATATCAGGACTGCAATACTTAACTACTTACTAACTCAAGACTTAAATAGTAAGGGTTTAAACCACGTCAAACAGGTATTAGACGCTAATATAGACTTAAGTGTCGAGCCTAAATACGCCTCACCGAATTTAGAGTCCTACTACTTAAGAGCCCCTAGACTTAAAGAACAAGGTGGTTTTATAGACTTACTCCAGCAGATATTAATTAGTGATGTTATTAAGTCTGAAGATGTTAAGTTAAGTATTAGAGACTCATACATCTACGACTTAACAGGCAAGTTAATAGCTAGGTTAATCCTTGAAACATTAGATAGGGGTTCACTACATTACAGAATGGATATTTCAAAACTAGGTAGTACTTTAACTCAATTAGCTAAAGGTCTTAGAGGACTTGATAAGAAGGTTTTAGATGTAATTACGTTAATTGATAGCTTGAAGTTATATGAGCCTGAGAAGTTCTTAAGTATTCTACGTACGTATTCTGAGTTATTAATTAAGGATGAGTTAATGAAGGTTAGTAAGTTTTCTGAGATTTTAAAGAGAGTTGATGTTGATGTTAGTGATTATATGAGATTACTTAATGAGTTATTGAAGGGTGTTAATGTCGGTAAATGTGTACCTATTAGGATTGGTTTTATGACTGGTCATATGGCTAAGACCGTAGATATCTTCATAAGTAATAACTTTAGGAGTAAATATGATGAAATATGTAGTGTTATGACTCAGAGATATCATCATTTATGGGATGACTCAACATTAAAGTTAGTATGGTTTAATAAGTCTTTCTACGGTCTTGGGTGGGCTAAGTTATGTGTGGTATGAAGTTTGAGGAATTTGATGAGAAACTCACATTACTCTACGCATTAATTCATGATGTAGGTAAGCCAATACTTAGGTACGTCCTTAGGAGAGGGTCTTTAGAGGATTTAGATAGTAATGCTGAGGAGTTAATTAAAGAGTTAATTAAGGAGTTAGGAGTTAGTGATGTTAGGGGGTTAAGTTCTTTAAGACATGATAAACTCTCTGAGGGATTCTTGAAAATACTCTTAGGTCGTGTAGGTCTAGATAAGGAAGCATCTCTTAAGAAGATCAATGAGAGGAAAATTAATGAAATTATAATTCTATGTGATAGAGCTTCTGCTAGTGAAAGAGGTTTAATGCCTGAGGAAGAGAAACTACGTGAGAAATTATGGAGTTATATTAAGAGTGTTTTCGATGATGTCTTAAGATCCTCAGGTATTGATTATAATCATCATACAGCACCTAAGTTAATACCTTTCTGGCTCTTAAATTACAGTAACTACAGTAAGTTAGTTGGTCCATGCGCTATTAGTGATGGTGCTAGTGTTGAGGATAGCTTCATCAGTAGTACATGTTTTAAAGTACTTAAGAATTTCGAGAGTGGTGCTTGGGATGAGAGTTCTAGGAATTTAATCATGGATGTAGGTAAGAGTGAGTTCTGGATCCCTGTTAGATCTTTAAGGTATGAGAACTTACTAAACATCAAGACCTCAGATATTGTAGATGCTACTAAGAACTGTAAGTACGGTGAGGTTGTAGGTGATTTATATAGGCTATCTACAGAATTAGTACCACTGTATAAGGAATTAGGTTTTAAGATAACCAACGGATTCATCAACTCCCTAGAATCTATACTACTCGTAACTACTTCATTAGTACCTAGTGCTGTCTGGGCTACACCACTCCCAGATATAAGCCTTTACGCACATTCAAAAACTGTAACAGCATTAGCTAACTCCGTAGTTAAGGGTTTTGAGAACCCAATACTACTTAGAATTGAGTTAAACAGTATTCAAGACTTCATATCATCAATCGTTAGTGAGAGAGCTGCATCTAGAGTTTTACGTGGTAGGAGCTTACTAATTGAGTTACTTCAAGACTCAATACTTAAGTTAATACTTAATGCTTACGACTTAACTAAATCTGTAGTACTTACATCTGAGGGTGGTGGATTAACATTAGTAATACCACATACTAATAACTTAGACAACATCGTTAAGTACGTTTATGATGAGTTGATGAGTACCTTCAGAGGTAGTCTATGGATCACGTTCTCAACTAGTAAGCCGTTTGAATTAAGAGGGTTAAGAGGTATTTACGACCCTGAAAGCATGTTTAGTAAGGTCGTGAAGGAGTTAATAGATAATGTAGTTATTGATAAGGTTAGAGCTATTAGTAATAAGGCTAATTACATATTAGGGTCTAAATGTGTTAGAGAATACGTAAGTAACTACATGGACTTACTAACATATGATGTAGTCTATAAAGATGATAAATTCTCACTAATAGTAACTGATGAGAATGATAGTTATGTAGGTCTACTAGCACCTGGTAAGTTGAGGACTGATGATGTATTAGCTCCTGGAACCCACTTAAGTCTAGTTTGTGGTAGTATTGCTAGGAATCTCGTAGCTATAGTAACAATAGCTGTATATAGGAAGGAAGGTCGGATATACGTACCTGATAATGAATTTATAGAGAGGTTAGTTAAGTCCCTCTCAAATGATTTTAAGGAAAGTATTGGGAGTAGGTTAGAGAATGTATTAATTGGTAGGGTAGAGCTAAGACCTGTAGGAGATGTTTACTACCTCGGCTTAGTATCATTCACTCATTTAGGAACTATACATATCTTAATATCGTTAAAATCTGATAAATTAGTTGATCATAGGACACTAAACTACGGTATCTTAGCGACCGTATTACAAATCATAGATTCTAGGATTAGGGAGGAGTTTAAAGGTGAGGCTTCTAAGACTGTAGGAATACTTAGAAAAGCTGTAATTGAGTTTAAGATTGTTAATAACCCTGAGAACTTTATCCAGGCTAGGGTTGTAAAAGACAGTATATGTAGTTTAAGTACTACGTTATCTAGATTAGGGTGTGAGTTAGATGTTGAGTTTACACCCTACTTCCTAAATACTTACCACCCAATGAGTAAGTCTAGGGTTGAGGGGGTTGGTGGTAGGGGGGAGTTAAGGTATAAGGATTTAGATGAGATGGAATTAGTTGGTATTTCTAAAGTTGATGTTGATCGTTTAGGTGATGTTCTTAAACTATATACTTACTCACCAAGCAGACTAGTTGATTTCTCTAACACATTAGTAATTGCTTTCAACATGATCCCATACATTAAGTTATTAGAGTTTGTTAAGTCTAGAGGTGAGGTTGACGTCGTAATACTTTACTCAGGTGGTGATGATGTTGTCGTCTATGGGGAGTGGGATCAAGTAGTTGGATTTGTAGGTGATGTTCTTGAGGATGTAATTAAGTCTTTATTAAGACCTCTAACTACTTCTATGGCATGTTCTATAGGTAAGTCTAAAGAACCTATACTACATATCTACCGTAGAGTTATTGATGGGTTAAAGATTGCTAAGGGTGTTAGGAATTCATTCTTTATGGACTTACTAGAACCTCAAGTAATTGTTAGGTGTGGTGATGATGAGAGAATTGTTAATGTAATACCTCTAGACTGTAGCGTTAGTAGGGTGTGTTTTGAGAGTATTAGGAAGTTACTTAATGAGTTAGTTATTAAGGAGAAGGAATTTACAGAGTTAAAGTCCTTGATCTACGGTATTGCTAGGATTACTGATGTAGTTAGTAAGACATATGGTGATGTTAAGACCGTCACCACCAGTAGTAAGGAATTAGATAGTGTGAGAGCGTTAATCTACTATGCCTATATGTGTGTTAGGAGGGAGGATGAGTTTAAGAAGTTGAAGAAGTTGATGGACGGTATTTACGAACTACCTATATATCCAGAGAGTAGGTTGGAGGAGATTAGTAGTAGGTTAGTTGAGGTTAAGCCGTTAATGAATATAGTAATACTTAAGCTAACTAAGAGTTAGGTGGTTAATTGAGGGAGAAGATATTAATTATTGCTTCTTGGGGATTACCACCATCTTGGAGGTCAGCAACTTATAAACTATCAATTACTTCTGAAGGTTTCAGGAGATTTCTAGAGGGTAAGTCTTTAGATTATGAATCTATTACATGTACTTCAAGATGTTCAACACTTGCACTAGCTTCATTACTATCTAGAGTAGCTGATGTTAAGGTAATCGCATTCGGATTAGATACCGTCGTAAACCCTAGTAAATGTGGTAACAGTAGTGATGATTTAAGGAGATGTGTTTTAGATAGGTTTAAGGAGTGGTTAAGGGATTTAATAATTAACTGTGATTGTTGTAAGGACTTACCAATTGATGCATTAATTGATGGTGATGTCGTTAGAGTTGGTGATATGATTAAGGTTGTAGTTACCCCGGGTATTGGTAAGTTATATGGGTGGGTTTACGAGGGTAGCGTATTACATATATTCACTATAGTGTTTACACATATTATAGACTTACTTAGAAGTGATAAGTACTCATTCATCATAGTTGACTTAACCCACGGTATTAATTATCAACTCATAGCTACGTTATACGGTGTTATAGCTGCAGCTATAGTTAGTGGTAAGGAGAGGAATTTAATTTTAATGAATTCAGAACCATACCCGCCAGGTAGTAAGGGTGAAGGTAGTGTAGCTATGATTGCTTCAGAAGTTCCGAAGTTAACATTACTCGACGTTACGTTACTTCAGCAGGTCATTAGGTTTATAAGGATTATCTCTACAGTAGTTAAATTACGTTCAGTATTATTGAGGGAGGCTTTAGGGTTAGTTAGTGGTGGTTTAAAGGAGGAGATAGTTAGAGTTGAGAATTTTATAAGACTTCTCGAGGATATAGTGCCTACAATAACTTTTAGGAATGCTAAGTATGTTGATGGTGGTGACTTAGGTATTAACATCTGTAAGGATTTAACTATTAACTTAACACCTACCATATTTAAACCATTAGTTAATGTGGAGGATAAGGTAATTAACTATAGAGATGTATCAATAGGTGATTTACTAAGTACAACTCTAAAACTATTCATTAGTGATTTATGCAGTAAGTTAGAGTCTGAGGACTTACTAGAGTACTTAAGTAAGGTATTAGATATTTATGAGAGAGATGCGAGACTTACATATGCGAAATTCATAGTTAGTGAGGAGTTGCAACACCTTAGACATGTAGTCGAATTCGTATGTAAGTACTATATAGACTTAATGAACATACCTGAGTTAATTAAGGATAACTTAATACGTTATCACGACCAACAACACGTAGAGGTACTATGGCCATTATTTAAAGCATTAAGAGATAACGTAAGTAAGATCAGGAAGGTATTAGCAGGTGATATGAAATTAAATGAGGTCTTGCCAGAGATAGTACAGATAAGTAATTTAGGGATGAAGAGAGAGTATGAGAGTTATGAGAATGAAGTAAGAGATTTAATAGCACATGCAGGAATATCATACAAAGTACTACACTCAATAATAGTAAATATCAAGAAATGTAGGATTGAAGAAATAAGGTATGAGAAAGAACTCCAAAAATTAATACACCACCTAATCTAACCCCCAATACACCACATAACACTACCAACCCTTAAACACCCATAATTCTAACCCTACTTTAAAATCTCATAAAACATCTCCATAAAATCATAACCAAAAACACTAAAATTTAAAATAAACAAACCTACATTTCCAACACTTAGTTAAAAACATCTAATTTAATCTTATGACCTTCAATTCTATTATAGATTTTCTTAATGTTTATAATGTGAGGATGAACTGGAACGGCACAGGTAGAGACTTTCAATTCTATTATAGATATTCTATAATCCTTCTCCTTCTGAGTCCTCATAACGTCCTTAATATCATCTACTTTCAATTCTATTATAGATATTCAACACGATCTAATACATAAGCTGAAGAAGTATGTCTACAGCGATTCGCTTTCAATTCTATTTTTAGATATTCCAAACTAACTAATACAGCATTAATTATGGGATTCTTAGTCTTTCAATTCTATTTTAGATATTCACACACTACTCTGAGGGTTGGAGGAGTGATGTTGGATACTTTCAATTCTATTAAAGATATTCTTGGTAGTAGCTTAGGTAGATGTCCAACGCCTTCCTGATTATGACTTTCAATTCTATTAAAGATATTCTAAAATTTATTTAACTACTACACTTTCCGGGGTTCTTCCTCAATCTTTCAATTCTATTAAAGATATTCACATCAATACACTAAGACTTACTCAAGACGTAGAAAATCACTTTCAATTCTATTAAAGATATTCCCACAGTTGTTGAGATTACGGCTCAATCAGATGACTGTATTGTTGCTTTCAATTCTATTAAAGATATTCTCAAGCACATAATGAAGAGCACCATCTACTACAACAACATGCTTTCAATTCTATTAAAGATATTCTACATTAATACAGTCTAATCCGTCAAAACCCAATGCGTTCAGCTTTCAATTCTATTAAAGATATTCGAGGGGG
>Ga0209225_1003235_pt1 | contig 13817 bp, 15 predicted proteins | sample WasSprMetagenome_FD_184732 | JGI IMG/M metagenome (GOLD analysis project Ga0209225, IMG submission 184732) | Sulfidic aquatic microbial communities from Washburn Spring, Yellowstone National Park, USA - WS (SPAdes) (version 3) | ecosystem: Environmental > Aquatic > Thermal springs > Hot (42-90C)...
CATACCTCAAAGCAAACCCAGACCTGTTGAAGATAGTAGGCTTGGATAGGGCTCCGAGCAGGGAGACGATAAGAGCAGCCCTACTAAAGCTACCTGAAAGCTACCTGAAGAGGTTGAATAATCTGCTACCTGAAGAGTGTAGCTTTTATATACCATAACTAACCATCTATTTTGGTGTTGACTACGATTCTAGATAACTGTAATGTGGTTGACGTAGAGGAAGGGGTAGTTAAGAAAGATGTAAAGATTCTTATAAGGGATCGGTGGATCGAGGATATATCTGTTGATAAAGTCAAATTAGAGGGCAGAGTAATCGATCTCCAAGGTTACTTTGTGCTGCCCGGGTTGATGAATGTTCATAACAATCTCTCTATAGATTTTCCATTCGAGAAGATTAATCCAAATGAGGATCCCGCCGTTACTGTGTTGAGGTGTTATAGACGTGCTTTGGATGCTTTGCAGAGTGGTGTGACTACGTTGCGTACTGTGGGCGAGATTCATAGGGCTGATATAGCGTTGAAGAAGATGATCAACGAAGGTTGGGTTGAGGGGCCTAGGATAGTTGCTGGGGGCAAGGGGTTGGGTGTTACAGGCGGGCATGGTGCTGGCTTTGGGCAGGTTGAGGCAGACGGTCCGTTTGAATTTCTAAAGGCGGCTAGAGTGGAATTAGCGTATGGCGCAGATCATCTAAAGATATTCATCAGCGGTGGTATAGCGAAGCCCGAGGAAGAGTTTGATGAGCCTCAGATGACCAAAGAGGAGATGCAAGCGGTTGTATATGCAGCGAAGTCCAAGAGGACTTATGTGGCTGCACACGCTGGTGGTTCAAATGCTATATTGACCGCTGTTGAGGCTGGGGTGATCTGTTTTGAGCATGGGTATGTTCTTAATCGTGAAGCAGCAAGAGCCATTAAGAATGTGAAGGGTTACTTTGTGCCTACTCTTAGTGTGACGCGTTCACCCGAGTGGATGAGAGCGAACAAGTTTAATGAGTTAACAATAGAAAAAGCTCTGTCTGCTGCGAAGAGGCATACTCAGAGCTTAAAGACTGCTGTTAATGAGGGGGTTACGATAGTTAATGGCACTGATCTTCCGCCTGGGGATTTGAATGGTGGTGTGAATGCTACTGTTAGAGAGATTGAGTTTCTGGTTGATGCTGGGTTGAGTAGAGTGGATGCTCTTAGAGCTGCAACAGTAAACGCTGCGCGTCTCTGTAATCTTGCTGATAGAGTTGGTTTGGTGAAGAAGGGGTATTATGCTGACTTGATTGCTGTTCCAGAGAATCCTTTGGATGATATAAAAGCGCTGGAGGGTATAGCCTTTGTTATGAAGGATGGGAGGGTGATTAGGGATGAGCTTGGAAGGAAGAAGGTTTAGAATAGGTGTGGATACTGGTGGTACATTTGTTGATGTTGTTGAGTTGGATGAGGAGTCGCTGCGCTTTAGAATAGCTAAAGCTCCTACGACTCCTTCTGATCCTGTGGTTGGTGTTATTAATGCGCTTGAGAAGCTTGGTACACCTCTTGAGCAGACGCACTTGATAATCCACGGCACTACTTTAGGAGTCAATGCGATTATACAGGGTAAGAGCGCGGTTGTTGGGCTTATTGTTAATGAAGGGTTTAGGGATATTTTTGAGATAGGTAGAGGTGATGTTCCGCCTCAATATATGTACGACTTTAGCTACTATAAACGGCTTCGCTTCGTAAGAAGAAGGAATATTGTAGGTGTGCCTTGCAGAATGAACTATAAAGGAGAGGAGATCAAGCCGTTAGATAGAGCGGCTTTAAAGCGTGCAGTCAGTTATCTTGTTAATAAGCAGGGCGTTGAATCCGTAGCGGTGTGCTTCCTCCATTCATATAAGAATCCAAAGCATGAGGTGGCTGCGGCTAAGCTTATTTCTGAAATGTTTCCGAATCTTCCAGTCTCAGCCTCATGTGACGTTGTTAGAGAATATAGAGAATATGAGCGGATGTCAACTACTGTGCTTGACGCCTACATAAAGCCGATCGTTTCAAAGTATCTTCTTAGGCTAGAGGAGGCGTTGGTCAACAGGGGTTTCAGAGGTAGGCTTCTAGTAATGCGTGCAGATGGAGGGGTTATGTCTGCTGATACAGCCGCTAAAACTCCTCTAGCAACCATTCAGTCAGGACCGGCCGGCGGAGTTATAGGAGCTACATACTACGCTAAAGCCTTTGGTTTGGATAGGCTGATAACTATGGATATTGGTGGTACAAGCCTAGATGTTTGTGTGTTGGAGGATGGTGTGGCTGGTACTATCCACGAATCTACGATAGAGCATTATCCGATCTTGCTTACTACGTATGATATCCGCTCTATAGGTGCTGGAGGTGGATTCATAGCTTCTGTTGAAGAGGGGTTGCTTAAAGTGGGTCCCGAGAGCGCGGGCGCGGAGCCTGGTCCTCTGTGCTATGGTAAAGGTGGCACAAAGCCTACGATTACTGATGCTGCTATCTGTCTAGGGTACATCGATCCGGCGAGGTTTTTATCTGGAGATATGCGTCTCCAACCAGAACTTTCTTTTAGAGGAGTTAAAGAGCATATAGCTGAGCCTCTTAATCTAGGCTTGACTGAAGCGGCTGCCGGGATAATTAGAGTTGCCGTAACGAACAGTATCGGCGCCATTAGGGCTATTACGGTAGAGGAGGGACGTGATCCGGCCGATTATACGCTTTTAGCCTATGGTGGTGCAGGTCCTCTACTTGCTACAATTATAGCTCATGAGCTAGGGATTCCGCGTGTAGTTGTGCCAACTATGCCAGCAGCCTTCTCGGCTTGGGGTATGCTTATGTCGGATATAGTGTATACGAGATCTCAAACTTTTCTTTCGTTGCTCGATGAAGTGTCAGTGGAGGAGCTTGATGATGTCTTCAAACATCTTGAAGAAATGGTGTTAAAGGCCTTACTTGAGCAAGGTATGCGGAAAGATAACATTAAGTTACGAAGATCGATGGAGCTGAGGTACTTGGGTCAAGAGCATACGATAGAAGTGATTCTAACCGATGGTGCTTCAATAGATGGTATTCGTGCAGCGTTTGATCAGCAGCACTTCAAGAGGTACGGGCATAAGATGAAGGATCCTGTGGAGATCGTAAACTTAAGGGTTCAAGGCTCAGGTATCTTACCTAAACCTCACATACCTCGGCTTAACGCTGAATCTAGGGGGGATAGCTTGGTAGGCTTTAGGCAAGCATACTGTTTGCTAGATAGTAAAGTAAAGAATTTTAGCGTTCACAGGAGGGATCTTCTAGGAAGAGGTTCAAGGGTTCTGGGGCCAGCTATTATAGATGAAGGTGTTTCAACTACGCTTATACATACGGGTCAGAGTCTTGTTGTTGACGATTACGGGAATCTGATTATCGAGGTGTGAAAATGGTTAGTATAGATGGTGTGACGGCTGAGATCATAAGGAGCCATCTTGTATCCGCAGCTGAAGAGATGAAGAGAACATTGATTAGAACTGCGTTTAACCCTGTGATCTACGATGTTTTGGACTTCGGGATATCACTCTACGCTTATGCAGATGGTGCAACCAACCTTATAGCGGAAGCAACCGGCATACCCTACTTTATTGGTGCAAACGACTATGCTATAGAAAAGGCGTTAGAATATGTGGGCGCTGAAAACCTAGAGCCAGGAGACGTCCTCATTATGAACTACCCGTATTGGAACGCCGCACACGCTGCAGACGTGACACTCTTTGCACCAATCTTCGACCCTAAGTCAAATCAGCTTGTAGCACTCAGCTGCATAAGGGCTCATTGGATAGACTTAGGAGCAAAAGACCCTGGTTATGTTCTTGATTCGACAAATATGCATCAAGAAGGAATAATCTTTCCTGGCACTAAGATCTTTAAAAGAGGTGAACCTAATCGCGATGTCCTCGAGATCATACGATTTAACTCTAGGTTTCCTGAGATAGCTCTTGGCGATCTGAACGCTCAAGTCGCTGCAACGCGTGTTGGGGAGGCTAGAGTTCGAAGGATTATTGAGAAGTATGGTTTAGATGTAGTTAAAGCTGCGGTTGATATGGTGCTTGATGCTGGAGAGAGGGCTTCTCTCAAAGCTTTAGCTGAGCTTCCTCACGGTAGCTGGAGTGCCGAAGATTATCTTGACGACGATGGTATAACGGATGAGATGATAAAAATGAAGGCAACGGTAACTATAACAGATAGAAGATTTGTTGTGGACTTTACAGGTTCAGCTGGTGCAGCTAAAGGACCAGTGAACATGCCCTTTGGTGCAACAAAATGTATGTGCAGAACGGTGTTTAAAGCCATTACTACACCTCATCTGCCATCCAATGCAGGAAACTACCGACCTTTAGAAGTTATAGCGCCTCCCGGCTCCCTCTTCCACGCCCTCTACCCTTCACCAACATACACTCTCTGGACTGGTATAGTTGCTTTGGAGTTGGTTTGTAAAGCCGCGGCAAAGGGTCTATGGGACAGGTTGCCAGCTTCATCCGGAGGGGATATCCCAGGTTTTATGATGGTGGGTATCCACCCGGAAACAGGTAGGCATTATGCTCTAAGCAATAACGAGGTCGTTGGTTGGGGGGCTTCCCCTGATCACGATGGCTCCAATGCGCTTCAACACCACTCCGCGCCAGTCGTAAGGAATACCCCTATTGAAGTGCTCGAAATCAGAACTGGGATGATGATAGAAAGACTTGAGCTCATTACGGATTCGGGTGGCGCTGGTAAATACAGAGGGGGCTTGGGTGTGCGTAGAGATATACTCTTTACTGCAGAAGGCGACTTTCTGTCTGTAATAAAGAAGAGTAAAACCAAACCTTGGGGTTTGGCTGGTGGGCAAGAGACGGAACCCAGTGGGATGTATATTTACGCTGGTACTGATAAGGAGAAGAAGGTTGGAACTTACAGACTTAGAGTAAAGCCGGGTGATAGATGCATACTTAAGACCGCCGGAGGCGGAGGCTACGGTAACCCCAAGGAAAGGGATCCTTATCTTGTGCTTGAGGATGTGCTAGAAGGATATGTGTCTTTAAAGGCAGCAGAAGAAATTTATGGTGTAGTTATAGTTGATGAAAAGATAGATTGGGAGAAGACAAGGAAGCTGCGTAGTTCAGCTTAGCCGTCTTCTACCTCTACCATAAAGCATGGGTTACGAAGAAAACCGCAGCTGCGAGAATGACTATAGTTGCACCTGAAGGCAGATTTGTTACATAAGATAGCCATAGCCAGAGTAGCATGAATAGTAGGCTAAGGGCTGCTGCACCAAACATCATGTGAAGAAGCCTCTTTATGAAGATCACGCTTACTGCAGCGGGTATTGTAAGTAGCGCCATAACAAGGATTACACCTACAACCCTAATCAGCATAACAATGGTGAAGGCTACCAGTGTCAATAGGATGTAGTAAATTAAGTTGACAGGTAATTTCGGCGTTTGAGCAAACTCCCTATCAAATGAAATCGCCAAAAGTTCTTTGAAAAGAAATCCAACTGTTAAGACGAGGATAAGGTCTAGAGTAACATCACAATCAGTAGTCTTCGATAACTCTATGAGGCAGACCGTGGGCAATGATATCGACATGGCACTGGTAGGCTTCCATCCACATCTCCTGTGTTATCTGCTTCGACTCTTTGTAGTAGAGTCTTCTGTTAAGGCAAGCGATCTTATCTACATACTTAAAGAGAGCAGATATATCGTGCGTAACAACTATTATCGTCATCTTATTTTTCAACTCATTAAGGAACTCCCGGAATCTCGTGTCAAGTCTCCTATCTACACTTAGAGTTGCTTCATCTAATAAGAGGAGTTTTGGCTCTGTTGCTAAAGCTCTTGCTATGAAGACCCTCTGCCTCTCCCCGCCTGAGAGCTTACCTATGAGCTCATCTTTCGGCCCTTCTAGCCCTAGCCCCATAGCCTTTAGTGCTTCTAGAGCGGCTTTTTTGTCGGCTTCACTATATGGTTTAGTCAGGTTGCTTCGGTTGAGTCTGCCTATTAGGACTACATCCAAGACTGTAGCTGGAAAGTTCAGGTCTGGTCGGTTCATCTGAGGCATGTAACCAATTACGTTGCCTGTCTTACTTGTCGGCTTCCCATAGACCTTTACTGAGCCCGTAGTTGGCTTCAGTAACCTCCCTTAGAAGCGAGGTTGTCGCCTAAATTATCTTTCACGATCGTTTTGTTGGATTCCTTTTGACCGTTTATTAGTCGGAGAAGTCTGGTTACTCAAATTATGCCGAGGATGCGAATCCCCTAACGCCAATCAACCAAACAAAAGCATAGGATTAGGGCTCGACACGTTAAACTTTAGCCAAACAGGCGGGCTGTCGCATAATTAGAAACCTATATACTACGCGTTTGGGTGTGGTTTGGTGGGTTGGGCTCTAGTCCGCTTTCAGGCTTTTTGGAGGAGTTGGAGGTTAGGAGGATTCATCCTTCTAGGCTGGGTTTGAGGGATGAGTTAGGCTCCTTAGATGAGTTGGTGGCTTCTATCGAGGAGAAGGGGTTGCTTCAACCGATTGTGGTTAGACCTGTTGGGGATGGGTTTGAGGTTGTGGTTGGTAATCGGAGGTTAGAGGCTTGTAAGAGGCTGAAGATGAATAAGATTCCTTGTGTTGTTGTGGAGTTGGATGATAGGGAGGCGTTTGAAGCGTCTCTCATAGAGAATCTTCAGCATAAAACTCTTAACCCGATCGAGGAGGCTAAAGCGTTCAAGAGGTATGTAGATGATTATGATGAAACAGGTAAATACATATAGCCTTCTAATTACGCAACAACCTCTTTAGAAGCAAAAAGGTTAAGTATGCGTAAACGCATAAGTCTGAAAACAGGAATGTCCACAGAACGCTCCATAGCATATCAGAATAAAGAGTAGGTCGAATAGGAGGTCTGTGAAATGTTAAGGTATATCGTACGCCGACTCCTGCTAGTGATTCCTGTATTTATAGGTGTTTCATTAATAGCTTTTTTGATAATGAAACTTACACCTGGAGATCCTGTTTTGAATGTCCTAGGACTGCAGCCAACTAGTGACCCTAGTTTTATCGCAGCTATTAGAGCTGAGTTAGGGCTGGATGATCCAATCTATATCCAATATGGTAAGTTTCTTTGGAGGGTGTTACACGGTGATCTGGGTAGAAGCATAGGTTCCAATAAGCCTGTTATTCTGCTTGTTTCCGAGGCTTTACCAAGAACTCTTTTACTTGCAGTCAGCTCTATGATCGTAGCTATGGCTATCGGCATACCTATTGGGATGGTTTCTTCTATAAAGCAGCATTCAGTAGTAGATCATGCAACAAGAGTGGGGTCGATCTTTGCGGCTTCACTTCCAGACTTCTGGTTAGGGCTTATGCTTATGATGATCTTTTCCTACTACCTCGGTTTAACCCCGATATCAGGCTACGGTAGACCAGAGCACATTATACTTCCAGCCGTAACATTAGGCGTGGGTCTAGCAGGTCTCATAACTAGGCTTACTAGATCTAGCATGCTCGAAGTGATTAGACAAGACTACATAAGGGCAGCGAAGGCAAAAGGAATGAGCGAGAGAGAAGTAATCTTCAAACACGCACTCAGAAACGCCTTGATCCCCATAGTTACAGTTTTAGGATTACAGTTCGGCTTCCTTCTTGCAGGAGCATTCTTCGTAGAGTGGGTCTTCGCTTGGCCCGGAATAGGTAGGCTGGCGGTGCAAGCCATACAGCAAAGAGATTACCCTGTGGTGCTGGGCGCTCTTCTCGTCACCCCAATAGCGTATGTCGTTATAAATATAGTCGTTGATATCATTTACTCCTACATCGATCCGAGGGTGCAGTATGAGTAGAGGCGAGTTAAGATGTCGCGTCTAAAAGATGTTAAACGACTATTCTTTGGTGAAGCAAGTGAGTTCTCTATTATAGTAGATCACCTCAAAAGTGACAAGCCAGCCCTATTCGGGTTAGGAGTGATTTTGCTGCTAGTGATAATGGCTGTCTTCGCTGATGTAATCTCGCCCTATGACCCCAATGCTCAAGATCTGAGTAGAAGGCTTGAACCACCTAGCTGGGAACACCCTTTTGGAAGAGATGAATTTGGAAGAGATATACTATCAAGGATAATACACGGCTCAAGAATTTCGTTAACAGTAGGTGTGGTTGTTATATCGATTTCCCTACTAATAGGAACCGCTCTCGGTGCGCTTTCAGGTTACATAGGTGGATGGGTGGATATGGTTATTATGAGGATTGCAGACATTTTCCTAGCCTTCCCAGGTTTACTGCTTGCAATAGGTTTGACCGCGGTGTTGGGTCAGAGCATAATTAATGTGATGGCTGCTTTAGCTATAGTCAATTGGCCTGGGTATGCTAGGGTGATAAGAAGCCAAGTTCTGTATATAAAGGGGTTAGATTATGTTGAGGCCTCTAGAGTTATGGGTGCGTCCAACGCGAGAATATTGGTGAGCCACGTGTTACCGAATTCTTTTGCGCCGATAATCGTGTTAGCAACGATTGGGATGGGGTGGGCTATACTTGCAGAAGCTGGTCTAAGTTTCTTGGGGTTAGGTGTGCAGCCTCCTACGCCGAGTTGGGGATCCATAATCGCCACAGGGAGAGACTTCATATTCAGGGCTCCGCATATAACAACCATACCTGGAATAGTCTTGGCTCTGTCGATACTAGCATTCAACTTATTTGGCGATGGGCTTAGAGACGCTCTTGACCCAAGACTTAGAATATAGGGAGAGAAGGACTTTGGAAAACAATCACCTACTTGATGTATCAGATCTAAAGACCTACTTCTTTACCAAACGTGGCTTAGTAAGAGCGGTAGACGGCGTTTCATTTAAGATAAATAGGGGGAGTGTATTTGGGCTGGTAGGAGAATCTGGGTGTGGGAAATCGGTTACAGCTCTCTCGATACTGAAGCTTGTCCCAGACCCGCCTGGCAAGATCGTTGCTGGACGAGTCCTCTTCGAAGGAGAAGATCTTTTGCAGAAGAACGAGAAGGAGATGGAAGATATTAGAGGAGGTAAGATTTCTATGATCTTTCAAGATCCACTTACTTCGCTAGACCCGATAGTAAGAGTGGGTGATCAAATAGTTGAGGCGATAAGGGCGCATACTGATTTGAATTCAGATAGGGCTTGGGAGAAGGCTGTCAAGATTCTTGGTGAAGTAGGTATACCAGATGCGGAGGTTTGTGCGAAACAGTATCCTTTTCAGCTCAGCGGAGGGATGAGGCAGAGGGTGATGATAGCTATAGCTTTGGTGACAGAGCCGCATCTGCTTATAGCTGACGAACCTACAACTAATCTTGATGTAACTATCCAAGCACAGATCCTAACGCTTCTAAAAGGTATTCAATCTAAAACCAACACTTCAGTCTTATTCATAACACATAACTTGGGTATAGTAGCTTGGATATGTAACGAGCTTGCTGTTATGTATGCGGGTAGAATCGTAGAATACGGCTCAACCAAGAGCGTGTTTAACAACCCCCTACACCCGTACACTACACTTCTTCTGAAGGCTGTGCCAAGGCTCGATATGTGTAGCAAGAGCGTACTTGAGTCGATAGAGGGGGATGTTCCAGACCTCGTAAACCCGCCTTTAGGCTGCAGATTCCACCCAAGATGCCCATACGCCAAAAAGATTTGTAGCAGCATAGAGCCGCCTATGATTGAGACGGAGGAAGCACATTACGCTGCTTGCCTAATTTATGATAAGGAGAAGTGGGGAAGCAGTTGAACGCTCTCCTTGAGGTTAAAGACCTAAAGAAGTACTTTCCGATTACAAAAGGCGTTGTCTTAAAGAGGACGTTAGGGTACGTTAAGGCGGTTGATGGAGTAAGTCTGAATATCGGGAGAGGAGAAACTTTTGGCTTAGTTGGAGAGAGTGGCTCAGGGAAAAGCACCCTCGGTAGGATGATAGTTGGTCTGCTACAACCTACATCAGGAAGCATATTCTTTGATGGGTTAGATTTGGTCAGGCTTGGCAGGATGGAGTTTCAGAAGGTCAGGAAGAGGATGAGCATGGTCTTTCAAGATCCCTTTACTTCTCTTGATCCACGTAAGAACGTTCTTCAGATCATAACTGAACCATTAATCATACATACTGACTTGGATGAGAGGGAGAGGAGAGAGAAGGCGTTTAAACTCCTAGAACAAGTAGGTTTGATTCCGGAAGATGCGTATAAGTATCCTCATCAATTCAGCGGTGGGCAGAGGCAGAGGATAGCGATAGCAAGGGCTCTGGCTTTATCACCAGACCTCGTTATAGCGGATGAGCCAGTTTCAGCGTTAGATGTTTCGGCTCAAGCGAAGATAATCAATATCCTTTTAAATCTGCAGAAAGATCTTAATCTAGCATATCTGTTTATAGCACACGACTTAAGCGTAGTGTGCCACATCTCACATAAAGTAGGTGTTATGTATCTAGGTAAGCTCGTTGAGTTAGGCAGCAAGTCAGCCGTCTTCCAAGATCCACTGCACCCCTACACCCAAGCTCTGCTTGCGGCTGTCCCGGTGCCAGACCCTAATATTATGGCATCAAGACAGTTGATGGTGTTGAGGGGAGAGATTCCTTCTCCTATAAACCCGCCTTCAGGCTGCAGATTCCACCCAAGATGCCCCTATGCAACAGATAGATGTGCTCAAGAGGAGCCGCTTTTAGTTGATAAAGGAGGGGCGCATCTAGCAGCCTGCCATTATACGGATGAAATTAAATCTAGGCGTGGGGTTATAGAGGCACCTCTGAAATATTCAGCTTAGGGTCATTTAAAAGGTATTTGAGTAGGTTCTCCTCTGCTTAAATCCGAGCCCTTATCATCTAAAAGCGTCTTACCTTTGTAAGCTGTAGCTATAAACGCCACCACCTTAGAGCTGAGTGTGGTAAGTAGGTCTATTTTACCTGCTTGCAGATAGATGGTAAGATCATCTATGAAGAGTACGTCAGGAGATGTAGAAGTAAGGCTTACTAATAGAGGCTCTAGGGTGGAGGCGTTTTTTAATGCCAAATCCAAAACCTCTTCCCTATTTCGCCCTTGAACCCGAGGTGCTAAGATAACGCGAGGTCTAAGATAGCTTACTTGATTTAGATGCCTACAATAAGTTTTAACTGAAGCGCCTACAGTAATATTAGGACTGATTTGCACATCAGGGGCAAGATCTAAGACAGCCACTTTCAAATCATCCTCTAAAGCAGCTTCATCAACTAGCTCAGTTAGTAGCCTAGTCTTACCAACCCAAACCTCTCCTGTTATAACAACCTTTTTTCAAGAAAGTCTTTAAACCGTAATCTTGACAAGTACACACCGCTTCTGTAAAGCAACGACGACAATAAAACCTAGAACCGCACCAGGCACACTACTTGCCCAAAAAGCGGCAAAAAAGAGCTGCCACTAAGTGGTTAAGCCCAACCAAGCCCAAGCCGCTGCTGATGTTGGTGGCGCATATATAAGAGGTGCAATGATGAACGCGCTTATCAAGGCACCTATCCCAGTCCCTAAAGGTTCGGTTAAAGAGATCCATCTGCTCCTGTACACATACTTATACAGTAAACCGACGACTAATGCACCGAGTACGCCTACTGGGAGGGCGAAGATGGTTCCTGTGCCTACTGAGATTCTCAGCAACCCTGTGGCTAATGCTGCTACTGCAGCGTACCACGGTCCTAAAACTACACCTAGGATGCCGTTTATCATATGTTGGAAGGGGAAGACCTTCGTTGGACCTACGGGTACGCTTCCTGGGTCGATGATTATCTTCAAAGCATACTCAACCACGATGGTCTGCATCGATAACCCTTAAAACCTTAACCCAATGAACTATAGTCAGCGCCCCAGTAGCTCAGCCTGGTTAGAGCGTCGCTCTGGTAAAGCGGAGTTCCCGGGTTCAAAGCCCGGCTAGTGATAGGCTTGAGGCGGAAGCTAAAGCTCAGAAGGTTGATTTAAGGCACATCTATGTCAACCTTAAACTTCACGGTAGAAGCAGGGTAATGCTCTACAGGTACCTTGTTCAGCAGGTCTCACCTGGGGTCTATTCAACTAGCTTAAGTGCTGAAGAGCTTCTGTATCAGCTTGTCACGTATCTGAAGGATAGACGCCGCTATATTCTCGTGACGACGGACGAGATAGACTACTTTATTAAGCACGGCAAGGAACCTGATGTAATATACGATTTAACGAGACTGGAGGAGGTTCTGGAGCCGGGTAAACCCTGCAACATGTTTGGTGTAGTCTTCACGGCGAGAAGCAGAGAGTTTCATAAAGATCTTGATCAAGCAGCCTTAAGCACCCTAGGAAGAATACCCATAGAGTTCAAGCCGTATATAGCAAGCCAGATCATAGATATACTGGATATGAGGGTTCAAGAAGCCTTTAAACCCAGAGCTATCTCAAATGAGGTAGTTGAATACGTTGCGGATATAACCGCGGCTAAGCCCATCAATGGTGATCTAAGGTATGCCCTAGATCTACTCCTCTATTCAGGGAATCTAGCTGAGAATGAAGGAGCTGAGCAGGTCACAGCGAAGCACATCAGAAGGGTTCTCAACATCACACACCCTTCTGTGACTGATGAGGATGTGGTTAGCCTACCAGACCGAGAGAAGATTGTTTTGCTAGGCGATGATGTTACGATAGGTTGTGTTTGAGGAGCCATGTATATTGCTGTGAATGAGCTTATGTATCTGGTTATGGTGTTGTGTGGGAATCCTCTTAGTAGGCATCTTAGCTTCGCTTTTGGTATGCTGAACCACCTCTCTATTCTGTTCCTCATTTTGAATGTTTCACGCCCCCTCTTGTGGGGTTTCGTGCCTATACTCTAAACCTAGCCTTTCGAAGGCTTCCCTATACCAGGGTCCTTTGTCTACGAGGAATAGTGGCTTGTTCTCACAGTACTCTAGAATCTGCTTCAAGAATATTTCTGAGTCTAGTGATGATCTTGTGAAGCTCGCCCTTGATGCTACAATCTCCTTTGTGTCAACATCCCTAGCAGCCCAGAAGAACACGTATATGGTTTCACCCCTACGCTCTATCTTCACCTCATCAACAGCTATACACCTACGATACCTCCTCTCAGGCTTGGGTAGAGCATCCCTAATTGCGGTGAAAGCCCTATACACCAGCCCATAGGATATACCACCAACAGCCTTCGCTACACCCCCTATAGGACAGACCAGCAAAACACAGCAAAGCAGCAAGGGCCTTCACATCCAAAGGCATCTTATTCCTCTTAAAGACCCCAGCCCTCCTTCACAACATCCACAAGAAGCTGAAGACCGAACACAAGACAACATACAAGCACCAAAACACAAACCCAAAAGACAAAAAAACAACCCGCTCAAATCTTATCATAACATCATCTCGGATGTAGTCTAACTTTTATAGGTGTCAGCTGCCCTACACATTTCATTGAATCTAGTAAGCCCAATGTTTCGTTATCTTCTATCATTCTAGGTATTCCTGACGTAGGCTCGATGTCAGTTAGCCTTGTTCTCTGTGTAGCCATCCGTCATTTTGGAAGTGTCGGGAGCATTAGAATCTAATCGGCTTTTGATCTCTCAAATTACTTCTTTTTTGGGTCTTTGTTTATTTTAGACAAAAATAACGTAGCAGCGTGGTGAAAAATAACAGTAGATCCGAAAGTGTTATACTAAATTATACTTTAATGTTGTATCTGTTGAGTGATGGGCACAGGTCTACTTCGCATCGTTGGAGTTTTGGTAGGAGTGCTTTGCACATCCCGCCCTTATGGTGCCTACACATACTCCTTATGAGTGAGAAGGGTATGGAGAGTATGCTGTCTTCAGCGTACCGATCTTGCCTGGCGAGCTGAATAATCCTT
>Ga0209225_1003236_pt1 | contig 13815 bp, 12 predicted proteins | sample WasSprMetagenome_FD_184732 | JGI IMG/M metagenome (GOLD analysis project Ga0209225, IMG submission 184732) | Sulfidic aquatic microbial communities from Washburn Spring, Yellowstone National Park, USA - WS (SPAdes) (version 3) | ecosystem: Environmental > Aquatic > Thermal springs > Hot (42-90C)...
CGGAGTCGCCCAGGGGCGCGGCGGGAAGATCCGCGCCATTCACCCGGAGCACCGCCAGGTCCAAAAGATCATCCGTGCCCACGACCTGGGCCGGCCAGGAATCCCCGCTTTGGGCCGTGACCACAATGGAGGTAGCGTCCTCCACCACGTGGTAGTTGGTGAGGATGTACTTCTTTCCCCCATATTCCACGACGAAACCGGAGCCTAGCGAGGTCTGGGTGGTCTCAGGTTCCCCGAAGAATCGGCGCAGGAAGGGGTCCTGGAAGAACTGGTCCCACCAGGTGGAGACTTTTCTCGTGGCCTCCACTTTGACCACCGCCGGGGCTACTCGGGCGATGGCGGCCTTGATCGCCGCCTGGCCGGAGGCAGCGATGCTCTCCTGAACGTTTTGCGCCAAAGCTACCCCTGCCAACACCAATGCCAACCCTAAAGCCCAAAATCTCCTCATTTCTCATCACCTCCGCCCCAATTTCTACCCCTAAAGATTGCACGTTCCATGAAAACCTTGTGCAAAGCTTGTGGAGGTCCCGGGAAACCAAACCTATCATAGCGGAGATATGGTCACCCCGCAGAAGAAGGCGATTGCCCTTATGTCCGGAGGTTTGGATTCCGCCCTGGCTGCTGCCTTGGTCAAGCGGTTGGGCTTCGAGGTAGTGGGGTTGAATTTGGCTACGGGGTTTTGTACTGGGCAGGGCCGGTGTGACACGGTCCTCGCCCAAGGCGCGGCCTTGGGCATCCCCGTTCGACTTTGGGATGTTTCCGAGGAATACCTTGAGGTCGTGAAGCATCCGCGGTTTGGCCGGGGCCGGGCGATGAATCCCTGTCTCGATTGCCGGATCTTCATGGTGAAGAAGGCCGGGGAGCTCATGGAAAAGGAAGGGGCTTCCTTTGTGGTGACGGGCGAGGTTTTGGGCCAGCGGCCGATGTCCCAGCACCTTGGGGCCCTGGAGCTCGTGGCCAGGGAGTCGGGGCTTGGCGAGCGGCTCGTCCGCCCCCTTTCCGGAAGGCTCCTCGGCCCCACTTTCCCCGAGCGGATGGGCTGGGTGCGCCGGGAAGATTGGCTCGATCTCCAAGGGCGTTCCCGAAAAAGGCAGCTTGAGCTGGCAAAGGAATGGGGGATCCCGACCTTCACCCAGCCCGCGGGCGGCTGCTGCCTCCTCCTTGAGCGGGCTTATGCCAAACGCCTGCGCGACCTAATCCGCGAGAAAGGCGTTGATTCTTTGACCAAAGAAGATTTCGCTCTTCTTCGCTACGGACGACATTTCCGCTTGGGGCCAAGGGTCCGGGTGGTGGTGGGAAGGGACGAGCTGGAAAATTCTGTCCTCCTCAGTTTTCCAGGGGATCACTACGTTCTGAATTTCCCCGATGTGCCTGGGCCAGTGGCCCTGGTGCTGGGCGAGGTGAAAGAGGAGGACCTGCGGCAAGCTGCGGAGCTCGCCGCCCGCTACAGCGACGCCCAAGAAGGCTCGTCGGTCCGGGTCATAGCTCACCGAGCAAAAAAGGTCCAAGAACTTTGGGTAACTCCGTGGAGCAAAGATGATCCCCGTCTTCAAAAGCTACGGGTCGATCGCTGAAACCTTGGCTAGATCAGGCTTTTTGGCTATAATGCTTTTTGCTATGGGCACACCGAGCAAAGGGTATTTGGTGCGGACCAAGGCCAACAGTTTCAAGGTTCTATGCGGGGATTGCCTTAAGACCTCGGAATTTGAGGAGTTCGTGCGGCCTTGGAGTGTGCTCCTAAGCAGCCGGTGTGTGAAGTGCCGAAGGCCAGTGATCCTGAATCCTGAGGAGCCTAGGCCTCAAGAGTCGGCAAAGAAGTGATCAAACGGGGGCAAACCGAGCCCGAAAGTGCCGAAGCGGCCCGCTCCCCTGCACAAGGCGAAGTCCCCGCATTTTTTCCCGCTTTTTTAGGATCTCCGTGAACGTGCGGACTACATGGCGGAGATGCTCCTCGGTGTAAACGCGCCAGGGGATGGCCAGGCGCACGAGCTCAAGCTTTGCGGCCTCCCCGAGCATTCCTGACCCCACCTCCACTGCCCGCACCCCGCCCTCGAGGTACAGGGCGCACACCAGGGCCTGCCCGGGAAACTGGTCCCTTGGGATGTGCGGAAGAAGACGAGCGGCATCCACATAGACCGCGTGACCACTGGGCGGCCAGTACACGGGGACTCCTATCTTCCTCAGCTCCTCCCCAAGCCAGCGCACCTGCCCCACCCGATCCCGAAGATAAAGGGGATCCAAGGCCTCCTTCAGGCCTACGGCCAGCGCTGCCAAATCCCGGCCAGCAAGGCCACCATAAGTGGGAAAACCTTCCCAAAGGATGAGCTTCTCCGCGCACTTCTCGTAGAGCTCCGGGTCTCTTAGGGCAATGAACCCGCCAATATTCCCAAGCCCGTCCTTTTTCGCGGACATGAGGCAGCCATCGGCCAGGGCAAAAACTTCCCGGGCGATCTGGGCCGGCGTTTTTCCCGAATACCCAGGCTCCTCTTCCATAATGAAGAAGGCGTTTTCCGCGTGCCGGGCAGCGTCAAGGATGAGGGGGATCCCGTGAGCATGGGCAAGCTCGGAAACTGCCCGAATGTTCGCAAGAGATACGGGCTGGCCAGCCATGGTGTTATTCGTGAGGGTGAGCATCACAAAGGGAATGCGCCCTCCCTCCTGGACCAAAAGCTCCTCCAAAAGGGCTATATCCATGTTCCCCTTGAAGGGGCGATCAAGATCGGGATCCAAGGCCTCGGGAACGGGGAGATCCACGGGTTTAGCGCCCAAGGCGAGGAGGTTGGCCCGGGTGGTGTCGAAATGGGTGTTATTGGGAACAATGTGGCCTTCTTTCACCATCACCGAGAAGAACACATGTTCAGCAGCCCGGCCCTGATGGGTGGGAAGGACGTAGGGATAGCCGGTAATCTCTTGGACTGCGTCCCGAAAGAGCTCGAAGGATCGGCTTCCCGCATAGGCCTCATCGCCCTCCATGAGCGCCGCCCATTGGGCTTGGGACATAGCCCCAGTTCCGGAATCAGTGAGAAGATCAATGTACACATCCTCGCTGCGCAGGTTAAACACGTTGTAGCCGGCCTCCGTAAGGAACCTTTCCCGTTCCGATCGCGAGGGAAGCCGGATGGGCTCAACAACCTTGATCTTGTAAGGCTTCCACCAGCCGTCGTCCATAGTCCACCAATCGTAGCTTATCAGTCCCCTGGGGAAAGTGGATTTTCCCGCTAAGATGTTTCCATGTCCGAGCAAAGCTTGCGAGAAGCGCTGCTTTTCTGGCTTAGGGCCCAAGGCGGTGAGGTCCGCGAGGAAGGGGATAACCTCACGTTCACAAAAGTGCTCGCTGAGCGCCGAACTTTTCTAGCTCGGCGAAAAACAACCCTCTACCTTCACCTCGAGATCCACGAGCAGAAAAAAGAATTGCTGGCTCGGTTAAGCCTTGCGGAGAAAGGCTCAGGATTACCGCTAGAAAGCGGTGTGGGAGGCCGGCTGGAGGTATATAAGCTCGGCCGGAAACGGACGGGCAAAGTGACGGAAGATTTGAGGTTTCTCTTCGAGCGGTATCGGCTTTCCTTCGACTACACCGCGTTCCAAAAGGAAATCGAAAACCTTGCCGAGGAGCATAGCTACGCTACTCGCTGGGAAATCCTCGCCAGGTAAGACTCTGCGCACATTTGACCAGGGAGTGTAACGCAGGTTACACTGAGTTTATGGCCGAAGTTGAGCTTCGCGCTCTCGATCCCGAAGTTTCCCAGTTTTCCCAAGAAGCAGCTCAGCTTGAGGCTTTGGTGGAGAAAATCTGTGCCGAGCTCAGGGTAGACCATGGTAAAGGCTTGCGCGCGCTCATCCAATGCCTCAGCGAGGGCTACACTTTTCTTTTTCCGGCCCTGCGGCAGCTTGCCCAAAACGGACCGGAAGAGGCTCGGCGAGCATTGGTTCGGGCCGCGGCTGAGGCCGCTGATCCCACGGACCCTTTCCGCGCCCCCTTCCTCCTGGAAATCCTCGCGCCTTTGCTCTTTGATCCGATTCCGGAAATTCGGCGCGCTGCCCGCCGGGCCCTTCGGGAAAGGCTCATCCCTGTTTATCCCGAGGAGGCGGGGGAAGTCCTGGTGCAGTGGGCGGCCGAGGCCGATCCTTCCTGGAAAGCCCTGGCCGGCCAAATGCTTGGCTATCTTCCCCAAAAATGGACCCGCCGGGCCCTCATTGCCCTAAAACACCTCGCCCATAGCGAGGAAAAGAACATTCGCCGCGCGGTGGTAACCGCCCTAAAACGCCTGCTCCAACAATCCCCGGAACTAGTAAAAGCGGAATTGCAACGCTGGCTAGAAGACCCAGCCCTTTCGCCCTTAGCCCTTTGCGTACTTGCGGGGAAGGAGTTTCCGCAAAGCAAGGTCCCCTAAAAAGGAAGCGGCCGCGGCCCAAAGGAGCACTGGCCAAAGCGGCAACCACTCCTGAACTGGGTCAGTTCTCTCTGGAATCTCCTCGTCCTCAAGCACGATCCCGCCCGTAAGGCGAGCGATTCTCCCTAGAATCTCCTTATCTGGGCCAAGTTCCGCATACTCCGGGGAATAAGGCAAAGGAACCAAAGCCTGGCCACCAAACCGGCCGGACTCCTCGGCATAGCTCAAGAGATAAGCCCCATATCCAGGATGCACAGCTTCCGCTTCGTACCTTCCCGGCGCGATCTGGTGAAAAGTGAGTTCCTGGGAGCCCTGAGGACCGGAAAGTTCCCCAGAAAAGTGGAGACCATTAACCCAACGTCCCCCTTCCGCCACATCCAGCCGCAATAAAATTTTTGAACCCTGAACCTCCCAAGATAACTTGGCGGGGCTTCGGCGAGGCCAAAGTTTTTCCAAAAGCCGCGAGAAGTGGGAAAACCACTCAGGATTATTGGTCCAGTTTTTGGTCCAACCGCCCCGGAGATCGGTATTGAGCGCGGCCACCGTGCCCAGCCCCAGGGACCAAAAAGCAAGGAGCGGATCACCAGCGGGCATAAGCAAAGCCACTTCCGCCGTGGGCTTGGGAAAAGTAAGGGCATAACCATAAACTGGCGGGAGTTCCTCCGGAGCGAGCGCAGCTGGGCCAAGCTGTACCGGGAATTCGCCCTCCACAAACCGTGGCCGCAGGGCCCGCTTCGTCTCCTGAACCAAAACCGCCCGCAAATCCTGAGGGTCTGCGAGAACTCGGAGCTCGCCACCCCCCGCCTGAGCTAACCCGCCCAATATCTCCAGATCCGCATCAGGCCCAATGGCAATGCAGCTTACACCTACTCCGCTTTTCTCCACCTGGCCATAAAGCCCTGAAAAGTCCCGATTCCCTCGCACGGTTTTTCCATCAGAGATGATGATCATGTGGCGTATGCGGGCGGGAACATTTTGGAGAGCGGAAAGGGCGAGGAGGACTGCGGGCCAAAGGTCGGTCCCGCCGCTTGGGGTAAGCCCAGCCAAAGCGGAAAACAAAGCTGGCCGCACTTCCTCAGCCGGGCCAGGGAAAGCTAGCCAAAATGGATTTCGGTCGAAGGCCACTGCGCCAAGCCAATCCTTTGGGGGCATGAGCTCCGCGGCGGTGGCTGTGGCTTCCTTGAGGAGATCTAGTTTTGTACTAGGTCCAGCCCGGCCGGCCATGGATGCTGAGCGGTCCAGCACAAAAACCACTGCTGCTGTAGCCTCCTCCACTTCCTCCGGAACCGCATAGGTCACAGGAAGAATTTCCTCCAAAGGGCCAGCGTAACCGGAAAGAGCCCGTCGCCCTTGCACCACAAATATCCCTCCGCCCTCTTCCGCGAAGGCCCGCAGAGTTGCAATCACCTGGGGCCCTAAAAATCCCAAGGGATAATCGTCCAAGATCACTAGGCCCACGCCGCTTAAATCTTCTGGTCGAAGGACTGGAATCCGGCGAAAGCTAAGACCCATCCCGCGAAGGGCCACATCCACAAGCGAGGCCTCTTCCCCCACCACCAAAATCTGGGGAACCTCACCCACCTGCACAGCCCAAGCCAGCCGGTTATTTTCCAAAACTTGATCCTCTGGGCACTCCAGGACGAGCTCCGCCCAATATACCCCCTCTTTGGGAAAAGAGAGGTAAAAAGTGATCTCGGTCTCACCAGGCTCCACAAATAGGTCACGGCTTTCCACAAGTTCGCCGTCTAGGAAAAGCTCAGCCTTTACGGAGAGCGCTCGGGTTGCGAATAAAACGCCCCGAAGCTCTGCTTGAGCTTTTGGAGATACGGCCTGAGGGCCACGGAAACTGTAGAGCTTGAGCACGTCATCTTTGCCCACGGGAAAGGCATTGATTGGGACCCCTTGCGCCCGGGCCTGGGTCACAGCTGCCCAGAGCTTTCCCTCCGTATCCCGGCCATCGGTGATGAGCACGATTTGTCCGCATCCCTCCAAAAGGGACATGGCCAGGGTCAAAGCCTCTCCGAGATCGGTACGATCAGAAGCGAGCTCCATTGGGGAATCCAAGCTGCGAGGAAGGCCCTCTTCCGGCATTCGCACCGCTCCAGCGTTTTCGGCGAAAGTCACAACCCCGATTGCCGCCCCATGCTCGGCCGCAGAACGGGCTAGATCCCAAAACACCGGAATGGCGCTGTCCCCTACGCTTGCCGAACGGTCCACCGCAAACACAATCCGTTCTTTTTCCTGGTGCAAAGAGAGTTCCGGCTGGGCTAGGGCCAAAACGCAGAGGGTCAAGGAAAGGACACGGCCCAGGATCCGGCGTTCCCCAAAAAGTCCTAAAAAGAAAAGCCCTAATGGCAGAAGAAGAAAAAGGAAAGCCCAGGGCCAAAGAACGCGCATTACCCACCCCTCCATAGAAAAACCAGCGCTTCCGCACCAAGGACGAAGAAAAACGCAACCGTGGCCCAGGGCCAAAGGGGAAGAGAGGCTTTGGCCGGGAGAGGCTTAGGAACTTCTGCAGCGAGGGGAGCCTCCGGCCCAACGGTTTCCCAGGGAACGTTCACCGCTAGCCACTTGGGTCCGCGTGGCGTTTCGATCCTAAAAATCCCGGGCTTTTCGGGAACCCATAAATCTTGGACCGCGCCAAGCTCCGTGACCACAGAAAATCCGGGCGGAAGCTCCACGGATTGGCCAACAATTACGTTCCCCTCCGGCCTTTGGGGAAGAAGCCAGCCCAGAAGGTTACGGATGAGGATAGGGAAATCAGGAAGGAGGGGAAGATTGGTGCGGCTTAGGTCCATAGCGAAAGCCGCTTTACGTCCACCAGAGCTTTCCCAAAGGAAAAGGATCGGGATTTCCCCAGCCCAGAGGAGGACCTGGGCTCCCGGCGGCACTTCCTGCCGGTAAACTCGGCCAATTCGCCAATCGCTTAGGGACAAGTTTTCCAAAAGAGGATTTGGCGCCGCTGAAAGTGGACCGGCCTCAGCTTCGCCCAAAATGGCGGCTTCCGGGCATCCCGAAGCCACAAGAAGACAAGGCCCGGGAGGCTCACTGGAGAGATTCGTGGACACGGCCACGAAGAGATCGGGATTTTCGGACACTCGGTATGCGGAGACCCCTGCCCGGAGAGCAGCCCAAAGGTATCGGTCCTCTAAACCTAGCCAAGTTGTGGCGACCTCACCGCCTTCCAGCACGAAGTACCGCACGTTATCCCAGGGGAAGGAATCGGTTGGTCGGAGCTCGGCCACGAATGCGCCGGCCCGCGCGCCCGGAAGCACAAGCACCACCTCTTCCTCTTCTCCTGGGGGAACGAGGCGGCTTGCCCAAAATTCCCCGGCCTCCGAGATCACCCGGATCTGCATATCCTTGTACGCGGAGGTAGCGTTAACTACGCGCAAGAAGGCCTCGTAGCGCACGCCATCAGGGGAGGGCCGTACGGAGAAAGCGGTAATTCCAACGTTCTCGGGCCAGGGAATCGCCACCACCTCCGCGCCGGTAATTCCCTTAGGGTTATCGGTGATCACTACCACCCGCGGCCAGGGCTCGGGAAGGAGAGCCAGGGCCTGGTGAAGCTCGGGCCGAGGGGTTAAGCGCGGCCCATATCGATCGAGTTCGGAAAGGACGAGCTCCCGGTCCGAAGTGGAAGGGAAAAGAAGGGCAGGCGGCTCGGCCCAGAGGACCGCCGCCCACGGCCCAGTGGACTCCTCAACGATGTTCTTCGCTTTGGCTAGCACCTTCTCGCGCATACCTTCCGCGGCCATGGAAGCGGAGGCATCAAGAACAAGGAGGGTAGGGCCAGCTGGCCGAACAATCTCCCGTTCTGGACGGCTCAAGGCCAAAGCCCCTAGGATCACCGCCAATACTTGCAGTAAAAGGAGGAGATCAAAGCGGGCGTGAAGCCGCTCCACAAACCGCGGCCGGTCCGGCCTCACCCCCTCCCAAAGGAAGAGAGCCGAAACCGGCCAATCCCGCTCCTTTTTGCGCAAAAAATGCAGAATAAAGACCGGCAAAAGAGCCAAAACCCAAAGCCATGCCCAAGGAGCGGCAAAACTCACGGTCGCCACCTCCGGGCCAGGATAAAGGCCGCAGCTACCGGGGAAGAGTCGGAAACGAAAAGGAACTGGGATATCCCCAGCTCTTCACAGGTTTTGGCGAGCTCCTGGTTCCAGCGGCGGAGGTTTTCCTGGTAGGCTCGGCAGGCCGCTGGTCCTACAACCGCCGGCCGACCCCGCCCTTCCTCCGCATCCACAAGCCTTACCTCCCCAAGCACTGGCGGGCTCAAATCCTCCGGGGTAAGGATCTGGACCGCAGCCACGATATGTCGCCCATAACGCAAAGCCAAAAGCCCCTCGCGGAAATCGGGAGCAAAGAAGTCCGAAAGCACTAGGCAAAGACCGGGCTCCCAGCCCCGCTCAGCCCAGCTAGAAAGAGCTTGAGCAAGATCTGTGCGGCCCTTGGGTGAAAGCTTCGCAATTTCCTGAAAAGCCCGCACCAAAGCGGGCCGGCCGCGCTTAGGCCGCCCAAGACCAACCACGCTCACGGAGAAGGGATAAATCCCAAACCGATCACCGCTACGGAAGGCGAGGAAAAGCAAGGCCGCCGCAAGCTTTCTAGCAAAAAGAAATTTTCCACCAAGCCCCATGGACGCCGAGCAATCCAAAAGAAGATAAACCGGGGCCTCAACCTCGCGGGAAAAGACCTTGGTCACGAGTTTTTTGTGGCGGGCGTAGACGGCCCAGTCGATGAGGCGGAGATCGTCTCCTGGCTGATAGGGGCGGTGATCGGCGAACTCCAATGAGGCACCGGCCCGAAAGCTTAAGTGCTCACCAGGGGCAAGGCTTCGGGCCCGGCGTAGTGAAAGCCGCGTCCGGCTCAGAGCCCAGAGCTCCTCAGCGCTGAGAAGCTCTAGGGCTTGGGCACTGTCTGCAAAACCTCCTGGAGCACGTCCCACGGGCCCACCCCCTCAGCCTCCGCCCGAAAATTAAGGATCAACCGATGGATGAACGCCGGTCGGAAAGCGCTCTGGATGTCCTCCACCTCGAGATGGAAGCGGCCAGCCAGGAACGCCCGCGCTTTGGCCCCGAGGATCAGGGCCAGACCCGCCCGCGGACTGGCCCCATATAGCACATACTTCCGCACCATTTCCGGCGCGCCCTTCTGATCCGGATGAGTGGCTAAAACCAAGCGCGCCGCATAGGAGAGAAACTCCTCGTGCACGGGGAAGGCAGCCACAGCCCGCTGCGCCAAAACGACCTCTTCCGGCGAGAGCACAGGCTCGGGAAGGACCAGGCCCTGACCCCTTGTATTGCGCCGGATTATCTCCACAAGCTCATCCTCGCGGGGATAGCCCACCTCCGCCTTCAACAGAAACCGATCCACTTGGGCCTCCGGAAGAGGATAGGTCCCTTCCATCTCGATCGGGTTCTGGGTGGCAAGGACAAGAAACGGATCAGGCAAGGGGTAGGTGGTGTTGCCGACGGTGACCTGGCGTTCCTGCATGGCCTCAAGGAGAGCGGATTGGGTTTTGGGGGTGGCGCGGTTCACCTCGTCGGCCAGGACCACGTTAGCAAAAACCGGGCCGGGAAGAAACCGAAAACCATCAGCGGAGAAAACTTGGGTGCCGAGGATGTCTGCGGGCATGAGGTCTGGAGTGCACTGGATGCGGGAAAAGGTTAGGCCGAGGGCCTGGGCCAAAGTCCGGACCAGCAGGGTTTTCCCTAGCCCGGGAACGCCCTCCAAAAGCACATGACCCCGGCCCAAAAGGGCCCAGAGCACTACCTCCACCACTTGATCCTGGCCCACGATCACGGTGCCGATGGCTTCCCGCAGCCGGGCCATAGCCCTTTGAGCCCGCTCGATCTCCTCAGCGGTGATCATGAACCCTCCCCCTCCGTAAGGATCTGGAAATAGCGGCGCACCATGTCCCGCAACCCTGGCGGAAGATCTTTGGCCCGCAGAGTCAATTCGAGTTCTTGAGGCTGCGGCAGGGCGGTGGACTCGGGCTCTGTCCCAGGGGTCTCTCCAGGAAGCCCGAGAGCAAAGCTCCGCTGGGATGGGCCCTCGCCGACACGCACGGGCACGGATACCGCTTCCTCAGGCTTCGGAGCCGGGCTCGGCTGGCCTGGTTGCACGGGCTCGCCCTTTTCCCAACCCACACCAAGACCCAAACCCTTTTCGCTCTCCTCCAGGCGACCAAAAAGCCGGTCCTCCGCCTCCGTATCCATGAGGATCTCCGTGGGTTTATGAGCTAGGGAATCCGGCGATCCTTGGAGGGCGAAACCTTCGGACCCCGACCCTTCGGGAACTTGAGCCGAGGAGTCCTGCCGTGAGGCAAGCTCCTCCACCCTTTCCAAACCCTCTAGCGCCGCGCTCACCAGCGCCTGAGCCTTCTCTAGATCGCTTTCCCCTTCAACCGCAGAGGAAAGGGCAGACCGCAGATCAGGCCGACTAATTTCGCTCACCACTTCCGCGAGTTCTCTTCGGATTTCCTCGTTCACCCCTTGGGTCAAAGCTTCCCCCAAAACCTCCGCCAGATGCCGAAGAAGCCCCTCCTCCTGGGCTAGCCGCATTCCCACCTCCTCGGGAGGCACCTGCACGCCCAAAAGCTCCGCGAGAATTTCCTCATAAGGGGAGAAAGTAGAGGCAAAACCTGAAGGAAGCTCGGGGATCGCCTGAGCTTGGAGAGGCTTGCGCTCATTCCCTTCGGGCGAAGGCAAAACGGAGAATGAGCTTTCGGAGGCGGAAAAAACATCCGTAGCCACGAGGGCTGGCTCGGGATATGGCTGCTCCAAGGGCAGAAAAAGAAGGCTAGCAAAAGCGAAAACAGGAAGAAGAGCAAAAATTTCGGGGAAGAATAAGCGCCATGCACGTAGGGTAACGCAGGGGAAAAGGAGCGCTACAAAAGTGGGGTTATCCTCGTGCAAAGCGGCCAAAAGCCCTGCAAGCTTTCCCCCCAATCCTAGGCGTTTTCCCACCCGATACCATCTTACGGAAATTGGCCAAGCGAAGGCTAGGGCGCTTCCAAAAGCGACCACAAGGGGAAGATAAACGGGGAGGGAAAAGCCAAAGTTTTTGCCACAAAAAAGAAGGCCAAGCCAAAGGGTGAGCAAAGCGCAAAGGGCAAAGAAAGCCCGCCGGGCCCGGAGAAGAAGGATCACCCTTTTTGGCAACTTCTTGGCCGCATCCACAGGCCTAAACTCACCCCGCTTAGACCCAAATACATGAAAAACCCGGGCCATCCCCCAGTTTTCCCCTCCCAGAGGGCCGGGAGAACGTTGAAAGCGCTCACGGGCCAAGCCAAAAATAAGGGGCCAAACAAAGCGAGGATAAAACCCCCGTACTTGAACACAAACCTCACCCCATCCGATCTTACCAGTCCAGCCAGGCCATGCCCAACCCCCATCCATACAAAACCGTGGGCGCTGAGAAAGAGGGTAGCGAGAAGAAAACCGGACCAGGGCGCGCCTGTCTCCGCGCGATACACGAAAACGAGGGGAAGGGCAAGGAAGAGGGCTAAAAAGTTGAAGAAGGCAAGGCGGGCAAGGCGCAGCTGCGGCTGGATAGGACCATAACCATGCTCAGCCTCGCCTACTTGAATGGCCAAGATCCCCTGAAGAAACGCAAGGATTTGAAGGAAGAGGGTACGGCGAGTTTGGAGATCCGGCCAAAGGAGTGCCGCCAAAAGCCCACCAGTCCCAAGGATCAAAAAACCCTGATAAGGGGTAACTAAGTTTTCAGGAAGCCTTGGGAACTTCATTGGAGGCGCACCACGTAGATCTCCCCAGCCCGCATAACTGTGGCCTGGCTCCACGAAAGAGAAAGTCCGCGCGATAACCAAGGAGGAGGGAGTATGACCTCTCCGGAGAGGGGCGCTTCCTGGGTAATCCGGAAAAGGAGACGAGGCACCCCAGGTTCGAGGCGAATCACAGTCTGCCAAGCCTCGCTCGCAAACCTCCACAACAGGTCACGGCCCTGCCACTCCCGGCCAGGAAGAAACTCCACCCACCAGCCGTCAAGAACCATCTCCTCATTCACCCAGGGAGCGATCCCCAAAACTTCCAAACAAAAGCTAGTGAAACCGGGGCGTTCTATTCTTATGAGAACAGAACTTTTTGTGTTGGCCGATTCGCGCGAAACCGAGTAAACCAGGGAAAAAGCCAAAAAGACTGCGAGGAGGAAAATAGGGAGTTGGGGGCGGCCTTGGGCCAAACGGGGCAAAGCTAGTGTTAAGCCTAGAACGTACAGGAAAAGCCCGGGAAGGAGGACTAGCCAGCGAGACGAGGCCGGGCGAAGCCCTGCCAAATAATCACGCAAAACTTCAGCCTCTACCCTTACTTCTCCGCTTAGGAAAACTTGCCAGGCTTGAACCACGTCTTTTTCGGAAGTCCTCAAGGGAATGGATACCTGGAGTTCAGAAAATGGCGAAAGGAGAAGGGGGTCGGCGGGGAGGTCCGCCGGGGAGAAGAGGAAATCCACGGGTTTTGGGGGTGGGCCAACAGAGGCGCGAAGCGGTCCAGGCTCCACCGAAAACCGGAGCTCTCCCTCCCCGAGCTTTTCCTTACCTGAAAACGCCGTCGCCCGCACCAGAAAACTCCCGGCCCGAACCGGCCAGGGAAGGAGAAAACGGGTTTTGGAAAAAGCTCCCACCACAAAGGGCACAGTCGCCGTGTACGTTCCAGCCCCACGCCAGGCGGAGCCAAACTCCATTGTCACCAGCAATTTCCCACGCACCGCCGCCGAATCCGGGTTTGAAATGGTTATCCAAAGGGGATTCACCGCGTCGAGGACTGGCCACCCCGCCCAACCTAACTCCAGCCCGATTTCCAAAGAAAAACCCCGAAAGGCCAAAAGAACCAAAAGCAAAATCATTGGGGAAGGCCGTTCACCGCCTCTAACGCATCGTAGGAAAGGACGTCGGCATAGACTTGGGTCGTGCGAATGGATGCGTGACCAAGTTGTTTTTGGACAAGGCGCAGGTTATAGCGGGAGGCGCGGTAAAGGAGGGAGGCGTAGGTGTGGCGGCAGGAGTGGATGGTGAAGCGCTCAGGAAGCCCGGCCATTTTGGCGTAGCGCTTGAACATGAGCCAAAGGGCCTGGCGGGAAAGAGGGCGGCCCCTCGGAGAAAGGAAAAGATAGGCCTCCGGATCCGTGGGCTCGCCCACGAGCTTCTTCCACTCCAGGAACTCCAGGAGGTGCCGCCGGAGGGGCTCGCCGATGTGCACGCTTCTAATCTTTCCGCCCTTTCCGCGCCGGACGATGATCGCCCCTTGGCCGGGCTCAAGAAGGAGATCGCCCACCTTCAGGGCAGCGATCTCCGAGGCGCGGAGCCCGGCGTCCAGGGCGACATGGAGGATGGCCCAATCCCGGACGGGCCCTTTCTTGCCGCGGCGGATGGCCTCCTCCGCGGCTTTCCTCGCCACGCTCTTTA
>Ga0209225_1003241_pt1 | contig 13796 bp, 13 predicted proteins | sample WasSprMetagenome_FD_184732 | JGI IMG/M metagenome (GOLD analysis project Ga0209225, IMG submission 184732) | Sulfidic aquatic microbial communities from Washburn Spring, Yellowstone National Park, USA - WS (SPAdes) (version 3) | ecosystem: Environmental > Aquatic > Thermal springs > Hot (42-90C)...
AGCGAGCTTTCCTCGATCATCCCCGATTTCGCCACCCACTTTACGTCCTCTTCCAGTGGCAGCCGGAACACGAACAAGTTATCCGCCGCCCTTAAAACCCCTTCCGGAAGAGCTGTGGGTGTATTCGTAATAAAGAAACTCGTGATCCCGGTGTGCCTTGCCCTCGTCACGAGGGCATCGATTCCTTGTGGGGTCACATAGAGGTGCGCTTCCTCAAAAAACACGAACGGAACTTTTTCTTCCTCCTCTACAAGGGCAAAGAGGAACCGCAAAAGCGCCTGGGCAAACCCCATCCTCGCTGGGGTAGAAAGCCCGGAAAGATCGAACGCCACCGCCCCTCCTTCCCGGATTTCTTTCCAAACCCCCGTAAACGACGAGGCCTCGAGTGGACTCCTCGCCACCATTCCCGTGAGTTTTAAGGCTTCTAGCCGGGAACGAAGGGTCCGGTTCACCGCATCCGCGGCATACCCGCTTTGGGTGGGATAGAACTCCCCTTCCTCCGCCATCGAAATAAGCTCATCGATCCCGATGAAATCTTTCTTCTCCTGGAAAAGCTTCGAAAGCCTCGTCTCAAAATAAAGGAGGGAAGTAGCGGGTGTCCCGAAGGCCTCGAGCATCACGGACAGGGCCTCGACCCCGATTTCCCGTACCCCAAGCTTGAAATCCTTTCCCACCGAATACGTGCGAACTTCTGGAAGCCCACCGTATTCCCGGTTCACGTCCAAAACGAGGCACGGCGCGCCTACCCGGATAAGCCCAAGGAGGATGACTTTTGCGAGGTGCGACTTACCCGAACCCTTTGCCCCCACGATCACGTTCACTTTCTCTAACGCCCTCCCGCCCGGGGAGAACTCTTTCCCTTCCAAGGTGCGGCCAAGGAAAATCTTTGGGCCCGGGGTTTCGGGGATAGGAGGGCTAGTCGGGAAGATTTCCGCATCCCAGCCAGGAAGAATTCCGTCCCAGGGGCCGCGGACCTTGGCCCGGGCGATCCATCTTCTTTCTTCGGCCTTGGCCCACACTACTTGAAGAAGCAGTTTTCGGGGGCCTTCCCGAAGGAGAAGGGTTTCGCCGAGCCTTGGGGGTCTGGGGAAGGAGACCAAGGCCTCGTCGCCCTGGAAGGAGAGGAGGGTAAGCCCCCGATTTAAAGGCTTTCTTTTGCCCGGGAGGTCAGGGGGCCTAGGTTCACCCCGTCCCCCCTCCTCGAACAGGGAAATAAGGACCTTTTCCTCGGCCCTCACGGCTCACCCTTTCCCGCCTTCCCTCTCTTCCGGGTGATCTCCAACGAAAGAACCACCTGGGTCGAGGAAAGTTTTAGAAGCCGGAATTTTCCGCGTTCCCCGCCTTCTAAACCCAAAGCCAGAGCGAGGTCTTTGGGGATGGTTACCCGGAACCGGCCGTCCTTTCCCCGCACCACCGCCACCTCTCCGCCCCGGAGCTTCATGAGTCCTCCATGGTGTTCTTTTATGGTACCATAAAAGGCCCTTTAAGGCAAGGAAATGCGGTAGTGACAGGACTAGAGGGGAAAAGGCGGAGTTAAGGGGGACCTGGATTAAGAGAGAAGAGAACTTAACAAAAGGACCCTTTTGTTAAGTAGACTTGCGAGGCTTACAAAGGCGCCTCCACAACGCGGTGTCTAGGGTACCTTACCAGGCACGAGCCATTCTTGTCGATTGTCCATACCATGTATAGCATATAAGTATTTCTCAAAGTTATGGATAATCAATTTTGCTAAAAAGCACTAAGCGGAGATCATTTCAGCGTTTATAATATTAGGCAACTTCTCACCGCGCGAAAAGGCAATAATAGTCTCGGCACATATTCGATCCATCTTTTCCATCGCTTCAAAAGTATAAGCCCCTATATGAGGCGTTGCTATAACGTTATCCAGATTGAGAATAGGATTATTTAGAGGTGGCTCCCGCGAAAAAACATCTAAAGCTGCTCCAGCGATCTTTTTTTCTTTTAAGTGATTGTAAAGAGCAACTTCATCTATTATTTCTCCGCGCGCCGTGTTAATTATAAATGCCGTAGATTTCATCATTTCTAATTCACGTTGTCCTATCATATGATGTGTATCTTTTGTTAACGGTATGTGTATCGTAACAATATCTGACATTTTTAATAGTGTATCAAGCGATACGTATTTTACATCATATTGCATAGTCAACTCGTTGGTGGGCACGATATCGTAAGCCAAGATTCTTGCCCCAAAAGCATGGAGACGCTTTATAACTTCGCGGCCAATATTCCCCGTACCAATCACACCGATTGTGAGATTATTTAATTCATGACCCATAAATGGGGTCCATTTGCCGCTCTTAGTTGCTTGGATAGCATCATAAAGATGCCGAACTAAGGCCAAAATCAACCCCAGAGTTAAATCAGCTACAGCTTCTTTGTTGGCTTCCGGAACATTACCTACAGCAATATTTAATGATGTAGCTGCTTGTAGATCGATATTATCAATCCCGACACCCCGCTTCATCACTATGCGTAGGTTTTGTGAACTTTCAAGAACTTTTTTCGTAATAGGTTCAACCCCACAAATTATGGCGTAAGGTTGTTCACGTTTGATTAATTCAGCGAGATAGTCTTCGTCGATGAGTGCGTTGGGGGCCGCACGAGCATAATAAAGAGCAAATCCATTATTGCGCAGAAGCTCTTCCCCAATGGAAACTATCCGCCCAAAAGTCCGCGAACTTACTACTACTTTTTTCATAGTTAAATATTTACTCCTAAGTTTTTAAAGGCTGCAACCACTTGCTCTACCTTTTCTTTGGGGGGTAGTACATAGGGTAACCGTGGATGTCCTGCATTGACACCTCTACGATATAGTAATGCATGTAACATAGGGATACTTGGGCCATATTGATGAACAACTTCTCGCAAAGCCGACACTTTTTGTTGCAAAACTTGCGCTTCGTTTATTGAGCCGTTTTTCGCTGCAACAAAAAGCTCTACAACCACTTCCGGCAAAGCATTGGCAAGCCCTGGTACTCCACCATGGGCCCCCATAACCATAGCTGGTAGCAGGAGAGCCTCAGTTCCGATAATGAAAACAAAGTCAGGTACTTGTACTTTACGACGGTAGTCATAAAAAACCATTATATCAAAACTGGAGTCTTTAACCCCGGCAAGACCGTTTTCCGCTAATCGCGCAAGGAAATCAGGAGATACCGCAACTCCTGTTGTTTTCGGGTTATTATAAAGGAATACGGGTATGGTGACAGCGTCAATTAAAAGTTTAAAATGGCGTTCAACTTCTTGTTCCTTAAAGCCATAATAAAAAGGCGGTACGGCAGCAACTGCAGTAGCTCCTGCTTTCTCGGCGTGTTTGGCCAGTTCCACGGTCGCGCGAGTTGAAACTGCACCAACATGGATGATCACAGGGATACGACCCTTGACCTCATCAATTACAACCTCTGCAACACGTTTCCGTTCCTCAACCTCCATGAGAGGACCGGAACCGTAGGTGCCGCATACATAAAGGCCATGGACTTTGCCTACCAAAAAAGAAACAATTTCACGTTCGGCCTTCTCGTTGAAGTTGCCCTCGCTATCAAAAGCTGTAAGTAACGGAGGAATTACCCCTTGTATGCTTTGCTTATTCGTTTGAAGCTTCATTTTCCCCTCCTTTTTACACTGTTATTTATTCCCCCTTCACTGGATCGGTTGGCAAGAGAGCAATAGCCCGACAAGGTGCAGCTTCTCCATCTTTTATTTTCAAAGGGAGGGCGATAAATGTAAACGGCTGCATATCAGGTAGAAAGTCTAAATTAGTAAGATTTTCAATAATGGGAATATTGGCACCCAAAAGAATACGATGGGCAGTTGCCTCTTGACTCCCCAAAGGGTCAATTGACATCATATCAACGCCAAGAGCTCGTATTGCTTTAGTGACTAGCCATTGAGCGGCATCGGGAGCCAAATAGGGATATTCTAAAAAACCTCGGCTTTGATATTTTTTATAGGTGCCAGTATTTAAAATTACGATACGATTAGATATAATTATTTGATCATATTTTTCAAGATCTTTAGATGTGATAATTTTTAAATTGAGATCTGTCAAATTACAAACAACAGCTTCTCCTACTAATGAATCCAACGGTATTTTGTCAACCGATTGCCCATTAGCCACGAAGTGCTTGGGGGCATCAACATGAGTGCCTGCATGAACCGGGAGTGTCAATTTAGATGACCAATGGCCCTCTTGGTTATGTGTGGCCAGCCACTGAAGGACTGGCCGCGATAAACCCGGATAAACCATCATTGTTTGCTCAACATCATATGACAGATCAACAATTCTTAAACTTTTCATCGGCTCTCCTCCTTTCCACAACCTCGCGTACTATTGTGTTTATCCGTGGGCCAGGAGGACATCCTGGAATAAAAATCGTATTCTTGTTCTTTTTATATTGCTCTGGAGCACAATCTCCTATTACAAAATAAGATCCTGTTAAAATGTGTTCATCAAATCCAGGATCCTCAGCATTAAACCCCATCAAAAAAGTAGGCTTCCCCAAGGTACAGTTAATTTTAGACCAAAACCCCTCTTTTTCCCACGATACAAATGTTCCAATTACCCAAGTTAGGCATCCCCAGCATACTCCTCCTGTTACGATATTGCAAGGGAAACGGTTATATAGTGCCGGCGTAGGGCGCCTAGCTCTGATTTTTATATCATCTATTCGCATACCAAGCACTTGAATTTTGTTAAAATCTATTTCTCCTATCCCACTTAAATGGGCTGCCCATGGGAACCACAATTCATCCGCCTCGAAGCCCAATACTTTGGCTACCACAACATCAGTAGCAACTGGATCAGTACCTGCGAAAACAAGACCTAAAAACCGTGGTGTTACATTAAGTGGCCCCTCTCCTTCGCCAATGACAACAGCATCGACTACGCATAAGGCAGGACGTATTATTGTCATGACATCGGCAATAACTTGATAAAGACGGGGTAATTGATGATATTTCAAACGATATTTTTGTGGTATAATGCCAACCCAATTTTTGACACAACATGTTATAGCATCGATCATGTGCGTTTTGGCTTTAGGCGCATTAATTATCACGTCAGCGTCAAGTACAGACTTTGGCAGTAAGATTTTGCGGAGGGCACTCCCTTGCGCAATATCGACGGGTAGAAGAGTATCCTGATCCAAATCGATAACCCTGCCCCCGAACCGTTCGACTTCAGCTACTAGGCCGATTTCTTTCATTACTCGATAACTATCGCTAACGTTGACAGAAGAATCACCTACTATGACCTCTTTAGCCCCAGCTTCGAAAGCAAGACGCACTAAAGCGCCGATCAATTTGGGCTCAGTGGTTACTCCCCTAACGGATTCCACACCAGATACCGCGTTCGGCTTTATGAAAACCCTACAGCCTGGTTTTACAAACTTTGTTATATTGCCAAGATAATTCACAGCTTCCCGCACTAGTTGGAAAAAATCAACCCTGTCGTATTGAACTTCCTCGGTCCTCACCACAGCAACAGAAACTTCCTTTTTATTGCTCTCGCGCATTGCCACCCCCTTGTTTTGTTGCAATGTTGTTCGCAAAAAGGCTTATTAAAGTTTGATAGCGTTGGATTAAAGAATTGTATATTTTGTGATTGTTCAACTGCGGTCGAATTGTTTCCTTAATCTGCGTAACAGAACCAAAATTCTCTGGCCGATCAATGAGCCCAATAGCCATAGCAGCAACTATAGCAGCGCCGAACGCGCTTGTTTCACTAATCATCGGAATCAACAGCTCCCGCCCATAGACATCAGCCATGATTTGGGCCAATACGGTAGAGCGGGAAAGGGAGCCTGACAAGCGTATGCTCGTAATACCATTAACCACTTGCTCGACCGCTTGAAATGCAAGAAAGCGTTCGTAAACAAGCCCCTCAATAAATGCACGTATAATATGTTTTTTCGTATGATGATAAGATAAACCATACAACATTCCGCGCAGGTTCATATTCCAAAAGGGCGCCCGGCTACCTAAAACAAAGGGCAAGAAAAAAAGCCCATTACTGCCTGGGGGCACAGTTTTTACATATTCTTCCAAGATCTCGTGCACCGTTTTTCCTGAACTTTGCGCTTCAGCCATTTCTGCTGCGCACCATTCCCGAACAAACCAATCATAAACCAATCCGCCAGCAGTAACCCCTCCCACCACCCATTTGCCAGGAATGGCAATATAACAAAACGTGCGCATTTGTTTATCCACTACGGGATCATCTACTAATACACGTACGGCTCCACCAGTTCCCATTGTATTGTCCGCTTCGTGCGACCCTAATGCGCCAGAACCAATGGAGGACAAAGGCCCATCACCTCCCCCTATAACTATTGACACATTATAACGGTCTAACCCTAAAGCTTTCAGAGGTTCGTCTTTGACAGTTATTATTGTTAAAGGAGAAACCACTTCCGGAAGCTGTGAAGCCCTTACTTCCGCAATTTCTAATGCTTCATCATCCCACTGTAATGTATGGATATTAAACATGCCCGATGCCGAAGCAACAGACCAGTCTGCGATATAGTTTCCACAAAATTTGTAAATAATGAAATCTTTTATGGAAAGCCACTTTTTTATTTTTGTTAATAAATGTGGATATGTTTTTTTAAACCACAGTATTTTCCAAATAGGATACATAGCATGTAAAGGACAACCGGTCCGCTGGTATAGTTCATGTTCCTTTATCGTTTTCTTCATATTTTCAACAATATCACAGCTGCGAAGATCGCTCCATATTATACAATTGGCTAATGGTTCTCCTTTAAGATCTACAGGTATTAAACTGTTGAGATACGTGCTCAAGCCTATTACAATTGGAATTTTGGGAGACGCAAGGCGAACAGTAGCTTGCAATACCTGAGTAAAAGCCTGGAACACCGTATAAGGATCCTGCTCTTGCCATCCTGGTTGTGGAGACAATACTGGATATGACACACTATTCTCGGCCAACAAATTGCCTGAAGAATCTAACAGAATAGCGCGGCATCGACTTGTTCCCACATCAACCCCGATCAATTGGAACTGTAGCATATTCATGTCACCTCCGCCTAAGGCTGTATAGTGCTACTACAACCAATATTATGAGTCCATTAGCAACCATGCGACCGGCCTCAGGTATTTGAAACATGAGTAATAAATTGAATATAACTCGCATAATTATCGTTCCACAAATCGTTCCACTAATAGTACCCAAACCTGTAAAAAATGAGGTTCCTCCAATTACTGCAGCAGCGATCGACCCCATGGTATAAATGTCCGAAAAACGCAGGGTTGCCATATTGAGATAGCCTAGCAATGACAACCCTGTTGCTGCTGAAAACAATCCACAAAGAGCATATCCTACTATAGATGCTATTGGTACATTAACTCCAGAATAATGTGCCGCTACAGGATTATTCCCTATGGCATGGAACAACCGTCCCAAAATTGTCAGACGCATTACACCTATAAAAAATAGCGCTATTACTAGCCAAACAACAAAAGGCAAAGGAAATACCCCCAATATTACCTTTCCGGCAAATTTAACAAGGCTTGGTGCCGGACCGCCGTATGTAACTCCACCAGTATAAATCCAGACAATGCCGTTCAAAATTAAACTTAAACTTAAGGTCATCACTACGGGAGGTATTTTTAAAAGATTTACGCCAATACCGTTGATCAAACCACAGAGAACGCCGATCCCAAGACAGGCTAAAGATATCGGGAGCGCCAAAGTATCTTGACCTTTCATCAGTGCTGAAGCCAAAATCGACACTAAGAACACAACCGCGCCTACAGATATATCTATTCCGCCACTGATCATCACCAAAGTCTGACCAATCGCTGCTAAACCAAGAATTGATGACCAACGACATATGCTAACAAGACTACCCAAGCTTAAGAGGTGCGGTTTTAATAGCCCGCCAAGACCCAATAAAACACCCAAAGTTACATAGACGATCAACAAGCTTCCAAATCTGCTTAGAATTTTTTGAAAGCTATATGTCATGAGTTGAATTATTTTCCCCATACGATCTCCTTCATTTTTGTTGATAACAAAGGTATGGCTAAAACAAAAACAATAATAATTCCTTTGAATACATATTGGTAATAAATGCTTATACCTAAAAGATTAAAAATGTTATTGATTAATGTAAATGCTAGGCTACCCCAAAGAACGCCCAAAGGATTAATTTTACCACCGGTAAGAAGAGTCCCTCCAAGGGCGGCTGCCCCTATTGAATCCAGCGTATAGGGCTCGCCTACTGCCGGATCGCCGCAGCCTATTCTGGCTGCCATGTAAAGACCAGTGAGTAGTACAAAAGCCCCGCTTAGTAAGTAAGAGATGATCATGTATCTTGAGCAATCTATGCCCATATACTCTGCCGCCTTTTTTTCCCCGCCGATCGCGAACATTTTTCTTCCGTAAATTGTTTTATAAGTTACTACCCAACCTATGGCCACCAAAAATAATAAGTAGAAAATCGGCCCAATAGGTATGTTATTCCACCTGCCTAAAACTAAATCAATGTAATTTTTAGGTATTACACCGCCGGGTTGAGGACGAATATATAACGTTATTCCTTTGATGACATACATAGTGGACAGAGTAACAATGAAAGGGTTAAAATTAAGTTTTCCCACAAAGATGCCGTTAAACAAACTGATTGCAAAAATAGCTGCACAACACATTATTATTGCCTCAGCAATAGAACGCGACATTAAGATCGAAGCGATAGCTGTAACCAAAGAAATCGATGCCCCCACAGAGAGATCAATGGCACCGACCAACATTACGAGCCCCTGCCCCAGTGCTACGCTGTATAGTGGTGTTAGGCGAACAATAAGGTTGGTAAGATTTTCTGGGTTTTTAAATTGTGGAATTAAACAAAGGGAGATAAAACATGTTAAAAGAACACTTATCGCTAAACCCACTTGCGCTAAATCAAATCTTCGACGAGGCGTTTTAGCACTAAGCATGAGTTACTCCTAGCGCAGCCCTGACTATATTCTCTTCTGTAATTTCCCCTTCTGAAAATTCTGCAACAATCTTCCCTTGCCTCATTATTATCACGCGATCGCACAGGCCAACGAGCTCTTTAGTGTCGGTTGTAACCAAAATGATACTGTGTTTGGCTTCGTCCGTTAAAGCCCGCAGTGTAAAATAGATTTCGCGCTTAGTCCCAACATCTATCCCCATAGTTGGCTCAATTAACAGCCAAATACGAGGAGAGCGTAGGAACCATTTGCCTAAAATAATCTTTTGCTTATTACCTCCGCTTAGCTGCCAAACAGGCTGCTCCAGTGACTGAGCCTGTAGGTTTAAACTTTTCGCAGTTTTAAGTAAACTTTGCGTTTCACGCCGGTAGTTAATCAAACCAAACCGTGACCACAATGATAGATTAGGCAAAGCCATGTTATACCGAACGGAGAGGGCAGGAGCTAACCCTTCCTGCTCTCTATATTCAGTAATTAATACTATTCCATTTCGAATTGCTTGTTTTGGGTTTTTAATTTTACATTTTTTGTCATAAAGCTTAATTTCGCCACTTTCCCAAGGCATCAATCCGAAGAGTGCCCGCAACAATATATCCTGTCCGCTACCTTTTAACCCTCCTATTCCCAAAATTTCTCCTTCATATAACGTAAAGCTGGTATTAATAATACCTGCTCTTTTTATAGTAAGGCCCTTTACCTCTAGCGCTGGAACTTTCGCGTCTTTAGAACGACGCGGAGGAAACATGTCGCCTAAGTCGCGACCGATCATAAGCTTGACCAGATCATGAGGCGTTGCTTGTTGCCTATCATAAGTGCCTACTTTTTTCCCATCTTTAAGAACGGTCACTCGATCAGCAACAGCTAAAACTTCGTCCAATCGATGGGAAATATAAACAATCCCGACATCTTGTTCTTTAAGTTTACGCATTATGCAAAAAAGCTTTTCGACGTCGGGCTCAGAAAAAGAAGCAGTAGGTTCATCTAAAACAAGCAGTTTGGGAGAAGCAATAATGGCTTGGGCAATTTGGACCCACTTCTGTTCCGCTATGGGCAAAGAATAAACTGGAAGTGATGGATCTAAATCCAGATCAAAATTTTGAAAAACCTCGTGTGCGAGACGAAACCACTTTTTGTACGACATCCAAAATTTGCTCAAACGATTAATAAATTTTTCTCTTCCTAAGAATAAATTCTCCGCAACAGAGAGCTCAGGGACTAAAACAGTTTCTTGGGGTACTACTCTTATACCGTCTTTCCACGCTTCTAATGGTGAACGGAAAATACGTTGTTGACCATTGAAAATAATGCGACCTTCGGAAGGCGTAATGAGTCCTCCTAAAATTTTTGCCAGCGTTGATTTACCGGCACCGTTTTCACCTACCAAAGCGTGTACTTCTCCAGCATTACATGCGAAATCTATATCACGCAGGGCTTCTACACCAGGAAAACGTTTGGAAATTTTTTCTGTAATTAATAGCTCCATGATCTCAAAAACCGGGGCCTACCGCCTTAAAATCGGTAGGCCCCGGTCAAACTTATCACTTCCCCAAACCGTAGAGTGCGCGAAGTTCTTCGTTGGTGAGAGCAGTGTTACACCAGACATAGTCTGGTAGGTCAGGTTTTACGTATTTGAACACTGTGTCCCAAGTGATATAAGGTGTAGGATAAATTGTCTTCTTGGGCACGGTCATCCCGCGGAGAAGGTTGATAGCTAATTGCAAAGCAATTCTGGATTCCCAGGTAGGTTTACAGGGAGCAATGGTGTCAAACCCTTGATCCTTATATTTTATCCATGCTTTCAACAAACCGTTATAGTCCTCACCGGTCATAGGGACAAGAGGACGCCCTTGCTCAAGAAACACATGCAATACCGCGAGGGTCATTTGACCGCCGGCAGTCCATACACCATCAATGACAGGGTTCGCAGCGACTAAGCTTTCAGCCACAGCTTTAGCTTTCGCGTAATCCCAGTCACCCGCACCAATGCCTACGATTTTGATGCCCGGATACTGTTCAAAAATCGGTTTGGCTCCATACGTCCAGCGTGCCTCATTGGCCCCAGCCCCGGGAACCCCTTGTAGGACGATTATGTTTCCTTTAGGTTCCCCATACTTTTCGATTAATTTGTTCACTAGCCATTGCGCAGTGACTCGGCCAAAATCTATGTCGTCGCTATGATATAAAGCTGCATATTTTTCACCCTCATACATTACATGTGTAATAATGATCGGGATACCACGGTCATACAGACTGTCTATAAGCGGTATCAATGCTGTCGGAGAAGATGGTGATACGATGATTGCATCACAGCCTTTGGCCACAAGGTCCTCAATATCTGCGATTTGTTTAGATGGGTCCCCCATACAACTGACAATATAGTATTCGGAAATAATGCCGGCTTTCTTATATGCCTCAGCTTCCAACTCGAATTCGCGCTGCCATTGCGTGGTCCAATCTATACCAGAAAGATGCATAGAGAACCCGATCTTATAAGGAGGATCCTTTTTGTATTGGCCTAATATCGTAAACTCTGTAGAACATTCCACAGCCGATGCCGCAAGTACTAATCCACCCACGACCAAACCCAGTAACAAAGTTGAAAATAGCGCTCTTTTCATTCGAACCTCCTTTTCCATTCTAGGTTAGGTTTTGCCCTACTGCTTTATAATTCAAGTTCGTTTTCTCTTGGTCTTGTATCACCTCCTCTCGGCGCTTTATATATGCACACGCGCCGAATCCCTCTGAAATGCCCGCTGCGGCACCTTTTACAGCTTTAATTAGTTGGACTTTTTCTCGCTCATACCGTTCTTTTGCTACAGAAATGCTAATAGCACCTATCACTGCGCCCCTAAAATCATAGATTGGAGATCCAATGCCTATAATCCCTTCATGAGCTTCTTCAATACTAAGTGCAAAACCGTTATGTCTAACTTTTCGAATTTCGTGTAGCAATTTATTAGGATCAATTATTGTTTTTAAAGTTAACGGCACGAAATTTTCTTGCCGTATATACTCTATTAATTGGTCATCAGTGAGCCCAGATAAAAGGGCTTTACCTAAAGCAGTGCAATATGGTGCCTCTTGCAGGCCAATGACCTCACTTATTACAGGTGTTTCATTGCCCAATTCTCGGTGTAAATAAATTACCTTCCAACAATGTAAAATTCCTAAATGAGAATTGACATTATAACATCGTGACAAATTATAAAGAAAAGGTTTCGCAACATTAAGAATGTCACAATTCCGCAGTATGATATTAGCTTTTTCTAAGAATTTATAGCCTAGCATAAATCGAGCACCATTTACACGCTTTAAATAGCCCGCGTCTTCTAAAGCATACAAAATGGGGTAAATCGAACCTATTGGTAATCGCAGTAAATCTGCTGCTTCACGCGCAGATAACTCAGATCGTGACTGAAATAACTCCAATAATTGTATGGCCTTTTGCACGGATTGATTTCGCCGCGGTTTGTTCGCCATAGGCGAACACTATTATATACATCGCGCACTCCTCTGTCAAGAGGGCGAGGGCTTGTCTAATAACCGAGGTTGGGGTAGTTCTCTGAGCCAAGGTGAGGGGGAAGCATGTGTACAGACCGAAGCGTGTTTTTGCCGTGGCCCTAAGGCTGGCCCAAGAGGCGGAGAAAAAGAGGGAAAGGAAGCGGGGAAGGCTTCCAACTTATCCGGATTACCTTTATCTTGCCCTCCTCATTCTCCGCTCCTACTACAACTGGACCTACCGGGAGACAGAGGCCTTCTTTCCTGACCTCTTCCCGGATGAGCCCTGCCCAAGCTTCCAAGCCCTCCACTGGTACATGCGCAAAAAGCTTGGGGAAGAGGAGCTTCATAAACTCCTGGAGCTCCTAAAGGAGAGACTTCGCCCTTTTCTCGAAAAAAGTCTCCTCCTCATCCTGGATAGCACGGGAATTCCTTAGCGGGGCAAACCGCAAATGGATGAGGGGCAGATTTCCCAGGATGGTCCAGGGACATGCCTGGCTCTGTGTGGCACGGCGCTTCCAAAAAGAGAAGCTCCTTCTTCCCAAGTGTGGGTGAGGGTTATGCGCCGGATCCTCTTTTTGGGGCCAAGGCCCTGGGCGCGGCCAACCCCGTGGTCTTTTCCGAGGTAGAACGGGCTTGAACTTGAAGAAGATCTACAAGAGGGCCGAAGGGAAATATATCCAGATGATTCCGCTCAAGGGCAGTGGGAAAGTGCTGGATTCAAGGAGAAGCGAGACGTTAAGGGCTTTTCGTTCCAAGATCTTTGGCTACGAGCGGTGGGGGAAGGGATATTTGGGGCTTTGGAAACAAGGCTCAATAGGAGGCTCAGGACTCTAAGACTTTCCTGCTGTACCCAAAAGGAGGCCCTTCTCCTTGTAGTGTGCTATATGCCGCGGGTACTTCTGGCCTTATTCCCTTAGCTTTTAAGTCTTCCTCTTCAAGGTCAAAACGAAGGAGCATCCTCGCCTTTTGTCAGACAAGCCTGGATGGGGACAATACGCCAAGCCAATATAGGGGTTGAAATACGTGAAATTCACTTAGACTGGCGCGCCGGGGTTGCCGCATTAATTATACTGATATGGGATTGAAAATCGATGCATATGTGTTGCAGAGGGCGATAAAGGCTGCTGGGTCTAATTACAATTTATTGCGGATTAGAATTTAAATCGGGCGTTACAATTTGCATCCAATTGTAAGAAGCCCTAAGGCCGATAAATGCGGTCCGCACGAGGCACATTTGGAAGAAGTCCTTTCAGCCGACAGAGCTTCTAAAACCTTGGGGGAAGGCGCCCCTTTAAGCG
>Ga0209225_1003245_pt1 | contig 13786 bp, 12 predicted proteins | sample WasSprMetagenome_FD_184732 | JGI IMG/M metagenome (GOLD analysis project Ga0209225, IMG submission 184732) | Sulfidic aquatic microbial communities from Washburn Spring, Yellowstone National Park, USA - WS (SPAdes) (version 3) | ecosystem: Environmental > Aquatic > Thermal springs > Hot (42-90C)...
TCCTCTACCCCAAGCTCCTGGAGAGCTCGGATGACTTCCTGGATTTGCTTTTGGGACATCCCAGCCATGTGGAAGCCCCCGACCACAAGGTGGATCTTGTCACCCGCGATTTCCTTCGCTCTTTTTAACATATTTATCACCCCGGGGTGGGCACAGCCGGTGACCACTAGGAGCCCTTTAGGACTTTGCACCACGAGTGCTTGCTCCTTGATTCCGGGTTCCATCTCACCAGTCGACCAAACGCCGGGAATGATCCCCACTGAGCCCTGGACTTCTACGACCGACGTCCCATAGGCCCTGATGCTCTCCTTGAAATCTTTTGGGAAAGGAGCGGGGAGGTAGACTGTTACTGCACTGTTCAGCTCAAGGAGGCCGAAGAGACCCCCAGCGTGGTTACCACATGAATGTGGGACAGCACTACGATCTCCATTTGTTTGGGGTTAACTTTGTTTGGGGTTAACTTTGAAGGCTGCCATGTTGGAAAGAAGGGTCTCGGTGTCCCCACCGGTATCGAACAGGATCGTTCTTTCCTCCACTTCTATCAAACAAGCGAAGCCCCAGGCGGTCTGTAGACTCTCGTTGTAGAGGTAATTATAGTAAGGCTGACGGATTCAGCAGCGGAACCTGCCTTGCCTAAAGTTAACGGAAGGAAACGATTGCAAATCAACTTACACTGATATATGCGAATGCTACGGCTCGTGAAGGCTTTGACCCAAAAGCACTGCGTTTATTAAAGCCGACGTACCTCGCCGTTGCTAGGGGTTAGATGTCTAAAATACACGGGCCATCAAGTTCTGGCGTGGACTATGATTTTTTTCCTATTTTGGGCAACACAGGTTATGAAACATCAATAGTCCCTTCGCTAATGCTCTCATTAGAGGGACTTGCAATTCTTGCCTTCGCCTATATAATGAAAAGATGATTCATGCGAGGTTTGGGCACGAACAGAAAACATCTTCGTGATTATCTCGCTGCTTACTTGTTCCTTTTCCCATCTTTAATTATTGGTATTACTTTTGTCGTGATTCCTATAATAACAATTATCCCCCTTTCCTTAACAAACTGGGATTTAATAACTGGACGTAGAACTTTTATTGGATTTGAAAATTACTTTTACTTATTTCAACAGCCGCGATTTTTTAAATCCATAATTAACACTTTTTATTTTGCCGGGGTAAAAGTAACGCTTGATTTAATACTTTCATTGTTCTTTGCGGTACTTTTAAACAAAGCAATCAGTGGGGTAAAAATTTTCCGCATCGCATTTTTTTCGCCTGTTGTAACATCAACGGTGGCTGTTGCAATGGTTTGGATATGGTTATTCGATCCTTCATTGGGTCCTTTTAACCAAATTTTGCAATTTTTTGGTTTACGACCACTGAAGTGGTTGTATGACCCTCGCTGGGCCATGCCGTCACTTATTCTTTTTTCGCTGTGGAAAGGGCTTGGATATGACATTTTGATCTTTTTAGCTGGCCTGCAATCTATCCCCCAAGAGTTGATTGAGGCGGCAATGGTAGACGGTGCCGACTCATGGCGTACGTTTCGTTATATTACATTGCCTTTGTTGTCCCCCGTTATTTATTTCGTTGTTTTGATAGGTACCATCAATGCCTTTAAGATTTTTGAACAAGTTTCAGTAATGACTCCTGGTGGAGGTCCTCTTTATAGCACAGGAGTTATTGTGTACTACATTTATGAATTGGCTTTTCAAAGCGGAGCATTGGGGCGTGCAGCAGCAGCATCAGTGATTCTTTTTGGCATGGTATTAGCATTAAACATGGTTCAGCGAAAGGTAGGTAGGAAATATGTGGTTGCGGAATAAATGGACCGTAATTATCTACTTAATTCTAGCCATCGGTGCTCTTTGCATGGTATTTCCTTTCGTGTGGATGGTTCTCTCAGCGTTTAAGACGGAAAGAGACGTTTGGGCTTACCCACCTCGTTGGATCCCAAGCGAATGGCGTCTAGAAAATTTTGTTGAGGTTTTCAAAATAATTCCATTAGGAAGATATTTTATAAATAGCATATTTGTGACTACTGCAATTACTATAGGGCAAGTAGGTTGTTCTATTTTAGCTGCATATGCTCTAGCACGTCTTGTCTTCCCACTAAAATCAATAATAGAACTTGTGGTAATGGCTACATTAATTATGCCATTTACTGTATTAGTAATTCCTACATTCATTATTGTGTATAAACTAGGGTGGGTTGATACATATCAAGGTCTTATAGTGCCATTCTTGTTTAATGGTTTTTCCATTTTCTTTTTGAAGCAATTTTTTTCCACTATTCCCAAAGATCTTGAAGACGCAGCAAGAATTGATGGTTGTAGCTATTTAGGAATTTTGCGGCACGTGATAATACCCAATGCCCGACCGGCGATTGGCACGATAACTCTCTTTACATTTTTGACCGAGTGGCGTGAATATATGTGGCCATTGATTGTGATAAATAGTGCAAGGATGCGAACCTTGCCTATCGGGTTGAAGTATTTCATTGGCGAGGCAGGCAGCGAATATCACCTTTTAATGGCGGCAAGTTTGTTGTCTACATTACCCGTTCTTTTAGTATATATTTTGGCAGAGCGGCAATTTGTACGCTCCATTACATTTACAGGATTAAAGGGTTAACGTAAAATGTAATTGTTTGGGTGGCTGGGTACTGAACCCCAAGGATTTCGTCCGAGGGACAGCATAGTAGCCGTTCCTCCTTTCCGAAAAACTTCTTCTTTGAGGAAACTGTTATGGTGCCCTGTGGACATATTTTTTCCAAGGCGCCACTCAGTACACTCGTTTTCTCCAATTGTTAGGATGAAATGCCGATGTAGATGCATTTTAAATACTTTTTGCCGATGCCTGCTTTGCGAAAATGGCTGCGAGTACACTTCCAACTGCTGCCAAACTAAACACTGTAGAAAATCCTGTTTGCATGGACAATAGTGTAAACAATTGGACAGCGGCCCCTTGCGAAATAATGATGCATGCATTGTTAATGCCGAAGGCTTCTCCATGAACTTCACTTGGCGCCAACATAGAGAGAATAGTAGGGCCTAAGGGGTAAAACATCCCGATAACTAGGTGCATGAAACAAAGAAGCATGATAATTACGATTCTTTTTGTTACTCCTGCTAAAGAAGCCTGTGTGATTCCAGCTAATGCACTTAAAAAAACAGTCAATAAAATACAAATATAAAAATAAAAACGCTCTTGGCGAAAGTATTTGACTAAGCAACCTGTACCTAGCGCGGCACACCCGGAAAGGAAGGAAAGGAAGCCTGCAAAAAGTGAGGCGTTGCCAACGGAAAGCTCCGCAGTATCCCGCAGGAAAGAAGTTAACAAAGGTAGGGTACCCCCGATAGCAAACCAAGCTCCAACTTGGGAAATGAAGAAACGGTGTAGATGCGGGTCTTTTAGCATACTACTAAAAATTCTTTGGCAACTATGTGTTCTGCGGTACCGCAATAATTCTTTGCTTCCTTTTTCCCGTAAAGCACCGGCCCCCAGGAGCGCGGTGAGGCCAAGAATGATAAAAGCTAACATCCTAAACGCTTTCATTGGAGAGACATCAAAGATAGCTTTAATAGCTAGTGAGGCTAAAAAGCATGCAATAGTAGTTGTTCCCATAGTAACACCGTAGAGTTTAGCACGAATTTCAGGTGAGCTATGATCAGCTACAAATGCACTGTACAATGGTTGAAGTGCAAACGCTGTAACCACAAAAAGGACTGAGCAACTAAAAAGGGACAGACCTGTTAAGACAGAGATGCCAATGCAAGAGAGAACGTTTCCCACAAATAATGATACAATGAGTATTCCTCGCTTACCTATTCTATCTGATATGTTGCCTAAAATAGGAGTAAGAAAAGCTGCGATCCCCATGCCAATGAAGAACGTTGACCCTGCCAAGCTTGGGATTTTTGCCGCAAGAAATGGAATAAGAATAAAATTCATAATTGCAAAAATTATCCCTAAGGCTATATTACCAAAAAGAATAGGCAAAATGGTTTTCAAAAAAATAATCATAAGCCTAAGGGGTAGCAGTCCTCTTCAAAAGGTCTAGGGCTGACAACCTGGAGCTTTCGTTTAGATACTAGTATTGTCAATATTTTATCTCCAAGAAAGTCTAAGGGATTACCATCAACTATGATACAAGCAGAGCGAGCTGTTCCGCTAATTTCTACTCGATCCTCTGGACGCAAAAGGATCATTCCTAAATTTACAGGCTCAGGATAGAAACTAGGTGAGATTCGTGGGTCAATGATAGGAGTGGTGGTCCATACAACTGCTCCCGCAGCTTCCAGAAAAGGAGCCCAACACAACGCACCAGTAATAGCTTTTCCGCTATAAAATCGAACATGATAAAGTGGAGAAGCGACTATTTGGGCGATATGTTTCACTTCAAAGCGGTGCTTTCCCTTTTTAACAATGAAGCAACCCAAATCTTGTGACGGTAGTTGTGGCTCTTTCATACCCTCTTTCAAAAATTTGCTTGCCGAAAAAGTCTCCAGGCGGCCCTCAAATGTCCCTAAAAACGTATCGCCAATAACAACGTCTACAAATGCGTAGCCGATATGATCTTTGTCCAACCATATTTCTAGTGGAGACAAGTTGTAAGTATAAAGTTTCCTGAGATCAAATTCCTGAAGCCGCGCAATGTTAAAACGGATAAGGGGACCTACATTAGCCGTGCCACCGGCAATACCCATTAGAGCTACGTCAGCTTGGAAATGCAAAAGTTGGGTGGCCAAGAGGTTCAAAGTTCCATCGCCACCAACCCCCGCGATGATGTTTGCCCCTTGATCCACAAAAGCTGTAACTATTGCACGGAAGGCGGAAGGCAGATCGGCGCTAGAAAGCGGGATAACTTGAGTAGCTTTCGGTATATAACGAGCTCCAAACGGTCCAGAGGCAGTGATTACGCGGCATCCCGCGGCTTCTAACTTTTGAGAAAGCAATTCTCCAATCGCGTGAAAAAGGGAGCTTCTACCCGCGCCAGGGTTAAAAATAACGCCTACGCAATACATAAATTACGTAAAAAATTAAGCGTCTCTCTTAATAGCTCCTCAGGTTGTTTTAAAAAGTATGTATATTTTGGCTCTACAACAAAACATCCTTGAAAGTTTTTCTTTTTAAGCAAACTTACAAACTCAGTCCAATTGATATCACCTTTTCCTGGGGGAAGATGTTTTCCTCCAGAAGCAGAGTGATCACTTACATGTAGATGAATCACATCGAGGAGGCGCAAAAATTCTGTTGGGTGAATTTCGGACTCCATAGCTTCAGTAGTATCTAACATTGGAAACACATTGGGGCAGTTAAGGCTGCTTAAATAAGCTTTCATACCTTCAGGAGTACGGCATGGGCTAGTAGGACTGTTTTCTATTGCTATGCGAACACCGCTTTTTGCGGCCTGTTCGCATAAAAAACGGATATTTTCCTGTACAGGAGCGGTAAATAAGGCCTTCTTCTCAGGTGGAAGGTCAGAGAGCGGATGTATCACGATCACACTACTTTGGAGTCTTTCCGCCATGGCTACAACGTCCCGCACTAAAAGCCTAGCTTCTTCTCTCGCTTTTGGGTACGGATTATAAAAGATCGGGAAAAAAATAAGGGGGAAGTGTATAGAGCAGATTGTAGGGATGCCCTTTGTACGTGTGATTTCGGAAGCAAACCTCGGAGTAGTTTCATAGCGGCATTGAGGCATAATTTCCGCTCCATCATAACCAGCTTCAGCGATTAGTTGGAGCGCCTCTAAAGTGGGTCGCGGGAACAAACCCGCTGTAGAGAAACAAATCTTCATTACTCCTCCTTTCTTATCAGCTTTAGCAAAAGTTAAACACTGTGCTCTACGTCAAAGATGACTTTTAATCCCTCTCCTTTTTCAAGAACTGAAAAGGCTTCAGCAAATTCTTTTAATGAAAATCGGTGCGTTATAATTTTGTCATATACGGCACTATGCTCTGTAAGCTCTGCAAGCGACTGCTGAAAATCAACAGCTGAATAACCAAAACTCCCACGTATTGAAATTTCACGATAGTGAATGTGAAAAGGATCTATTGAAATTGTGGCATCCTGTGCATAGCCTGCGAATAGGAGCAAAGTACCCCCATCTTCCACTAACGGCACATATTCCGCAGGAAGGTCTGGTTTATCCACACACAAAATGACAGGGTTATACCCCTCAGCCCTATGGAGTTGTGCTGGGGAAACTACTTGGAAGCCAAGGTTTTGAAGAAAATGAGCACGCCAATTCGAGGGTTCCACTATAATAGGGATCTGTCCACGTAGTTTGAAATAGCAAGCGAATAACGCCCCCATTGGCCCCCCTCCCACAATCAGTGGTTTTTCCCCGTCTCCACACTTTCTAACCCCATTAAAAACGCAACTTAAAGGTTCTGCCAAGACCATCGCCTCAGTTTCTTCGTTGATTTTGAACAGTAATTTTCTTGCTTCTTGTGATGAAAATGCGATGTATTCAGTAAAACATCCTGTTTTTATAAAGATTTTTGCTGAACAAAGTTCTCCAAGTCCTAACTTACACTTCCGACAGTGACCGCACTCAAGGTATGGAGCAACAACAACTATATCTCCTTTTTGAAATTCTGGGACATTTGACACATAGATTTTACCATAACATTCGTGGCCCAAAATGGCTGGGGGTTTAAAAAAATGATGCCCTCTCCGGTATGCTTTAACATCTGTACCGCAGATTCCCCCGCGTAATACTTGTACAACTACATCTCCCGATGGATCAGGGACTTCTTCTAGTTCGAGATGCCTTGTTCCTCTGTATACCAGGGCTTTCATGCTTTTATGATCTCACAAATTTGTTGAATTAACTCAATTGGATTAGGTGCTTGAAAAATATTACGGCCAACAATTAGCCCAGCAGCACCTTCTTGCATAGCCCGCTCCACTATATCTAAAAAGTTTTCTTCTTTAGGACCTCCTGCTAACAGCACTGGAATAAAACAACTTTCGACAATTTCTTTAAACCCATTACAATAATATGTTTTTACTGCATCTACGCCTATTTCAGCCGCTATCCGTGCTCCCGTTGAAATAATCTCTGAAGAAGGTTTTGAAGGATCAGGAGGTAAAATTTCTGCAATTACTGGAATGGCATAAGCGTGGAACTTTGAAACCGCGTGCCCTAGACGAAGAATGGAATCTGTATCATTTGTGGTTCCAATAGGGAACATAAGCAACACCGCGTCTCCACCCAATATTAATACTTCTTGTGGTTCTACCATTACAGGAAAAGAGGAAGAAGCAGGCGAATATTTGGAACCTAAAACATCAGCACGCATTACTAAAATTTTATGCCAAAGTTTTTGAGCGTCTAACTGCCCAAAAAGCCCGCAATTTAAAACAAAACCTTTAACAGGCGTGGTTGCTAGCAATTCAACCGTTGTCACTGGATTTATCAACCCGGGCATGGGGCCAAAGTATTGAGGATGGTCCAAAGCCACTAGTAACGGTCTCCCTTCTAGCAAACGCCGTACGTTTTTTTCTAACCCATGCATATTTAGTTGCATAATACTCAAAAGCAACCCTTGAGGCAAGGGTACCTGAAGAAGTGGTTAATAGGTCGATAGTTGAAAGAGCAAAAGCTTTCACACCTTTGCTTACGTACTATTAAAAAGCTTAGCTAAGGGCCAAAATTTCAATTGTTGCAATTTATGCTTGATGTGATAGCAATATGAAATCAATTGCCCGGTGTCGTCACGCGAAACTTCGTATAATTTAAATTCTCCGTATGTCATCAATATGATATTTTGTACCCAACGTTCCTCGAGGCTATTAGGGCGTGGCCAATCGCGCCCTATGGCTGCTTCTTCCGCTAATTCGCGTAGCCGTTGTCGCACATATGCCTCGCAAAAGATCGCCGCCTCCCACTCTAAAACCTCAGCAAGGCGAGCGAATGTGCCTAGCACTTGTGATTGTGAAGTTATTCCGCTTAGTAAAATGGCAGCCTCTGATTTTCCTGCCAATTGTAAAGCCTTATTTAACCATTCTTTCGCTTTGCTATCATCGCTACTATGAATATGGGCAATTAGTTGTGTAAGAAATAACGGCCCGTCCCTTTTTACAGTTTCTATTAAGGCTAAAATGTGGTGAATGCCGGTTCCCTCAAAACGCTCCTCTTGTGTTGGGGTACCATCTAATTCCCAGTTGAGCAAGCATGCTTTAAAGAGATCATGCACTATATGCGCTGCAATTAAGCCTTGTTGCTCGGTTGCAGTCAACACTCGGCGGTTTATTCGGTTAATAGCTGTTAAAGCTTGTAAGTTTAAAGCTGTATGGGCAAGTAAACCGCCAGGATACAAGTGATGATTTTGACTAGAACCAGGAGCTATAAATAGCTGTGAAGAAAAAGGTACATTGTTAATATAAATAACAGTATTTGATTTAAATACATGCTTAAGGTTTAACTGCATGCAGACGTCATCGCTAGGATATGGATAGGTAAGGAATGATTGAACAAACGAAAACAAATCTGTTGGCAGTGTAGTAACATAACGGGCGATTAATCTAGCGGACCGCATGATGTTAGGTGAGTTAAGAGCGAGTTGTAGAATGTTTTCCATGAACGATCGCATCTTAAGATTTTACAGGGTTTAGAAATGGAGCGGTAGCAGTGACAAAAGACAACGAAAGGCTCTCTGTAGGGACATTGACAAAGGTCTGAGAATTAGCTAGCTTTTTTGAAGGATATCTACCTCACGAGGGGAAATCAATACCCTTGTGCCAATGGTTGAGCACTCAGAAGCCATGTGGAAAAGTAATAGCGGTTTCCCTTTGCATGTTTGACAGTTCACACATAGCGATGTATAATTTTTAAAAAGGAGGGAGCAATGAGAGCATGGGAGAAGTTGTTGGTGGCGCTTTTGCTTTTTGTGTCTGCGATTCCTGCGTTTTGTACAGCTGAAGAAGTCATCCACTTGACATTTTGGCATGCCTTAGGGGGCGCTAGTGGTCGTTTTGTGGAGTCTTTGATCAAAGAATACGATGACGCTCATCCAGAAGTAACTATTGAGGTAGTCTATACAGGAAGCTATGCTGAGACAGCCACCAAAGTATCGGCTGCTCTCGCTACAGGCACCCTGCCCAATGGGGGTATTATTGCTGCTGGCCCTGTTTTCACCGGGGCAAACAACAACTATGCGATACTTGAGTTTCTTAATAAAGAGCCAGAAATTTTAGATGACATATTACCAGGTATTTGGGATTATGCCAAATATGGTGGACGAATTTGCGCAATTCCTTACAATATTAGTACGCCAGTTCTTTTTTATAACAAAAATTTGCTGAAACAAGCAGGTCTCGATCCCGAACAGCCTCCACGAACATGGGATGAGCTTCTCGCATCGGCTAGACGTGTAGTTCAAACAATAAGCGGAGTTTATGGCCTCAATATGGGCGATGCTCCATGGTTTTTTAAGGCATTGCTTTTACAGAACGGCTGTGATATAGTATCTAAAACTCTTCCACCCGAACCGCTTTTTGATCGCCCTGAAGGGATCGAAGCAGCGATTTTTTGGAAAACACTAGTTGATGAAGGTGTAATGCCGGCGGGTATGCATGCTATGAGCGAGAAACATTTCCTTGCTGGACAACTTGCTTTCTGCATCGCGTCCTCGTCGCGCTTGGGCACTTGGTATGGCAAAACACCCTTTGAAATGGGGGTAGCGTTTTTACCGGGCAAAGTTCGTTTCGCCGTACCGCTGGGCGGCGCCACGCTTGTTCTGTTCCCTAAGTCTGCCAAGGAAGACGCAGCTACATGGGAACTTATAAAATGGCTTATTTCACCTGAGAATATAGCCAGATTTTCTATAGCAACAGGCTACTTGCCCATTCGCAAAAGCAGTTTGCAGCTTCCTATAATGCAAGAATTCCTTGCCAATAATCCGCTCTGGAAAGTGCCTTTTGATCAACTTCAATATGCTTACGCCTATTGGCACTTCGTAGAGATGGGAACTATGGATCAACTACTTGCACAAGCACTAGAGGCAATTGAGTTTGGAACCAAATCACCAGATGAAGCTATGAAATGGGCTGCAGATGGCCTTCGTAAGCAAATAGCAGCAAGTCCTTATTATAAGTAGTTCGGAACAGCGCAATTATTGTGGCTTATAAAGCGGGCGGCCTGGTGGCCGCCCGCTTTTATATTTGTTACACCTTCCAAAACAAATCTACAGTAGATTCTACCAGTTGTTGTATGTTAATATTGTTGACTGTTAAAACATAATCAACAATATCTGGCGGAATAAGGTGATTTCCGGCATTCAAAAGCGTGGCTAGAAAGCCTGCAAGTGCTGCAATTGTATCCGTATCTCCCCCTAAAGAAGCCCCCATTTTGATCGCTTGCCAAGGATTTTGCCAGGCCCAAAAGCTAAGGCCAAAAACGACGGGAACAACTTGATTAGCTGTCATTTCTGTTCCTATAACATTATACAAATAGTACATGAGGCGCTCGGGTGTGTTCAATGTTGGGAGTACGGTCATAATAACCTCCAGCCTTGCTAATGTTGATGCCCCTACTAGAGTTGCGCCCCTTTTTCTCCCTACCACAGCGCCCGAAAAGGCCTTTGCTATAACCTTGTCTCGCTCCATACCTTCCATCGCCGCATGTATCGCGAAGGCTAAGGCAGTCGCGGCCTCAAGCGCGATATTTGTATTATGGGTGGGCAATAAAGACACATAAACATTTTCAGCCAGTTGTACATATTCTCCTCGAGGGGTACACAAAGCTACAGCCGGGACTCTCATTGCCCCCCCACATGTAATTCCTGTTACTCCAGTAACTTCTGGAGATTCTCCTGCTGCTAGCCTTTCAAGAGCCTTAGCGGATGTTGGCCCTATACGCTTCTTGATGTGTAGAGGGGCTTCTCGATACCATCGTAACAAGGCCTCGACTGTGCCTTCAAGGGTGACTTTATGATCAATTACATATTGTTGCCAAATTGCCATAAGTTGTGATGTGTCATCAGTGATTGAAGCTTTGGGAAGATCTTGATGAATATAAGTTTTTTGAGGGTCTACAATATTATCAATAAAACCCAAACGTTTTATGATTTCTTCGCGAGGCATATATTCTACAGGCGCGCCCAAAGCATCTCCAACTACAAAAGCCTCTAAAGCCGCTCGGAGAATTTTGGTTAAATCTCGCTGCTCCATGTTTTTTCCTCAATTTTTGTCTTAAAGGTTAAACTATCCCAAAGCTTAATCAATACTTTCCGGCTGTTTTCAAAGTCCAACTCGTTTCCATTGATTTCAAGAAACAGCGGAAATTTGTACTCTCGTTCTTGGTAAAGCTTCAAGAAAGCCGACCAATTTACGTTCCCGAGACCTGGAGGCAGATGAGTGTCATCTTCACCGGTGTTATCATGCAAATGTGCTAGACGTACTCTTTCTGGCCCAAGGGCAAAGAGGAAGCCAACAGGATCTTTGTTGTAGAGTTGAGCGTGACCAACATCAAAAGTGAAATATACTTGAGGTAAGTCATGCACAATGGAGTGAAGTTGCCCAGGAGTGATTCCTGCTTTTTCTTTGTCACCTCCAGGATGTTGATTTTCTAAACAAATTACTATTTCGTCAACGTTTGATACTAACTCATTTAGAGCTCGAGCAGTATTCTCTTGGCAACGTTGCAGTAATTCAGGAGTGGACCACTTTCTCTCCACCCATCCTGGGTGAATGGTATAAGTCTTCGCCTCTAATATTTGAGCCACTTCTAGAGCACGCAAATGTTCATCTAGAGCGTTACGCCAGCGACGTGCTAAAAGCGCTCCTATATTAGTGTATGGTCCATGCACCGAGATAAACCAATTCGCTTCCCTTGCCATCGTCCGAATTCGTTGGATCATCTTCCATGACCAGCGTTCTGGAAGAATAAAAGGCAGTTCGTATTTAAATTCAACACCATCAAAACAATATTTTTGGCACATTTTCGCTATTTCTTCCCAAGTGCCCACAAAATTTCGAGTAGGTGCTAATCCTAACAGTAGCTTGCTTGTGCTCATTTTCCTCCTCCGGCTGTCTTCAGGTAGGGCAAAGTTTATCAAACGCGTTTTTCTTTTTCATTAAGCTGTGGCTTACTTCTAAGAAGATCTTGTCGGCCCTCTGAAAAGCCAAAACCGACGCTTTACAAAAGGGTCCTTTTGTTAAGTTCTTCTTTCTTCCAATCTACATCCCCCTTAACCCTGCTTTTCCTTCTCTAGCCCCGTCCGTATCGTAATCTCTTGCCTTAAGAGTCCTTTTATGGTACCATAAAAGAGAACAATGGAGGACTCATGAAGCTCCGGGGCGGAGAGGTGGCGGTGGTGCGGGGAAAGGACGGCCGGTTCCGGGTAACCATCCCCAAGGACCTGGCTTTGGCTCTGGGCTTAGAAGGCGGAGAACGTGGAAAATTCAGACTTTTACGGCTTTCTTCGGCTCAGGTAGTCCTCGCCCTCGAGATCACCCGGAAGGGGAAGAAGCTGGAGGGTGAGGCGTGAGGGCCGAGAAAAAAGCCCTTATTTCCCTGTTCGAGGAAGGGGGACGAGGTGAACCTAGGCCCCCTGACCTCCCGGGCAAAAGAAAGCCTTTAAATCGGGGTCTTACCCTCCTCTCCTTCCAGGGCGACGAGGCCTTGGTCTCCTTCCCAAGACCCCCAAGGCTCGGCGAAGCCCTCCTCCTTCAGGAAGGCCCCCGAAAACTCCTCCTCCAAGTGGTGTGGGCCAAAGCTGAAGAAAGAGGATGGGTCGCCCGGGCCAAGGTCCGCGGCCCCTGGGATGGCGTTCTTCCCAGCTGGGATGCGGAGATTTTCCCGACTAGCCCACCCATCCCCGAAACCCCGGGCCCAAAGATTTTCCTTGGCCGGACGTTGGAAGGAGAAGAGTTTTCCCCGGGCGGGAGGGCCCTAGAGAAAGTGAACGTGATCGTGGGCGCGAAGGGTTCGGGGAAGTCGCATCTCGCAAAGGTCATCCTCCTTGGGCTTATCCGGGCAGGAGCGCCGTGCCTCGTTTTGGATGTGAACCGGGAGTACGGTGGGCTTCCTGGGGTTCGAACGTATTCGCTGGGAAAGGATTTCAAACTTGGGATTCGGGAGATCGGGGTTGAGGCCCTGTCCGTGATACTCGAGGCCTTCGGAACACCCGCGACTTCCCTCCTTTATTTTGAGACGAGGCTTTCGAGGCTACTTCAGGAGAAGAAAGACTTCATCGGGATCGATGAGCTTATTTCCATGGCGGAAGAAGGGAAGTTTTATCCCACCCAAAGCGGGTATGCCGCGGATGCGGTGAACCGAACCCTTCGCTCCCGGTTAGAGGCCCTAAAACTCACGGGGATGGTGGCAATGAGTTCACTTGAGGCCTCGTCGTTTACGGGGGTCTGGAAAGAAATCCGGGAAGGAGGGGCAGTAGCGTTCGACCTTTCCGGGCTTTCCACCCCAGCGAGGATGGGGTTTGCCCAGGCGCTTTTGAGATTCCTCTTTGCGCTCGTGGAAGAGGAAGAAAGGGTTCCGTTCGTGTTTTTTGAGGAAGCTCACCTCTATGTGACCCCGCAAGGAATAGATGCCCTCGTGACGAGGGCAAGGCACACCGGGATCACGAGTTTCTTCATTACGAATACGCCCACAGCGCTTCCGGAAGGGGTTTTAAGGGCAGCGGATAATCTGTTCGTGTTCCGGCTGCCACTGGAAGAGGACGTAAAGTGGGTGGCGAAATCGGGGATGATCGAGGAAAGCTCGCTTCTTGCGTTAGTTCAGGCTTTGCCTAAGTACGCTTGTCTCGCCTTGGGCG
>Ga0209225_1003247_pt1 | contig 13781 bp, 11 predicted proteins | sample WasSprMetagenome_FD_184732 | JGI IMG/M metagenome (GOLD analysis project Ga0209225, IMG submission 184732) | Sulfidic aquatic microbial communities from Washburn Spring, Yellowstone National Park, USA - WS (SPAdes) (version 3) | ecosystem: Environmental > Aquatic > Thermal springs > Hot (42-90C)...
AATCAACAGCCTGATAGGGATTCACTATCAAGACATCTATTATTGAGCAGTTGTCTCCCCTTCCCCTAATCGTCCAGGGATAGGGCTTTATGTTGTCCGCCTTCTGATTGGGATAGAAAATCGTTATTCCCTTTATCGTTGAGGAAGTGTGAAGAGTGATGAATGGTGTGCCATTTTCGTTTCCCTCGCCTTCAACTGCGAGGAGGGTAGTTCCCTTATATTGGGACCAAGTGCTGGGCGCAGTCCAGACTCCCTCAAGGGTCACATATGAGGGGATTTCAAGATGCCCTTTTATGAGATAATTGCCCGTTGGAGCGAAGACGATTCCTCCTCCCGCTTTCCCGCAGGCATCAAGAGCGGATTGGAAAGCCACTGTATCGTCTGTCTCTCCATCCCCTTTGGCGCCGAAATCCCTCACATTGAAAATCCCTTGACCCTGAGGGAAAACGCTCAAGGCGAAAAGTATGGAGAAGATAAAAATCAATTCTTTCATAAATAATCCCTCCTTTCAGATGGATTATAACAAAAGAAGGAGAAAGGAGTAAGAAAGAATTTTTAGCGGAAAATTAACTCAAAAAGAGATTGCGAGGCTTCCCGAAGGGAAGCCTCGCAACTATGGGCATAGGTTTTTGATGAGTTATTTGCCTTCTACTTCCTTTATGGATTCATTCTTAAATTTTCATTTTAAAACCCTCGGATTACGAATCGGCTTAAGAAATTTTGAATTATCCAATATGTCCTTTCTTTCTCAACACCTTTAAAGATTTGGATTTTTAGCCAAATTAAATTTCCCCTCATTATTTCCTATCCATTTCAAAAACATTTTACCTATGCCAGCAATGACAACCTACCCACTGTCACAGCGAACCTACCCCCTCTTTGTCATTGCCACGCCCGCCTTACTGCGGGCTCGCATCTATTTGAATAGGTTTTTAATAAGTTCTTGCTCTACTCCACTCTTATGGGACCATCCAAATAGCTCCGAATTATAAAATTCATTTTTGACCACACGATACCTCCTTTTCTCCTCCTCGGTTAGAAAAAATTTAGATTTTATTTTCCAATCGCTATTTCTACTCTTTATCCCTTCTCCATTTCCAAAACCTTTGCTCATCCCAGCAATGATAGACTTTTATGCCTTTAAGCGATGCTCTAATGCCCGCCTCCAACAGGCTCACAATCGCAGATATTTGGAGTGATCACATAAGCAAAAATATATTTACTTTTCTTTTTAACTTGCCAAAATATTTCCTCAAAAACATAATTTGTTTTGTGAAGATAGGAGTCCTTTCCGATACCCATATCCCAACGAGAGCTGACCGCCTTCCCGAGGTTATATTTCAGCTCTTCAAAGGCGTGGATTTAATCCTCCACGCAGGTGATATAGAAGATATCGGCGTGATTTTTGAGCTGGAGGAAATCGCTCCCGTGAAGGCGGTCATCGGAAATATGGACCCTTACGAACTTCAGGAACATTTCCCAGCTAAGAGGATAGTTAAGGCTGGTGGAATAAACATCGGGCTCATCCACGGCTGGGGAGACCCAAAAGGATTGCCCAAGCGGGTTCTTGAGGCTTTCTCGGGGGAGAATGTGCAATGCATCGTCTTTGGACATTCCCATCAACCTTTTAATGAAGAAGTGCAGGGCATACTTCTCTTCAACCCGGGAAGTCCAACCGACAGGATTTTCGCCCCTTACAATTCCGTGGGGATATTACACATAACCCAAAACCAGATAAAGGGCGAAATCATCAGGATATAAGAATTTTTCAGGATGAGAAGAAATATCTGGGAAACGGCTACGAGAATAATTGTCTTCTTTATCGTTATGGCGCTCGCCTATTTTCTCTATAAAGAGCGTCTCCATTTCCCTCCTATAGCCCCTCATATACCCACGGAATACAGGAAAATCCCCATTTACACCCTCTGGTCCCTGATGAGAATGACCGCCGCCTATATCTTATCCCTCCTTTTTTCCTATATTTACGCTTATCTCGCAGCCACCCATCCACGCAGAGAGGGAATAATGCTCGCCATCTTGGACATCCTCCAATCCGTTCCCGTCCTCGGCTTCTTCCCAGCGGTTGTTCTCCTCTTCGTCAACCTATTCAAAGGAGCACGAATCGGCGTGGAAATAGCCTCAATAATCCTCATCTTCACTTCCCAAGCTTGGAATATCACCTTTTCCGTTTACGAATCAATAAAAACCATCCCTGAGGATGTTAAAGAAGCCGTTGATTTGATGGGATTAACGGGATTGAGAAAATTCTTCAGTTTGATAGTGCCCTCATCCATTCCCAGGGTGGTTTACAACTCAATGCTTTCCTGGGCGGGAGGGTGGTATTTCCTGATTGCTTGTGAGATAATCGCCATAGGTCCTATGAATTTTCACTTGCCTGGCTTGGGAAGCTTGATGCAAGAAGCGGTTGATAAAGGGAGGATAGACCTCGCCCTTGCCTCTATGCTCGCCCTTATATCCGTTATTTTCATTATGTATTTCCTCATCTGGCAGCCTCTCTCCTACTGGGCGGAGAAGTTCCGCTACGAAATGGTCTCCTCCACTTCTGAACCACCTCTCACCTACCATCTCTGGCTCAGAATCGCCAGAACAAAATTCTTTTCCCTTCTTTTCTCTTTTTTCCACCGCCTCATCCAACCTTTGCTTAGTATCCGCATAAAGCCCAAAGTTTCTTTTTCACCCCCCACCCTATCCTTCATTCAATTATCCTTGGTGACAATTCTCCTCTTTCTCGTCGCCTTCGGCACGGTAATCGGCTTCATTTCCCTTTACTCTTCCCTCCTCCAGATACACTTTTCCTTCGTTGTCAAAATTCCCCTCGCCGTTTTAGCTTCCGCTGGCAGGATAGCAGCCGCCTACATTATTTCCCTCCTCTGGACGCTGCCCACAGCGGTCTTCATAGCCTCAAGCGAGAAAAGGGAAAGCTTCTTCCTCCCGATAATTCAAGCCTGCGCCTCCATTCCCGCCATCGCCTTCTTCCCTTTTATGGTTCGCTATATCGTGGGAGTTACTGGCAATGTCAATATAGCGGCAATTCTGCTCATCCTAACTGGTTCTCAATGGTATCTCCTATTCAACCTAATAGGTGGTGTTAAGGCTATACCAACGGAGATAAAACAGGCTGCTCAGGTTCTGGGAATCAAAGGTTGGAGGTATTGGCGAAAGATTTTTATACCAGCCGTCTTTCCCTCTCTCATTACGGGAAGCATTACCGCTTGGGGTGGAGCTTGGAACGCCCTTATAGTCGCCGAATGGATAACTTACAAGAAAAAACTTTACACCGCTTTCGGCATCGGCTATCTTTTGGATTACGCTACATATAAATTGGGCAATGTAGCCTTTATATTGCTCTGTTTAGCCTCTATGAGTTTGACGATTATACTTATAAATAAATACTTCTGGAGAAGGATGTATGAGCTCGCAGCAAGAAAATACAAATTTGAAGCCTAAAGTGCTTGAGGTTAAAAATGTATATCGGACCTATCACCACGAGGACACGAATATCGTGGTGCTTGAGGATGTTTCCTTTGATATTTATGAAGACGAGTTCGTCTGTTTGGTTGGTCCATCGGGCTGTGGAAAGAGCACCCTCTTGAGGATTATCGTTGGCTTGGATAGACCCACGAGGGGAGAGGTCCTTTATAGAGGGAAGAAAGTTGAGGGGGTAAATCCGAAAACGGCTTTGGTCTTTCAAAACTTCGCCCTCATTCCCTGGCTAACCGTTTGGCAGAATGTGGAACTTGGCTTAGAGGCGAGAGGAATAGATAAAAAGGAAAGGGAGAGAAGAATAAGATATTGGCTGGAGAAGGTAGGTTTGGACGGACACGAAAACGCCTATCCAAGGGAGTTATCGGGTGGAATGAAGCAGAGGGTTGGCTTCGCAAGAGCCCTTGCCCTTGAGCCGGAACTATTATGTATGGATGAACCCTTCTCCAGCTTAGACCCACTTACGAGCCAGAACTTGCGAGAGGAGCTTTTAAGATTGTGGACTGGGAAAGAGCTCCCCACGGTGTCAATCCTTATGGTTACTCACAGCATTGAGGAAGCGATATTTATGAGCGATAGGGTGTTGATTATGTCCACTCACCCTGGTAAGATAATCAGAGATTTAAGAGTGGAGCTTCCTCGACCCCGAAATATGCGGGATGAGGAATTTCAGAAAATCGTTGACGAGGTCTACACATTGATTGTATAATGAGAAAGGAGGAATCTGTTATGGACGGTGAACCTCTGCCGAGTGCGGAGGTAGAACAAATAATAGGTTTACTTGAGATACTTGATGATTTAGGAGGGAAGGAGGACATTCCTAAGCTGGCGAGAAGCTTGCAGTTCGAGCTGGATGACCTCCTTCCCGTTATTAGAGCGGCGGAGCTATTGGGCTTCGTCGTGGCGGAGGGCGGTGATATAGAGATCACGGACTGGGGGTATCAGTTCCTGCGGGGAAATGTGCAGGAGAGGAAGGAGATTTTCGCCAGGGCGGCAATGGATGTGCCCTGGATGAAGAAGATTTTGGATATGCTCAAGGAAAACGAGGGAGAACCAATATCGAAAGAGGATGTCTTGGAGGCTTTCCAGGAGGATTTATCGGAGGAAGAGGCGGAACTGCTTTTACATACAGCTATAGGCTGGGGGCGATATGCGGAGCTGATAGGCTATGACCAAGATGAGGAATTGATTTACCTTCCCGAGGAGGAAGATTCTCCCTCAGAGTAAAAGAAGCGCATAAAAAGCCCCTAAAACCGGGCGGGCACGAAAACCAACCACTTTCCCCGTCTGCGTATCATACCAGTCCGTGAAGGGGACTTTGTCCGGAGTCTCCTTCACAAAAGCCATTAGAGTCTGGAGAATCTTCTCCCTCTTCCCTTTGTCCTCGCTCATAAACGCAACCCAAGAGAGCCAATCCGCCTTTGTATAGGTGAATCGCTCATCCAGAGGAACACCATATTTGTTCAGCTTGGAGATATAAAAGTCCACTTCTCTTTCAATGATATTTTGAGGAAAGATGTTGAGCCCCACAAGCTTGGCGTAAAGAATATTGTATTTCAGAGACCAGGTCTCGTTTTTCCCATAAATCCTGCTCAAATGGGTTCCCACATCTGCCTTCTTCAGCCAATAATCCAACATCTCCTTAGCCTTAGCCATATATTTGTCGCTTAAATCCTTCTTACCCAATATATCGCAGAGCTTGGAAAAGCCCGCTACTCCCGCTATCGCCTTTGCGGCAAGGTTTACATTTAAAGCTGATGGTCCAGTGAAATCGTCCGTGCACAACTGCTCCTCTGGCTCCAAACCTTTCTCAACGAGATAATCTGCCCAACGCTGAAGGATTTCAAAATGAGATTTAGCCAAACTCAAATCCTTGCCATATTGGGTATAGCCCAAAACCATCAAAATCATATTTCCACTTTCCTCAACCGGCATTGGCGCCCCATAGAACTGCACTCCCGCTACGGGATAGCGTCCCAAGTCGTGCGGTGCATATGGTTCCTTCCAATTCTCGCTCTCGCTTGCCACTAAAATTGGCTCCAATTGCATCTTCAACAGCTCGGGATTGGTTGCCAGGAAGAAGGGAGAAGCGGGAAATACAACATCAACCGTTTGGATGAAGCTACCGCTGCTGATTTCCTTCATGAACATAAATTTATCCTTGCCCGAAAATCCCAAATCGCAAGCGCCCAATACTTGACGATGAGTCAGGGATAAAAGATAAGCGTAATCTTCTCCTCCGACTTTCCTCGCTCTATCAATCAATTTCTTATCAAAGGAATCGCAAGCGGACGCTATCGCCTTGTAATTATCCCAGGCAAAACTCAAAATCTCCTCCCAATTTCGGAAATAGCTTTTCCAAAGCGCAAGGAAAACATGACCAGAACAAGAGGCTACTATTTCCCTTATGTGCCCTATGATTATGTTCTTGGTGGAAGGGTTTGCTCCCACCTTGCCCAAATCGAATTGAAAAGCGAAAACCGGCCACCTATCGTTTATCTTCCTCGGCTGGTTCCAATCTATATCCTTAGAGAGAGTCTCTCCCTTTATGAACTTAGGGCGAACGAGAGAATCAGCACCCGCCTCCCAACTCACCGCATCAGCGGTCGCCCAAACGGGGAATCCCCAATCCGCATAATCGTTTACCTCCCTTAAAATGTTGGGTGAAACCTGTTCAATTTTGAAACAAATCAAGGACCCACCAGCCAATTTCTCCAAATTCCAGACTATCTCTTTATCAGGCGACCCACTTGCCCATTCCCCTGAGATATCAAAATAAAGTTGAATATCGTGCGTCTTTCCATCAACCGACTTCACGCTTGCGGTTACATAGGTGATTGGTAAGGATAAGAGCTTCAAATCATCTGGCAAGGCGGGAGTGAGAAATACAAGTTCTAATGTAATCTCGTTATTACCCAATACAAGGGTGGTCTTCGTAGGAGAGATATCAACGGATTTCAATGGGAGAACCTCAATATCGGGATATTGCCCAGCAAGTCCCATAAATTTGTAGGGCTTCCCATCAACCCTGATCATCCCCGCTATGGCTTTTATCCCTCCCGTCCAATGCCTTGCCCAATCCTCACAAAGGTTATCGCACATCTGCCAGACATTCAAGTAAGGGTCTTTAACGATTAAGGGGATAGCTGGCGAGGCGCTCAGAAGAACAGCGGATAGGGTTAGAAAGAGTATGATTTTCATTTCATCTTACCTCCCTTCAAGGCTATCGCTATAGTCCAAACAGACATATTGCTGTAATAATCGGAGCCCCAGCATTCCTCTCCCGTGGAGGGAAGATAGTTGAAATAGATGTTCCAGGGGCTCTTACGAAGATGGGCTATGTTATGATATATCTTCTCTCCCGCCATAAGACCGAGCTCCTTTTCCCCGGCGAAAATCGCCGTTGCGGCAAAAGCAAAACCCTCCCCGGGCGATATGCCATCAGATTGATGGTTTCTCCCTGACTCATCCGGTCTTCCATCGAGCAAGACTCCATTGACCACTCCATATGGACTGGCTTGGCAATTGAGCCTTCCAATCCATCTAATCGCCGAGCTTATCTTCTCCTTTGGCAATATCTCGTCCAATCCCGTTAAATATGCATACCACTGACCAACGAGCTGGTTCGCAAGGCAGGTTTCCGACACCTTCTCTCCCGCATAGAGATTGAACCACCTGCCGTTCCAAAGCCTTTTCAAAAACTCCTCCTGTGCCCTCGCAAACCATTCATCCGCGAACTCCTTGGTCTCCTCATCACCCATCATCTCCGCCATCCTGCTCGTAGCCTTTAAACTCGCTAATAGGATGGTGTTCACATATGAGGAAACTCCCTGCCATTCCCAGACATCGTAATACTGGTTGGCAAGCCCACCCGGCTGGGGGTCCTCCTCTATCAAATAATCGCCATTTCTATCCAATGTGCGAGCGAACCTAATCGCTTTCTTCACATAGGGATACATCTCCTTGAGGAATTCCTCATCCCTTGTGAAGAAATAATCTCGCCAAACCATCAACACGAACTCCGTTGAGACAATTGGATGCTGGAGATGATAAACCGGTGAGTCGTAATTGTCCTGCATACCGAAACAGAAGGGAATCTCCCCATCCTCTTTCTGCAACCTCGCGAATTCCCTCATAACCTTCTTTTCCAATTCGGGGAAGAAAAGGAGAAGGGGGAACGAGCCATTGAATCGGCAGACGAGGGTTTCGTTAATCGGACAACCTGTGAAGGATTCGCTCAAGGAAAATCTCCCATCCTTCGTGAACAGGGAATTCTTCACAATAGGATAGAGCCCGTTTATCAAGGCGTCCTTGAGCCAGTCGGGAAAATCGGAGGAATAAATCTCGCCTTGCCATTTCTCTATCTCTCTGAGCCATTTCTCCCCATTCTCCAAAGCGAAATTCCCCACTTCCTCAGCGGAGGAGAATCTGTTTGAGTAATAATGACCTAGATTCTGCCCCTGCGTGCTAATATAATGGGGGAAGAACCAGGAAAGAGCCATCCATATATCCTTCCTTTTTGATGTATCCCACTCACACCAAGCCATTCCCCTTCCCTTTTCCACTTCCTTGCCCACTCTACCCTGTCCGGAAGGAAAAAGAATAGCATATTCTCCCCCAGCTGAACGAAAGACCAATCCATTCTCCCGCTCCTCAATCCTCCACTGGGTCGTCTGCCCAACCGGGATAAGCCGATTTTCCCTCGCCCTTGTATGAGCATCCTGCCATTGCCCTAAGAAATAATGAGAATTCCCAATCCCATAGATATATCCCTTGAGCTTCCTCTCACTATCCGAGATGACGAGAAGAGAACCATTCTCTTTAACCCATCCAATATTGTTCTCGGCGCCAGCCAGTTCCCCCATATCAAGGTTGACGAAAAGCGAAAAAGAAAAATTGTTTAGAACATCTGATGATATATTTTTCAGTCTCGTTTCCCTCCACAAAACACCCTCTTTCAACATATCGGTCATCAGGATTTCCACCCAACCGTCTTGGCTTCTCAATTTCCTTCTAACGCCCTTGCCATCCTCCGAAATCCTGTCCTCCTCAACTATTTCAAGATTTTCCTTGACTATTCCGTTAGGGGCGTAATAAGTCCCACAGGAGCCTCCATCCCAGCGGATGTTATAGAAAATTGCGGATAGATTGCCCACACCGGAAATCGGGAGGGTGAATTGTTTCCTCTTCTCCCAATTGAAAGCCCCATATTCACCAATTTCAAACTCCGTCTTAACATCCCTTATCCTCTCCCCTTTCCCGTCCCATCTCGCCTCAAATAATGGAGGCGAGCCGGGCTTTCCCTCCTTTTCACTTACCCATACGGCTGAAACACATACCAATTCCTCGCCCGGTGAGAGAGCATCCTTTCTCCAAGATAAAACTCCCGCTAAATTACCCGCCTTTTCCTCCCCCTCTTCCACAGCGCAAGATAGACCGATTTTGAGTCTTTTAGATTTTGCCATTCTCTCCCCTGAAAAGCGAAAGAGGATAACAGGAAGGGAGGAGTTTTCCTCGTCTCCCTTTATGAATGGTGAAAAAGCTTTGAGGTGAAGAGGAAAGGGAAGTTTTGGGTCGGAATAAGAGAGGTCTGCAATGGGAAAATGACCAAACATGGTTATCTCCTTAATCTCGCCGGTTATGAGGGGGATTTGGATGCCATCTATATCTATGAAGATATAGGAATTGGAAGGCAAAGGGGAAGGAGAGAGGAAATTATTCTGTACTGTGGATTTGCCAAAGCGACCGGAGGAGAATAGCTCAATATAGCCCGTTCCCAACCCGCCGAGGGGGAAGCCGCTCCTTTCCTCTCCGTTTTTGTAAAGCGCAGAGTAAGCGAGAAAGGTTAAAAGAGGGCAAAAAAGAACAAAGAGCTTCCCATTCATACTACATTTTGCTCATCGCATCCTGTGCTGCCATTATGATGGGATACGCTGTGGGTGCGGATGTTAGATAGGGATGGGTAGCAACTTGCATAGTGTCAAGCTCAACAGCTGAGACGCGCTGCTGAATCGCCAAGCCGATGATGTTTATTATCTCCCCTGCGGACATTCCTCCAGCTACCTGCCCTCCCATTATCACGCCCGATTCCTTGGAGAACACAAGCTTGACCATCACTCTCGTAGCACCTGGCATAGTTCCCGGATGCTTATCAACTCCCACAGCATTGCCCACGACGATTTCAAAACCTTCTCTCTGCGCCGATAACTCCGTCAAACCAGCGGAACCAAGCACCAATCCATCAACATAGGTTGAATAGGCAGCAATCGTTCCCTTATTTTCTCGCACTACCCTAAGCCTATACAAATTGGCGCCAGCAATTCTTGCTTCCGCAGTCGCTATTGAAGCCAGCATTACAGCTGCGTCTTTTCTCGTGAAGAAATCCCGCTTGCCAGCGCAATCTCCAATAGCGAAGATATCCGGGTCGGAGGTTCGCATATATTCATCAACCCATAAACCCTTTCCCCTCCCCAAATCCAGCCCCGCATCAGTGGCGAGCTTAGTATTGGGGGTAGCTCCTACTGCCAAAATGACCTTATCAACCTCCAAAACCTGTCCGTTGTCCAATTTAACCGCTTTCACGCTTTCATCTCCGATGAACTCAACAGCCTTGGTATTAAGGAGAAGCTTTACACCGTTATCGCTCAGCTTCTTCTCCACAAGCTCGGCAAACTCAGAATCAAAGGAATTCGCCAACAAATGAGGCAACATCTCAAGGAGATAAACTGTCAATCCATCTATTTTGGATAGCTCGTCCGCTATCTCAACTCCGATGAAACCTCCACCCACAACGAGGACCCTCTTCGCATTTCTCACTTCCTCAACACACTTCGTCATATAATCAAGGTCTTTATAAATTGGGAAAATCCCCTCCTTATCTATGCCAGGAATCTGTGGGATGATAGGCAATGAGCCCAAAGCCAATACTAACTTTTCATAGCATATTTCCTGCCCACTACGGGCAGAAACCACCTTCGCCTTGCGGTCAAGGCTTATCGCTTCGTCTATATATACCTCTATCCCACTCTTCTCAAGTGGCTCCGTACTGAGGAAATTGTCCCTCGGATTCTTCAGGCTGCGGAACATATAGGGTATCCCGCAGGGCACACAGCTATTTTCCACATTTTTCATCACCATTATTTTCTTATCACCGTAATACCTCTTAGCGGTGAGAGCGCAGACCATACCAGCTGGTCCGCCTCCAATCACGAGAACATCCGTCTTCAACATAAACATTCAACCTCCTTTGAAAAGTATTTTTATCTTTGTATCCTCCTTGTTCGTAGAAAGTCTATGGCGACTGCGCCCATTATGACGGCGCCAATTACGACCTGCTGCCAGTAAGCGGATACATTGAGGAGAACTAAGCCATTTCGCAAAATCCCCATAAAAGCAGCCCCTATGAATGTCCCCACTATCGTCCCCTCACCGCCTGCGAAGCTCGCTCCTCCAATTATCACAGCCGCTATCACATCTAATTCTATCCCCAACCCCGAGTTAGGCTGAGCGGATGAAAGGCGAGAGGTCATAACCACCCCAGCTAAACCGGAAAGCAAACCCGCGAGAGTATAAACTATTATCTTCACTCTATTCACATTTATTCCCGAGAGAAAAGCGGCTTGCTCATTCCCGCCTATAGCGTAAATTGCTCGCCCCAAAACCGTGTTGCTCATTATGATATGTCCCACGATTAAACAAAAAAACATTATAACAACGGGCATAGGAATTGGACCAATCATCCCTTGACCCAGGAAGAAGAACTTCTCGGGAAGCCCTGTTATCGGCCAACCGCCAGTTATGACATATGTCAACCCCCTCGCTATGCTCATCATCCCGAGCGTGGCTATAAAAGGCGGCATTCGCACTCCGACGATGGCTATTCCATTTATAAACCCGCAAAAAGCTCCGCAAAGAAGTCCAAATAGAATGGCGAGGGGAATGCTTATCCCCTTCGTCATAGAAAGGGCTGTCAGGCATCCAGCAAGGGCTAAGACGCTTCCCACGGAGAGGTCTATACCCGCGAGGACAATAGCCATCGTCATCCCCACCCCCATAGTCGCTATCATAGAGAACTGGCGGGCAACTATGCCCAGATTCTCCGCCGTGGGAAAGGATTTCGGACGGACAGCCGAAAGGACAACAAACAGAAGAACGAGGGCTAGAAAGGCGGCTGTTTCCCGCCTCCTTAAAAGAAAACCTATGACTTCTCTCATATAATCAACTCACTGGGGAGTTTCAAATTGGCTTACATTTTCCTTGGTTACAACCGTTATCCCCGTATCGATATCCGGGAGCTTCTCCAGCTTACCCGACTTCGCCAACTGATACAGGGTCTTGACCGCAAGATATCCCATCTGCTTTGGCTTCTGGGCGATTGTAGCTTGGATGACGCCTTCCTTTATAAACTGAATCGTCATCGGCACAGTATCAAAGCAGACTATCTTTACTTTTCCCACTTTGCCCGCCGCTTTAACAGCTCTTGCTGAACCGGGACCTCCCGTTCCGCTCACTCCGAAGAAGCCGGCGAGGTCGGGATGAGCCTGTAAAACATTCTCCGCCTGTGAGAAGCAAAGCTCCTCATCATCGTTGTTAGCTTGAAGGGTTACTTCCTTTATACCTGGCGCCTTCTTTATCGCATCCCTGAAGCCTCTTATTCTTTCGTTCAAATTGAAAGCACCCAGGCTTCCCGTCATTATAGCTATCTTCCCTTTCCCGCCCAAAACCTTTATCATTTCCTCCCCAGCAGCATAACCAGCCTTGTAGTTATCGGTTCCAATGTAGCAAAGACGTTTGCTCTTGGGGGCGTCGGAATCAAAGGTTATAACGGGAATACCTTGGGAGAGAATCTTATCTATGACGGGAGCAATGGCGGTGGGGTCGTTGGGCGAGACGGCTATCCCATCTACCTTCTTGGAAACGAAATCCTCTATTATTTTTATCTGCTTCTCAACATCCGTCGTCTCTGGTCCAACGAAATATCCTTCAACGCCCAACTCCTTACAGGCTTCCTTCATCCCTTCCTCGCAAGCGGACCAGTAGGGACTACCCACGGATTTGGGGACGAGGGCAAAGACATAAGTCTTGCCGCCCTTCACCCCTGTGGGAGCGGTTGTCTCCTCCTTTTTCTTCTTCCCACATCCTGTGAGGGCTAAAGCAAGGACAAAAGCTGTGAAAATTAGAAGACATTTCCTCATATTTTCATCACCTCACCAAAATATCCGGTCTCAAATATTTCCTGCCGTTAACGGTGACCTCAATCATAGGCCAATTGGGAGTGGGAGTTATGATTTCCGGTCCGTTCTCGGTTATCAATATAGTATCCTCAACCTTGACTCCCCTTATCGTGGGATTCCAAGCGCAGGCGCTGCCCACCATCAATTTCACGGGAGAGTTTGGAAAGGCGAATTGGTCTCTTCCATCGTAGCCAATCGTTCCGCCTTGATGGTGATTCCTCCATTCTCCGGGAAATCCTACCTCAGCATAAGCCTGCATTCCCTTCTGGAATATCTCGCCCAGTGTGGCACCGGGACGGCTCGCATCTATCAAAGTGGCATCAACATAGGCACAAGCCCTTATCTTTTTCTTCAACTCATCGGTTAGCGGACCGAAGTGAACCAAGCGGGAGACGGCGATTATCAATCCCCACTTCTCCGCACAGATGTTAACGAGGGCATATTTGTTCAGCTTCTTCTCCGTTGGAGGAAGATGTCTGTATTGCCACATCCTCTCATCCGTCCCGATAAGAAGCACCGTGACCTTAATCCCTTCCCTCCTGAAATACCAATCGGCGAGGGCGGCTATGTCCATCTCCGTCATACCAGGCTTGATGTCCCTGCAGATATCACCGATTATCCTCCCGCATTGCTTTCCGAGCCAGCGGTATTTCTTTATCTCCGCCTGCGTTAGAGGAACCCTTATCTTCTTCAGCTCTTCACCAACATTTACCGTCCCCTCAAGAGGGAGGTCGGAGCCGACAGTTCCGCCCAAGGACATCCTCTTCACAATCTTGCTCAAAGTGGAGGGGTCAATCCTCTCCTTGGGCCACTCGTATCTAACCCACTTATAGCCCAAATCCGCAAGCCCCTGCTCAAGCATAAACCTCTGTCCCTCAATGTTATTGGCGATGAGATATTTTTGCCCATCTTTTCTAATTAAAAGGGCTGCGCATCCGCCGCTATCGGTTATCACTATCTCGCTATCGCAACCACCGGTTATCCAAGCGAAATTGTTCTTCGCTTGGATTAAGAGGGCGGAGAGGTTATGCTCAGCGAGGAACT
>Ga0209225_1003250_pt1 | contig 13770 bp, 10 predicted proteins | sample WasSprMetagenome_FD_184732 | JGI IMG/M metagenome (GOLD analysis project Ga0209225, IMG submission 184732) | Sulfidic aquatic microbial communities from Washburn Spring, Yellowstone National Park, USA - WS (SPAdes) (version 3) | ecosystem: Environmental > Aquatic > Thermal springs > Hot (42-90C)...
TACAGCCTTGCTAATCAAGTCGGAGATAGGAAGTATCGAACGATTCCCGGACTACAAGAAGCTAGTATCATGGGCGGGTTTAGCTCCATCACTGCATCAATCAGGGAGTGTGGAGTATCGTGGTAGCCTATTTGCGCTTTTTACGAGGATTTCCCCCGCAAATCCCCCTTACTCGCCTTTCTGGCAAAGACGAGGTAACCTGTATGCCCCACCATTATCGTTTCTGGTCTCGTCTCTCCAGCCTTGACCTTAAAGCTTCTGAGAATGCATTCCACGGCTTCTAAATCGATAAAGCCCTCTTTTCGTAGGGAGTCTACAGTCCTCTCAACCTGATTGATCGTAGGACTAAAGCTCACGAAATGGCCTGAGGGCTTAAGAGCTTCCCAGGCTTTCTGGACAAAGAGCCAAGGCGTTGCCAGGTCAAGGACGACGAGGTCAATGTTCCTTTCGAGGATGCCTTGGCCAACATCCCTCAGCCTCCATTCCACATAATCCAATAGTCCAACCCTTTCAAGGTTCCTTTTCGCATTCTGTAGAAAGCGCTCATTGACTTCGTACCCATATACCCTGCCACTCGGCCTCACGGCGTTTGCAAGGAAGGCTGTTAGGACTCCGGATCCAACCCCTGCCTCTACAACCCTCCAACCGGGCCCTATACCAGTGTAAGCGAGGATGAGCCCAATATCTTTTGGATACATGATCTGGGTTAATCTCGGAAATTTTAGAGCGAAGTCCGTAAGGGAAGGCTTCAGGATTGTGAAGGGAGTTCCTGTACTGCTCTCGATCCGGTCGCCGAAGGTTTTACCAACGAGATCCCCCAACCTTATGAAACCCTTATGGGTATGAAAATCCTTACCCGCCTTTACTTTGACAAGGTATGTCCTTCGACGGTCGAGGTAGAGAACGACCTCATCCCCTTCGGCAATCGTTTTACCATACTCATTTTCCTTCAATCCTTTGAACCCTTTCGCCTTTCTCTTCTTTTCTTTACTTTACTTTACTTTTACCGTTATTTCCTCAGATATCTTGAGGATGAAGAGAGCGCCTAGAATAAAAGCCTTCTATCTTTATCTTTTCTACTTCGATGCACAAAGCCTGCATCGTCTTCGTATAACGAGATGCTTTCTATACGATACAAGACAGTTTGGACAAACATAGTTTCCGCAATGGGGGCATCTCACCAAGTCTGTCTTGCAAACGATGCTTCCGCATGCTCCACACTTGAGGGCATCCTTCTCACAAAGGAGCTTTCCACAAATAGAACAGCTATACTTAGGCTCATCGTTACAAAGGCATAGGCCGCATACTCCGCATTTCCAAATGTGTTGAGGGCATAGGGGCTTTCCACAAAACCCGCAGTGGATGGCACAAGCCTCGCAAAGGATGGCCCCGCATGCAGAGCATCTTTTCGCCTTCAATTCACAGGTCTTTGCACCACAAACTTGGCATCTGATCGTATGCTCTTTCCAATGCCTTTCGCAGAACTCATTTCCGCAAAGGCTGCATACATGCGTATGATCCTTACAATAAGCCTTTCCTGGACCGCAGCGAAGGCAGAACCCTGAGCAGTCTTTGCATATGAAAGATGCGCAAACTTCGCATCTCAACCTCTCTTCGATGGTGCAAAAAATCTTTCCACAGGAGGCGCAGGTCCATGCATGCTGGGGGCATAGGGTTCTTTGGCACTCGCTACAGATGGTCGCATGCTCCTTGCATAGGGGCGAAAGGCATAGATGGCACATCCATAAGGGACTTAGCTCAGTTATCTCATCATGGCAGACCATGCAAGTACCGAAGTCTCCTTTGGCATTCACTCCATTCCAAGAAACCCTCATGGACCTCTCTATGCCATTCGATGATATGTCGAGCTGCGCCCTGAAGACTGGTAGCCAAACAACCTGGAAAACAGGGATGCTTAGCTCCTTTATATCGGGCTGAAGGACCTGGGATTGAATCTTCCCTTCCATAAGGCCCGCATATTTCTCCTCAAGGGCCTTCAAGGCCTTCTCCTTCCGCCCTACAAGGGCTTCCTTGGCAAGGGAGTACTTTACCCTCTGATGGTTCCGTATCTCCAATCTCTTCTTCAGGGCAATAGCCTTTCGCTCCTTGGCTTCCAAGCTCATCCTAAGCCTTTCAGCCGTCTTCCGCTCCTTCTTTGCCCTTTCGATTCCATCCTTCAGCCTATCGATTTCAAGATTTAGGTCCCTAAGCCTCCTCATGAGGGCCTTTGTTTCATCCTCCCAAGCCCTTATCTTCTCATCGATGGCCATGGCTTCAGCCTCGAACTTTTTCTCGACCTCCGATTGGCATTCTTGACGAAGCTGCTCAAGTATTCTTGCGCATTCCTTTCGGAAGTCCTCCGGATCGGCATCCACGGCAGCTTTTCCAAGGGAACTGTGATGGAACACGATTTTAGTCATCTGAAGTGCTGCGTATCCCTTCAAGCCCCTCATGAGATCCTCAACTTCAGACTGCTGGGAAAGGGGAACGCTTATTCTCGCAAACCTTCCTGTCGCTGGAGGCTTTGTTTGAGGAATAAGATCCTCAAGACCTGAAGTATCTAGGCAACCCCTCAGGCTTCTCTTCCAATCGATCCTCCCCAATTCCGTAGAAAGGGAGGCAAAGCCCTTCAAAGAATCCTGAAACTCTACAGGAGGATTTTGGCGTTGAACCCTTGCCTCAACCGTATACTGGAGAAGGGGCATATACTCGAGCTGAACGTTGCTTATCCTTACCTTAGCCAGGGGAAGGGTGCGCTCAAGAAGCCTTTGGAAATCCTCTTCCTTGAACTTTATCGGAACGAAACACTGGGGGAGGCCGGGGGCCAGTATAGGCTGGTCCTCAGAAAACTCGGCACTCTTTAGCCTGAGCCTGCTTCTGGTCTCTAGGATGCGCTGGAGGATTTTTTCCCGCAGCTCAGCCTTTACAAAGTCCAAGGGATTGAAACCTGGGGCTCCATGCTTCGTTTCCCTACGCCTAACCCTGAGGACGACTGGAATCCGCTCCACAAGCTCTCCTGTGATTATGGCTTCCCCCTTATCGAGCCAAGTGATGTCCCGCTCCCAGCTATGGTCCAAACCTCCACTTTCGAGAACAATTTTCACATCGTTTGGATCCGTGAGACGATGGATGATCCAAGTCCCAACGAGGCCCCTTATGGTTGTATCTAAAAGCTGGGGACGTTGCGTAACAACTATAAGGTTGGCACCAAACTTTCGCCCCTCCTGGGCAAAGCGCTTTACCAAAGCCATGCTTTCGCTTTTTTCCTTCCCCGCGAATCTATGGGCTTCATCCAGAACACAGTAGAAGGGCTTGATTTGTCCAGCAACGGAAGCTTGGAAGAGCTTGTTAAGGATCTCAGCTACTAAGCTCAGTTGCTCCTCGTCTCCAAGCCCCCTGAGGTTCACGATCGTGCATTGCCCCTGGACCACGAGATCCTGGGCTCCAGCAACTTTTAAGGCTTCCAGCCCTAGGTCTGCTCCAGGGTTCATGGTTGGCTCTCCGAACTCAAGCACTTGGCCCAAGTACGACCTTGGAGCTACATCACGATCCTCAGGCTCAGGAACAGGGTCACCCTCAACCTTGAGGCTTGAATATTCGCCGTGGGGATCGATGACAAAAACGGGCACGTTCTTCTTAAGGAGTTCCTCGATAAGAACTCCTACTGTATAGGATTTTCCAGATCCAGGTTTCCCTACGATGAAGACCCTTCCCATTTTCTTTACTGGAAGCCAGACCCTGAAGCCCAGACCCTTGAGCCTTCCTATGTAAAGTCCATCCTTTTCCGTAGCTGTGAGTTCAAGGGCGCTCCTGACTGTAGCCTCCCCAGCTCTGTAAAGGAAGGATCCCTCCCGGAAGGGGGTTCGAGGTCCCCGACCCACGACGATGCAAGTTGCCAAAAGCTTTCCATCAACCCTCTCAATTCCCTTAACCATGCAAAGGTAGGAGGCCCCCTCATGCTCAACTTCGGCATAGTCGTTAAAGCCAAGGCTCTCTCCAAGGACCTCGGCTTTGAACTCCCCAACACTACAAGGACCCTTAATAACTCCTACCGCCATTCGTTCGGACAAGAGCTAGCCTCCTAGGAAGGAAAGAATCCAAAACCTTACTGGATACCCCCTTCCCTTTCAAGGTTTACGGGAACCCCAGAATTACTGAACGCCTTCACATTAAAGGCTAATGTCATAGTAGGTTTTTGGAAGTGGGTTAAGCGACCAAGTAATACATTGATGGAAGGTTCCATGCTGGAGGGAAGATAAAAAAAAGGCTATGAATAGCTCATCCTTCGCTTTTGAACCGAAGGAACCTTTCGAACTATGGCTCGATGTGATCGATGGTTTATTCGCAAGCTTAGAAGATTTCCCTCTCTCCCAGCTTGCGGATGAGCTTGCTTCTAACCTTCACGACCTTCGGCTGTTCGTTCTCTATAGGGGGCTCCTCTGAAGTCTGCCTTTTTATAGTCATACCGCATAAACCATTGACGAGGAGCCTTCCCCTAAGGCATGAGGCATAGTTGCACTTATAGCCTTGGCACACATCATTAGCGAAGCTACACCAGATCTCGTTTCCTTTATGGATTAGGGCCTTTTGATTGCAACGGAAGAATTGGCATCGGGGCGAGCAGTACTGAGGCTGCAAGATAAATCCCCAATTCCACTGAAAACCATTCGCCGGTAGCGAATACTCAAACTATGGGGAAGAATTTAAGTTTTTTTGTTGATGGGATGAAAAGCTAAGATGGAAGGTGGTTGGCCCTGAAGATCACGGAGGTAAAAACCTATGCGCTGAAGGGAAGGCATTGGCCAAGATTCCCCTGGATCCTTGTAGAGCTTTGGACCGATGATGGAATTTCAGGGGTAGGCGAGGGGCTTCCTTACAAAAGCGGGGGACTCTTAGAGTCCTTGGAAACCATAAAGAATCATCTTATTGGGAAGGATCCCTTTAATGTGGAGGCAATCTGGGAAAGCCTTTACAGAGCTGGTTTTCCCATGCCTACCATAAGCGCCATCGAGATAGCCCTATGGGATATTCTGGGAAAGGCGTTAGGACAGCCAGTTTATAGACTTTTGGGAGGATGTTGTCATGAAAGCCTGAGGGTCTATGCTGACGGATTCTTCAGGGGGGCTTCCTTTGTGGAATCCGAGTATGTGGCTAAAGCCCTTTCCGCCGTTAAAGAAGGATTCACGGCTTTAAAGATGGATGTGGATGAAGCCATACCATCGGAGCGCCTTTTAAATCGAAGCCTAACATCGAAGGACCTTAAATCTATCGTATCCATGGTGAAGGCTGTCAGGGATGCCATAGGGGAGGATGTGGACTTGGCCATAGACTGCCATGGTGCCTTCAATGTGAGTACGGCCATAGAGCTAGGAAAGCGCCTTGAGGACCTAGGACTTATGTGGATAGAGGATCCCGTGCCCTCTGGAAACCCGAGGGCTATGGCCAAGGTAAGTGAAGCTTTGGATACACCCATCTGTACGGGCGAGCTTCTGAGCACCCGGTATGAGTTCAGGGAGCTTCTGGAAAGGCAGGCTGCCGACATCATAATGCCAGACGTAGCAAGGGCTGGTGGAATCCTAGAAACGAAGAAGATCGCCGCTGCTGCCGATACTTACTATATTCCCATTGCGCCCCATAACATGGTAGGTCCTATAGCAACCATGGCTAGCCTCCAGGTCTGCACATGCACGCCCAATTTCTTCATCCTCGAGTTTCAGATGGGCGATGTACCATGGAGGGATGCCATCCTAGACGTCCCTATCCCCTTGGAAAGGGGCTACCTTAGAATCCCATCAAAGCCAGGAATAGGGGTAGAACTGAAAAAAGAGGAGCTCCATAAGCACTTGGCGGGCATCCGTTAGAAGGGGCGTGTCCAAAAATTCGTTATTGTCCATGGACTGAAGGGACGAGGCTATGAGCCCGAAAGGAGGATAAGGCTTAGACAAAGCCTCCCAGCATCGAGAAGTCAAGGCTCAGTTAGGATAGCGGCAAATTTTTGGACATGCTCAGAATAAGAGAAGCATAAAATAAAATAAAAGGTAGTTGCGAATAATCTTTGGTTGCTATGCCAAAATACTGCCCTGAGTGCGGGGGCGAGCTGAGCTACGATCCCACGCATAAGCTCTACAGCTGCAGGAGCTGCGGATTAACCTTGAATTTCGAGGAACTCGTAAGGATACAAAATGAGGCGAGGCTCAAGGAAAGCGAGGAAGAACGAAGGCGTAGAGAGCGAAAGGAATATCTCAAATGGTGGCTCTCGAAAAAATAATGAAGATTCGAGCTCTTAGCCTTCGTCAGATCCTTCGCCCTAGCATAATGGAAGATTGCCTAAAGGATTTGAGCGTCTTCGAACTTTATTCTTTTAGAAAACCCTATCTAAAAATAATTTTTGATCCAGAAGCCTTCAGCCTCAGCTTTTGATTCCTCGGTTCAGGTTTTGGATTACTTTATCCTGGAGGAACATTCTTTATCGAAGCCTTCTATCCTTGGGCTCCTTGGAGCTTAGGGATGGGTAAAGCAAGCCTTAATCCCATCTTCCAAGGATTCGATCTTCACAAAGCCGAAGCGCTCAAACTGGACGATTTCCCCCACTTTTAAGCCCCTGCAGGATTCCTCAGAAAGGCCCTTGATCCTCATTGCGTCGGGCATAAGAACCGTAGTTTCGATACCTCCGATGGTCGGAATCCAATGGATAAGGGGTGCCCCAAGCCTTCTGGCCTCCATAAGGCTCTCGCTATGAAACTCCGATTCTATAGCCTCGTCTCCAATCTTCGTGGGAAGGATGTTGAAGAGTTCCATAAGCCTCACAACCTTATGGAGTTTGAGGCTTTTTGCATCCCTTCTCGAGATGAAAAGCCTTAGAAGGCCATTCTCAGGCTTTACGGGAATAACCCTTCGGCCACGCTCAGGATAGCTTGGATGCAGCAGAGGACGGGCTGTATAGGGTTTCATGACCCCCCTGACGTTTAGTAATACGGGATCCTCCACAAAGAAGTATCTGCTTGCCATGGGATCCACGATTTTCCTGTTGATGGCATACAGGTTCTCCCAGCTAAGGGAAACATCGACGGGCTTAATGCCCACATCGATAATCATTTTATGTATGGCTTCGGGATGGATTCCCCTCCGCCTAAGGGCTGCGAGGGTTGCTAGCCTAGGATCGTCGATACCCTCGTAGAGCCCCTCCTTTAGACCCTTTAAGAAGCGAGACTTGGACATAATACCGCCATGGAGGATCTTCCACTTCCCATAATGGATACAATCCGGATACCTCCATCCAAGATGGCCGTACAGGTAGCTCTGGCGATCTATACTAGGGATGAACTCCTTTCCCCTTATGATGTGGGATACGCCCATCAAGTGGTCATCGATGCCAGCAGCAAAATTGTAGGTAGGCCAGACCCTGTAACGATCCCCAACCAAGGGATGGGGATTCCTCCTCGTATCGATGATCCTAAGGGCTACCCAGTCTCTGACCGATGGGTTTGGATGCTTCAAATCCGTCTTTATGCGAAGGACTGCGCTTCCCTCCTTATAGCTTCCATCGAGCATTTTTTCCCATCGGTCCATATGGTCCTCCGGAGGAAGGTTTCTGCACGGACATGGTTCGCCCAACCAAAGCTTGGCCCTGAAGTTTTCACCCTTACAAGTACAGACGTAGGCATTTCCTTCTTTTAGGAGGCGCTCCGCATACTCGTAATAAATGGGCATACGCGCGCTTTGAACATATTCCTCATCCCATCGGCATCCTAGCCATAGGATGTCCTGTCTTATGGCATCATAGTACTCTAAGCTAGGTCTCTTCAACCTTGGGTCAGTATCCTCAAACCTGAGAATGAATTTCCCTTTGTACATCCTAGCGTAGTCGTGGCTTAGGAAAATTGCCCTAGCCTGACCGAAGTGGAGGACAAAGTCTGGGTTCGGAGCATACCTTGTGATAATCCTTTCATACTTATCGACGTTCGGAAGGGGGGGAAGAGCCTTCTCCTCCATTTTTGTCTGTTCTTCCAAGAGCTCAGGCCATCTTTCCTCGAGGAGCTTCCTCTGCTCTTGGAGATTCATCTTGTTGACTTCCGAGACGATAAGGGCTGCAGCCTTGGCAAGCTCCTTTGCCATGGACTTTAAGTCAGGTCTTTCGGCTATGGCCTTTCCTAAAACGGGTTCTGGCATAGCCTTTCCTCCATGCCTTACAGCATTCTGAAGGGCGTATTTCTTGAGGAGTTCCATGAGGTCTTCTGTCATCCAAGGGCTTTCGGAAGGGTCGTGGAGATCTTTGGATTTCATGGCATTCCGCCTAAGGAAGTTCTTCCTCGTACTTAGGAGTATGGATAGGATAAGATAGGCTATGGTTAAAATAAAAACCTCTCTATTTTCTTTTTCCTATCCTATAAAACCTCCCCTAGTACCTCCTTTCCACGAAGAAATCTGTAAGCTCCATAAGGAGATCCTTGGCAGGCCTATCCGGAAAAGCCTTCAGATAGCTCTTAGCCCTTTCCGCGTATTCCAAGGACTTCCGATGCGCATATTCTATAGAACCTAAAACCCTCAATTCCTCGATGGTTTGGTGTATCTCTTCCTGAGTTGCCCCTCTGTTTCCAAGGACCCTGGCAATCCTTGCCTTCGAAGAGGGAGAAGCCTTAGAAAAGGCATGGATGATGATGAGGGTCTTCTTTCCTTCACGTATGTCGCTTCCAACGGGCTTACCAAGCTCCTTCTCATCGGCTATTAAGCCCAAAATGTCGTCGACTATCTGAAAAGCCATTCCAGCCTCCTCCCCGAATCTAGATAAGCTCTGGACCTCAGAGGCGGTTCCTCCTCCCACAAGGGCTCCTACCTCAGCCGAAGCCCTAGCGAGGGCTGCCGTCTTGGCCCTTACCATGGAAAGGTATTCATCCTCAGAAACATCAAAGCGGCCCTCGAAGAGCATATCCATCGTTTGTCCTACGCAGATGTCCAAGGCGGCTTGGGCAAGGCTATCGACGATTTTCAAGAGGGTTTCTGCTGGAATACCGCATGCCTTTCCCGAATCCGTAAGGACTTTAAAGACCTTCGCGAAGAGCTTATCGCCAGTAAGGATGGCCTGAGGGATCCCCCAAAGGACATGAACCGTTGGAAGTCCCCTTCTGAATTCATCCCGATCCATGATATCGTCATGGATGAGGGTGAAGTTATGAAGAATTTCGACGGCTGCCGCAGGGGGAAGGGCCCTTCTAGGATCGCCACCGACAAGCTCGCATGCCTTCAGAACCATGAAGGGACGCCATCGCTTCCCCCCAGACCTGAAGGCATGAAGGCTCGATTCTCTAAGAACCTCCGGCTCTCCTGGAAGACCCACTTGGGCTTCGATGAAGGCATTCACGGACTCGGCGGCCTTTCTAAGCTCTTCTGAAAGTCTTTCCCTAGCCATGGAACCTAACCTCCTCCCTAGGGGATGTATGGGAAGGCTTCAGGGAGCCTTCGGAGCCCTCTGGCCTCAACCCCCTTTGCCTCGCCCACTCAGCCATTAAACCGGTAAGGACAAAGGGCTTTCCATAGGCTTCCTTAACCCCCGATGCCCCTATAAGGATTAAGCCTATCCTAATTTCATGAATCAAATTCTTTAGGAAGTCCGAAACCCTATCAGAACCTTCCATGGCTGGTTTTAAGAGGGGAAGGGCTAAGCCTGCAAGCTTGGCACCCAGGGCCAAAGCCTTTAGAACATCCAGCCCCGTCCGAATCCCTCCAGAGGCTATGATGGGAAGCCCCGAACGATGCCTGGCTTCAAGAATGGCAGCCGCAGTAGGTATTCCCCAGTCCCAGAAGGTCTTAGCCACTTTGGCAAAATCCATCTTTCCCATTCTTAAATTTCGATAGTATTCCACAGCAGACCAGCTCGTCCCTCCGAGACCAGAAACCTCTAAAGCCTTCACCCCGATTCCCTCGAAGAAGGCGGCATCTTCAGAGGCAATTCCCGATCCAGTCTCCTTTACGATCACGGGGATCTCTACATTCTTTACAAGAGTTTCAAGATGGCTTCTTAGGGACTTAAAGCTCGGCTTGGCATCGTACTGGAGCATCTCCTGAAGGGCATTCAGATGGACCGTAAGAGCATCGGCATCAACCATCTCTATGAGGCGCCTAATCGCCTTCTCATCAAGCCTTGGAAGCTCCATGAATCCTATGTTGGCAGAGATGAAAGCCTTCGGAGCCCTTTCCCTTACTATAGAAAAGGTATCTTCCAGGCTAGTATTCTCCAAGGCTGCCCTCTGGCTTCCTACACACATGCCTAGGCCTAGGTTCTCGGCCGCCTCCGCTAGGTTCGCGTTTATAACCTTCGCCTCTGGAGTCCCACCCGTCATGGCGGAAATGAAAAGGGGAGCCTTAAACTTATGCCCAAGAAAATCTACGGTTAGGTCCACCTCCTCAGGATCAACATCTGGAAGGCATCTATGGATAAGGCGGACCTCCTCAAAGCCTGTCGAGGCTCTGGATGCCACATCCTCTTCAAGGCTTATGCGAATATGATGGAGCTTCCTCTCATGAATGCCATGGGATCCCATAGTTTTAACCGCCTGATATTAGACGAGGAGACTTGACTAGGGTTGTGCCGAGGACTTCTTCTCCCCTTAGGACCCTATAGAGGCGACCTGGCTTAAGGGCATTGATGAGCTTTACTTCGATGCCCATCTCAAGGGCTTCAACGATTTCCTGAAGCTTTCCTAGCATCCCTCCCGTTACATCCAAGGTGGATCCATGGATTGAAGCGGGGCCTCGAGCCTTCGAGATGAAAGACCTTAGATCCCCCAAAGTAGCCTTTCGGATGAGCTGAGCCTCAGGATCGAGCCTAGGATCAGCCGTGTAGAGCCCATCGACATCTACGCCAACAACAATCCTCGAAGCCAATAGCTCTATGGCAAGCTTGACCATAAGCTGATCACCGGACAGGATGCTAAAGCCCGAGACTTCATCGAAGACGACATCTCCGAACAATACAGGGGTAGCCCCAAGGTTCAAAGCCCTCCTTATGGGCTCCAAGGTAAGAAGGGCTATACGACCTTCCTTCGTAAGGGCTAGGGAGGAGGGGGGCATCGAAAAGGCTGCTATACCATGAAGGACCAATTCCTTTACAATGAGGCTATTAAGCTTCATCACGGAGTTGTGAGTTTCGGTCAGCCCCAAAAGCTGGGAGGGCTCCTTAAAGCCTTCCTGCAAACGATGCCTGAAGGCCAGCTGATGACCAAAGCTTCCTGCCCCATGGATAATAACCAAAGGGAAGGCTTCAGCCCTCCGGATTTCGTCGGCTAACCTCTTAATGGCATGAAGGTTAGCCTTCGGCTTGGCAACATCAGCCTTCCTCGTAACCACGCTTCCTCCAAGCTTTACTATTGTAATAGTCTTCTTGATTTCATGATCTTCAGGCTTCAAGTATAACACCTGTCTTGGAGGGAGCCGCTATGAAGGCTTCTCCTCCAGCATCCCTAATGGCCTTGGCTACTCGGTCTAAACGCTCCTCCTCAGCCAGGGCGATCATACATCCGCCGCCACCCCCTCCTGTGAGCTTAGCTCCTAAGGCTCCAGCACCCCTTGCTGCATAGACGAGCTTCTCCAAGGATAAATCCGAGACCCCTATGGCCGATAGGAGGCCATGATTCATATTTATGAGCCTTCCAAGGCATTGGAGGTCTGAGCCCTTCAGGGCTTCAAGGGCTTCGAGGACAATTCTATGGGCCACCTCAAGGATGTGCCCAAAAAGTTCAGGATGTTTATGTCTGAGGAGGCTAACTCTGCCAACCATATCCCCGGTTGACCTGGATATGCCCGTATTGCCCACTACGAGCTTAAAGTCTAGGTTTACTTCCACGGTTTTAGGAGGCTTACCCTTTTCAAAGAGAAGGATTCCTCCGTAGGTGGAGATGGTAGGGTCAATGCCCGAAGGATTCCTATGGACGAGCCTTTCAGCCTCCAGAGCTAAACGACAAACATCCTCCTTTGCTATTCTTGCTCCGAAGAGCCCACTGATGGCAGTAATCGTTGCTACCGAGACCGCCGCCGAGGAGCCGAGACCAGCAGAAATGGGAATTTGGGAATCCACCGTTATCTCCAATCCTTTCCTAAAGCCTAAGAATTCCATCGTTCTTAAAGCCGCTTCCCTTATGGGCTGAAGTTCTTCGAAGCTAGCCCTTGGGATGTTCAAGGAATGCACCTCGATTTCCTCTCCTGGACGCTCCGAAACCCTAACCCTCGCTCTTCTATCCACAGCCATGACGATGGCTGGCATTCCAAAAACGACGAAATGTTCCCCTAGAAGAATGACCTTTCCAGGAGCGGAGGCTTCGGAAAGCCTTTTGGTCATAGCTATACCTGTCTTTTCTGCAATTTAATCGTGTCTTCTTCTTTTCCTTCCTTATCCTATCGTTATCCAATCTTTCCTACCGTCTACACTCTGCGGCAAGGTAACCTACTACGCTTGAATAATCCCCTATCACATCGCCACTTGTTCTATAGCAAAGAATGTTCGCCCTTTTGGCTCCTAGGAGCTTCGATGCCGTTATGGCGGCAGCCACAGGAGCTGGACCGCAAATACTTATGCCATAACGCTCAATGGCTTCAAAAAGGAAGGCTTCGTCAAGGGCTTTTATAGCTTCGATGACAAATCCATCCTTCTTCTGAGCAGACTTCTGGGGCTCGTAATGGGTGAGATCTGTCGATGCAATAATAACGGCATTATAGTCCCTTAGGGCGTCTGCCAAAGCTTTCCCAACATCCCTAGCGGTTTCTAGATCCTGAAGAAGGAAGCTTATGGGGACAATCTTTACAGTTCCGTAGAGGTACTGGAGGAAGGGTAGCTGAACTTCTAAGGAATGTTCCAGCCTATGGCCTTCCTCATCAGAATCGATAATATCGGATGCCCCTAGGATTTTATCGGCAAGCTGGGCATCGATTGCTGCATCTCCCAAAGGAGTCCTCCATAAACCCCTTGTCATGATGGAAACTCCGCTTCCTATTCCTTGATGGTTAGGCCCTAATAGCACGAAGGCTTCAGGCCTTCCATCCTTTGCTAAACTCGCGTAGGCATGGGATGCCACAGGACCCGAATACATGTAGCCTGCATGAGGACAAACTAAGGCTATGATCTCCCTTGGACCGGAAGGACTCGCTACAGGAACCGATCCTGGACCAAGGGGATGGGTAAAGCAACCTATGATCTGGTTATTCAGGCTTTCCTTCGAGCCTTCGTAAAAGGTACCGGCTACAACGGGCCTTCTAATTTTATAAGAGAATCCCAGATCCCCTTCCAAGGTCTTCACGCTTCTTCCTATTTTTTATTCTTTTCTATATTATGCTTATTTCCCCTTTTTAGCCTTCCCTTTGCCTAAGAATTAAGCTCCCTTTCTTTTTCTTTTCTTTCTTTCCTTTCCTTTTCTGGAACTGTAACCTTAAGCCTTTCCCATCACCTCCTTAACGATGGATAGCATGCCATAGGGCTCTAGGCCTCCTCTCCGAATCCGCATGGAGCCTTTCCAAGGCTCATATGGTACCTTACGTGGTTATAGTAGCTCCTCCAGGCTTCAAGCCATGTTTTCACATGCCTGAAGGACGTATGGCATCTGCATGGGAAGGATAGGTCGAAGTCCTTCAGCCTTCGCTTTACTTCCTTGCTGAGCCTTTCTGCAAGGTTTAGGAGGCTTCTATCATGGATAAGCCTCAGCCTCAGCTCGGAGCATACGCCATACCATGGGGCTCCGTTCGCTACGACAACCCTTATGCCATAGAGGCTTTTGAGCCTCTTCA
>Ga0209225_1003251_pt1 | contig 13764 bp, 18 predicted proteins | sample WasSprMetagenome_FD_184732 | JGI IMG/M metagenome (GOLD analysis project Ga0209225, IMG submission 184732) | Sulfidic aquatic microbial communities from Washburn Spring, Yellowstone National Park, USA - WS (SPAdes) (version 3) | ecosystem: Environmental > Aquatic > Thermal springs > Hot (42-90C)...
GCCGCCTCTTCCCTGATGGCGGCCATGATCTTCTCACCGCCGGCCGCGATGCCGCAGGACCCCAGGCCCACCCGGATCAGCGGTTTGGTGAAAGCGCGGCGGAACTCCTCCTGGAGGCGCTGGCGCAACTCCGCAAGACTCTTCATATCCCCTCTTTACCCCCCTACTTGTACTGCTTCAGCACTTCGGGCACCTTGCTGGGCGTCATGCGGCCGTGGGTATCCTCGTTCACCATCATCACCGGCGCCAGACCGCAACAGCCGAGGCAGGCCACGTACTCAAAGGTAAAGCGCCGGTCCGGCGTGGTCTCGCCGCTGGGTATGCCGAGGGCGTCCTCGGTCGCCTCGTAAATCTTGGCCCCGCCCCGCACGTGGCAGGCCGTGCCCAGGCACACCCGCACGATGTTGCGCCCGCGCGGCTTCAGGTGGAACTGGGCATAAAAGGTGGCCACCCCGAAGGTCTTGCTGAAGGGAATGCGGAGTTCTTTAGAGATGCGTTCCATGACGTCCTTCGGTAGGTAGCCGAAAATGTCCTGCGCTTCCTGCAGTACCGGTATGAGTGCTCCCTTCTCGCCGCGGTACCTGGCCAGCAGCTCCTCGAAGGCCCTTTCCTGTTCCGGCGTGAACTCCGACGCTGGGGCGGCACAGCACTGACACGCCAAAACTATCCCCTCCCCGAATGTGATTTGCACGGCCGGCAGCCCCATCCTGCGCGGGGCCGGCCGGGACGCAAAATCCTTTCTTCGGTCACGATGCAGTGCACCGGGCAGTCATAGGGTCCCGCCTCGATCCGGTCCACGATCTGCAACTCGAAGGCCGGAGCGACCCAGAAACAATCCTCTCTGGTTAGAGGCAGGAAACGGTCGTAGAATCCGCCTCCGTAACCCAGCCGGTTCCCGGCCGGGTCGAAGGCCACCCCGGGCACCACCACGAGGTCGATCTCCGTTATGGGGATTGGCCGTAAGTACTCCGGCCTGGGTTCCGGGATGCCCCAGGTTCCGGGAGCCACCTCTTCGGGATAGCGTACCAGCAATGAGGGAATCAGACGGCGTGCGGCAGCTTGCGTTACCGGCACCGCCACCCGCTTGCCCTGGGCGAGGGCGGCCACGACCAGCGGCCCGGTCTGCACCTCGCGGCGGAAATCCAGGTAGGCCATCACTGTGCGGGCGGCCCGGTATTCGGGCAAATCCAGCAACCGGGCCACAATGTGGATGCTCTTCTCGGTTACCTCCTCGGGTGTCAGCGCCCGACGGGCCGCCAGAATCCGTTTTCTTATTTCGCCCTTGGACCCCACGTTCCTGCCCCTACAGCCGGTACACGTCCTCCCCGGGCACCAGCCGGATCCCGTGGGCCTGAAGGACCTTTGCCGCCTCGTCCATCTGCTCCACCCGGAAAACCACCAGGGCCGCGTCCCGCGCCTTCTGCACGAAGGCGTAGAGGTATTCTATGTTCATGCCGGCCTCGGCCAGGGGCTTAAGCGCCTGTGCCAGCCCCCCGGGCCGGTCCTCCAGCTCCACGGCCAGCACGTCCGTGACGTTCACGGTAAAGCCGGCCTCCTTCAGGAGGCGGTGGGCCCGTTCCGGCTCGTTGACGATGAGGCGCAGGATGCCGAAGTCCGTGGTGTCCGCGATGGAGAGGGCCCTGATGTTAACCCCTCCGGCCCCCAAAACGTCGCTCACCTGGGCCAGCCGGCCCGACTTATTTTCGAGAAAAACGGAGATCTGCTTCACCCGCATCGGTTGCACCTGGTTCGACAAACTTAACAATTCCTGATACATTGTATCATTCCTTGTTAAGCGGCCTCCCCATGACCAGGCTTTACACCTCCGTGGAAATATTTCCTGGGGTGACAGGGAGACCTCGACCCCGGGAGTCCCACCCGGACGGGAGAACTGCGCGAAAAAGGCACCTCCGGCTTGCGCCTTCATCAATGTTGACCCTTTCGCGGTCCAGCACTCAAGTTTCTTGAGTGCCGAACGCCTCCCGCGACCTGTTAGGTACGGCCTACCGGTTTGTCCGACACCGGCTAAACGGGGTCACCTACTCAGCAAAACGAGCTCCTTCAAGTCGTGCCACACGGAATAAAACGACTCCTGCTTGTAGCGGGTCACCCCATTGTGAACGGAAATCTTTCCGTCCAGCCGCTTGAAGAGCCGCTTCACCTTCCGGGTCATCCCTTTTCCTTCCCCAGGTAAGGAATTCGCCTTCTGGATCAGCGCCTCGGCGACGGCTTGAACCTTTTGCTTTAACTCGTTGGTAATGCGCTCTCTGAAGCCTATCGCCCGCCGGGCGATAACCAGCGCGGCGGCATGGTGGATGGTTATCCCATACCGCTGCATGTACTTCCAGTCACCGATGGTGGACGTGTGCGCCGGCCAGACCGGTTTTATGCCGACACCTTCCCTGAATGCCCTGCGCGTGACGGCCTCGATTATCTTCTTAAACGGGAAGTTGGCCGCCACGCGGTTGAATTTCCGGTTCGTGTCCAACCGGTCTTTGCCGAAGTCCAGGTTTTCCACCGCCAGTGGCTTGCCCAGGGTTTTAGCTATATCCACTGCCACTTTGGCCAGTACGCCAATTAAGTATGTGCGCCGGTATCCCCGGCTGTAAGCAAGTTCCGGTATCTTGAGGTAGAGAAAACCGTTTGGGTGTACCCTCACCTGGAATTCCCCGGCAAATTTGTGTAATGCCTTCGGGTAAGGTACCTCGAAACCCTCCGGCCAGGGTTCCGGCTGGCCGAAATAATTGACGCTGGCTAAAGCCACCCCGTCCGGGTTGGTGTCCATCCCCAGGTAGCCCCGGCTGGGGCTGGTTGCCGGTTCAGGTACCGTTACGGCGAAGGTAATGTGCACCCTGTACCGGCCGTCCCGGCCCTTGATCAGTTCGACGCTGTAGGACGTCCTGGAAAGGAGCAGCATCAGCGCTTTTTGCCGGTGCTTTTCCGGCAACCAGAGCCTGCCCGTTACTTTAGGCGCCCTGGTCATTACTGGCCTACCCTTTTTGTCCGTCCCTTTCTGCTCCGACAGGTGAGAGATGGTTACTGACAGGGTGAAATCCCCGTTCCGATAGCTTATCTTGATGTTCGGGTTGCCGCCCTTGGTTTCGTCGCCGCGGGCAAAAAGCCTGTTCTGCCGGGCTTGCCGCCATTCTTCTTTTGTGGCTCTACTCCTGCAAACCCGCTGCCACAAAGAACGACCCCCAAAAACTACCGTGGGTATGGTGCCGTTACTTTGATGGGTCTTTAGCTCATCCAGCTTGTCACTCAGTTTTTTGACCCGCGCTTTGCGGCCGTGTACAGTGCGCTCAGCTTTCTCGATTTTTACCGGGTCGTTTGCTTCATCTGCTTTAGCCAGGTCTTTTTCCGCCCAGCCGAGTTTCTTCCTGGCCCGGGCCAGCTTCCTTTCCGTCTCTTCGATTTCCTGCGCCAGCAGTTCCCGCTGTGATTCAATAATGGCCCTTGCCTTCAATACGGCATCGTCACAATAACGGGAGTTTATGCCGCATATCTCCTGGCCCTCTTTTTTGAGTTCTTCGCGGGAACGTCCTTCCAGCAACCGGTTGAACGCCCAGCGGGTACAGGCGCAAAAAAGGCGCATCTCGGTGTCCAGGGGGTCTTCGTCGCCACGGCTCCATTTTAAAGAGCGAAAGGCGGGGTAGACGTCCGGAAACCACTCGCCGCATACGGTGTACTTCAAGTCACCCTCAAGGTTGGTCGAATTCTTTTTCCGCTTCTTCATCCCGTGCCACTTCCGTTATCAGTTCCCGAAACCCCTGCCTGATCTTCTTGCCGCCCCTGGCTCCGTACAACCGGGCCGAAAAGGATGTGACTATGGCCAGCAGGTCCCGGACCAGTTCGGAATGGGCGTCCTCCGGCTCTTTTTCCGCAATGGGGATTATTTCTACGCCGCAGTACCTTAAATGCCGCTCGATATACCCATAGCCAAATCGGGCCAGCCGGTCGGGATATTCGATGATGAGCTTCTTATACTCTCCCTGTTCGGCCAGTTTGAGTACGTTGGTTAACCCGCGGCGTTTCTGGTTCAGGCCGCTGGCCACGTCCGTGAACTCCGCCCTGACGGTAAAACCGTTTTCCCGGGCATACTGCCGCAGCCGTTCCATCTGCCGGTCCAGGTTCCCCGCGTCGGCCTGCTTTTTAGCGGATACCCGGGCGTAAAGCACGACTACTTCCTGCCCGTCAGTCAATAGGCCGGACTGCAGGAGCCTGTTGAGTTCGTCCATAGAGTACCGGCGCTGGCCTCCGGGCAGACGGACGGGTTTGATTAAGCCCCGCTTTTCCCAGTTGCGCAGGCTGTTGGGATGAACGCCCAACTTTTTTGCCGCTTTGCTGATGGTTAATAGTTCCATGATTCTATGGTAGCTTTTTTGTTATGTTTTGTCAATATTTATTGGCCTGTCAGTAGCTGCTACAAACCTCCTAAAGTTCCCGGCGATCCACCACGCGCCTGGCCTTGCCCTCGCTCCGCGGAATGGTGCGCGGTTCCACCAGCTTCACCCGGGCCCTGATGCCCAGCACGCTGTCGAGTTCGTGGGCGATGCGCTGCTCCAATTCCTCCAGGCCCCGCACCGCGTCCGTGAACATGCCCTCGGAAAGCTCCACCCAGACCTCCAGTTCGTCCAGCCGGCGCGCCTGACGGTCCACCACCAGCAAATAATGGGGTTCGGTGTAACCGAGCCCCAGCAGCACGCTTTCGATCTGGGAAGGAAATACGTTAACGCCCCGGATGATGAGCATGTCGTCCGTGCGGCCGGTAATCCTGGCCATGCGCACGTGGGTGCGTCCACAGGCACAGGGCTCGGGGTAGAGGGCCGAGATGTCCCGGGTGCGGTAGCGTAGCAGCGGGAAGGCCTCCTTGGTGAGGGTGGTGAAGACCAGCTCGCCGGTCTGCCCGTAGGGCAGGGTCTGGCCCGTGGCGGGGTCTATGATTTCCGGTATGAAGTGGTCCTCGAAGACGTGCAGCCCCTGTCGGGCCTCGCACTCCATGGCCACCCCGGGCCCCATGACTTCGCTCAAACCGTAGATGTCGTAGGCCTTCAGAGGCCAGCGGGCCTCGATCTCCCGCCGCATGTTCTCGGACCAGGGTTCGGCCCCGAAAATGCCGGACTTGAGCTTCAAGCCCTTCAGGTCTATACCCGCAGCCTGCGCCTCCTCGGCCATGTACAGCGTGTAGGAGGGCGTGCAGGTCAGGACCGTGCTACCGAAATCCTGCATTAGCATCAGCTGCCGTTTGGTGTGTCCCCCAGAAACCGGTACCACCGTGGCCCCGATTCTTTCCGCCCCGTAGTGAATGCCGAGGCCCCCAGTGAAGAGGCCGTAGCCGTAAGCGTTCTGAATCACGTCGCCCCTGGTGGCGCCCCCCATGGTCAGGGCCCGGGCCATCAGGTCCGCCCAGGTCTCGATATCCCGCCGGGTGTAGCCCGCGACGCAGGGCTTGCCGGTGGTACCCGAGGAGGCGTGCACGCGGACCACGTCCTCCAGGGGCACGGCGAAAAGGCCGAAGGGGTAGTTCTCCCGCAGGTCCTCCTTGGTGGTGAAGGGCAGACGCCGCAAATCGTCCAGGGATTTGATGTCCCCCGGTTCACAACCGGCCTGCCGTAGCAGCTCCCGGTAAAAAGGCACCCTTTCGTAGATGCGCGCCACCATATCCCGCAGCCGCGCGAGCTGAAGCTTCTCGAGTTCCTCCCGCGGCATGGTCTCGCTGGTTCGGTCCCAGAACACCTCTTGCGCCCCTTCCTCAGGTGGTCGTTATCGGAATCGTGTATATATTCCCTAAAGCAACCCCGTGTTCCTGCCGGCACAAAAGAAAAAGTCCCTTTAACCCGCGGCGCCATCCCCTGGTACCGCCACCCTCGCCCGCCCCCTCAACTCTGGGGCCGGCCCGCCACGGGCTCGGTGGCCTCGTACTTGGTGCGCAAGATAACGAGATCCACGCGCCGGTTGAGCTGGCGGTGGGCCTCGGAATCGTTGGGTACCCGCGGGCGGTACTCACCGTAGCCGCTGGCCGAAAGGCGCGCCGGGGGAATACCGGCGTCTCTGATCAGGGCCTGCACCACGCTGGTGGCGCGGGCCACCGAGAGCTCCCAGTTGGAGGGGAAACGGCGGTTGTTTATGGGCAGGTCGCAGGTGTGGCCCTCCACGCGCACGTAGTTGGGCAGTTCCCGCAACTCCTGTCCCACCCTCCTGAGGATCTCGCGCGCCCGCGGGGTCAGTTCGTCGGACCCGATGGGGAAGAGCACGGTGTCGAGAAAGGTGATCACCACGCCCCGCTCCTCCACGCTGACGGTCACGCGGCCCGCGAGGCCCTCCTGCTCCAGCCGCTCCTGCAGGCGCGCCGCCACCTGCTCCATGCGGGCCGCCTCCCCGGCCTGTACGGCGCGCTGGAGGTCCTGCAATTCCTTTAACCGGTCCTGCTGCTGGCCGGCGCTGCCCTGCACGACGGACGGCCCGGGGTAGTTCAGCACCATGCCGCCCCCGCCGCCCAGGGCCCGGCTAAGGGCCTCGGCGATGGCGGCAAACTTCTGGGCGTCCACGTTGCTCAGAGCGTACATAACGACAAAAAAAATCAAGAGCAGGGTAATCATGTCGGCGTAGGTGAGCAGCCACCGTTCCATACCCGTGGCGCCGTGACCACCCCCGCCGTGCCCGCCTTCTCCTTTAGCTCGCCGCCTTTTCATAACTCTCCTCCGCCTCCGCCTCGGCCTCCCTAGCCGTCCTTCTCCTGGGCTTAAGGAAGGCCGTGAGGCGCTCGCGGATCAGGATGGGATTGTTCCCCGCCTGCAGGGACAGGACCCCCTCCAGCATCAGTTCCATGAGCCTTATTTCCTTCTTGCTGAGGTTCTTGAGCTTGGTGGCGATGGGCAGCCACAAGAGGTTGGCCGTGGAAACCCCGTACAGGGTGGCGATGAAGGCCAGGGCTATGGAGGGGCCCAGGCGCTCGGGTTCGGTGAGGCTGCCCAGAACGTGCACCAGGCCCATAACCGTGCCGATGATGCCCATGGTGGGGGCGTAGCCGCCGGCAGCCTCGAAGATGCTGATGCTGGTCTGGTGCCGCTCCTGAACCGAGTAAATCTCGGTTTCCATGATGTTGCGCACCAGCTCCGGTTCCGTGCCGTCGATGACCAGCTGGAGGCCCTTGCGCAAGAAAAGGTGCGGCACCTGGTCCAGGTGGTTTTCCAGGTACAGCAGGCCTTCCCGGCGCGCCCGCTCCGCCAGCTGCACGATCAGTTCGATCATTTCCAACTCGTCCGGCAGCTTCTTACTCACGGCGGTCTTAAGGGCCGCGGGTACGGTGCGCAGCTCCGGCAGGGAGAAGCTGCACACGGTGGCCCCGATGGTGCCGCCGATTACGATGATGGCGGCGCTCAGGCCCAGCAGGCCCGTGACGTGCCCGCCCTCCATAACGAAGCCCGTAATGAGGGCCGCAAACCCGAAGACGATGCCGCCGATAGTGGTTATGTCCACGGCCATCCCCGCCCGTCAACACTTAATTCGGCGCACCCCGCCCACGGGTTTATAGTTCTCCACCGGCCATGCGGCTCCTGCCACTAAAACCGGCCGGAACGCAAAATGGCGATCAAGAGCCAGAAGCCCATGAATCCGGCCAGCACGAAGCCTACTTCGGCCAGGGGCAGGCCCCCGAAAAAGCGGTACCCGGTGGCGGCCAGGGTAGAGGAACCCATGAAGAGGGCCGCCACCACGATGCCGAAGATGATGCGGTTGACCATCCCGCTGGCCCGGAAAAGCACCCGCTCCAGGGACGGATTCTCCTGCTGCACCTTGAGTTCTCCCCGCGCCAGCAGCTCCAGCACCTCGTGCAACCTGCGGGGCATTTCCAGGAATGTTTGCGCGTACTCCGCTAGGCCGCGGCCCAGCACCCGCTTCAGGTGGCGCGGCCGGTAGCGTTCCGCGAGCAGCCGGCGGCCGAAGGGCCCGGCAATGCGTGCCAGGCTCAGTTCGGGGTCCAGCCTGGCCACCACACCCTCGGTGGTTACCAGGGCCTTCACCATCATGGTGAACTCCTTGGGCACCCGGATTTTGTATTTGTAGGCCAGCTTCATCAGCTCGGCCAGCGAGTCGGCCAGGCGCAAATCCTGCAGGGGCACGTCGTAGTATTTGGCCCGCAGCCGGTCGATGTCCTGCCTTAAAGAGGCCAGGTCCGCCTGGCGCGGCACGACGTTCAGGCTCAGGACGGCCCGCACCACTTCGGGCGTATTCTTGTTCACCAGCCCCAGCACCAGCCGCGCGATGCGCAGCCGCGTCTGCTCGCCCAGGCGCCCCACCATGCCGAAATCCAGAAAGGCGATCTGCCTACTTTTCAGCACCAGCAGATTGCCGGGATGGGGGTCGGCGTGGAAGAACCCGTCGATGAGGATCTGCTTCAGGACCGCGTGCACCACCCGCCGCGCCAGCACCCTCGGTTCTACGTTCAGGGCCGCCAGGCCGCCCACGTCCGTAATCCGCACCCCGTCCAGGTATTCCATGGTCAGCAGCCGCCGGGTGGTGTACTCCCAGTAGACTTCAGGAACGTAGATGTGGGGGTCATCCCGGAAGTGGCGGCGGAAGGTGTCGATGTGGCGGGCCTCCGCGGTGTAGTCGGTCTCCTCCTGCATGGTGCGCTCGAATTCTTCGACCAGGCCCGTGAAACCGTAAATCTTGCCCCAGGCGGTGTGGCGGTCGGCCCAGCGCGCCAGATCGTAAAGGATTTCCAGGTCCGTGCTGATGATGCCCGTGATCCCCGGCCGCTGAACCTTGACCACCACTTCCTCCCCGGAGGGCAGGGTGGCACGGTGCACCTGGCCTATGGAGGCCGCAGCCAGGGGCTCGGGTTCGAAGCGGGCAAAAACCTCGTGCACCGGCCGGCCCAGCTCGCCCTCGACCTGGGTCAGGACTTCGGAGAGGGGAAAGGGGGGAGCCTGGTCCAGCAGGCGGGACAGTTCCTCGACCAGGTCCGGGGCCAGCAGGTCCGAGCGGGTGGCCAGTACCTGCCCCAGCTTGATGAAGGTCGGCCCCAGCTCCTCCAGCGCCCGGCGCAGGCGGGCCCCCCGGGTGTGGACTGGCTCCTCCCTGCCCGTCAGGAGGCGGCGGGGCAGGCTCACCAGGTCCCCCAGCCCCAGCTCGTGCACCGCGTATCCGAACCCGTGCCGCACCATCACGTTGGCGATTTCCCGGTAGCGCTTCAAATGGCGGTAGCGCCGCCGGAAGCCCAATTCCACCTGCTCCACACCCCCTTTTGGGGCCGTGCCGGCCGGGCATATGACCCTTGCCAAACGCCTACGCCCGTGCTATACTTATTATACACGGGCGCGTAGCTCAGCGGGAGAGCGCTTGACTCACATTCAAGAGGTCACAGGTTCGATCCCTGTCGCGCCCACCAGAAAAATCAAGGGCTCCCGGATTGGGAGCCCTTCCCACTAGCCGGGTTTACTGCAATCTTACTGCAATGCGGTCACGAGTCTTTTTCTCTGTGAGCGGCTCCCTTCAGTTGCGAAGGGAGCTTTTCTTTCAGGATGGCGTTCACGGTCTCGGCGGCCCGCTCCTTCAGGCCGGGCACCATGTGGGTGTAGGTGTCCAGGGTCATGACGATGCTGGCGTGGCCCAGCAGCTCCTGTACCACCTTGGGGTGTTCTCCGGCCTTGAGCAGCATGGTGGCGTAGGTGTGACGCAGGGTGTGAATGGTGATGTCTTCAGGCAGCCCGGCCTTGGCCAGCAACCACTTGAAGTACCGGTGAAAGTTTTTCGGGTATACGGGAGTGCCGATTTTCGTGGCGAACACCCAGCCTTCGTTCCGGTACCCGCTCCCCAGGCGCAGCCGCTCCTCGGCCTGCCTTATGCGCCATGCCTTCAGGGCCTTCAGCGCCTCGCCGGGTATGGGGACGGTGCGGCGTCCCTTGGCGGTCTTGGGTTCGTGCTCGGCCGGCCCCCGGCGGGTGTGCACCAGGCTCCGGTTCACGGTCAGGGTCCCGGCCTCCAGGTCTACGTCGCTCCACTTCAGCCCCAGCACTTCGCCGCGCCTCAGCCCGGTGCCGAGGAGAACCAGCACGGCGGCGTAAAGCCGGGTGCGCGCGGCTATTTCCAGAAGGCGCGTCATTTCTTCCTCCTGTAGCACCCGAATTTCCGGCCGGGTCACGCGCGGCGGCGTGGTGGCTTCCGTGGGGTTGCGCAGGATCAACCCTTCCTTTACGGCCTGGTCAAGGGACTCGTGCAGCACCACATGCATTATCTTGACGGTCTGCGGACTCCTGCCTTCTTCAATCTTGGTACGGTACAGCTTCTGAATGTACGCCGGCAACAGTTTGCGGAGTTTGATGCCACCCAGCACCGGCTTGATGTGGCACCGGGCCGCGTACTCGTACTGCTCCCAGGTGGTCTGGCGCACTCTGGGCGGCCGCATGTAGTCGTTGGGCCACCTGTCCAGCCACTCGCCCAGGGTCACCTGCTCGGGGTTCAGGAACCCTCCCTGCTGCCGCTCGTTGCTCAGGGCCAGCACTTTCTCCTGGACTTCCTTGCGGGTGTCGCCGTAAACGGTAACCCGCTTTGGCTTTCCGGTGGCCGGGTCGTATCCCACCACCACCTGCCCGCACCACCGGCCGTCCTTCCGTATTGTATATGGTTCCCTCACCGTGGCCACGTTTGCCCATGCTGTTCCTCCCTTTCGCATATCCGGCCCGCAAGGCCGGTCTGAATTCGCGCCCATAGGGTTCCGCCCGGCAGAGGAGCCTTGTGGGGCCTGTACGCGCACATCAGTCCAGCAAGCTCCGGAAGTCCTCGACGGACAGCCCGGCCTTGCGGATAAGGGTACGCAGCAACCCACGGTCCAGCTCCCGGTGTAGCGGTACGGTCAGCACGTTTGGGTTGCCCGGCTTGACCAGGCTGACGTGGCTTCCCCTGCGGCGGTCTATGCGCCACCCGGCCCGGACAAAGGCCGCAATGGCCTCCTCGCCGGAGCAGACCGGCAGCCGGGCCACTTAAACCGCGACCTCCACCTCGGCCACCTCGCACGCCATCGGGAGGCCGAGGCTTTTACGCGTTTCCAGGCTCAGGGCGATGGCTTCCTTGATGTTGGCCAGGGCCTCCTCCTTCGTCCTCCCCTGGCTCAAGCACCCCGGCAGGGCCGGGCACTCCGCTACGATGTAACCGTCTTCCCCTTCCGTCAGCGTCACCAGAAACTTCACTGTTGGGCCTCCTTTCCTCTGTCTTCCTCGTCCGGCACGTACACCAGCAGGTCGCCGGGCTGGCAGTTGAGGGCTTTGCAAAGGGTCTCCAGGGTGTCGAAGCTGATACCCTTCGCCCTACCGTACCATAGGGTGGTCAGCGTTGTGCGGGATATGCCGGTCAGTTCGTGCAACCGGTTGATGCTGCGAATCTTCCTGGTACCCATCATGGCAGACAGCCTTACGTCAATCGGCATCGCTATCACCTAACACCATTGTACCATCTAGTAACCAAAATAGCAAGAGTGTTATCCGAAACCGGCCAAACTTTTTCACAGAAACTTATCGACAAGGTGTCCTCCCTATGTTACTGTATTGCCGAGAGCATTGAACAAGAGGGTTAGAGCCATGCAGGAAGTCCTGGTTGAAGTGGCGGGCAGACTCAAGGACGCTCACGCTGTGCTTCGCCGGCTTGGGGATGTTGCCCCGGTCCCATTCAAAGCGTGGGCCGCGAAAGGCGGCTGTAACCGTCGGCCAGTATCTTGACACATGGCTCTGTAACATAAAGGGCCAGTGAAGGTTTCTTACCAAGCCCTGCGCCACCGCCACCGACAAGCCTCATTCCGGTCACGGCCCCGGGGAACAATCCGCAGCCGCCCCCCGGCCCTTGCAGTTGCCCGCCAAGGTGGGGCTACGGGAAATCCCGGCCAACAGACCGGACGCTGTGGCCATCTCCACAGCCGGACTTGACCATTACCCCAGGCGCCGGGTATCATGTGAGAAAGTAAGGAAGGAGGAAAGAGAACTTGTGAAGACGACCAGAGTGACCGCCAAAGGTCAGGGTGGCCCTGCCGAAGGAAGTGCGGCAAAAACTGGGCCTCCACGTGGGCACGCGCCTTGAGGTGCGCCTGCGCGGCGACGAGGTGATGCTCAAACCCATACCCCGGGAAGCCAGTACCGAGCAGTTCCTGGAATTCTGCAGGGCAAGGGCGCAGGGGGCCGACCTCGCCCGGGCAAGGGACATCTTGAAACGCCTCAATATCCCCATGCCGGAAAGGGTACGGCAACTACGGGAGGAACGGTAGCCTGCATGAGGCCTTTTTTCTGAAATGGCTGCGCCAACCTCCGACGGTACGCCCCCGCGCCGCGCAAGGCGGCGCGTTCTTGACAAGTGGTGTGTAATGTGTAATTATAATGTGTGTAATGACTATTCCGCAAGGGGGTGCCGGCATGAGGCGCATGCAGGTGGTAGTGGAAGAGTGGCAATACCAGTTTCTGCGTACTCTGGCCTCCCGGCAGGGCCGGTCCATATCGGCCGTTCTGCGCGAACTCATTGCCAGTCAGGCCAGCAAGAAGGAACAGGACGCCACGGAACCGCTTCTGGAGGTAGCCGGACTGGCCCGTGAGCCCTTACTTAAAGACCTGATCAGCGAGAGTTTAGATGAGACCCTGTACAGGACGTGATATGTTGCGTCGTATTTTTGTGGACACCAGCTTTTTTTACGCCCATGCCTACGCGGACGATCCCCACCATCGCGAAGCGGTCAAGTTCTTGAAAAGCTCCCCGGCTCCTCTCGTAACCACGAATTTTGTTTTCGATGAATTGGTGACCATTCTACGATACAACTTCGGTCACCGCGTGGCGGTCCTGTACGGAGAGAGCTTGCGAAAAAGCCGTCTGGTAACCATTGTCCGGGTAACCCCGGAAGACGAAGACTCGGCATGGGAAATCTTCTCCAGGTTCAGCGATCAGAAATTCAGCTTTACCGACTGCACGAGTTTCGCCCTCATGCGCCGCCTGGGAATAACTGAAGCGGCAACATTTGACATTCATTTCGATGTTGCGGGCTTCCTGCGCCTGCCTCCGGTCCCTCTTACCGGCAGCAAGCGATAGTGGCTTTTGCCTGGCAGCGGTTGGCCCACGTGGCAGTCCGGCCCCGCACCGTGCCGCCGCTGCAGCACCCGCAGGGCCATCAGGCGCAGGGTACAATGCCCTGCTTACGGTCTCGTCAGGGTCCGCCGACATCGACAGGTCTACCGTGAACCTGAAGCGCACCGTCTCCTTCCTGCCCTCCGGCAAAGTCCTCGTGACAGTCTTCTCCTTGCCGCTGCTGTCCATCGGCGCCAGCGTCAGGATGGCGGCTTTGCTGTCCTTGTCGACCACCAGCCACCGAGGCACGTCGGTGCGCATCCGGTAGGTCTCGCCCGCGACCGTCACAATGTAGCGGTCGTTGTCGCTCAGGTCGATGGTCCGCTCGGCGCCCTCTTCGTCGTAACCCCGAATCTCCTCGTCCTGGACGTCGGCGTCCTCGGACGCGATTCAGGTGTTACCCTTAAAGAACTCGACGTACCAGATTTCTCCGTCGTCGTTCAGGACCGCCTTCACCTTCCGGGTTCGGGTTGACTTTGAAGCGACCCCGAAATACAATACCGGTATGGTAATAATTCCTTACCGGTAAGGAGGCCTCCTGGTATGCACGAAGGCTTTGAGGTGGTGAAACTCACTTCCAAGGGACAGATGACCCTGCCCGCGCGTGTGAGAAAGTCCCTGGGCATAAAGGAGGGCGACCACCTGGCGGTCTACGTGCACGGCGAG